>Ga0075522_10000901_pt1 | contig 22221 bp, 17 predicted proteins | sample NGEPerA_FD_74796 | JGI IMG/M metagenome (GOLD analysis project Ga0075522, IMG submission 74796) | Arctic peat soil microbial communities from the Barrow Environmental Observatory site, Barrow, Alaska, USA - NGEE PermafrostL2-A | ecosystem: Environmental > Terrestrial > Soil > Wetlands > Peat ...
GCGCCGAGGCCTCCGTCGGTGGTGGCCGACCCACCGAGCCCGACAACGACCGTCCCCCCGGAACCCACCTTCCGGGCCGCCGCGATCAGCAGTTCCCCCGTCCCCCGTGTGGTGGCGGCCATCGGATCATTCCCCTGGGCTCCGCCGGCCAGTGCGAGGCCGGAGGCCCGGGCCGACTCGACCACCGCCATGCCGTCGGCGAACCGCCACTCGGCGACGACCGGAGCGCCGTCGGGTCCGCTGACCGTCGTCGATGCCACTTCGGGACACACGTCGGCGCAGGCATCGAGCAGGCCCTCCCCACCGTCGGACATCGGGAAGACGACGGCCTCCCAGCCCAGCTCCGTGGCCGCCTCGGCCATGGCCGCCGCCGCCTGTCCGGCGTCCACCGTGCCCCGGAACTTGTCCGGCGCCAATACGACACGGGGCATTCCCCGACGTCGGCGATCACCCGTCCGATGGACGGGGACGCCGGTCACCCCCGCACCGAGGCGTACGCGTGGCGGATGCCGGCGGCGTCCACCTCGGAGTCGGGATCGACCAGGTCCCCGCCTCCGAGTCCCCAGGCTGCCTGAACTTCGTCCATCGGTCGCCCCCGCAGCACCGCGGCCGCCTGGACGCACGCCCCGGTGGCCACCGCCTCCTCGACGCCGGGCACCAGGACGGGCCGTCCGGCCAGGTCGGCCAGCACCCGCCGGAACGCCGGTGACCGGGCACCACCGCCCACGAGCAGCAACGGGCCATCGCCGACCGCCACCCGCGCACCCAACGCGTCGAGGGCGTCGAGGAGGCCGCACACCACCCCTTCGACGGCGGCCCGGGCCAGGTCCGGGCGGGTCACCCCGGAGCGGAGCCCGACCAGGGTGCCGGTGGCGGTCGGTCGGTCCGGGGTTCGCTCACCGTCGAAGTACGGCAGGAGGGTCAGGCCCCGGGCACCGGCGGGGGCGGCCAGCGCGAGCTCGTCGAACTCGCCCTGGGTCACGCCGAGGAGCCCGGCCACCGCCGAGGTCACCCGGGTGGCGTTCAACGTGCAGGCCAGGGGAAGGAAGCCACCGGTGGCATCGGCGAAGCCGGCCACCGTGCCCGTCGGGTCGGCCACCGCGCCGTCACTGCGGGCGTAGACGGTGCCCGACGTGCCGATCGAGACGCACGCCTGCCCGGGGGCGAGGCCGATTCCGAGGGCCGCCGCCATGTTGTCGCCCGTCCCGGGGCCGACGAGGTCCACGTCCCCCACGTCTAGGTCGGCCCGCCCCGCGGCGCACGGCGGACCGGCGGCCTCGGTGGGTCCGAGCACGGTGGGCAGGCGGTCGGACCAGTCCGCCGACCCCACCACGTCGTCCAGGAGATCCAATAACCATGTCCCCGCCCTCGGGTCGAAGTAGCCCGTACCGGACGCGTCCCCGCGGTCGGTCACCCGCCGGCCGGTCAGCCGATAGGTCAGGTAGTCGTGCGGCAGGAGCACCGAGCGGACCGCCCGGGCGATGCCCGGCTCGTGGCGGGCCAGCCAGGCCAGCTTGGTCACGGTGAAGGCGGCCACCGGCACCGATCCGGTTCGCTCGGCCCAGACCCGTGCCCCGAGCCGATCCACCATGTGGGCGGCCTCGGGCGCCGATTCGGTGTCGTTCCACAGTTTGGCCGGGCGCAGGACCGACCCGTCATCGCCGAGGACGACCAGGCCGTGCTGCTGGGCGGCCACCGAGACGGCGGCAACAGCATGGGACCCGTCGGCCGTGGCTTCGGCGGCGGCCAGGCGCAATGCCTCCCACCACGCTTCGGGATCCTGCTCCGACCGGGGCGGGTACACCTCTGGGTGCGGGGCCCGGGCCGTGCCGACCAGCGTCCCGTCGTCCGCGTCGCGCACTTCGACCTTGGTCGACTGGGTGGAGCTGTCCACCCCCATGACGAGCGGCACCGTCAGTCGTCGCCGGTCACGTCGACGCCGAGGGTGGCGATGGCCCGACCGGCGTCGGTGCCGATCTCGAGCGAGTACCGCCCCGGTTCCTGGAGCCATCCCCCGTCCCGCCGCACGGCCAGGTCGCCGAGGTCGAAGGGTAGGGTCACCGCGTCCCGGGCTCCGGCCCCCAGGGCTACCCGCACAAAGGCCACCAGGCGACGGACCGGTCGGTCGAACGACGAGCCGGGCAGCCCGGCGAACAAGAGCAACACCGTCGATCCGTTCCGGTCCCCGGTATTGGTGACGTCGACCTCCACCTGTCCCGTCGTGCCGCCGGCGCTGGCCACGGTCACCCTGGCCGACGCGGCATCCACCGCCCAGGTCGTGTAGCCGAGCCCGGCACCGAATGGCAGGTGGGCCGGAGTGCCGTCCCGGTCGAGTTTCCACTGACCGTGGAACAGGTCGTAGACGACGGCATCGGCATCTGGGTCGAAGCCGACCAGGTGGGACTGGTCGGTCGGCACGGCGAACGGCAGGCGGCCGCCGGGTTCCACCGCACCGGTCAGCACGTCGCCGAAGGCTCGGCCACCTTCCATCCCCGGATACCAGACCTGCAGGGCGGCGGGGACATCCTCCAGCCACGGCATTACCACGGCCGAGCCGCCCATCACCGCCACCACCGTCCGGGGGCAGGTGGCCGCGGTTGCGACCACCAGGTCCTCGTCCTCGACACTGAGGCGCAACGTGCGACGGTCGCCGCCGGGGGCGAAGGTCTCCTGGGCCGGCACGTCGTCATCGGGCGCGGGCACCTCGGCGCCCCGAGAGTCGGCGGCGTCCGGCGTCGGGGCCTCGGCCGGCGGCCCAGCGGGGTTCGCCGCCGGGTCGGACTGCTCGAGCGGGTCGGGTGCCGGTGGGAACATGGTCATCATCGACTCGCTGGTCCCCACATCGATGAACTCGCCTTCATCGGCCTTGGTGAAGCCGACCACCACCACCGCCAGATCCGCCCCGTGGGCCACCGAGGAGTCGGAGTCGTGGTGGACCACGTCGGCCGACGGGAAGGCACCCCGGACACCGTCGAGCAGGGTCGAGACTTCCGGTGGGTAGACGTCGCTCGAGCCACCGTCGCCGAGATTGGGTACCGCTGCGAGCCGACCGATCACGGCCACCCGACCGAGGTCGGCTGCCACCGGCAGCAGGCTCCCCTCGTTGCGGAGCAGCACCATTGATGCCGATGCCGCCTCCCGGGCCAGCGCCCGGTGGGCCGGCGACGCCAGCACGGCACGATCGGGAGCAGCGTCGAACACGTCGGCGAACCGCAGGAGCGTGGCTACGGTGGCTTCCACCCGGGCCACAACGTGGGTCACGGCCAGGCGTCCGGCGGCTACCGCCTCAGGCAGGTGCTGGGCCCGCTGTTGGCGGAAGGGCATCTCGATTTCGAGGCCGGCGGCCACCGACAGGACAGGGTCGTGGAGCCCGGCGATGAAGTCCGAGGTGACGAAGCCGTCCCAGCCCCACTCGGTGCGGAGGATGTCGGTGAGTAGGACGGTGTGCTCGCCGCACCAGTTCCCGTTGACCGAGTTGTAGGCCGACATGACCGAGGCCACCCCCTGGTCGGCGACCCGTCGGAAATGAGGCAGGTACACCTCGTGGAGCGCTCGCTCGTCGACCGTCACATCCACCCGGAACCGGGCCTCCTCCATGGAGTTGCACGCGAAGTGCTTCATGCAGGCCATCACGTGCTCCTGCAGGCCCCGGGTCAGCGCGGCAGCCAGCACCCCCACGTGGTGGGGGTCTTCGCCGTAGGTTTCCTGGGCCCGGCCCCACCCGGGGTGGCGGAGCAGGTTCATGCACACCGCTCCCGTGTACGTGGCGCCCACGGCCCGCAGCTCGGACCCGATGGCCCGGCCGATCCGTTCTTCGAGGTCGGGGTCGAACGACGCCCCCCGGGCCATCGACACCGGGAAGCAGGTGGACGGGCCGATGACGCACCCCCGGGGACCGTCGGCGAAGTGGATGCCGGGGATGCCGAGACGCTCCACCACGGCGGCCGGCCAGGTGTGGCCGTGATAGCCGCCCGACACCATGTCGATGATGCCCTCCCAGAACTGGGTGTCGCCGTCGAGGCAGCCCAACTGCTCATCGCGCGTCATGGCGGCCACCAGGGCCGCTGCCTCATCGTGGTGGTCGCCGCCGGCCCGCACTCGCTCGGCGGCCTGGGCGAAGGCGGAGGCTTCGGTGGGCGCGGTCATCGGATCCTCTCGATGTGTCGGTTGACGACCTGTTCGAGCAGCTCCTGGCGACCCGACCCGGGCGAGGGGTCGAGACCGTCCTCCTCGACCCGTCGCCGGAGATCGACGAGGGAGTGCGAGCCGTCCAGGATCCGAGCGCCCAGCGGGCCCTCCCACCCGGCGTAGCGCCCTCGGCGGAATCGGGCCAGGTCCCCCGACTCCACCAACGACGTCGCGGCCAGTAGTGAGCGGGCCATCGTGTCCATCGCACCGATGTGACCGTGGAACAGGTCGTCGCGGGCCACGGACTGACGGCGGAGCTTGGTGTCGAAGTTGATCCCTCCGGTGGTGAAGCCTCCGGCCGTCATGATCTCGTGGAGGGCGAGTGTGCACTCCTCGACCGAGTTCGGGAACTGGTCGGTGTCCCACTCGTTCTGCGGGTCGCCCCGGTTGGCGTCGATCGAGCCGAAGGCACCGGCGGCCACCGCCGTCGCCACCTCGTGGTGAAAACTGTGACCGGCCAGGGTGGCGTGGTTGGCCTCGAGATTGAGCCGCACCTCACCGGCCAGGCCGTGTCGCTCGAGGAAAGCGATCACCGTGGCCGCGTCGTGGTCGTACTGGTGCTTCGTCGGCTCGGCCGGCTTGGGCTCGATCAGGAGTGTCCCCTCGAACCCGATCCGGTGCTTGTGGTCGACCACCAGGTGGAGGAAGCGGGCGAGTTGGGCCTCCTCACGGGCCAGGTCGGTATTGAGCAACGTCTCGTAGCCCTCGCGCCCTCCCCACAGGACGAAGTTGGCCCCGCCGAGCGCATAGGTGGCCTCGAGGGCATGGCCGACCTGGGCGGCGGCCACCGCGAAGACCTCGGGATCGGGACTGGTGGCCGCCCCGGCGGCATAGCGCGGGTGCGAGAAGAGGTTGGCGGTGCCCCACAGCAGGCGCACCCCGGTGCGCTCCATGTGGCCGGCCGCCTCCTCGACCATGGCATCCAGTCGGGCTGCCGTCTCGGCCGACGTCGCCCCTTCTGGCGCGACGTCGCGATCATGGAAACAGAAGAACGGCGTGCCCAGCTTGGCGAAGAACTCGAAGGCGGCGGCCATCTTGAGACGGGCCGCATCCATCGGATCGAGTCCGGCCGCGTTCCAGGGCCGGTCGAGGGTGCCGTCCCCGAAGACGTCCGACCCCGACCACACGAAGCTGTGCCAGTAGCAGACGGCCATCCGCAGGTGGTCCTCCATCCGCCGCCCGGCTACCACCCGGTCGGCGTCGTACCACCGGAAGGTCAGGGGGTCGTCGCTCTCCGGGCCCGCATAGGGGATCCGGCCGACGCCGGCGAAGAACTCGTCGTACCCGGTCACGACGGCACTCCGGCTCGGTGGCTGCGCATTACCGCATCATCGCGTCGGGCTTGCCCGGGCGCCACCGTCCCGGCACCCGGTTCCCATGGCGCTCGGCAGGCAGTGTGTAGGGTCGAATGGTGCCCGCCGCGTCCGATCCTGCACCGCCGCCTGCGGTCCGCACCGGCACCCGGCCCCCCGAGAGCCTGGCCCAGGCCATCGTCCACGAGTACCGACGGGTCTTCCGCCTGCCGTTCGACACGCTCCTGACGGTCGCGCTCAACGCCGCCATGATGAGCTCTGCCTGGTTCTTCCTGCCTCCAGATCTGGTCAACCAACTCTTCGAACTCCACGGCAGCCTGGCCTTCGCCTTCGTCCTGTCAAGTTGGATGTACTCCGACGTGCCGGCGACCAACGTGCTGGCGGTGGATGCTCCGCAGGTCCTGGCCGCCATCGACCAGCCGGTGGCGTTGCGCCGCATCCTGGCCGCCCGCCGGGTGGTGCTGTGGTCCATCGTGGCCCCGGTCTGCATGCTGATCTCGTTCGTGACCGGGTTCCATGCCCACGACCCACTCGTCGCCGTCTACTCGGCGGTGGCCATCGGCATCGTCCCGTTCGGGGTCCTGGCCGTGTCGGCCTGGGTCGGGATCCTCTTCCCCTACCACCCGGTACCCATCCGCTTCCGGTGGAGCCAGCGACGGAATTGGTGGCCGATGCTGGGCCGCTGGGGAACGTTGGTCCTCCTCCCCTATGCCGTCGTGCCGGCGCTGTCGGTGGCGTTCATGGCACCGACGCTTCTCGTGTGGGGCCTGACCTCGAAGTCCGGACTGTCCAAGCAGCTGCCGGACAACGATGTCGGGCTCGGGATCACCCTGGCCTGTGGGATCGCCATCACCGCCGTCTACCTGGGGCAACGCCTCTCCCTGCAGTTCATCGCCCGCCGTCGGGCCCGCCTGGTGGCCTACCTGTCCGACCCGCAGCGGGGCTGACCGGACGACGGGCGGGCGCTCGGGATCCGTCCGGACAGACACGACGCCTGACAGGCTGGGGTCATGGCCACCCACACCATCACCGGGATCGGTGAGGTCGAGCGTCGGGAGCTGGTCGCCGCCAGTCTGCGGGCCGCGCTGAGCACCGGAGTCCTGCTCACCGCCTACTATCTGCTGCCCGTCTCCAGCCATCGCGTCCACGGCCGACCGACCCTGGTGGACATCGGCTCCCTGTTGCGCCTCGGGGTGGCGGTGGCCATTTTCATCACCGTGCTGGTTCTCGAGATCCGGGCCATCGCCAAGGCCAGGCACCCGATGCTGCGGGCCGGCGTGGCCATGGCCGTGGTCATCCCGCTCTTCCTGTTGTTCTTCGCCTGGATCTACCTGACCATGTCGCACGCCAACCCGGGCACCTTCCACGGGGACTTCAACGGGTCGATGACCAGGACCACCGCGCTCTATTTCGCCGTGACCATCTTCTCGACCGTCGGATTCGGCGACATCACCCCCTACTCCGACCTGGCTCGGATCACCACCACGATCCAGATGCTGGCCGACCTCGCCGTGATCGCCATCGTCATCCGGTTGATCCTGGGAGTGGCCACCCGGTCAACGGCCGAGCGTCAGGGCGCCCCCGACGAGGATCCCGGCCCGTCGAGCACACCCGTATCCGGCTGAGGCGGCAACCCCGGGCCGGGACGATCCTCCGGCACCCGTCACCGACCGGCTGCGGCATGGGAAGATGCCCGGGTGCTGATCAATCGGGTGACCGAGTTGCTGGGGGTGGAGATCCCCATCGTCCAGGCACCGATGGGCTGGATCGCCCGGTCGCAATTGGCCTCGGCCGTATCCAACGCCGGGGCCATGGGCATCATCGAGACCTCCTCGGGCGAGCTCGACGCCATCCGTGACGAGATCGCCAAGATGAAGGACCTGACCGACAAACCCTTCGGCGTCAACATCGCCCAGGCCTTCGTGTCAGATCCGACAGTGATTGTGGACTTCGTCATCGCCCAGGGGGTCCAGTTCGTCACCACGTCGGCGGGCAGCCCCACCAAGTACACGGCGCAACTGAAAGACGCCGGGCTCACCGTGTTCCACGTGGTGCCCACGCTGCGGGCGGCGGCCAAGGCGGTCGAGGCCGGAGTCGACGGCCTCATCGTCGAGGGCGGCGAAGGCGGTGGCTTCAAGAACTCCCGGCCGGTCTCGACCATGGTCCTGCTCCCCTCGATCACGTCGGCCTTCGACGTGCCGGTCATCGCGGCCGGCGGATTCCTCGACGGGCCGACCATGGCCGCAGCGCTCGCCCTCGGGGCCGAAGGGGTGCAGCTGGGGACGGTCATGGTGACGTCGGTCGAGTCGCCGATCCACCCGAACTGGAAGCAGGCCATCATCGACGCCGCCGCGACCGACACCGTCTTCCTCAACAGCCATGCCTCGCCGGCGCTGCGGGCGCTGCGCACCGAGCGGACCACGGCCCTCGAGTTCGACACCGGGCGGAACGCCATGGGTGCGTTCGGCAATGTCCGTGACCTCTACTTCGGTGGCGACCTCGAGGCCGGAATCGCCCTGTCGGGCCAGGTGGCCGGCCGCATCACCGGGAGCCGCCGGGTGGCGGACATCGTCCGGGACTGTGCCGACGGCTGCGAAGCCACACTCGCCGACCTGGCCAAGCGGTACAGGGCGCCATGAGCCTCGCCCAGGCGATCGACGAGGCCTCGGTCGAGTTGGCGGCCGTCGAGTCGGTGGTCGGCACCGCCCGCCACGTGCTCGATGTCGCGGGCGAGACGGAGCGCGTCGGCAGCCGGATCATCGCCCGGGTCCGGACCGTGGCCATCGTGGCCCTGGTCGGCGCGGCCGGCCTCGGGGTCGCCTACGGGGTGAAGATCGTCCTCGATCGGCGACGGGCACCTTCGCCGGGGGTGGCCGAAGCCCTGGACGACGCGCCTCCCGACGACATCGACTGACGGAAGCCCGGTCGGGTGGCCTCCGGACCCGATGGACCCCCGGGGCGAGCGAGCAACCGGACACCACGACGCACCGAGCACTCAGCGCTGATGGCAGGCCTTGGCCTTCCTCCCGCTGCCGCACGGGCACGGGTCGTTACGACCGGCGGCACGGAGGACGTCCCGGATCTCGTCGGCGTAGCGACCCGCTCGCAGGAGTTGAGCCATGAGCCGCATCGGTCCGTCGACGTGGGTGAAGAACGACTTGTAGCCGGCACAGAGGTAGTTGAGGCCCTCCTCGCCATCCGGCGTGCGGGTGAACCGGTTCCGAGGGCACTCACCGTTACAGGCGAACCGCACGTCGCACGAGCGGCAGTAGGCGGGTAGAGAGTCCTGTTTGGCCTGACCGAACGCCCGCTGCTTCGGGGACGTGACGAGTTCGATCATGGGAGTCGTGGCGATGTTGCCGAGTAGATGGTCCGGCTCGACGAAGTGGTCACACGAGTACAGGTCGCCATTGTGCTCGAGGGCGAGGGCATCGCCGCACGTCTCGCGGAAGATGCACAGCGTCGAGGGTAGATCGCACCACGAGGCCAGGGCGGCGTCGAACAGCTGGACGAACACGGTCCCGACGTCGCGGACCACCCACTCGTCGAACACCGTCTCCAGGAAGGTGCCCCAGGCCACAGGGTCGACCGACCGGTCGGTCACCGTGTCCCCCTCCTGGAACCCGGTCTCGTTCTCCCGCTCCACGATGGGGATGAACTGGATGAACGTGATGCCGAGCTCGTCGCGGAAGTACCGGTAGACGTCGAGCGGCCGGTCCTGGTTGGCCGAATGCACGGTGCACAGGACGTTGACGTCCACCCCGTGGGCCTGCAGGAGTCGGAGGCCCCGAAGCACCCGGTCCGATGTCGGCCGGCCACGCTTGTCCACCCGGTACCGATCGTGGAGATCGGGCGGCCCGTCGATGCTGATGCCGACCAGGAACCCAGCGTCGGCCAACAGCTCGCACCACTCGTCAGTCAACAGGGTCCCGTTGGTCTGGATGGTGTGCTGGAGCGTCTGGCCCGGTCGCCGGGCACCGTCGGCCAGTGCCACCGCCCGACGGAAGAAGTCGACGCCCATCAAGGTGGGCTCGCCGCCCTGCCATGCCACCGTGACGGCGCCGTCGGGCTGCGCGGCCAGAAACTGGTGCAGGTAGTCCGCCAGCAGGTCCTCCCCCATGCGGAAGCGACCACCGGGGTACAGGGCCTCCTTCGACAGGAAGAAGCAGTACTCGCAGTCGAGGTTGCAGATCGGACCGGTCGGTTTGGCCAGAACGTGGAAGGGCACCCGCAACGTGCTCGGTGGCCCGGCTGGAGCCCCTGGTGCGGCCCCGGTACGGGTCGCCGTCATCTCGACCGGTGTGGACACGGTGTCCCTCCCCTTCCGCACGGCACCCTAGTGGTGGGCCTGACGTCCCGGGCTCCGGCACCGAGTCGATTGCCGCCAATCGCCGGCGTGTCGGGATGGCCCACGGAGTGGCGAACTCCGGGCCGGGCAACGGCGGCGTCACTATAGTGACACAGACACTGACACCAGTAACCTGCCGCCCCTTTGCCGATCTCGGCCCTGTACGACCGCTACGAGGACGACCATGAATCCCACCTCCCTTCCCGACATCTCCTACGGCACCATCAATCCGGACTACGCCCGACACCTGGCCACGATCGCCCCGGACGACGACGGACCCATCTGGATGGTCAACCTCATGCGCTACCGGGACCACGCCGTCTATGCCGACGGACGGGAGACCGACCTCAGCGGTCGAGAGGCCGACGACCGCTATGCCCCGTTCGGTCCATTCCGCACGGTCGGCGCTGAGCTGGTCTTCCTGGCTGACGTGGAGGAGCAGCTCCTCGGTGAGGATCAGGAATGGGACCGGGTCGCCGTCGTGCGCTATCCCACCCGCCAGTCGTTCCTGGCGATGCAGGATCTCCCCGAGTACGTCGAGCTGCACGCCCACAAGGATGCCGGCATGGCGTCCACCTTCGTGATCGGCTGCCGACCAGTCGAGCTCCCCGAGTTGCCGCCCGATGCACCGGACCTCGCTGCTGTCCCCCACCCGTCGACCCCTGAGGACGGGCCGGTGGTCCTCCTCCATGTGCTCAAGTACCACGAGGGAATCGTGTCCGAGGACATGGAGCTCTACACGGGCGAGGCGGCCCGGATCGCCCTGCCCCACGGCGTGCGCATCGGTGCCTGGCTGGACGCGGAAGGCACCATCGTCGGTGACGGCCGCAGCTGGGACCAGGTGCGCTTCAACGTGTTCCCCTCCAAAGAGGCGTTCTGGTCCGTCGCCCTCGATCCGGAGCGCCTGGCCGCCCAGGCCAACCTCCGGGAGCCGGCGATCGCCGACACGTACACCCTGATGCTCCGGCCGATGATCGACCGGCTCGACGCGTCGATCGACTCCCGAACCTGAAACCGCGCCTGGCCCGATCAAGAGGAATGAGTCCGACCATGAAGCAGTCCGCCGCCATCCGCTGCGTCCTCCAGATGCAAGTCCACGACGTCGCCGGCTTCACCGCCGCCGCCATCCGCTGCGCCGAGTACAGCAGTACGGAGCCGGGCACCCTCTACTACGACTGGTTCCTGGACGAGGCGACGGGCGAGGCTCGCCTGATCGAGGGCTATGACACCTACGAGTCCATCGTCGCCCACGCCACCGGTCCGGTGTTCACCGAGATCGGCCCCGCGCTGCTCGAGACCTGCACCTTCGTGCACATGGACGCCTTCGGCGACACCGCCAGGATGGAATCCGGTCCGCAATTCTGGCCGTCGACCTACTGGGGTACGTCCATCGCCGGCCTCACCGACTGACCGGACGCCGTCACGCGGCGCCCGGTTGTCCGATCAGGACGCGTACTTGCCGAGCTCGGCCCGGGCCAGCTGGCGGCGGTGTACCTCGTCGGGTCCATCAGCGAACCGCAGGGTCCGCAGGCCGGCGTACATGCGGGCCAAGGGGAAGTCGTCGGACACGCCACCACCCCCGTGGGCCTGAATGGCCCGGTCCACTACGCGCAGTGCCATGTTCGGCGCCACCACCTTGATGGCGGAGATCTCGGTGGACGCGCCCTTGTGGCCCACCGTGTCCATCAGGTAGGCGGCCTTCAGGGTCAAGAGGCGGGCCTGCTCGATCTCGATGCGGGAGTCGGCGATCCACTCGCGGATGACCCCCTGGGCGGCCAGCGGCTTGCCGAAGGCCTCACGTCCGAGGACCCGACGACACATGAGCTCGAGTGCCCGTTCGGCCATCCCGATGCACCGCATGCAGTGGTGGATGCGCCCGGGACCGAGGCGGGCCTGGGCGATGGCGAAGCCCGTCCCTTCCTCAGCGATCAGGTTGGTGGCCGGCACTCGGACGTCCTCGAATCGGAGCTCGCTGTGGCCCTCACGGTCGGTGTACCCGAAGACCGGGAGGTTCCGGACAATGGTGAGCCCCGGGGTCCCCCGGGGCACCAGGATCATCGATTGCTGCTGGTGACGGGACGCTTTGGGGTCGGTCTTGCCCATGACGATGAAGATGGCGCACCGCTCGGACGCCGCGCCCGAGATCCACCACTTCCGCCCGTTCAGGACGTACTCGTCCCCATCGCGTCGGATCGACAGCTGGATATTGGTGGCATCCGACGAGGCGACGTCGGGCTCGGTCATGGCGAAAGCCGACCGGATCCGACCCTCGAGCAGGGGGACCAGCCATTCTTCCTTCTGCTCGTCCGTCCCGAACAGGGCCAGTACCTCCATATTGCCGGTGTCGGGCGCCGAGCAGTTCATGGCCTCCGAGGCGAGGTGGCTGCGGCCGGCCAGCTCTGCAAGATAGGCGTAGTCGAGATTCCCCACCGGGTCGGGGGTCCACGGCGTCTTGTGCGGCAAGAAGAGATTCCAGAGTCCGCGCTCTTTGGCCGTGGCCTTCAGGTCCTCGATGACCTGGGGGTGGCTGTGCGGATCGCCGGAGGCTTCCATCTGCTCCTCGTAGACCGCTTCGGCCGGAATGACGGCACTGTCGAGGAACTCGGTGACCCGCTGTCGGAGGTCGACCCCCCGGGGGCTCGGCTCGTAACTCATGGCTCACTCCTCTGGTGGACGATCGGATGCCGGACGACCGGCGCCCTCCGAGGGTAGCCAACCTGGAGCGGGGGCACGCGCGGGTCCCCGGAGCGCAACTCGGGGTTCCCAGTAGGAGTGGCCCGTTTCAGATCCCGCGTCACTTCCCACGGACAGTGGCCAAATGCCCGATTTCCGGTGGATTCCGAGCCAACCGTCACTGATCATCAGGGACGAATGACCCGAATGCCCCAGATGCCATCCAGTTCCCCTTCCCGCGTCCCGAAGAGTGGGGCATGGGACCAGTGGGCCGGAGCAGTGGATCGAAATTGACGACCACCGCTGCACCATCGCCCTACAGCGGTGGGCACCGACACCACTCGCGGATCGACGAACGGGAACTCGCAAAAAGGCGCAGCGCCGTCCGGACGACGGTCCTGGTTGCGTTGACCGCGGTGCTCACCCTCGCCGGCGGAGGAATCGCCTACGCCTGGTTCGTCTCGACTGGGACCGGATCGGGCTTGGCCATCGTCGGCTCCAGCCCCAGTCACGCGTTCGTCATATCGGCCGACACTCCGGCGGGACCCGTTCTTCCCGGCAGCGGCCCGCAGGCCTTTGACGTCAGCGTCGCCAACACCACGGGCCAGGACGCGGGGGTGACCATAGTGTCGATCTCCCTCGCCACCTCGGGGAACGACATGGCGACCGGCGTTGGGGCCGACATACCCGGATGCCTGGCCAGCTGGTTCAGCGTCACCCCGTCGGTGACCTTCGACGCCGTGGTTCCCGCCCACTCCAGCATCACGGCGAGCGGGCGGGCATTGCCCCTTCCGGACATCACCATGTCGGAAGCCGGAGTCAGTCAGGACGCCTGCCAGGGCGCGTCCATCGGGGTGGAATTCTCGACCGGTCCGTAGCCGACCGATCCCCCCAACGCTCGGTCCGGACCCTGAAGGGATTCGGCCCAGAACATGTCATCGCGTCATCGTCGCACCCCAGTACCGAACAGAGGACTCTCCATGCACGTCACCGAAATGATCGGAGCCGATCGACAAGGACCGGAGCCACGCCGCCTCATTGCCATACTCCTTTGCGGCTTCGTGTTGTTCGTCGGCGTGACCGGCGCGGCGCTGGGCGGTGGCGGTGGCCGCGCACCCGCCGCGCTCCTGTCCGGTCCCGTCGCCTCGACCGGCTATTGGCTGGTCGGCTCGGACGGAGGGGTCTTCGCCTATGGACAGGCCCACTTCTACGGTTCCACCGGCGCCATGACGCTCAACCGGCCGATCGTGGGGATGGCGTCCACCCCGGACGGGCACGGATACTGGATGGTGGCATCCGACGGCGGCGTGTTCGCCTACGGGGATGCTGGCTTCTTCGGATCCACCGGCGCCGAACCGCTCAACAATCCGGTGGTCGCCATGGCGGCATCGCCCAGCGGGCACGGCTACTGGTTGGTGGCGTCCGATGGTGGGGTCTTCGCCTTCGGCGATGCCGGGTTCTCCGGTTCGATGGGCGACCGGCACCTCAACCGTCCAGTGGTCGGTCTGGCGGCCACACCGTCCGGTGCCGGTTACTGGATGGTCGCGTCCGACGGCGGCGTGTTCGCGTTCGGCGACGCCGGGTTCCACGGGTCAGCCGCTGATCGGGCCCTCGCCAGTCCGATGGTCTCGATCGGAATGAGCGCCACCGGCCAGGGCTATTTGATGGGGGCCGGAGACGGTGGGGTCTTCACCTACGGCGACGCTGCATTCCTCGGCTCGGCATCCGGTCACACCCCCATCGGCACCGTGGCCGACCTCCTGATCTCCGCCGACGGCGGCGGCTATTGGATGGTTTCCACTGATGGAGCGGTTCTCACGTTCGGGTCCGCCCCATTCTTCGGCTCGGCTGCGGGCTTGGCACTGGTCAGGCCGATCGTCGGCATGGCGTCGTCCGCGGGTTCAACGGTCAACCCGCAGGACTATTCCATGAGCGGCGACGCCCCAACGGCGCTCACCCCCGGCACCTCGGTGACCATCGACCTCCGAGTTTCCAATCCCAACTCGGCCCCCATCACCCTCGTCTCGACCATCACGACGGTCACCACGTCCGATCCGTTGTGCGGCCCAGCCAACTTCACGGTGACCCAGAGACCGACCCACGCCGTCACCGTCCCGGCCGGAGCCTCTGCCACCCTGTCGGAACTCGGAGTGGCACCGGTCGACCGGCCAGTGGTCACCATGGTCGACACCGGTGCGAACCAGGACGCCTGCCAGGACGTGCGGCTCACGCTGCACTACCAAGGGGAGGCGATCGGATGACGCGCCGAATGGTGTTCGCCCTCGGCGTGATTCCGCTGGCCCTGGTGGTGACCGCCTCCGCTGCTTGGGGGTATTTCAGCTCCCAAGGCGCCGGGACCGGGACCGCCATGGTGGGCTCGCTGGCCGCCCCGACCGGGGTGACCGCCACGCCAGCCGCAGGCACCGTGGCCATCGTCTGGACCGGTGTCGCCTCACCTGGAATTGCCTCACTCGGGTACTACGTGACCCGGTCGCCGGTGCCATCGGGGGCCGCGGTCACCGTTTGCGGGACCCCGTCCCTGCCCCTTGCCTCCTCCCCCACGACCTGCAGCGACCTTTTGGCTCCGGTCGGTACCTACACCTACCGGGTGATGTCCACGTACGCCACGTGGACCGCGGCCAGCGCGCCAAGTGCCAATGTTGTTGTCGGCCCGTTGACCACGACCACGACACTGGACCCGTCGTCGACAACCGCCACCTACGGAAGTGAGCAGCTCCTGACCTTCGCTGCATCGGTCACCTCCGGTGTCGGCGGGTCCCCTACCGGGACTGTAGACGTGACATCCGGGGCGACGGCACTCTGCACCATCGTGTTGCCCGATCCCTCGTGCTCGCCCGATCCGGCAGGCCTCGCCGCCTCAGGCACGCCTTACCTGATCACGGCCACGTACTCCGGTGACGGGACATTCAGCGGGTCATCCTCCGGCTCGTCCGCCGTGACCGTGTACAGCGCGCTCGCCATCATCACAACGGCCCTCGCCACGGCGTGGGCCGGGGAGACCGGATATTCGCAGACGATCCTGGCCACCGGAGGCTACGGGGCACTCACGTGGGCCCGGACAGTTGGTCAAATTCCGCCTGGATTGCATCTTGATCGCGACACTGGGATTCTTGCCGGAACTCTCCTTCCCGGTGATACAACTGCGACAGTTTCCTTCTCGGCTACTGACGCCAATGGAGCATTCGATCAGCGGACGTTCACGGTCACAGTGACCAATGCACTTGTCCATCAGATCTCCACAGCACCAGCCGGTGACAACTCCTCATTCACGGTATCTCTGACGGGTGGGGTCATCGCCGGTCATACTCTGGTCCTCACGATGGCCCAGTCCTGCACGACGATGGCCGGTGCTCCGGTCGACTCCCACATCACCGGCGTGTCCGGCGACGCGATCCCCTGGACGAAGGGGGTGGCCACCGGATGCACGGCCAACGGCGACACCGAGGTCTGGTACGGGCTAGGTACCACGACCGGTGGCTCCTCCACGAAGATCACCGTTACCCTCAACGCGACCTCCCACGTACAGTTCACCAACGTCACCGAGTACACCGGCATCACTGGATGGGACGGAACTGCGGGCGCCTCGGCAACTGCCTCGGGCAGCGGCGTCCAGGTCAGTTCCGGCACGTCGAGTCCATCGACAGCCGGGGAGCTCCTGGTTGCCGGTGCCTTCGTGACCCGACCGACACCGAACTCGTTGACCGGGTTGATCGACCCGTTCGCCGACCTCAACGTGGTCAACCCGAACTCCGGGTTCGCCGCCTACGTGGTGGACGCCACGACCGCCCAGCTCGGCCTGGGCTACACCCAGACGGTGAGTGGCGTCCCGTCCGCTGGTGCCTGGTCGGCGGCCATCACCGCGTTCACCCTCAGCGCTCCGTGAGGCCCGACCGCCATCCGGGTAGCCGGGCGCTCGCCCCGCCTCCGGACGCGGCGAGAGCGCCCCGAAAGGCGCTCTCGCCGGTCCTTCATCTGGAGCGGACGACGGGATTCGAACCCGCGACTCCAACCTTGGCAAGGTGCTGACCTGGGTCTTTGTCGTAATTCCCAGTCCGCTGGCCTGCGACTGCGTCCACCCAGTTTCCAGGAAATCCACCGAATCATCCCCAGTTGTAGAGCGGTCTACTCGGAGTCCGGAGCCTCGCTCCCACCGTGGAGAACAGACCCAGAGGGCTCATCGTGCACCGTCGGATCCAGAGGAATTTGAACCCACCTTGAGAGGGTGACCAGGCACGTCCAGGAGATGACGCCCCGTGCCGTCTGCCCAGATCAGACGTGTTGTACCGTCCAGAGCGTCCGCTCGATGATGCCCAGTGTGAACGAAAGGATGGACAACTTTGCGACTCTGGACACATCGGTTTCAGCACTTCCGGTCCTTCCGGACATTCTGCTCACTTCTTCCATGGCGCGCCTACTGGGTTCCAGTCGCGAGCGCACCCGAAGTGCCTAGTTGAGGTTCGGGATGTCCGTGGCCAGCATTCATTTACGCCATGGTTTCTGCGAGATGCCGCTCACGGCCGGCTCCCGATCTCGGCATGGGCCGTGCCCGTGAGTGTCCAGCGGCGTTCAACCGCCCAGCCGCGCCCGATCCGGTGCTCGAGCACGATCTCCGCGTCGGCACGCTCGCTGTTCGTACAGGTGGCCGGGGCGCCGTCGGGGTCGTGGTACTCGACGGCCACGCTTCGGTCGGCGGGCTGGGCGACCTGCACCAGCAGGCGTCGGCGGCCGGAGCGGACGGTGACGTCCCAGTTGGGGAGCCCGAGGTGGGCCGAGGCGCGGAGGGCGGCGAGCAGTCCAAACCTCGGCCAGTCGACAGTATCAAGGCGCAGACGCACGAACGGCATAGGCGGAAGCCGACGCAGGCCGGGACGGCGGGACACCGCGGCCACCACCTCGAGTACGTCACCATCGCCCAGGTCGGCGTGCAGCCAACCCCAGCGCTCGGCGTTTCCGTGACCGTAGATGTGGGCGGCGCCTCCAGGCGCTCCGTCGAGTTCCAGGATGCGCCCGCCCAGGCTGACCGTGCCCCGGAACGACGCTGTCGGTGCCGGGACGATCTGGGCAGCAGGGAGCAACTCGCGCCGCCACGCCGCCCGCGGGAACGTGTAGAGGGGCGGGCGGTCGTCCTCGTAGGTCAACTCCCAGGTCGCGCCGCCCGTCTTGCCCGACCGGTGTCCGGGCTCGGCTACAACGTTGCCTGCCGCGAACCACAGCCCCTCGTCGAGCGGATCGGGACCGAACCGGACCATCTCGGGGGGGCCGTCGGTGGGGAACAAGGCCAGCCAGCCATACCCGCTCGGGGCGCTGCCGTCGCTCGGGGCGCACAGCTCGTGGTGCAGCCACAGCCCCGTGCCGGTGCGCGGGTCGGTGAGTGTGTCGTACCAGACCTCGAGCCGGCCTGGCCGACCCGACCATCGCCGCGCCTCGAGGCCGGTGTCGTGCTGACGCCGCCGAAAGCCCGCGACGAACGACAGCGTGGACTCGAACGGGAACCGGGCAAGGGCGGTGCCCACTGCCTCGCCGTCCTCGTCATAGACGGTGCCGGGCAGCGTGGTCCACGACTGCAGCGGTCGCACCCCTCGGATCGTCTTGCAGCCGTCGAAACGGTAGCGGCGGCCATCGTCGGCCACCGTGGTAAATGTGTAGCGCAGGCGGTGGTGGCGGAGGGGGGAGATCTCGAGCGTGCCAGTGATCGGCGTCCCCGACGCCAACCCCTCGGCGGTCAGCGTTCCGGTGAGGTCGCCGACGACGGTGCCGAGCGGCGACGGCAACGTGGGGGTCTCCACTCGGGCGTCGAAGCGAAAGGGGCGGTCCACGGTTTCGCCCGACCGTCGCCATCTGCCGACCATCGTCTCGGTGAACGCGAGCCCGGTGCTCATCGGCGGACCTCCTTCGTCCCCTCTGACGTGCCTTCGGCTGCCGGCCGGTCGTGACCAGCAGTAGGCCCACCGCGAGGCAGGCGTCGTACCACTTCCGCTTCCTGAACGGCAACGGAACTCGCCTGCCGGTCAATAGACGGCTGGTGCAACCATATCGGGCACCTGCACGCCTCGGTGAAGATCTGGTCGAACCGGTCGGCCCCCGGGCCCGCCGTGGCGGCGCCGGGTTTCTCATGGTTCGCAGGCTTGAAGCCCCACGCCTTCGGGGAAGGCGCCCCTCGTTGCCGCAAACGCCACGGAAAGCGAGCCCGCAAGCGACCAGGAACGGGCCCTCCTGGTGAATGCCGCGCATCCCATCCTGGGCGGCGCCCAACCAGGAGGGCCCGCCCTTGGCGCGAGCGGAACAATCGATCGTGGAGCCCGGGACCGTATCGAGGTCGTTCTCCTGGTGGAGTCGGCGTAGCCTGGGCCGGTCCTGGGCACGGCGAACCAGAGCGAGTCCCGATCAGAGGACTCACGTCTGTTCTCAGAGCAAGACGATCGCTGGCTTCTGGCAACGTTGCGACCATGTGCCTGCGGTCGGCCGAGATCACCACGTCGCAGGGGCGAGAAGGGTTGCCGGCCCGGATCTACAACCCAATCGGGGCCTTGGTGCTCCTCCGGCTCAGCGCCCTACGATGGCACTCCGATGACTCTCACTGAGCGCCTGGGCGCGTTTGCCGCTGGGATGCGCCTCGAAGATGTCCCCGAGCGGGTGCGCTCCTTCGCCCGCAGCCAGGTGGTCTCCCAGCTTGCCGCAGCGCGTGCCACCCTCGGGCATCCCCTCGGCCGGCGCCTGGTGGAAGCATTCGGCAGCCCCTTGCAGTCGGACGCCAAGGCAGCGGCTTGCTGCCTTGGGACGCTCACAATTGCGCTCGACTACGACGACACCTTGTACGCGGGCCATGTGTCGCACTCCACGGTCGGCGTGCCGGTTGCCTACGCAGGACTTCTCGGTCTGGACGGAAGGCGTTTCCTCGAAGCGGTGCTAGCCGGGAACGAGTGCGCCTCCCGGGTGGTGGCCGGAGCAACGCTCGGATCGTTCCGCGGGCAGACAGCCGCTTACGGCCACCTGGTGGGTGCCACCGTTGCACGCATGCGAGCCCAGGGGGCGTCCGCCGAGCGGACTTCCGCAGCGTTGGCCCTGGCCTGTTCTCTACCGCCGCACTCCCTGGCTCCTGCGTTCTTCGGGGGCGACGGCAAGGCGCTGACCGCAACAGTGGGGATTCGCGCCGGTCTGGACGCGTGCGATGCCGCCGCTGCAGGCCTCAACGGTGCCGCCGACATTCTGGAGCACCCCGACGGCTTGCTCGCAACCTTTGCGGACGTGCCTCTCCCTGACGCGGTGGTGGAGTCGCTGGGGTCACGTTGGCACACCGAGACCCTGTCGATAAAGCTCTACCCCGCATGTGCCTATCTGGACAGCACCCTCGACGCCGCCGTCCAGGTCCACGGCGACATCGAGGCGGCACTGCGCGGTGGCCCCCACGACGATCCCCACGGAGGCTTAATCGCTGGTCAGCTCTCTGTCGAGCCCGTGGCCAGTGGCATTGAGGAGATCGTCGTGAGGTGTTCGTTGTTCACCTTCGGCATGGACATCCGCAGTCGCAGCTACATCGATGGGCCCGCATCCCCCATCAGCGGGCTCCAGTTCTCCGTGCCCTACCCCGTCGCCGTGACTCTGCTCAGCGGCGCCTTCACCCCTGCCGACCTGGCATCGCCGCGGATCGACGATCCAGTGGTATGGGACTTGGCCAAGCGGGTACGCGTCGAACACGATCCCGATCTCACCCGGGATGCCGTGCTCGCGACAGCACCGCTGGGCGAAGCGCTCCGCCAGGCCGGCTCGCGTGCATCTGCCTGGCTGGCCCGCCTCGGAGGCGAGGAGGATGCAGCCGCGCTGTTGCGGGCGGCCGGGCGACCGGTGGCCTCCTTCGAGCACGCCACGAAAGAGATCGGGGCGGTGGTGGAAGTCCGGCTCACCGACGGCCGCACACTGACCCGTAGCGTCTCGACGCCACTAGGCGCGTCGGGGCCCTCCACCCGACGGGACCATCCCACTCTGGCGCGCGGCAAGTTCCTCGCCACCGGTGGGGACAGTCAGGTAGCCGACGCGCTCGAACATCTCGAGGACCTTCGAGCAGACGAGCTGGCCGGCGCCCTGGCCTCGGCTCTCACGATCGATTGAGCGCAGTACAAGCTGGGACGTCCAAACTGCGCCGCTAGCCATGCGGTTGGATTGATCGTGTTCGTGTGAGAGCGAGATACGCATCCAGGCAATAGGTGGACACCACCGCAACGCATGAGGTACGCGCGACGGTGGGCAGCTCAAGGCGGACTGTAAGTTGGCTACCTCTGAATAGACATCGAGCGGGTCGGGCTTCGTCCAGCATGCCGTCGGCGTGTCGCTCGACGATGTCGTGAGCTGGGCGTCGTCCGAGCCCGACCGGACATGGGCGCCTCGGCAAGGCGTTGTCACTGCCTCTGCCGGCTCAACCTGCCGGTGGTGGATCGGCGGCCCACGCTGCCAGCGCCCCGCCAACGACTTCGAAGTTGACCGACTGGCCCGCTGGCAGTGCCCCAGCCATGAGGTCACCGTCGTACTCCACCGGCACGGCCTCGGCCCCGGTGGCCTCGATGACCACGTTGTGTCCCCTCGCGTATGTCACCTCAGGCTCCCCCAGATGGCACCCGCCCGCAACTGCCACGAAGAGTTCCCCGAACCGTGTCGGCGAGGGCATCTCGATCGCACACACGTCGAACAGCCCGTCGTCGAGCACCGAACCGGGAAGCAACTCGAACGAGCCGCCACGGTGGCGTGCACCACCCAGGACCACCAGAAGGAGGCGTCCCCCTACCAGCACCTCGCCGTCGACCAGCACGCGGACATCGATTCCCAGCTCATCCGGGTGGCCGATCAGTTCGAGTGCGGCCTGCTCGTAGCGCGGCCGGCCGGGGACCTCGGGCGTGCGTTGAGCCGCGTCGAGCACGCTGGCCAGGAAACCCGCGCTCGCACCCAGTACGACGGCCTGGTCAAGCTCCACCAGGCGACCGAGATCCAGCCGGCGCAGCCGTGCCCCGGAATGGTCGGTGGCCAGGACCATCCCCAGTGCCTCCTGCACTGGCACATCTGCGAACAACGCTCGGTAGAAGGAGTTGCCCGTGCCTCCCGGCACCACGAACAGGGCCGGCGCTTCCCAGCCGTGGCTTTGGCCAGCACCTCCCCCGCTCGGCCAGGTGCCGGTCCCGCGCGCCATCCCCTCGGCCACTTCACGAACCGTGCCATCCCCGCCCACGGCCAGCACCAGGGTAAGGCTCCGTCCGCCCCGCTGATCGTGCGCGATCTCCTCGGAGACGGCCTCGACCGCCTCACCTCGATGTGCCGTGGTGAGGAACCTCGGTGCGAAGCCCTCGCGCTCCAGTTGCTCTGCGACCTGGCCGGCGAGAGCCAGTGGGGACCCACCGGCGGCCGGGTTCACCACCACGAGGGCCTCAGGGGCCGGATCGCCGCGTGCTGACCTGCCGAGAACCGGGTCGCTCACAAGAGGCTGTCCGCCAGGCGTGCCGCCATGCGTGCCACGAGTGCCATGATCGTGATCTGCGGGTTCACATGGCACGAGGACGGCAGCACCGATGCATCGAATACGAAGAGGTCCGGGACGTCCCATACGTGCCCAAAGGGGTCCACCACCGAGCTCGACGGATCGCAGCCCATCCGTGCGCTGCCCATCGGGTGGTAGGCCGACAGGTGAAGGTCCGA
>Ga0075522_10000903_pt1 | contig 22200 bp, 21 predicted proteins | sample NGEPerA_FD_74796 | JGI IMG/M metagenome (GOLD analysis project Ga0075522, IMG submission 74796) | Arctic peat soil microbial communities from the Barrow Environmental Observatory site, Barrow, Alaska, USA - NGEE PermafrostL2-A | ecosystem: Environmental > Terrestrial > Soil > Wetlands > Peat ...
GATGGTATAAGTGTAAAATTAACAGATGTAAAATGGGTTTTGGAGGCGTGGAAAAGGCTTGGCACAAACGCGGGCATTAGCTTGTAAAAACGGGGTAGTTTGTGAACAGGCGATGCTTGGCCTGGGTGCGCGGCTGAGTATAAACCGGTACTTATACTACTAAACGTGAACAGGCCGGACACAGGCTTTCCCCATACTTGACGGACGGTTTTAAGCATATAGATGCTCCCTTATTTCGCTGATGGCCATGCGCAGCGAGGCGTCCTGGCGGGCTTCGCGGTCAATCTTGTCGACCGAGTGGATGGCGGTGGTGTGGTCTTTGCGGCCCAGCTCGCGGGCGATCTTAGGGAAACTCAGCTTCAGCTCGTTGCGCAGCATGTACATGGCGACCTGGCGCGGCACGACGATGTCCTTGTCCCGCTTGGGACCGACAATATCTTCGAACGGGATCTGGAAGTGCCGGGCCGTGCGTTCGATGATCTGTTTGGCGCTCAAGTGCTTGGGCCGCGTCTTATTGACGTTCAGCAGGCCGGTGGCGATTGCCAGGGTCGGCTCCAGGCCGCGCATTTCACAAAAAGCCAACAGCTGGTTGAGAGCGCCCTCAAGTTCACGAATGTTGTTTTGAATATTGGTCGCTAGGTATTGAACTACCTCATTATCCAGCTCAGTACCATGGCCCTGGGCTTTGCTCTGGACGATGGCGCAACGGGTTTCGAAGTCGGGGATCTGCATATCGATGCTCATACCGCCGGTGAAACGCGAGCGCAGCCGGTCTTCCAGGGTCGGAATGTCCTTGGGCGGCTTGTCGGCGCTGAGGATGATCTGTTTGTTGGCCTGGTGCAGGGCGTTGAAAGTATGGAAGAACTCCTCCTGCATCTTCTCTTTGCCGGCAATGAATTGGACGTCGTCGACAATCAGGACGTCGGCCGTCCGGTAGTGGCGGGCGAAAGCCGGCGTTTTGCGCATCCGCAGGGCGTCGACGAATTCCTGGACGAACTGCTCGGTCGATATATAAAGCACCTTGGCCGAAGGGTCGCGGGCCGCCAAGATATTGCCGACGGCCTGGATAAGGTGAGTTTTGCCGATACCGACGCCCCCGTACAAGAAAAGCGGGTTGTATTTGGTGCCCGGCTGGCTGGCCACGGCCTGGCAGGCGGCGAAAGCCAGCTCGTTGCCGTCGCCGACTACAAAGTCATCCAGCGTGTAACGCTCGTTCAAGCCTTGCCTATAGGAGTGTGACAGGTCGTTACCCAGCGTGGCGTTGGAGTTTGGCTTGCGGGCGGCGCTAACCGTCGAAGCCTGTTCGGGGGGCATCTCCTGGGATTTGGCCGAACGTTGCTTGTCGCTGTGCGCCGAAATTATTTTGTACTCGATCTGGTTGGACACCAGGCCGTTTTTGGCCAGGGTTTTGGTGATAATGTCGCCGTAACGAAGCTCCAGGTGCTGCTTAATAAAAATATTGTTAACGCCGATAACGATGGACTCCTCGGAGTGCTTAAGAAGGGAAGTACCCTTAAACCAGGTTATGAAACTGCCGTGCGAAACCGATAACTCGATTTCACCCAGAACCGCTTGCCATAAAGCGTCTTGCTGCATACCTCTCCTTCTCGTGTTCCCAATATACGTGAGTTGGACTAAGTTTTCCACACCAAACAGGCTTTTCTTAAAAACCACTTATAGAAAACCGGCGCAGAGGTATATTTATGCACAGCCTCAAACCCAATCTGTTAATCTGTGGACAATAGCTGCCGTTAGGTGCATAACTTTTGCCATTTGGCGGCCAACCATTGTCAAAAACACAAAAACCGGCCGGGCAGGGGCGGGCTTTACAAACAGAGGTAACAACGCTATAGTTGGGTAGACTGTTCAAATCTCTAAAGCGTAAGGAACCACTATGCCGAAACGAACCCACCAACCCAAGAAGCGCGCCCGCGCCCGCGAACACGGCTTTCTTAAGCGCATGTCGACCAAGGCCGGCCGTAACGTCCTCAAGCGCCGCCGTATCAAAGGCCGCGCCAAGCTTTCCGCTTAGAGCCAGGGTTATGATCACGGCGGCCCACCGGTTTCATGGCTACGGCAGCCTGCGCGGCGTCTACCAGCGCGGACAGAACCTGCGCGGACCGCTGCTAAGCCTGAAGTTCAACCGGCGTGACCCTGGTCGGCCATACCGCGTGGCCGTAGTAGTGAGCCGCAAGGTCAACAAGTCGGCTGTCACGCGCAACCGTATCCGCCGCCGGATTTACGAAGTAGTCCGCACCACGGATGACCGTATAGCGCCTGGCACAGACCTGGTCTTCACCGTATTCGATGACAAGGTAGCGGCCTTGCCGGCGGCCGAGTTACAGGCCTCAATCGGCGAACTGCTCCAAAAAGCCGCCCAAACGGCCAGCCAGCCTTAACCGAACACCGGTCGGCCGTGATATAGTAGAATTAAAGATCAGTTAAGGGAGCCGCGGCACCGTCATGTTCACGACATTTATCGTTCAACCTATCTTCAACCTGTTGGTCCTGATTTACGCCTTGCTGCCGGGCCATAATTTCGGCCTCAGCCTGATTATTTTCACGATAGTAATCCGGTTGTTGCTCTGGCCGCTACTCAAGAAGCAGCTGCACCAGGCCAAGGCCATGCGCTCCCTCCAGCCGGAGATCAAACGCGTCAAACAGGCTGCCAAGGGCGACCGCCAAAAAGAGTCGCAAATGCTCATGGAACTATACAAAGAGCGCGGCATCAACCCTTTTGCCACTTTCCCGACGCTGATCGTCCAGCTGGTTATCCTGATCGGTTTGTACAGCGGCCTGCGCCGGGTTATCAGCAACCCGCACAACCTGGTGACTTTCGCCTATCCGAGGCTGCAACATTTGAGCTGGATGAAGCAGCTATCGCATAATATCCACCTGTTTGATAACACTTTGTTCGGCCTGGTCAATTTGGGCCGCAGCGCGGCTGGCACGGCCCATGGCGGCGTCTACTGGCCGGCCATGGTCATCGTTCTGGGGAGCGCCATCGCCCAGTACTACCAGACCAAGCAGCTTATGCCCGATGACAAGGAGAAGCGTTCGCTCAAGGCCATCCTCAAGGACGCCAGCGGCGGCAAACAGGCCGACCAGGGCGAAGTCAACGCCGCCGTCGGACGCAGCACCCGCTACCTGTTGCCGGTCATGATCTTCCTGTTTACGGTCAACCTGGCTTCGGCGCTTAGCCTTTACTGGCTGGTCGGCGGTATCGTGGCCTTCATCCAGCAGAGCATCGTGCTGCGGCGGGACGAGACGGAAATGGAGGGCATCGCCGATAAACCGTCCAAAAACCTGGACGCCATCCCGGAAGCCGAAATCGTCACCCCCAAACCCAAAAAGCCCGCCTCCAAACCATCTAAAAAACGGAGGAAAAAACGATGAATCAATCCATGGAAGAAGCCATTCTCTACGCCAAGAAATACCTCGAGGACATGTTGTCATTCTTCGGGCTTAACACCGACGTTCACGCCACTAGCGACGACGAGGTGATCCAGCTCAACGTGCCGAGCACCCACCTCAACGGCTTTCTGATCGGCCAGCACGGTGACAACATGCGCTCCCTGCAATACCTGACCAGCACGGCGCTCAAGAATAACGACTACGAACACAACCGTGTCAACGTCGACATCGCCGATTATAAGAAGCAGCGGGCCGACCGCTTACGCGAAAAAGCCGAAACCTGGGTCAAACAGGTCCGCGACTCCGGCGAACCGATGGACTTGGAACCGATGAATGCCGCCGACCGCCGAATTGTCCACCAGCTGGCCGCCGAATATGGCCTGACCAGCGACTCGGCCGGTGACGGCCGCGACCGGCACATCGTTCTCAGCAAGCCGTCAGACGACAAAGAAGCTGTCGACTAGCTACTGCCCAGGGTACGGTTATAGACTTCAAGAGTTTGTTCGGCTAAGCGTTGCCAGGAATACTGGCCAGCTTGCCGACGACCGGCCTCAATCAGTCCGGCGCGCAGGCTAGAGTCTGTCAGGACTTCGTTGATGGCGTCTGCCATGGCCTTAACGTCAAGCGGATCGAAATAATGCGCCGCCGCGCCGTAAACCTCCGGCAGGCAAGTGGCGTTGCTGCTGACCACCGGCGCGCCTTGCAGCATGGCCTCCAGGCCGGGCAGGCCGAAACCTTCGCTGAGCGACGGGAAAACGTAAGCCTCGCAATGTTCGTACAACCACCGCAGCCGGGCCTCGCTTACGAAGCCGAGGAAAACCACTCCCTTAATGTTCTGTTTTTGTACGCTTTTCTCGATCCGCCGGTAATTGGCGTCTTGCTTGCCGGCCAGCACCAGCACCAGGTCCGGGTATTGGGCCTTGACCTGCCCGAAAGCCTTGATCAGCCGTTCCAGGTTTTTGTGCGGCGTCGGTCGCCCGACATACATGATGAACTTTCTGGATTCCAAAGGCGGAATGGCCTCGGCCGCCTCCTTAATAGGATCAGCCGCCTCGTGAGTCACTGTAATTTTATCCGGATTAACACCGGTGAAACCGACCAGGTCTTCCTTAACGAAACGTGATCCGGTCAGGATGGCGTCCGACTTCCTGGCTACGCGCTTTACCATTCGTTTGTAAACTAGCTGCTTGAACTTGAAAATTGCCCAAGGCTTATCCGGATTGCGGAAACGGGCGGTTGTCAGGTCGTGCATGGTGGTAACGACCCTGCCTTTATAAAGTACCGGCTGGTGGTCTTTGCCGAAATGCACCAGGTCCGGTTTCAGACCATGTAATTGTCGCCGGAAAGCGACCTGCTCGCCGAAGAACGTGAACTCCTTGTGCGGACATGCGACCTTAGTGAAACGGGGATTACTTAAACGGTAGGCGTCCATGTCCCCGGGCTTGAGCAGCAGCACGTAATCATGCTGGTCATCAAGCTTCTCCAAATACTGGACCAGGCGGAACATGTAGCGGCCGGTGCTAGTGGTGTACTCGCGGGCGTCGATTACTATCTTGCTCATGACTTCTTGCCTCGTATTCTTCGCCACGAGGCTCGCAGATGACGCAATTTACGGGCGTTGGGCGGCAGGTCGTGGACCAGCATGCTCCAGATGTAATCTTCCGGAACTTGGCGGGACTTTTGCACGTAATAGCGCGCCCCCATCTTTTTGGCTAGCAAGAAGGCGTAAACGCCCAGGCCTTTGGCCACCGGCCAGATTTGCCCGCGTCTCAGGGCGCTGGCGATAATCGAGACGTAGACTATCAGGAAACGCGGCAAAACCTTTATAAAAATCCGGCCCGGCGGAACATTCTTCCAAAACAGCCACGGCAGGTTCTTAACGGTCTGGTAGGTAGCAAAACCCTTCAGCTTGCCACTGGTGGCGCCAATCTGGTGGTAAGCGACCGCACCGGGCACGTAAGCGGCTTTCCAGCCGGCCAGTTGCGCCCGGAAACCAAGGTCGACATCCTCGTAATAAGCGAAAAAATCTTCGTCGAACAGGCCGATCTCTTCCAGCATCTTTACGCGGTACAAGCTGGCCCCGCCGCTGGCCGCGAAAATATCGGTCTGCTCATCATACTTGTCGATATCGGACTCGCCGCGGCCGCGCGGATATGGCAGCCCCCAGACCGTGTAGTAGTCGCCGGTGCTGTCGATCTTCTGGCCGTCAGCGGATAGTAATTTGCAAGTGGCGGCACCAAGCCTATCGTTGGCTTCCAGGGAGTCGGCCAGCCGCTCCAGCCAATCCGGTTTCGCCACGGCATCGTTGTTAAACAGCGCCACATAGTCACAGCCTTGTTCCATTGCCACTTTGATACCGCTGTTAACGCCGCCGGCAAAACCCAGGTTGGAAGCGTTAATTACCAAAAAGGCATCCGGGTAATGCTCCCGCAAATATTCCAGCGAACCGTCCGTCGAGCCGTTTTCGACCACGATCAGCTGGTGCGGCCTGGTTTGCGCCCGCAACGAGTCCAGGCAGGCTTTAAGCTTGTCCTTACCGTTCCAGTTAGGCACCACTACGGCTATCTTCTGCATCGACTTCAATCCGTTCTTCCTCTATAATACCTTAAAACAATGAGACGATTTGTCACGAAACAGAACCGCGCGCTAGTCAGCGAACTGGTCCGAACGGACTTCAAACTGCGCTATCAGGGCTCAGTCTTAGGCTATGCCTGGTCATTGCTAAGACCCCTGTTACTTTTCGTAATCCTATACGTGGTTTTCGTAAAAGTCCTGAAATCTGGCGGCGGCATACCCCACTTCCCGGTTTACCTGTTGCTCGGTATCGTGATCTGGAACTTTTTCTATGAAATGACGGTGCTGAGCTTGGGCTCGATAGTCGCGCGTGGCGACCTGATTCGTAAGATAAGCATTCCGCGCTGGTCGATCGTGCTTAGCACCAGCATTTCGGCGCTTATCAACCTCTTTCTTAACCTTATCGTGGTGTTGGTGTTTATTTTCATTAACCACGTTGATCTATTACGTACGAGTTTATGGCTGCCGCTTATTCTGCTGGAAGTTTACGTTCTGGCGCTTGGCGTGTCGCTGTTTCTATCGGCTGCTTTTGTCAAATTCCGTGACCTGAGCTACATCTGGGAGGTTGTCTTGCAAGCCGGTTTTTACCTGACGCCAATTCTTTATTCCCTGTCGATCGTACCGCCAAAATACCAGAAGTTCATCCTGATTAACCCCTTGGCCCAATCTATCCAGGATGCCCGTTACGCCGTAGTTACGCATAGTCCGCTGGCGATTACGACGTCGCGCATATTTCACCACGGCTGGTATATGTACATACCCTTCGGCCTGGTGGTGGCGGCCCTCGTGATTGGCCTTATTTACTTCCGAAGAGAATCTAAATACTTCGCGGAGAACATCTAAACCATGAGTGACGACAATATAGCCATAAAAGTCGAGGGCGTAGGCAAAACGTTCCGGCTGCCCCACGAGAAGAACAATTCGATCAAGAGCGCCGTAATTAACTTCTATAAGCGCAAACGGACGTTCGAAAAACAGGTAGCGCTCCAGGACATTTCGTTCGAGGTCAAAAAGGGCGAGTTTTTCGGAATCGTCGGCCGCAACGGCAGCGGTAAAAGCACCCTTCTGAAGCTGCTAGCCGGAATTTACCATCCTGGCAAAGGCACTATTAATATAAACGGCACGTTGACCCCTTTCATAGAGCTTGGGGTCGGCTTCAGCCCGGAGCTTACCGGCCGCGAAAACGTCTTCCTGAACGGTGCCTTGCTGGGCTTCAACCGCAGCGAGATGGAAGCCATGTACGATGATATCGTGGCTTTCGCCGAGATAGAGAGGTTCATGGACCAGAAGCTCAAGAACTACTCATCCGGCATGCAGGTCCGCTTGGCATTTTCAATCGCTATCAGGGCCAAGGGCGATATTTTACTCTTGGACGAAGTCCTGGCCGTAGGCGATGCCGCCTTCCAGCAAAAATGCTACAACTACTTCGAAGAGCTGAAGAAACGCAAACAAACCGTCGTCTTCGTTTCCCACGATATGGGCGCGGTCAGGCGGTTCTGCACCCAGGCGTTGCTGATCGAGGACGGCGAAATCAAGAAAAGCGGCACGCCGGACGACGTGGCCGGGCAGTACACGCTTGATAATATCGCCACCACCGAAAAACAAACCTTCGCCGAAAAAGAAAAGAACCAAAAACTCGACACCAAACTGGTCAAAAGCCTTTCCATAAAAATGCGCTCGCCAGTATCCTTGGGCCTTCAGGACCAGCTGGTTTTTGACATAAAGTACAAACTCAACAAGCCGTTTGACGTGGTTTTGGGCTACACGATTTCCAAACAAGGGGTGTCGGTCGCCGAAATGAACTCCAAGAAACTCAAGCTCGACAACAAGGTTAATACCGAACACGTGCTTACGCACAAAACCGGCGTCGAGGCTTTTAATGCCGGCGCTTATGTCATCGACATCGCGATTTTTGACCGTAAAGGCATGGAAATCGTCGGCTACTCGTTAAACTGCGCCCAGTTCGTCATCGGCGAAAACGACAAGACGAAGGGCGGTATTATCAGGGTTGAAGGAGAATGGGACCAATGAAAGCCAAAAAACAGGTAAAACTACACCTGGCCTGCGGGCCGAATATCGTGGAGGGCTGGCAGAACATCGATATCCTGAAGGGCAAAGATATCATAAATATCAACCTTACCAAGCCATTGCCTTACAAAGACAAGTCGGTCGACGCCATATTTCACGAGCATTTCATCGAGCACCTGACAAAAACCGAGGCCGAGAGCTTCCTGAAAGAATGCCGCCGGGTGCTGAAGCCCGGTTCGGCCATGAGAATCGGCTGGCCTGACATGAACCTGTTGCTCAAGGCCTATTTCCTGAGGAGCAAAAAGTACCGCGATTACGTCCTGCCGGCGTTGGATGACCACCGTTACGGCCGGAATTGGGACGAGATTTTCTCCGACTGCCTCTTTAGCTGGGAGCACCGCTATGCCTACACGGCCAAGCACCTTAAACTTGTCCTCGAGACTGCCGGATTTAAGAACGTCAAAGTCATGAAACGCGGCGACTCGGACCAGGACATCGCACTTGATTTCAGGAACGACCCGGCTACGACATACATTGAGGTCACAAGGTAGGTATAATAAAGCCATGAACCAAGCAGTCGGCCTTTTGGGCTCAGGGGGCCAAGCAGACGAGGTCGAGTCATACCTTGGACAGGATCAGGAGGTAGTGTTCAGGGCCGTTTCGTCTGGATATCTGGACGGCAAAGCCGCCAATCAAATAGACATCGCGCAGCCCGGCGAACGCCAAGATATACCAGTGATCGCCGCTCTGGGCGCTCCCGACCTGCGACGGGACATGGTTGGCCAATGGCCTTTTGACAACTACTGTACGGTAATCGCCGAAGAGGCTCGCGTTGACGGTAAGGCCAAGATAGGCGAAGGCACCGTCATAGCTCCTATGGCAGTCGTAACGACCAACGCCGTTATAGGCAAACACGTCATCATTAATATCGGGGCGACCATAAACCATGACGCCCAAATCGGCGACTACGTAACCATAAGTCCGGGCGTTCATATCGCGGGCAGGGTAAAGATCGGCGACGGCGTTTTCATCGGCATAGGCGCGTCCATCGGCAATAACGTAAGCGTAGCCGCCGGCTCGGTTATCGGTGCCGGGGCAGTCGTCATCGAGGATATAACGGCTGAAAATAGCGTTGCCGTAGGCATCCCGGCAAAGGTCATCAAACAAAACGAAGGCTGGCTGCGTGAAATATAAGATACCGTTTATAAAGCCCGATTTTCCAGACGCCGAAGACGTGGCCGCCGATTACGCGCGGATTTTGGAAGCTAACTGGTTCACGAATTTCGGGCCATTCGAACGGGAGTTCGCCAAGGAAGTGGCCGCGTACGTTGGCCCTGGGTATTTCGCGAGTACTTTCTCCAGCGCCACGTCCGGGCTTTTAGCTAGTATTCTGGCCGTCCTGGGCCGAGGCGACGGCAGCCGGTACGTAATTATGCCGTCTTTCACGTTCGCGGCTGGGGCCGAGGCCTTAATCTGGTGCGGCTACAAACCACTGTTTATAGATATTGAAAACGGCGGCCTGCATATGGACCTGACGGCCGCGCAAACAGCCCTGAACGATCCGGAGTTCGATAACAAGATCGCCGGCATCCTGTTCTGCAACGCCTTCGGCGTCGGTACTGTCAACATCGAGGCATGGGAGTCCCTAGCCGAAGAGGCAGGCTTGCCGCTGATTATTGATTCGGCGGCTGGTTTCGGCTCCCTATATTCGGAAACCCGCAAAGTCGGCAGCGCCGGACGTTGCGAGATATTCTCGTTTCACGCCACCAAACCGTTTGCCATAGGTGAGGGCGGTGCTGTCGTCAGCCGGGACGAGGCCCTAATCAAGTCACTGAACTCCATACAGAATTTCGGTTTTGTCGACAAGAGTAACACCGAACAGCTTGGCTTCAACGGCAAGCTCCAGGAATTCAACGCCGCTATCGGCCTGAGGCAGTTCAAGCGGTTTGATTCGATTTTACAAAACCGGAGAGCGGTGCTCGAAAAGTACAGGTCCGGCCTTAACCCCGAGGCCTTTAGGTTCCAACAAAACGCCGAAAACGCCTCGCTTTGCTTCGCCGCGGCGCTGGTCCAGGACGCGCAAAAGAGGGATGGCTATCTAGCATCATTGCAGGCGGCGGGAGTCGAAGCCAAGACCTATTACAGCCCGTCCCTGCACAAACAGACATACTTCAAAACGGCTGAGAAGCACGCGGCGCTTACTGCTACAGAACTAGTCGACGACTCAGTCTTGTCGCTGCCAATCCACGACAATATGCGCGAAGAGGACATCGACCTAATAATCAACGTGCTAAACGGATAATTCAAGGTGTCTATGGTAAGCTTAGGGCAAGCAATTACGTTATGAAAAAACTAGTCTATAAGCTATTCGGCCACAATAAACTGCAAGAAGTTCAGGCCAGCGTCCAAGCTATGCAGGACCAGGTTAAATATCAGACCGAGGTCCAGCAAAAAGTCTTGACCGAAACCACAGACAAACTGCAGAATATAGAAAAACAGCTTGCCGAGCAGGAGCGCGTGATTCTGCGCAGCGAACGAGTTATCCGGAGCAACCGTGATAACATACCATACCTGCGCGAAAAACTTCTTAAGGCACGCAGGAGCAAAGAATACCAAGCGGTCCTGAAGAACAAATCACCCCTGATCTCCATACGCATCGCCACCTATAACCGGGCCGAACTGCTGACGACCCGGACTATCCCCTCGATCCTGGCCCAGACTTATGAGAACTGGGAATTAATAATCGTCGGTGACCACTGTACCGATGACACCGAGGAAAAAATCCGCAAGTTGAACGACCCGCGCATCCGTTTTTATAACTTCCCGTTTCGCAATCTTTATCCCGACGATCCGCAGGACAGATGGTTTAGCGCCGGCTCGCCAGGTATGAACAAAGGCGTCGAGCTGGCGAAAGGCGACTGGATCGCGCCGCAGGATGACGATGACGAATTCGAACCGGATCATCTGGAAGTTTTGCTCAAAACCGCGCTCGAAGGACAATACGAAATGGTTTACGGCAAACTCAAACAGTACAACACCAAAACCAAAGTCGAAAAAGACATCTGGAGCTATCCGCCGCAAATCGGACAATACTCGTCCCAAGCCGCTATATATATGAGACTGCTGGACTTCTTCGAATACGATACCAAGAGCTGGATCGTATCCGAACCTGGGGACTGGAACCATTGCCGCCGCATGCTTGAGGCCGGAGTGAACATCGGAACAATTGAAAAGGTCGTAGGTAAAATGTACTTTACCCCAAAAGTATAGTGAATGAGTAAACCAAGAATCTTCCTGAAACGACTAGTTAAGAAAAACAAGCATGTCTACCGGGCCGCGCGCAGCGCCAAACGCGTGATCCGGCCCGGCTCCATGCCGGCCAACCAGGAAATATATGACTTCCAGAAATACTATCCCTCGCCGGCTGAACTGGCCGAACAGCAAGAGGGCTATAAAGGTTTCAAACTACAACCAAAAATAAGCGTCATCGTGCCGACCTACAATACGAACATTCGCTTCCTGCAGGAGTGCATAGAAAGCGTCATCAGCCAATCGTACCCGAACTGGGAACTATGTATCGCCGATGACGCCTCACCCAAAGCCGGCGTAGTCCAAACGATCAAAAAATACGCCGCCCGGGACACACGAATTAAATTAGCCGAAAGGAAACAGAACGGTCATATCAGCCTGGCCAGTAATAGCGCGATTGAGATCGCGGACGGTGAGTACGTTGCCTTACTCGACCACGATGACGTACTGTGGCCCAATGCCCTGTACGAGATCGTAAAGGTTATCAATGATGACCCTGGAGCCGATTTCATCTATACCGACGAAGATAAAATCGACGAACCTGGCAAGATACACTCGTACCCTTTTTTCAAGCCCGATTGGAGTCCTGAGTTCCTGGAAAGCTGCAATTATATAACCCACTTTTCCTGCATCAGGAAACGGGTTGTCGACCAAGTGGGCGGCTTTCGCAAAGGCTATGAGGGCGCGCAGGACTGGGATTTATTCGTTAGGGTCAGCGAAGCCACTGACAAAGTACGCCATATACCGAAGGTCCTATACAGCTGGCGGGTTCACGAAGCCTCGACCGCGCAGGACACTGATGCCAAACCTTACGTTTACGAAGCCCAAAAAAAGCTGCTCCAGGACCATGTCGCGAGAATTGGCGCCAAAGGTACTGTTCACCAAGGTTTAATCTGGCAGCACAGTATTATTGAGTACGAAGTCGAAGGACGTCCCAGCGCCACGGTGGTGATTTACGGCGCCGGGGCAGATAGCCGCGCCGCCCAGCTGGTAAAAAACAGCGGTTACCCGAGTGACAGGGTTCGCATTAAGACGTTAGCCAAGCTTACGCCCCAGGCCTTGGGGGCTATATTTGACGAGGATAAGACCGAGTATTTCGTACTGCTCCCCGCCGATACCGTCAAGATATCCGACAAGTGGCTCTATAAGTTTATAGCCGACAGCCAGCGCGAGGGAATCGGCATAGTCGGCGGCCGGCTTATTTCTCTAGATGAAAAGACGCTTTATTCCGCTGGTCTCGGCATAGGCCTGGGCAAATACTACCTGCCCCTACTCAATGGCGACTCCATAGAGGATAATCATTATATGAGAGCGCTGCATGGCAAAAGCCGCCGGAATGTCCTAGCCGTAGAGGCCCCGCTTATAGTAAGCAGGCAGGTGCTTGAGAATATTGATTTGGAACGACTGGAACAGGCTTATTTTGTCACGGACCTCTGCCTCACTGCTGTCAGCAATGGCTTCCGTTGCGTCTACAGCCCATACATAAGCGCTTCGTTTCGGGCGGACCCCCTCGCCGGCCAAAAGCTCCAGCCAAAAGCCGCCGCTTCGTTCAAGAAGAAATGGGCCGACTACGTCGCGTACGACCCGTTCGTTAATCCCAATTACGTAAAAACCAATGGCCGACTGGAGGTTGGCTGATGTCACAAGCAGTAAGACTGGCAAAGCGGGCCACGCCACGGCCGATTAAGCGTTACGCCAAGAGCGCCAGGAAGAGATTGCGCCGTAAGCCGAAGCTCCTATTCAATCTTGACTCCCCCAGGAGTAATAATGTCGCCGCTAAAAACGTACTGGTCGAAGGCTGGATTATCGTCAACAAAGCCGGCCAGCAACTCGAGGGAATCAGGGTAATTAACGGCGGCCACAAGCACCAGGCCAAAATCAAAATCAAACGGACCGACGTTTACAAAAGCCACCTTGATTACGACAAAAACAAGGCTCTCTACAGCGGCTTCTCGGTAGAGTTCGAGCTAAGCGACAGCCAGGTAATAATTGAGGCCAATACCGGCGATGGCTACAAGAAAATCAGGAGCCTGACACTTACCGCTAGCCAGGAAAAGCTGGTCACCGATTATTTTAACCCCCGCTTAGCCGAGAATTATGCTGAACACCTCAACCTGGTCGACAATAGGAAGACTTACTATTTCGAAAAAGAATCCAAGGGTTCTTTCAAGCGGGCGGCGGCCGATCCGCGGGTGCTGGCGTTTTACTTGCCGCAGTTCCATCCGATTCCGGAGAATGACGAAGTCTGGGGCAAGGGCTTCACGGAATGGACAAATGTGACTGCCGCCGTGCCCCGGTTTATCGGGCATGAGCAGCCAGTGCTGCCGGCTGACCTGGGCTATTATGATTTGCGTAACGAGCAGGTCATGCAGGATCAAATCGAGTTGGCCAAGAAATACGGCGTCTTCGGCTTTTGTTTTTATTATTACTGGTTCAGCGGCAAACGGCTGCTTGAGAAACCGCTCGACAGTTTCCTGAAACACAAAGACTGGAATTTCAACTTCGCTATTTGCTGGGCTAACGAAAACTGGACCAAACGTTGGGACGGCCGCGATAACGAAGTCATCGTCGCGCAGCAATATACGGAAAAGGACCCGCTGGAATTCATCAAAGACGTCGAGGATATATTAATTGACCCACGGTATGTGACAGAAGACGGTAAACCCGTCCTGATCGTCTACCGGGCGTCGGAGTTGAAAGACCCGGCCAATTACGCGGCCGTTTGGAGGGACTATTTCCGTGAGAAACACGGCCGCGAGCTCCAGCTGGTGTCGGTTTTGAGCTTCGAAGACCAGGATCCGAGAGAGTACGGCTTCGACGCTGGGTTGGACTTCGCCCCGCAGTCGGCATTCTTCAAACAGGATATTTTCCCTGAGGGCAAGTTGCCCTTCATCGATGTCGGCAAAAAGCTGATTGACGCGAACTTCGAGGGTACGGTCATAGATTACCGGGCCATCGCGCTCAACGACCGGCTGTACAAGGTCTTCGACTTCCCGACCTATAAATCCGTCGTGCCGTCCTGGGATAATGACGCTAGGAAGAAGGGCAAAGGCTTCGTTTTCACCGGCTCGAACCCGGATATATACGCCACCTGGCTGGACAGGGTAATTACCGGGGAGTCGGCGCGGAGCAAGCAGCCGCTAGTGTTCGTAAACGCCTGGAACGAGTGGGCCGAGGGCACCGTGCTTGAACCTAGCAGCCACCTAGGCCATTCGGTATTGAAACGGACGGCCGAAGTCATGGCCAAACATAGCTCCAACGGCGCGAACGCCCGAAGCTTCCCCGGCTATGGGATAACCAAGCAAACTAACAGAGATCTGGCTGTTGTCGTACATCTCTACTATCCGGAAAGATGGGAATATTTGAAAACCAAGCTGGATCTGCTTAAAGACATCGGCGCTGACCTGTTCGTGACAATTAATATCAAGGACAAAGGGTTCATTAAAGAAATCCATGAGTATGATCCTAATGCCCAGGTGTCTGTTGTGCCCAACCGGGGCCGCGATGTCTTACCATTTGTCCATCTGGCTCGCCGCTTGAACAAAAGCGGCTACAAATACGTGTTGAAGCTGCACACCAAAAAGTCAAAACACCGCGACGACGGCAACGCCTGGTTCGAGGGCTTGATCGACAGTTTGTTGCCGAGCGCGGACATGGTCACCAAAGCGGTCGAGTCTTTGAAAGCCGGTACCGCGGTCATCGGCCCGGCCGGGCATTTCGTTTCGCTCAAGCGCTACATGGGCAGCAATAAGCAGAGCCTTAAGAAAATACTTTCGCAAACGGCCAGCCCCGACGCCGCCGCCCAGGTCCTGCGTCGGCCGCAGGCTTACGGCTACTTCGCGGGCACCATGTTCTGGGTTTCGCTTGATGTTTTGCGGCCGCTATTGGAGCTTCACTTGGCGCCCGAGGATTTTGAAGCCGAAGAAGGCCAGATAGACAGTACGATGGCCCACGCCGTGGAGCGGGCCTTTAGCCTATTGCCGCAGATTAAAAAATCGGCGATTATGTCTATTGATGGCAACACTATTAGAAAAGTTAAAGCCTCGGACGCAACTAGGAACTATGACTTCGCACCTTAAGCTGCTCCTTAGTTAGTGGGCGAATACCAACCGATGCCCTCGCTTTGGTAGCCGTAGGTGTTGATTGCCGTGTCTCTTTCTACGGCACTTTCCGTGAATAGCCTGTTTCCATTGCTGTCCGTCAATCTGTATACCGGAACTGTTCCCGAGACCTGAGTAGGAGAGGCATAGAAGCCCGTACCTTCGCTACTGAATCCGTAGAAAACAACTGCTATATCACGCTCACCCCTGTTAGCAGTGAAGAAGTACTGTCCAGATTTACTAAGTCTATAGACAGGAGTGAAATTCGGCCCCGGGGATGTAGGGGCCATCATCGTAGAATTGACTTCCCAGGTAAAGCCATAGAATAGCTGGGCAACTTCATTTTCGTAACCGTTGGTGGTATAGAGCCTCTCCGGTCCTCGACTTAACCTATAGACAGGGCTATCGGTCGTAGACATTTGACCGGTATAGAAAGCGATTCCGGCATTGTTATAGCCTTCACTTTGCAGAAGATAAACTTCACCACTGGAGCTTGTATATGTAACAGTATTGTTACTCACCATGCAATACACGGAAATATTGCCTTGAGAAGCGGTTTGAGCATAAAAGCCTATGCCTTCGTCCGCGAAGCCTTTATTATTTATATAATCCTGTTTGACAGCTAGGCTGGATGTATACACGTGTTGATTGAAGCTGCCAAGCCTATAGACTGGTTCTGTATTAGGCCCTGGCGCATAGTTTTGCAATACGATCCCGTCCCAGATATATCCAGAACGTATTGCCAAGCACGCTTCCAGATCATTGGTAGTAAAGAGGAAGTCCTTGCGGTCCGGATTATACAGCCTTCCAACGTACTGAGAAGTGTAAGCGGGGATATTGCAAGCTGACTTGGCATAGGGGCTATTTGCGGCAAAAGAATTGTGCGTTGAACCAAACCAGCCTTCAAATATATTAAAGAAACTTTGATTACCTCTAAAGTGGGGCGTGTACGAATATAAAGCCGCGGTCGCACCGCTATCCATATGAGTGCTTACGCCGTCAATTGTGGCATAGCCGTCAAAATATGCGGGATTAGTATCAGTTGGACAAAGTTTCCTGTAGCCTTGGGTCATATAGTTCGTATAGCAACTATTAGGGTCGTCTGAATTATTCCAATGATCACCGGCAACCGGGAAGTTAGTTTCCTGGACGTCCCATCCTATATTGCCCTCGGAACGTTGCTCGGCAAACTTCAGCTTCCACGCAGCTCTAATAACTTGTTGGCTAAAGCCTTCAGAACTGGCTTGGCAATTTCCCGGGCAGTTATACCCCACCGCAATCGTTACGCAACCGCCGGAGTAGGGGCAAGCACTCGTGCAAGGTATGTTACCGGTGCCCCAAAGATTACATTGAAAAGAAGATGCAGGGTCAGGAGTGTTAGGATGACACCCTGCGGTACCAGTCACCAGGCTTTGCTCTTTTTGAAGGGTGGTCAACAAGACCTGAGGATTGAGGCCGTAAGCCAGGGCGGAGTCATAGATCACTCTTCCCGCTGAAACATTGCCCCCGAACGTAAAACCACCTGGCGCCGGAGAGTATCCCGTGGGGTCCGGCGAGGAAAAGCCGTTGTTGCTACTAATGCAGCTAGAGGAAAAGCCATTTAGGAAACTGTCAATCTGTGCGGCGCTCATTGTGCCGGTATTGTCAAAAACACTATCATCTATAATATTGCTGGAGCTAAAGGAGTCGGCATGAGTATGTAGCTGGGGCATTTGTAGGATGCCCGTAAGCGAAATAACTACTGCGAAAAAAAGAAGTGCGGCCCTTTTCATTACTGTACCTCAAGCTGATTAGGATCTTGGCTGGTCTGAGTCTGGCCGCTGAGTGACGCGACAGCAGAAACTTGCCAACTCCCCTTAGTGAAACCGGCATCGCTCACGTCCCAATACCAAGTCGCAGTGCCATTACTGTTTGCTGTCTCTGAGTCGAGCTTTTTGGTAGTAGACCCCATGGTGAACTGAATGTAGCAAGTTGCCCCGGGCGTAGTATTACATATTGATGCCTCGGCGGTAGGCGTTCCGTTTTGTCCCGGATGGTGGTTGCTAATAAAGGTGCCGGAGGGGGCCAAGAGCGTAACCGATTGAGTTTGGGAACTGCTGCTACCACTTTGTGCGTTCTTAGAGGATACGTCGGAATTACCGGACAAAGGTGTTGCTTTGTCCGAACTCTTTGCGCTACTCGCGCCAGCCGACTTGTTAGTAGTTGATGAATGCGTGCTAGGAATTTTCGTGCTCGCCAACCTATGATGATCTTTAAGAAGTATAAAAGCTAGCGCCGCTACTACTATAACCACGACCAAAGCCACCAACCAGTAGGATCTTTTGCTCATGCTTTTTTAACTCTATATGCCATATGTTTATTTTACCGCTTTACACCTTATAGTGTATAAAAAAACAGACAGTTTGTCCATTTACCGATTCAGCTTTAATTATGTATGATGTAGAAATGATAAAAAGACGGTACTTCAGGCCGCGAAATTTGCTCGTTGCCGCTTGCGTCTTAGTGCCAATAATTATTCTGGTAGGATTGATCCACCAGTATGCCGTTAACGTTCCGGTTACAGATCAATATGAAATGATTCCGCTTTTTCAGAAAATTGACCACGGTACTCTGAGCTTCTTTGATCTATGGGCCCAACATAATGAGCATAGAGTTTTGTTCCCGACTAGCTATTTACTAGGGCTGGCAAAATTAACGCATTGGAATATAAAAGCCGAAATAATTTCATCCTTTTTTGTCTCGCTGTTTGGATTTAGCGCCATTCTTTTAATGATCAAAAAGTCGAGGTATTCATATCTGACAACGGCTAGCATAGCAGTTGCAGCAAGTTTTTTGTTCTTCTCGCCGATCCAGCAAGAGAATTGGCTGTGGGGCTGGCAAATCGAATGGTTCATGTGCATAGCCGCCGTTCTATGGTCGATTTATTTCCTATCCCAGGTAACAAGGGACTCAAACAAAAACCTTATTGCTGCCATCGGTTTCGGAGTGTTTGCCAGCTACTGCTTGGCAAGCGGTCCGTTAATTTGGCCCGCCGGGTTATTAGCTCTAGCTATCCTTAAGGTGCGCAGAAAACAATATGTAACTTGGTCGGTAACGGGCGCTGTAGCAATATTCTTGTACTACCTCCATTACAAAAGTCCAGTGGCTTCGCCGCCCAAAGGGGACTTTATTAGCCAGCCAATCAACTTTGTTAAGTATTTCCTGGCTTACTTGGGCAGCCCCGTAACCAGCGACTCGTATGGGGCCGTGTTAGTGGGAGCGCTGATTTTACTCACGGCAGTCATATGCTTGATAGTCTTATTGAAGAATAGGCATCTCATTACAAAATACGTAGCATGGCTCACGCTAGGTTTCTATGTTCTTATGAGCGCTCTTGCTACGACCGTGGGCAGAATGGGCTTTGGATTAGCAGGTGCTCTAAGCAGTAGGTATACCACCTTCTCCCTATTATTTCTGATCTCTACGATTGTTGTGGCGGTAGGGCTCTTAAGCGAAAAGAAACTGATCTTTAGGGACTCAGTACGGGAACTGTCTATTATTGGCGTGACTATGAGTGCCGTGGGGATCCTTATCATTTCTAGCTACTACAGCGGCCTGCAAGGCATGAAATCAAGATCACACCTATATAGATATATAAAGTCTTGTTCACAAGCCGCAGTGCCTGACCAAGCCTGTCTTTATCAGATTTATTTCCCAAGCACGCAAATCGCGTTGAACAGGCTCGATTATCTAAAACAAAAACACTATGGAGGCTATTGAGCTGAACGCTGTTCTGCAAAAGTAGGTATCGTACGAAGCCCTATGATAAAATTTAAATAATCAGACTAAAAGGAAGGACGCGAAAGTGGCAAAAAGCTTTGATATTTGTATAGTCGGCGGGTGTGGGCATGTCGGTTTGCCGCTAGGTATGGCTTTCGCTGACCAGGGCAAAAACGTGGCCCTGTATGACATTAACGAAGTGGTGATCGCCAAGGTCAATAACGGCGTCGTGCCATTCAAGGAGAATGGGGCTGAACCGGTTCTGAAACGTGTCCTCAAGGCCAAGAAATTACTGGCGACCAACGATCCCGAAGTCATCGGCAATTCCAAGACCGTGGTGCTGGTCATCGGCACGCCGGTCGACGAGCACCTCAATCCCAAAGTCGACGACATCATCAACGCCATCAAGCAAATCCAGGACCAACTGCAAGACGACCAGTTGCTGGTGATGCGCAGCACCCTCTACCCCGGTGTCACCGACAAGGTCAAGCACTACCTCGACAAGCAAGGCAAGAAGACGCTGGTGGCCTTCTGCCCGGAACGTATCATCGAGGGCCACGCCCTGACCGAATTATATGAACTGCCGCAAATCGTGGCCGGCTGCACGCCTGAAGCCACCAAGCGGGCCTCGGCGCTATTCAAGACCCTGACCAAAAAAATCATCGTCACCAAAACCGTCGAAGCCGAGCTGGCCAAGCTGTTCACCAACACCTGGCGCTACATCAACTTCGCGACCTCCAACCAGTTCTACATGATCGCCAATGCCAGCGGGCATGATTTCTATAATATTTATGACGCTATGACGGAGGATTATCCGCGGCTTAAGACATTTGCCAAGGCGGGGCTGGCGGCCGGTCCGTGTTTGTTCAAAGACACCATGCAGCTATCGGCTTTCAGCGGCAACAACTTCTTCCTGGGCCACTCGGCCATGCTGGTCAACGAAGGCTTGCCGGATTTCATAATCGCCGCCATGAAGAACAAGCACGACCTGACCAAAAAGACCGTCGGCATCCTGGGCATGGCCTTCAAGGGCAACAACGACGACCCGCGCGAAAGCCTATCCTACAAGCTCAAGAAAAAGCTGGAGGTCGAAGCCGAAACCGTACTTTGCAACGATCCCTACATCAAGGACCCGCGCTTCGTTTCACTGGACGAGATTAAGAAAAAAGCTGACATCGTAGTCCTGGCCACGCCGCACACCGTCTATGCGGAAGAAGATTGGAGTGGTAAGGTATTAGTTGATATGTGGAACTTCTATGGAAAGGGAGGCTTAGTATAATGAAAATCGTTTGGACAGGCGCTGCCGGCTTCATTGCCGGCTATACCATCGAAGAGCTTCTCAATAACGGACATGAAGTCGTCGGCATCGATAACTTCTCCAAGTACGGGAAGTTAGAGAAGAGCTACGACAATCACCCTAAATACACCTTCATAGAGGGCGACGCCAAAGACGTCGAGCTGATGAAGAAGGCTTCCGAGGACGCCGATATTATCGTATCGGGGGCGGCCATGATCGGCGGCATCTCCTACTTCCACGAGTACGCTTACGAGCTGATGGCTGAGAACGAACGCATAACCGCCTCGGCTTTTGATGCCGCGATTTGGGCTTTCAAGGAGAAGAAACTCAAGAAGATCGTCGTCATGTCGTCGTCGATGGTTTATGAATCGGCTACCGTTTTCCCGACGCCGGAAACGGCTATCATGAGCTCGCCGCCGCCGATATCAACTTATGGTTTCCAGAAGCTGGCTTGCGAATATTTCGCCCGCGGCGGCTGGGAGCAGCACAAGCTACCTTACACCATCATTCGTCCTTTCAACTGCGTCGGCATCGGTGAGAAACGCGCCCTAAGCGACAAGGACGTTTACTCCGGCAACGTCAAGCTGGCCATGAGCCACGTCGTACCCGACCTGGTCCAGAAGATCGTCAAAGGCCAGGACCCGCTGCACATCCTCGGCGAAGGCAACCAAGTCCGGCACTACACTTACGGCGGCGACCTAGCCCGCGGCATTCGCCTGTGTATCGAAAAGGAAGAGGCCCTGAACGAAGATTTCAACATCTCGACCGAACAATCTACGACCGTCCTGGAACTGGCTGAACTGATCTGGAAGAAACTAAACCCGGACAAGCCTTTCAGGGTCACGTCCGACAAGCCGTTCGAGCACGACGTCCAGAAACGCATCCCCGACACCACCAAGGCCAAGAAGATCCTCGGCTACGACGCCACCACGACGCTGGACGATATGCTCGACGAGGTAATCCCCTGGATCAAAGAACAAGTCGAGCATGGCAACATCTAGCAAGACTAGACCGCCGCTTCATATAATTACGCCGGTTTATAACGAAGCTGAAAACTTCCCGGCTTTGTACGAGGCCGTCAAGAAGAATATCAAGACGCCGCACGAGCTGGTGATCGTTTACGACTTCGACAAAGATACTACCGTGCCGGTCGCCAAGCAGTACGCCAAGAAAGACAAAACCATAGTCCTGCGCAAGAACACCATCGGCAAAGGCGCCCTGAATGCCCTCAAAAGCGGCTTTGATTACGTCAAATCCGGCCCGGTGCTAATCATCATGGCTGACCTGGCCGATGACCTGTCGATGGTCGACGCCATGTACGAAAAATACCTGGAGGGCGCCTCGGTCGTCTGCGGCAGCCGCTATATGAAGGGCGGGCAACAGCTTGGCGGGCCGCTATTGAAGCGGACTTTGTCGCGCCTGGCTGGCGTTTCACTGTACTGGGTGCGTCGTTTGCCGACCCACGATGTCACCAACAACTTCAAGCTCTACGACAAGGCCTTGCTCGACTCCATAACCATCCAGAGCCAAGGCGGTTTCGAAATCGCCATGGAAATAACCGTCAAAGCCTTCCGCCAAAGGCTGAAAATCGTCGAACTGCCAACAACCTGGCGCGACCGCACCGCCGGCGAAGCCAGCTTCCAGCTTTGGGCGTGGCTGCCATCCTATCTTCGCTGGTATTTCTACGCCCTCGCCCCCCGCCGCCAGCGGGACTAAAGT
>Ga0075522_10000904_pt1 | contig 22193 bp, 14 predicted proteins | sample NGEPerA_FD_74796 | JGI IMG/M metagenome (GOLD analysis project Ga0075522, IMG submission 74796) | Arctic peat soil microbial communities from the Barrow Environmental Observatory site, Barrow, Alaska, USA - NGEE PermafrostL2-A | ecosystem: Environmental > Terrestrial > Soil > Wetlands > Peat ...
ACGACCTCGGTAAGGAAAGCAAGTTGGATTTATTTCGTTCGATTCCGGTGATGACATCTGCGCTAAGCGCGAACGCGCTGGCGAGCTTGCTAACGCTGGTTTGCGTGTGGTTTGCGCTGGCGCTGATGGGATGGCTGCGGCCGCACAGTATTCGCTTTGTGGCGCGAGTTATTTTTCCTGTCGGCGCTTTGGTGTGCGTGGCTGTCGCTGTAGTGGCAGGAGTCTTTCTGGCTACTGGACAGGTACCGGAAACAATTGTGCTGCCGCTCGGTTTGCCGGACCTTCCCTTTCATACGCGTCTTGATCCGTTGTCTGCGTTCTTTCTACTTGTGCTGGGATTGGCAGGGACGGGGATCTCAACGTTCGCGGCCGGGTACTTTCGCTCGGGTGAAGGCACCGCGCCGGCCCTGCTCGGGCTGCACTACCATGTATTTCTCGCGGCGATGGCCATGGTGATTCTGGCCGATGACGCCTACCTGTTTATGGTGGCGTGGGAGACGATGGCGCTGAGCTCGTACTTCCTGGTTACATCGCACCATCGAATTCCGGAAATTCGCAGCGCCGGATTTTTGTACCTGGTGATGGCTCATATCGGCGCAATTTGCATCCTGCTGAGCTTTGGCGTGCTCCAAGGCGGCAGCTGGCATTTTACTTTTGATGCGATGCGCGGCGCTTCGCTCACTCCGTTTCTGGCCACTACTGCTTTCCTGCTTGCGCTGCTCGGCTTTGGCGCCAAGGCAGGACTGGTGCCGATGCATGTGTGGCTGCCTGAGGCTCATCCGGCAGCGCCGTCGCCGGTGTCGGCCATGATGAGCGGCCTGATGCTGAAGACCGCGATCTACGGAATTTTGCGGATCAGTTTTGACCTGCTTCACCTGAAGCTCTGGTGGTGGGGCGTTCTGATGCTGGTGATGGGGTTGTTCTCGGCGATGTTCGGCGCAATTTTTGCGGCTGTGCAGAGCGATATGAAGCGTTTGCTCGCTTACTCATCGATTGAAAATATTGGCCTGATCTTTACCGGCATAGGATTGTCAATCGTATTTGAGACGCACAATCTGCACTTGTACGCTGCGCTTGCGCTGACTGCTGCGCTTGTCCATGCGCTGAATCATGCGTTCTTCAAGAGCTTGCTCTTTCTGGTAACGGGTTCGGTTCTGCATGCTACCAAAACGCGCAACCTGGGCAAACTCGGCGGCCTCATCCGGCGCATGCCGTGGGTGGCGGCTCTGGCGCTGGTGGGTACGTTGTCCATTGCGGGTCTGCCGCCATTCAACGGCTTTGTATCGGAATGGCTGCTGCTGCAATCGTTCCTTTTCACACCGCAAATTGCGAGCTCGTTTCTGAATATGCTGATTCCGCTGGGAGCGGCGGCACTTGCTTTGACTGCGGCGCTGGCGGCCTATGTGATGGTCAAGTTTTATGGCGTGATTTTTCTGGGTCAGCCGCGCGAAGCAGACCTGGTGAATGCACACGATGCCAACTGGCTTGAGCGCCTGGGACTGGGATGGCTGGCGCTCGGATGCATTCTTATCGGAGTTCTGCCGCAGTTTGCCATTGGAGCAGCCGGTGCAGTCACGCATCATTTGCTCAATCAAGCGGTCAGGCCGGGCTCAACAATGTGGTGGATTGCGCCGATTGCGCCGGAACAAGCGAGTTATAGCGGCCTTATTTTGCTGGCTGGAATTGTTGCAGTCGTCGGAGTCACGTTCGTCCTGGTTCGCATTCTGGCGCACGGGCGCATTCGCCGCACAGCACCATGGGATTGCGGATATCCGTGGCAGACACCAAGGATGCAGGACACTGCAGAAGGTTTTGGTCAGCCGATCCGGCACATGTTCGACGTATTTTTTCGCATTGAACGCCACTTGCCCGCGCCTGACGATGCCGCGCCCCGCTACCGAGTGGCAATCGAGGATTGGATTTGGCGCGGTGTGTATCGGCCCATTGCCCGCAGCGTGCAGTGGCTGGCGGATGTGATCAGCGTGCTGCAAGGCGGACGGCTTGCAATTTATCTGCTCTACAGTTTTCTAACGCTGCTTGGTCTTTTGGTGTTTGTGCTATGAGAGCGATCAGTTTTCTTCGACAATTCGTTGAGATCGCTGTGGCGATTGCGATTGCGCCGCTGTTTACTGGATGGATTGCGCAATGCCGCGCGTGGTTGCAGAATCGGACCGCGCCGCCTTTGTGGCAGCCATATCGTATGTTGCGCAAGCTGTTTGGCAAAGATGTGGCAATGGCGCATGATGCCTCGCCTCTGTTTCGCGCAACTCCTTATGTGCTTTTCGGAACGATGGTGCTTGCCGCGGCCATCATTCCCTCGCTGGTCACGGACCTGCCTTTCGCTCGCATTGCCGATTCAATTGCCCTGATCGGATTATTTGCCACGGCGCGCGTTTTCCTTTCATTGGCAGCAATGGATGTGGGCACTGCGTTTGGAACGATGGGCGCACGGCGCGAGATGATGATTGGATTCCTTGCCGAGCCTGCGCTGTTGATGGTGCTGTTCAATGCGTTTCTGCTGTTTGGCAGCACGGCTCTGCCGAACCTGGTGGAAGGTTCCAAGTCGCCGAGTTCGGTTGTCGATCCAAGCGTGATATTTGCGGCGATCGCATTTTTGATGGTGCTGCTGGCGGAGAATGCGCGCATCCCGATTGACAATCCTGCAACACATCTTGAACTGACCATGATTCACGAGGCGATGATCCTCGAATACTCAGGACGCCATCTGGCGCTGGTGGAATGGGCGGCGAGCCTCAAGCTGTTTAACTACGCCTGTATGGGATTTGCGCTGTTTATCCCTTGGGGAATTGCCACGCACGGATCAGGTGAAACTGGTGCGCTGCTCATCGCTGTTCTGGCGCTGCTAGCGAAGCTGGCGGTAGCTGGAGCGGTGCTGGCGCTCATTGAAACTCTGTCTGCCAAGCTGCGCATCTTCCGAGCGCCCGAATATCTGGGGATGGCGTTTTTGCTGGCAGTACTTGGGCTGCTGGTTCATCTGCTTCAGGGAGCCTAGAGAAATGCATTCATCGCCCATGATCGCGCAATTGCTGAAGGTGCTGGCTGCCGGCTTACTTCTGATCTCGTTTGCGATGTTGTCTGCGCGGCGCACGCAGCGCCTGATCATCTTGTTTGCATGGCAGGGCGCGATTCTATTTCTCTCAACTTTCCTGGTAGCTTACAGTTCCGGTTTGAGAGAGCCGTATTACTCCGCTGCACTCACGTTGATTTTGAAGGTCATCGCGCTTCCGTTGATTTTGCATCGGCTTATTCAGAAATTGGGTGCGCAGTGGGACAACGAACCGCTGGTGAATATTCCCACTACCATGCTGGCCGGATTGGTGCTGGTGATCTTCGCTTTCGGTCTTGCGCAGCCAATCAGCATGCTGGCGTGGACGGTGACGCGACACAACATCGGCATCGCCCTGAGCGTGATCCTGCTTGCGTTCCTGATGATGATTACGCGCCGCAAAGCCGTGTCGCAGGTCATCGGTTTTCTTGCGATGGAGAACGGATTGTTTTTTGCTGCAACCAGTGCGACGTACGGCATGCCGATGGTTATTGAGCTTGGAATCGCTCTTGATTTGCTGGTGGGTGTGTTCATCCTTGGCGTATTTTTCTTTCAGATTCGAGAACAATTCGACAGTCTCGACCTGCATCACCTGGAATCACTCAAGGAGGATTAGGTGGAGATATTTATTGTTCTTGGATTACCGGTACTGGGATCGCTTTTGCTGGCGCTGTATGGCGGACGACGTTACGCGGCCCAGATCAATGCCGCTACCAGCCTGGCCACACTGATTGCCTCGTGTTTTCTTGTTGCGCGCGTCATCCGGTATGGGTCGATGCTTGCCGGCCACGAGCAGTTCTTCGTCGATTCGTTCAATGTGTTTCTGGTTGCACTGACGGCCTTTGTTGGTTTTACCACGGCGCTCTTCTCCGGCCCTTACATGCGCATCGAAGAGCATCATGGACGCGTGTCGCACTTCAAGCTGCGGGTTTATCACAGCATGTACCAGCTATTTATGGCCGCAATGCTGTTGGCGTTGCTTACGAACAACCTCGGTCTTTTGTGGGTAGCGATGGAAGCCGCAACACTGTCAACAGTGCTGCTTGTTTCCCTTTACCGGACGCGCGCCAGTCTTGAAGCGGCCTGGAAATACTTCATCCTTTGCGGCGTCGGCATTGCACAGGCGTTGTTCGGTACCATCTTGGTCTATTTTGCGGCTGAACACGCCCTGGGCCGCGAGGGTATGACTGCTCTGCTGTGGACGCACCTGAACGCCGTTAAAAGCCAACTGGAGCCACGGGTAATGGCCCTCGCATTTGTATTTCTACTGGTGGGGTACGGAACCAAGGTCGGACTTGCACCGCTTCATAACTGGTTGCCAGATGCACACGCGGAGGGTCCGACGCCTGTGTCTGCTGTTCTCTCCGGACTGCTGCTGAACGTTGCGCTCTATGCGGTGATCCGCTGCAAGATTCTGGCGGAAGGCTCGATTGGCGGTTACTTTCCAGATCGCATGTTGATGGGGTTCGGACTTTTTTCCGCCGTACTCGCTGCATTTTTCCTGTGGAGGCAGCGCGATATCAAGCGTCTGTTCGCCTACTCATCCATTGAGCACATGGGCATCATTACGTTTGCATTCGGGCTGGGCGGACCGGTGGCGAATTTTGCCGCGCTGCTGCACATGACGGTTCACTCGCTTACCAAATCGTCTATATTTTTTACTGCGGGCCACGCTTCGCAAACCGCCGGTACGCAGCAGATGGATGGCATTCGTGGCATGCTCGGCATAAGCCCGACGATCGGCTGGGGGCTTGCCATTGGCTCAATTGCAATTTTGGGAATGCCGCCCTTCGGCGTTTTTGCAAGTGAATTTCTGATTCTGACGACAGCGATGCGCGAGAATCCATGGACAGCGCCGCTTTTGCTGATTGCGCTTGGCGTCGCTTTCGCCGGAATATTCAGCCGCGTTCAGCCGATGGTTTTCGGCGACAGCAACGCACCGCCGCTGCCGCATTCTCCAGCGCTGCTGCCGGCGTTTGCTCATCTTGGAATTGTGCTGATGCTTGGAATCTATATTCCGCCGGCGCTTGCCGCATGGTATCGCGCAGCCGCGCTTTTGATCGGGTGACACAGATATGAGCGAAGAATTTGTCGAGCAAATATCGAAGCCGCTTCCGTCGAACCTGAATTGCGAGCGGGTGCAGGTAAGCGCATTGCAGTGGAGGCGTACCGGCGAAGAGCTTCGTTCAGTTGGTGGGCGATTGCTCACACTATGGGGTGCAGACGATCGCGATCGCGATAACTGCTTCAGGGTGTTTGTACTTTTTCTTCTACCGGAAGCCCAGTTGATGGTGCTCGAACATGCAATGCCAGCCTGGGTGCCACCAACGTATCCGAGCATGGCCGATCTCTTCCCTGCCGCACGGCGCATGGAGCGCGCAACTTACGACCTGCTTGGGATTGCAAGCACTGAGCCAGACAAGCGCGGGTGGCTGCGTCACGGTGGATGGCCCGAGACTATATTTCCGCTGCGACGCGACGTGGATGCGAGGGCACAGTACCCACTGCTTTCAGAACCTTATCCATTTCTACAGGTGGAAGGTGACGGCGTGCACGAGATCGCCGTAGGCCCTGTGCACGCCGGCACTATTGAACCGGGACACTTCCGCTTTTCAGTGGTGGGCGAGAAGGTGCTACGGCTCGAAGAGCGCCTGGGCTACAAGCACAAAGGAATTGCAAAGCGCTTTGAAGAAATGCGTCAATGCGAAGCGCACACGCTTGCGGCACGCATCTCTGGAGACTCGGCAGTTGCCTTTTCATGGGCATATTGCGCGGCCCTGGAATCGATAGTGGGAATTTCGTGCACTCCGCGTTCCACATGTATGCGCGCGCTGGCGCTGGAACATGAGCGAATCGCGAACCATCTTGGAGACCTGGGAGCGCTGGGCAACGATGCAGGATTTGCGTTTGGACTGACGCAGTTTCTACGTTTGAAGGAAGATCTGCTTCGTGTGAATGCGAAGGTCTTTGGTGCGCGATATCTTTTCGATTACGTTGTGCCGGGAGGCGTTGCGGCGGATCTGCCTGACAATGCCCCGGATCGACTGGACGCACTTTATTCTGAACTTGAAACATCGCTCGCGGAGTTACGTTCGATCTATGACGAACACGCGGGACTGCAGGACCGCTTTCGTGATACTGGCCGGCTGAAACCGGAACTGGCTGAAAGACTCGGAGCGATTGGGCTGGTAGGACGCGCATCGGGCATTGGATGCGATCTTCGCGTCGATCATCCGTGGGCACCCTATGACAAGCTTGCGACACAGCTCACGATGCAAACTTCAGGTGATGTTGCGGCACGCGTCCAAGTGCGTTTCGACGAGACGGTTGAATCTATCCGGCTATGCAGGGCGTTGATGGCAGATCTTTCGCCCGGTGAGATACGGGTTGAAGTGCCGGATGCTGCGCCTGATCAACGGGGGATCGGTTTGATTGAAGGATGGCGGGGGCCGGTAGCGATCGCGCTTGAGACGGGCCCAAACGGAGCAATCAGGCGCTGCCACGCGCACGATCCTTCATGGCAAAACTGGCCAATCCTGGAATACGCGATTCTCGAAAATATTGTTCCGGACTTTCCGTTGATCAACAAGTCGTTCAACCTGTCGTACAGCGGACAGGACGGGTGAGGTAATTATGTTTGACGTGCTTTCGCGTATGGTTCGCACTGGAATACTGACAGAGCCCACATCTATTTCGCTGGAAAGTAGCAAAGCGCCGGAAGAACTGCAGTCGGAGTTGCTCAGAATCGTGGGTCGCGCACTTTGCATTCGCCACGTCGATGCGGGCTCCTGCAATGGATGCGAACTGGAAATTCACGCGTTGAATAATCCCTACTACAACCTCGAAGGCGTGGGAATCAAGTTCGTTGCGAGTCCGCGCCATGCAGATATGCTGCTGGTCACTGGTCCGGTTTCAGTCAATATGGAAGAGGCGCTGAAACGCACTTACGATGCGGTTCCCGAACCTAAATTTGTGATCGCGGTGGGCGACTGCGGCGCATGCGGGGGCATCTTCGGGCAGAATTACGCGAGCAAGGGGGCGGTTGCAAACGTGATACCGGTACACTTCACCGTCAAAGGCTGTCCGCCGAGCCCGTCAGACATAATGAGCGCGATTGTAGAGAGCATTCGCTCGGCAAATGTGCAACGTTGAATCTGCTGGGCGGCCTACCCAACCTGGCCCCGCGTTACTGAAGCTCAAACAGCGAACTCAACTTCTGCAATGAACGCTCCCACAACAGTGCGTGCCAGCGACGATCTTCGTCCGAATTGAAACCACGGTGGGTCAGACTCAGCGTAGTGCGTTCGAAGTCGCCATCCAGACGAATTTTTACAAAGCTTGGGTGCGACTCACAAGCGCCTTTTCTGCGCCACAAGAGGTTGGTTTTCGATGTGCGACAGGTCTGATATGACCCAACCAGCGCAGTCGGGTTTCCAGTTTCGTCGATATATTGGACGTGAAAGCCATTGGGATCGCTTGCCACATGGATGGGACTCTCCTGGTGGCGTCCGGGAACATGGAGCCATGTCTCCATGTACTCAGCGATTGTAAGCAATTGAAAGATGCGACGCCTGTCAGCGTTGACACTGACGGTGAAGGAAAGCGGAGTTTCAGAATCTTCTTGCTTTGGCTTTCTATGTTCCGCGCTCAACAACTTGTCATCAGGTTGCGCAAACAAAGTACTCATCGAAGCCAGACCTCTGGAAATTAGTAGTGCAATTCGCTTGCCTTCCATTTACTCACACAGCGAATATGTGACGAGCTACGTGTAGGGATGACCGGCAGCGAGGTTTCTTGTTATGGCTTGCAGAGCCGCTAGCAATGGCTCATCGGGAAGAGAGGGTTCCATCAACCAATATAGACAAGTTTTGCGCAAAATCGTTTCAATTTTCTAAAAGCTGTGACGAATTGACGACAACAAGTGATGAAACTTGATTCCCGCCTGATGAAGCCTACTTATTGACCAATATGGGCACTCATAATTCCCGTCATATCCTACAAGATATGGAATTTCTTACCGATGAAGGAGTTTCTGAATCCTTGTTCGGTAGCCGCGGCTCATCGCAATCTTTTCTTCGCCGGTTAAGACAACGACTGACTCGCCATCCACATCGCTTTTGACTTCTTTCACATAGTGCAGATTGACAATCGATGAACGATGAACACGCAGAAAGACCTCGGGATCGAGCGTTGTTTCCAGACGCGCCATCGTCTCTCTGAGCAGATGCGACTCGCTGCCCGTACTGATGCGAACATAGTTTTCCTCAGCGCAGATCCAGCGAATATCTTCAACAGGCAGGAAGAGGATGCGTCCACGAGACTTGAACACGATGCGAGTCTTGTATGCACCGGCGCCAGTGTCCGCGGCACGTCCATTCGTATTTTGATCCGTATCCGCAATTCGCGCCCTAACCCGTTGAATAGAGGCGCGAAGACGATCCTGTGTAAACGGCTTGAGCAGATAATCGACTGCGTTGTACTCGAACGCGCGCACGGCATATTGGTCATAAGCAGTAGTGAAAATGATCTGCGGAAGTGCATTTGACTGATCAGTTGTTAACGCGCTTAATACATCGAAGCCGTCCATGTCGGGCATGCGTATATCCAGGAATAGCAAGTCAGGCTGTGCGGCGCGAACCAGTTCAATCGTTTCGGCAGCGGTTGCGCATTCGCCGACAATGTCCATGTCCTGCTCATCACGCAAGAGCTGGCGGAGCTTCTGCCGAGCTAGCACTTCGTCGTCCGCAATCGCAACCCGTATCATTGAACGCTCTCAATTATTTCTGCAGCTGTAGTGGCATTTGAAAACTGAATAGGAATTCGGATAGACACCTGAACTACTCCCGATTCCGGCTCGTCAATTACAAATGAGCAATCATTTCCGTAATGCAGCCGAAGCCTGCTTTGCACATTTGCAAGACCGACTCCCTGCCTGTTTAACTGGCGATCGGCAATCGGCTTCAGGCACACTAATGAACACTGCCGGATGCATAAGGACCTGGAGCAGCCGGTGGTTCTTGCAGTTGATCATTGTTTCTCGTCTTTCCTGAACTTGCGCGGCGAAGGAATTGTCGCCCGTTCTCAGCTATGGTTCAACCTTGCCTGGAGCGTGGGGATGAGCCGCCCGGTGTGCGTATCGTCGATCGCCGCGGAGATGGCGAATACTGGAAATTCGCTCGAACTGCCAGTATCTTTGTAGACGAATTCGAGTGTCAATGGGTGTTTTTTTGACCATTCGTCGGTTTCTTTTACCAGGGTCGCTGCTTGATCCGCGGTCAGTTCACGTGAAAGGATCGCAAGGTCTTTTGCAACCTTCTGTCGTACCGTTTCTCCGCCCTGCAGTTGCGCCAGGCGGAAGTAGTAGAAAGCCCTGGCATGATCCATTGGAACCCCGTTGCCGTCTCGGAAAACCGCTCCGAGAACTGCTGAAGACCTCCAGATTCCGCGCTCAGATGCGTCTTGAAGATTTTCGACGGCCTCGTTCGGTCGGGCAGGCAGGTCAGGATGATTGACGAGCACGAGGCCCAGCAAGTGCTTCGCTGGTACATAGCCGCCCTTGATCGACTGCCGCAACAGCTTGGTAGCCTTTAACAAATTCTCTCTCGAAGGGCTTCCAGTTATCAGCAGCGAAGCAAGACGATATTGGGCGAGACTGTCGTTGGCATGCGCGCCTAGTTCATACCAGTTGCGGGCTGCCTCGTGATCTGCCGCCACTCCGTAGCCGAAGTGATACATTTCTCCGAGATATGCGTCTGCAACTCCGCAACCTCTGACGGCAGCCTGATGAATCAGATCAAATCCAAGTCGCTCGTCTTTCTTGACGCCAAGACCCCACAGATAGGCAAGACCAAGATTGACCTTGGCCTGCAGGAACCCACCATCCGCGGCTCGCTGATACCACTGCGCAGCGCGCGCAGAATCTCGTGAGACTCCAATCCCCGCCTCGTAGAAATAACCGATTTCGTTTTGGGCAAGCGGATCGCCTGCATTGGCAGCCCGTTCATACCAATATGCTGACTGCGCAAAGTCTTGTACGACTCCACGGCCCGCCAGATAAGACGCAGCAAGCTGTATCTCTTGTTTGACCGATCGGTTTTTAGGCCCTGGTTGCTGCCGCGGAACGTTAGTGTCCAACGCCCGCGAGGATGTTGCCGCAGACATGAGTATGCAACCAACGACAAAGCATGCAAGCGGCGCCGAGGTGAACTGTAGTACCAAACTTGAACGCATGATTGGATTCTCCAGAAGGGAGGACGTCATTCACGTTCGCGTAACTTTCAAGGAAATGATGGGGATGTCAGATCTGCCGGATGAACAACTCATCTGAATGAACTTTAGCAAGAGTTTTGAAGACAACACGGACGTCTCATCCCGGCATGAGACCTCTGCACGATGAGTTTTGCGCAGTTCGCCACCCGGAGATGGCTATTCGTCACAAAAATTAGAGAAGGGGGACTTGAACCGTTGGGGTGTCAGCAACAAAATACAAAAAGACGTACAGACAGAACAGAACATCCACTCCGCGATCCTTGTCATAACAACATTGACAAGCATCTTCGTCGTACCCGCTATAAACAAATCTACGCGACTAGTCCTTCGATCGGCTATGGTTCTGCATAGACCGTTCGGTCGATTCCTTTTCGTTTGTATTGCTTTCAGAGTTGGCTGAATCTGCAGATGGGCCATGGCGGTTGCTTCTCGTCCTCGACGCGCGCTTGGGGAGTGACTGATGGGTCTCGGATAACTTACTCCATGGGTCATGCCGCAATCGCCCGTTCCACTTATCGAAGTCACTAATGTAAAACTTAGGCATGTTAGTTAGCTTTAGCTCGTCCCATCTAAGTGGCATAGCTACAGGGGTCCCGCTTCGTGCGCGCGGTGAATAAGGAGCAACTGATGTTGCCTCACGATCGTTCCGCAGATAATCGAGATAAATGCGGCTCTTCCGCGCGACAAGAGACATTTTGGTTATGTAGAGCCTTGGCTGCTCGCGCTCAAGCTGAAGCACCAGTTCGTGCGCAAATTGCTTGATCGTGGGCCACTCGTGCTCCGGAAGTATAGGAGCGACGACATGTAGCCCTTTACCGCCCGTCGTTTTCAAGAAACTCTTCAGCCCAACTTTACTCAGCCGTTTCTTGAATTCTTGCGCGGTTGCGGCTAATGTCTGCCAATCTATTGAGGGGTCTGGATCGAGATCGAATACGATCCTGTCCGGATGATCTACCGATTCGTTGCGGGCACCCCAGGTATGGATTTCTAGCACTCCCATTTGCGCCAAGCCGATCAGTCCGCTGACGGAGTCCACCGTTAAGAACTCTTCCTTCGCTCCACTCTTTCGATTCCGGATTGTGACGCTCTTCACTCCGTGAGCGGTACCCATTCCCACATGCTTCTGAAAGAAGCACGGCTTGCGATTCCCGTCGGGGCAGCGCACAACGCTTAAGGGTCTGCCGGCAACGTGCGGCAACATGTTATCGGATACTGCTTCGAAGTACTCGGCGAGCGCCAGTTTAGTCAAGCCGCTCTCGGCGTCAAGCACCTTCTCCGGATGAGTTAACACCACATTCTGCATTGAAGCTTTGCCTTTCCGCAGAGGATCCTGCGAACTTTGCTTTGCCGATTTAGCGGAATCCCTGCTTTCCTGAATTGTCGCTGTTTCACGCATCACTTCATTAGCCGGCTTGTCTTCACGCAAGCCTTTAAATGCAGCCTGCCGTACCAGATTGTCGCGCGTCCATGTTGAGAAGGCGACCTGGGCAACGAGTTGCGGTTTAACCCAGTGTGCACCGCGCTGCATCTCGCGCGGCACATCAACAAACGGTGACTGCTTTGAAGTTAACTTATCGAGCCGTGCACGCAGTGAACGGTGTGTAGTTTGCGTAAATCCTGTTCCTGTTCTTCCGGCGTAGATAAGTTTGCCGGCCTGATGGTAACCCAAAAGCAATGAGCCTACCCCAACGTTACCGTTCGACGGAAGCGTGAATCCGCCAATGACAAACTCCTGTTCGAGATGACATTTGATCTTGAGCCACGTTCCGGAGCGACCGGACGCATATTTCGAAGTTGCAAGCTTCGAGACAATCCCTTCTGCGCCCAGGGCACACGCCTTTTCGAATACCACTGCGCCCTTGCCTTCAATACCCTCGCTCATTTTGAGCGGTGCCCGTTCTGTTCCAATAAGTAACTTCTCAAGGATGCTTCTACGTTTGATAAGTGGTAATTCACGCAGGTTGTGTCCATCGAGATAGAGAAGATCGAATGCGTAGTAAATGATGTAACTCTGTCTATCTCCCTGAAAGGCTGCCTGAAGGTCTGAGAAGTTACTTACACCGCGATCGTTCAGCACGACAGCTTCACCATCTAGAATGGCGCTTGTGACGGGTAGTTGCCGCGCAGCCGTTGCGATGTCAGGCATCCGCTTGCTCCAGTCGAGCCCTTTGCGTGTAAGCAGCTTCACGCTGTGATTCTTGCTGCCTCGTCGTTCATCCGATTGCACCTGGATCTGGATTCGATAGCCGTCAAGTTTCAGCTCGTGAATCCAGTCCTCGCCGCTGGGCGCCGCAGTTGTTGACTGCGCCAGTTGCGGCGAAATAAAGCCGGGAAACTTCTCAACTGGAAGCTTTCGAATCTCTGCTATTGGCTTCCTGGCCGATGACTTCTGTGTCTTCTGGTGCTGGGATTTCTGCGCCCCAACCGTACTTTGTGCGGCGTTCGAGCTGGAATCTTTCGAATTCCACACGCGGTCTTTGCGAGTAGCGATCTGCTCCATAGTATGACCACTTGCCGCGCTGTCCGGTGCTTCGTCCGTAATTTTTGCGCTTGAGGCCTCTCGCGCAAATTCGTCTTTCTCTTTGATAAGCAGCCAGTTTGGTTTGTCGGGCCGATCATTGCGTCCATGCATTCGGACAAGAACCCAATCGCCGACCAGCTTTTTGCCGTGAAGCTCGAATTTCAAATGTCCATCTTTCAATCCCTGATCAACGTCACCGTGAGGAATCCATACACCTTTGTCCCAAACCATCACGGTGCCGCCGCCATACTGGCCCTTCGGAATGACCCCTTCGAAGTCACGATATTCCCAAGGATGATCCTCTACCTGCACTGCCAGACGCTTGTCTGCTGGGTTATAACTAGGCCCCTTGGTGACGGCCCAGCTCTTGAGCACTCCGTCCCATCCTAGCCTGAAGTCGTAATGCAGCCGCGTTGCCGCGTGTTTCTGAATCACGAAAGGCAATCCGTCGCGAACTGGTGACTTTGATTTGCGCGCGGCTCCGCGCGGCTCTTCAGTGACGCCAAAATCGCGCATCGACTGATAGCGATTGAGAGGATTTGAGCTTCGAGCGGCTTTGGCCTTCTTTTTTGTTTTTGGGACCATTGCTTATGCCGCGCTGTGCTTGCGCTTGGTTGCTTTGACCAGAACAGGGCCTTTTCGCGCGGCGGCTTTGCCAGTGCGGCGCTCGCTGGCCACAGGCTTTTTAGCCTTCGAGACGCTCTCTCGCAGCGCGTCCATTAGATTGACAACCCTGGTCGGCCTTGGCGCTTCTTCTTCATCCGGTAATGGAGCGTTCTTGCGCTTGGCTTCAATCAACTCTTGCAGCGCTGCCTCGTAGTCATCCTTAAACGCTTCAAGTTCAAAGGGAGTGGAGTAGGCTTCAATTAACTGAGTCGCCATTGCAAGCTGCTTCTTGTCGACCTTTTCCGGGTTAGGAATATCGGAAAAATAATCTGCACTCTTCCGAAGTTCTTCTGCATAGCGAAGGGTGTAGGCCATTAGTCCAGCCGATCCGTCAGGAGGGACGGCGATTGCCACCAGGTGTTCGCGGCCGCCAAAGGCAATCTCGCCGACGGCTGCCTTGCCGGCTTGTTCCATGGCTCTGCGTACCACTGCAAAAGCGTCGCCCGACTCTTTGGCATCCGGAACGACGAAGTATGGCTTTTCAAAAATGCCTGGAGGCAGTTCGCTCACATCAACAAATTGCTGAATGTCGATCGCCTTCTTGGTCTCGATGCGGACCTTGGAGATATCGTCGGGCTCAAAGAGAAGATACTTGCCTTTGCTGTACTCATAGCCTTTGACGATTTCGGCGTTCTCGACGGGCTCCTTGTCTCCCACCACATTCACGTGACGTATTCTCTGACCGGAGGCGCGGTCGACCTGATGAAAATTTATTTCGCTACTCGAGTTGGTAGCCGAGTACAACTGGATTCCGATAGACACGAGCGATATTTTCAATTGCCCCGACCAATATGGACGACCTGCCATTTTCCCTCCCGGCGCGCGGAGACACCAATCCTGCTGCAACTTTGAGTGTGATGCGGCGATCGAACAAGTGGTTATCCAGCGATATGACGGAAGCCGCACTCAGCCGGTGATTTTAAAATGCCTAATGTTTTTTGAAGTACTGCACTTCCCGTTCGTGCTGCTTGGCCTTTTCGAGCGTACTGAACGTGCCCAAGTTGCGGCGTCTGCCTGTCTCGGGATTCTTCTTGCGTGAATATAAGCGAAACTGTCCGGATTTGAGTTTGCGAATCATGATGAACAAGGATGCTTTTTGAAGCTAATATGTCGCCCGCTTTAGAAAGGGACTCCGGGCAAGCATCGCGTATCAGATACATAACGCAAGGAAGAGAAACAGCTTGAGCCGTTTCTCTTTCCATGCAGAGTGAGTAAACGGGCTATGCCGAAGCCATCTGATCGACCCAATCGATCGGCTTATCGTGGCCCAGAATCATGCGGAAGGTCACCGGCTTATTCAGCGGCAGGTGTACGTCGACAGTAGCCGTTCCGGCCTTGAGCGGCGCTGTCAACGCGCCTTCTGTCGCGGTGATCTTCTCAATCCCGTATCGCGCAATCAGTGTTACGTCCTGCTTGCGGAACGAGGTCACCGTCAACTCGACGGTCCTGGCATCCATGTCCCAGGCGAGTTTGTCTATTCTCGCAAAAGTGCGGGCAAGCATTCCGTCGATTGAACCTTTCACGAGTGTTTCCGGCAGGGCTGGAAGCACTTCGATCACGCCGGGGCGCGAGTAGGCCAGCATTTCCATCATGATGGTGGGAATACCTCCCTGCGCGTCAGGCATGGGAAAGGCCCACGGATCGTGAGAGCATCGAAGCGTCCGTGCTACGTAACCTTGCTCAATCAATTGCCGAAGTTCGGTATCGACCATGTAGCAGTCTTTGAGCCGCGCCCCCACCAGCGCGCGATGGCAACGGCCGTGAGCAGCAAGCCGCTCGGGTACGCGCTTTCTATCAGCCAACATGGCGGCAAGAGCCAGTTGCGGCGTGCGATCCGGATCGATTTCATCGCCCGGCCACGCTCCGTAAAGATGTGAGACGTGCCGATGGGAATAACGCTCTTCCAAGGTGGGCCATGCCCATTCCTTCAGCGTGCCGTCTGGTTCCAACATGTGCGGTGGCAGCTTGGCCACCATGGCCTTCCATTTCGGCACGTTGTCGGCGTCGATGCCAAGCGTCTCGCAAGCCTCAATCAGATTGCCAAGCACTTCCCTGCAAACCGAAATGTCCATCGTGGCGTTGACCGACATCATTGCACCGGGGCCGGTGTTAAGCGGATTATTTTCAGGCGAGAAAGATGGCGCAAAAATGTAATTTCCATCCTTGTCGGTGGCAGTCAGGAAGTCTTCGTAGAACAGTGCCAGCTCCTTGTATGCGGGGACGATGCGGTTGCGCAGAAATTCCATGTCGCCCGTGACCAGGTAGTGATCCCAGAACGGACGACAGCACCAGCCTCCTGCAGAAATCCAATACATATGCGGCCAGATTTCTCCCGTGGAAGACGCATAGGAGTAATGAAAGGAAACGCCAACATTCTGCTGTGGGATAAGCGAATAGAAGGTGCCGCGCATGCCGTAAATATTTTGGGCATTCACTCGGAAGTCCGGCGCAAGACTCTCCATCCAGTTGAAGTAGGCGTCCATGCCTTCGCGCAAATCCCCTTGTGGACCGGGCGCAATTTGCAGGTTAATGTTGGCATTTGTTTCGGCCTGCATGGTTGGATATTTTCCGCTTGCAAGAATGAACCAGTAGCGGCCCATCTCGAAAATCTTTTCGAGTAGCGCAGGCGAATAGTCTCGCCGCGACCGTTGGTCGACGAGCAGTTCTTCTGACGACATTCCGTACTGAGAGGCACCGCCAAAGTCGACGGTGACGCGGTTCAAGGCTTCCGACTGCACTTTGCGATGCCGCTCGAGGATTGCGTTGTAGTCTGGACTCAGCTGCTCGACAGCCTGCCTCAGGGCTTCGACTTTTTCTTCGCTATAGTCTGCGAACCATTCGATGCGCGTGAGAAGCAGTACTGACGACGCGTTCTCGATGACCAGCGTGTCACCGTCCATCTTTGCCGATCCGCCGTCGCGAACCACGCGAACCACTCCGGTGTAACCGCTGTTGTCAACGGAGGGATCGAGGCGGCACTTGTAGATGAGCCTCTCTTCATTGAAGTCCTGCTTAACTTCGCTCTCTCCGGTATTGCTCCCGAACAATCCTCCCTGGTTGCGGCGTCCTCGCGAGTACCTCTCTACTGCGATTCGCGCATTCACCTTTTGCTCATTCGGCGCGGTCAGTAACTGAACCACAACGTCGTCGGGCCGCGAAGTAAAAGTCTTCCTGAGCCAGTCTCCGTGCTCGTCGCTCCAAAAGACGTTTGCTTCGCTGGTTTCGAAATTCACAGTGCGCAGGTAGTTCTTGACCGACGGCGTCTTGGGTAATTCCATACGCATGAGGAATGCCGGAACGGTGGGATGTGGACCTGTGTTCTGTTTGATGGGTCCCTTGTTCATTTCTTTGAACGCGAGTTCGATCGATTCCTGATACTTGCCGTCTAATGCCAGCTGCCGCACTTCCGGAAACACGTTCGCAGCCTTTGGTGCTTCAAATGGGCGCTTCCACGGCACCAGAAGGCTTTCGTGATGGAAAAGAATCTGCTCGGAGTACGGATCGCTGGCCACTTCAATATTCATATGGCCATTGCCGGAGGTGATGCCGTCGCTCGTCGTCTTGCCGGGCGATGCGCTGCAAAAGCCTTTGCGCGGAACGATGTTGCGCTTGAGCCGCTCAGCGAGTGGCATTGGCGAGATATCAACATCCGGCGTCAATTTTGACGCAGCGAATACGGGTGGTTTGGGCAGGAATTTGTTAGTCTTTGCGCGGCGAAGATAATCGGCGGAACGATTCTCTTTTGGCGCTGCGGCATTTTTGCCTGAAGGTTTCGGCGATTTTTGCGATACAGCTTCGCCTTCCAGTAGCGGCGGCAGCAAATTGGGAGCGCCCGCTATACCCACAACAGCCGCACCAGATTTAATAAAATCCCTGCGCTTCATTATTTCCTCACTTTCGGAATTCCCTGTCATTTAGAAAACGTTCTGTAATCACGGCCACTGGCTGAGTTCGTTACAGCGATCCAGTCAAGTGCGGTATGTGGCTGAGGGGTTGCCCGCCACCGACGCTGATTTCCGCTTTCGACTTTGGAAGATCGTCAGCCGCGAGGGTGAAGCTCACCTTCCGGCTCTCTCCGGCGCGCAGATGAATGCGTTGAAAACCGCACAGGCGGCGAACTTCTCCACCAGGCCCACCTGAAACGTACAACTGCACAACCTCATCGCCGTCACGAGTTGAAGTGTTCTTGACGGTGGCCTGGATATTGGCACCTTTCGCGGTTCTCTTCGCGCTCAGGCCAGAATATGCAAAGCTCGAATAACTCAAGCCGAAGCCAAAGCTGTAGAGCGGGTCACCGCTGAAGTAGCGATAGGTGCGGCCTTTCATGGAGTAGTCAGTAAACGCTGGCAATTGAGCGTCGCTCTTGTAGAACGTTACTGGCAACCGTCCCGCAGGATTGTTGATTCCAGCCAGCGTCTCCGCGATTGCGGTACCGGCTTCTTCGCCGCCGTACCATGCTTCGAGCATCGCCGCCGCATGGTCTGCCGCGTAGTTGGCACTGATTGCGCTACCGCCGGTGAGTACAACAATTACCGGCTTGCCTGTTGCGATAACCGTTTCGACAAGTTTTTCCTGGGGCGCAGGCAATTCTATGCTGTTTCGATCGTGGCCTTCACCCTCCATTTGCGAATTGAGCCCGACAAAAACAATTGCCACGTCGGAATCCTTTACAACCTTCTCCGCTTCGGCAAGCAGTACGTCGCTTGGCGGAATCCAACTGAATTCGGCGCTTCCGCCGGGGCCGTTCTGGCTGAACTCAACTTTGACGCCGTATTTGTGTCCGCCTTCCAACTGCATTTGTACTTGCGGATTACGGAACATTCCCCCTCCCTGCCCTGGAAATATACCTGCGTTAGACGCTGCCCCGGGACGTGCGCCGGGTGCTGCAGTCGGAGCTTGATTGGCGGGGGGAGTTTGCGGACGAACAGGCGGTCTTCCAAGCTCCAGTTCCTTGTCGTCGAGAAACAGCCGAACTTTGCCGTCGCGATTCCAGATGCTTGTCCGCGCGGTCAATATATATTCGCCGGTTGCCGGCGGGGTAAGCGTGCCGCTCCAGCGCACCGAGTATTTGCCCTGTCCGATTGCCGAAGTAACGGCAGGATCGCCTGTATTGATATCGAAATTGACGCGAGATTCGGTGCGGCGAAGCTTCGGCTCTCCTTGAAAATCGGGATTGTCGAAGTACTCGGCCTGAATTCCCTTGGCGGTTCCGTCTGGCGTGGTCAGAACAGACGAGGACACGAGCGCTTGGTTGGTTGCTGTATAGGTTGCGCCAAGCGCGTATCGAACATCGGCCTTTGGGAATTGTTGCTTGATGCCCTCGAACGGAGTTACCTGCTTCGATGACATGCCGTTGTAATTGCCCAGCAGGCCAACTGGATCGTCTGCCGACGGGCCTACGACCGCAATTTTGCTCGCGGAATTCTTGAGCGGCAAAATACCGCCCTCATTCTTCAGCAGAACGATCGACTTCTGCGCTGCTTCAAGCGCGAGCGCCCTGTGCTCCTTCGAGTCGTTCTCAGAAAAAGGGATCTTTGAGAACGGGACGCGCTCTGGTGGATCGAACATCCCGAGGCGGAAGCGTGCTTCGAAAAGCCGCACCAGCGAACGGTCAAGTTCGGCCTCGGTGATATGGGCCGCCTTAACTTCATCAACCAGCGTCTTGTATTCTTCGCCGCAGGTGAGATCGGTGCCCGCCTTTACCGCCGCTACTGCTGCAGCGCCCATGGTGGCGGTGTATTTGTGATTGCGGAAGATGTCGCCCACCGCTCCGCAGTCACTTACAACATAGCCTTTGAAGCCCCACTGTTCACGCAGCCGTTTCTCAAGCAGATCTGTGCTTGCGCAGCCGGGCACGCCGTCAACGGAGTTGTAGACACACATGATTGAAGCCGCATTACCTTCAGTGATCGTGGCGCGAAACGCGGGCAGATAGGTGTTGACCATGTCGTATTCGCTCGGCTGGGCGTCGAAAGTGTGGCGCAATGGTTCAGGCCCGCTGTGCACAGCGTAGTGTTTTGGCGTGGCCACGACTTTCAAATAATGAGGATCGTTTCCCTGCATGCCTTTCACAAACTCGACGCCCATGCGGCTGGTGAGGTACGGATCTTCTCCGTACGTCTCCTGGCCGCGTCCCCAGCGCGGATCGCGGAAAATGTTCACATTGGGCGACCAGTAAGTGAGCCCTGCGGTGCGGCCCGGCAGGATGCCCGCTTCTACCGGTGCGGGATGACGCTTGGCTTCGTTGTACTTGGCACGCGCCTCAGTTGAAATGGCGTCCGCCACGCGATGCAGCATGTCGGTGTCCCAGGAGGCACCCATGCCGATTGCCTGCGGGAAGACAGTAGCGCGGCCCTGGGCAACGCCGTGCAGCGCTTCGTTCCACCAGTTGTAGACGGGCACGCCAAGGCGCGGAATCGCGGGAGCGGTGCTCTGCATTTGCAGAACCTTCTCGTCGAGCGTCATCCGGGAGACGATATCCCTGGCGCGGACATCCGGCGACAAACTTGGATTTGTGTACGGAGCCTCGCTCGGCTGTTGAGCAAACAAAGGTGCAGTTGAAGCCAACATCAATGCAATTACAGAGAAAGCACGTTTCAATGTAGGGTCTCCTCGGATTCGCTGATCTCGTGGAGTATAAAGGACAACCCGAATGAATGTCCGTGACAAGCGGACGCCGGTTCGTACAGTGACTGGGGTTGCTCGTGCCAATCGGCCCCAACCAAGTCCGTGGGCTGAAAAAGACGAACTGGCACAAACCAAGACCGTCGACGAAGATTGTCGGCAGCCCGAGTGAAATACATGGGGCAACTTGTGCGTGAGAAGTGAGGCACTGTTGCAGGCTTCTGGCCAGGTTGTGGAAGGCAGCCAAAGCCGTTGAGGTCAGAAAAAGAAATTTACGATGGCGCTGAAGATGAGGCCGTTGGCAACGCGCGGCGTAATGTCGGGCCCGGCGTGGTAGCTCAACCCGGCGCTCACGAAAGTACCCCGGGCGATATGCATGTTATAGCTCCCGGTCACTGTGCTCGCGTTCCTCCACACCGTCTTACCTTGAGCCACGAGGTTCTTCAGCAGCCACGGGCTGTAAGTTGAATAAGACGCCACCAGCGACGCAGTATCGTCGGGTCTCGAGCGAAACGGGCCCTCATCATAAAGTCTGAATTCGTAATAGCGCGTGTACGCATTCAAGTCCATGGCGGTGCCCATGGCAGAAGCGCCGGCGTAAATTCCTCGTGCCGGATGCTCAAGATCGCTCTGGTAAAACTCATGGTCGGCGAGTATGAAGGCGCAGAAATTTCCTGGCGTGGGTACGCCGGTGCGGCTATTTGGAAATGGAGTCGTGTTGTGAATGTAGCCCGCTCGCACCCACGTCTGTCTGGAATCTTTGGTGGCGCTGTGAAGGTAGCCGGCCTCATAGACGTTCACGAGCTTGTCGCCCTTGGGCATGAATCGGAATCCCGTCGAATTGCGGTTGATTGTCGCGGGACCTCCCGACGGATCGAGCGAGCGTTGGAAGGACGCCTTGAAGTAGGTCTGCCTGGGGCCATTCAATTTCAGATTGAATGAAGGAGCGGTGAGCGGAAAGTGCGAAAGGCCCACTTCGTACGGCAATACCGCGTATACGCCCTGACTTCCGGTCGAGAGCGAACCTCCTACCTGCAATCCAACAAACTCGAAATCGTTGGCAATGTACCCGGCCTTGGTCTCAATCTTCCCCTCGGCAAAACTCTTATATAGATACAAGTCGCTCATTGCCATTGAAGAAGGCCCAGCATTGTTCCAACTGACCCAGGTGAGGCCGGCTGCGAAGTAGAGCTGCGCGCTGTGAAGATGGATGTCACGCATATCGTACGTGAGTATGGGATTTGCCATCAGTCTGAAAAAAGGACGCTCGCCCTGGTAAACCTGTTCATTGGCGGGCACCGGCGAATTGAGAAAATCCTGACTGTACATCAGCGTTGAATTGTTCCGAAGGACCACGCCCTTACTGTAAAACTCACGACGAAAATCTGAATCCGCGCCCAATACCGAATCGGTAAACGGCGGCATGTGAATATCAGCACCAAGGAGATTGAGATTCTCGATTCCCGGTTCCGTCGAATTTGCTATCGAAGCATGCTCAGAAATTTGCGCTGAGCAGAATGGCCCAATCAACAAGACCGTAAAAAATAACAATTTGCGGTTCATCGTCTTCCACTTTCTCTATCTACGCTTACTCCGCACGCTCGAAGATGGATGCTGGAGTACAGAGACCTGGCCCGCCACTCTTGCGGTCGGAATTGATCGCGCGGTTTGGCGGCGCGGTCTGATTTTGTATTGAATGATTCCTGTCAGCGTAACCGGACAAGAACTGCTTGCGGGGCCATTGCAGCAGTTCTTGCCGGTCGATTGTTGATCCATCGTGGTGTGGATCAACCCTGTAGAATCTGCCGTGCCTCGCTTTCCGGATCGTCCACCATTCGGCACTCGTTATCCCAGACCATGGTCTGGTTGTGCTCTGGATCAGATGGGGTCCATGTCAGGCCAGGCTGGCTTGGATTTCCGGTGCGAGCAAAGTTCGCCCACGCGGTTGCCATCTTTTTTGCCAGAGCCTGTGCCTCGGGCGTGTTTCCCGTCCCCTGTTCGCAGCGCTTGGTGTTATCGAAGCAAAATGCGAGCTCTGCCGTATGC
>Ga0075522_10000905_pt1 | contig 22190 bp, 23 predicted proteins | sample NGEPerA_FD_74796 | JGI IMG/M metagenome (GOLD analysis project Ga0075522, IMG submission 74796) | Arctic peat soil microbial communities from the Barrow Environmental Observatory site, Barrow, Alaska, USA - NGEE PermafrostL2-A | ecosystem: Environmental > Terrestrial > Soil > Wetlands > Peat ...
CTACGGGCTGCCTCGAAAACTGCGAATTTTTGCAAGCCCGTCAAACGACCTACCGAGCACGCGCCCATCGGGCGCGGCTTGGCGTGCTCGTTTGACAGGCGCTTCGCAGTGCCTCGAGGCAGGGCGCGTTGAGTTCGCGCCCCTTCTATTTCCCGTAGTTCGTTTGTTGCGCGGCAACAAATGAAAACGACGCAACCAAGCACAGATGCCTCTAGGACAATCCACGGATTCCGAAATTTTTTGCGACAGGTAATGCGGGACGGTCTTGATGGAAGGAGTTGGAAAATTGAATTCAACGAATGGCTTCGATGGATTGAAAACGGCATCGCTGCCGGAACTCTGCGCCAAGACGAAGCTCATGTCGTGTGGCGCGAGGAAATCCCAGATGCTGTTTCTACCCAAACCTGCCAAGGTTACGTTTATTCCCAGCCTAGAGGCTATGCTGGCGACTTTGAAATCATAGAACGCATTTATCAGCAATGGCGATCTCCAAACCCTGCATTGGTCAAATGGGATGATTACTTTCATGATCAAGCCGCCCCTCAAGCGGTCAGGAATCGTAAGAAATATTTTGTAGATTGGGTTGTGGCTAAAGAAAGAATTCTCGGCGGCGAGTTGCGGGTGCTAAATATCGCCAGCGGCTCGGCACGAGATGTTTTTGATTATTTCAACGCAAACCCGGAAAGCAGAGTGCGAATTGAATGTATCGAGCAAGACCCCAATGCCATTGCCTACTCCAAAATGCTGTGCGCGGCATTTGCCGACCGCATCTAATTTTATGAGGGCAACGCATTGAAGTTTCATTCCAGACAGCAATACCCATTGGTTTGGTCGGCGGGTTTTTTTGATTATTTGAATGACAGATTGTTTGTCTGTGCGTTGCGCCGATACTGGCGAATGGTTGCGCCAGGAGGTGAACTGGTGCTGGGAAATTTTTCAACGTCCAATCCATCCCGCACATACATGGAACTTGGTCGCTGGTTTCTTTTCCACCGGACTGAAGACCAGTTGAAGGAATTGGCCCTCCGTGCTGGCGTTTCACCGGATGCAACTCGCGTTGCCCAAGAATCCGCCGGGGTGAATCTTTTCCTGCACATCACAAAACATTGAATTCTCTGCGCCACAAGTATGCTGCAAAAAACCGCCATCCAAATCCTGCTGCACGAGAAAGGGAAATATGCCGGTGTCGTTGTGGGCGTAATGATGGCGATTTTTTTGGTGCTGCTGCAATCAGCCTTCTATTTTGGTTTCACGCGAGACATCACCGTGGTAGCTGATTCGTTCGATGCGGATTTGTGGATTTCCCAGCACGAACTATTGGCTTTTGATTATGTGTCGCATTTTGACGATGTGCCACTCTGGCAAATCCGCAGCGACACTGGCGTGTTCGCTGCGGCACCAATAATAATAGATTGGGCCAGAGTAAGACGGCTTCCCGATGGTGCAACGGAGAATGGGCAAATTGTTGGCCTAGATTTGACTGCCGGAGTCGAAGTCAATCTCGGCACAGACAAGAATCTTGAACTAAATTCCCTGCTGACCGTGCCGGGGAATGTGCTGGTGGATGAAAAACACTTGAGCCGGCTGGGGGTGAAAAGATTTGGCGAGACCGGACTCGAGATTCAGGGGATCAACGCAACTGTCGCCGGGGTGATGCGCGGCAAAAAACTTTTCAACGCCGCCTGTTTGATCGTCACTGACATGGACAACGCGCGCCGTTTCCTTGGTGTGCCAGCCAACCATATCAGTTTCATCGCCGTAAAGTGCCAGCCGGGAACGGATATTCGCACAGAGCGAGCAAGATTGCAGAAGATGCTGCCCGAATACCACGTCTGGACATCGGCAGAATTTCACAACCTGACACAGTATTATTGGAATAATCTTACCGGCATGGGGCCAATCCTGTGGTTGTCGGCCGGACTGGCGGCACTGATTGGTTTCCTGACCGTCTTTATTACCTTCACACATTTGACGGAGGAAAAGTTTCCCGTCTATGCGGCAATGAAGGCCATGGGCGCGTCCACGGCGGAATTGTGCGGGATGGTGTTGCTGCAAATTGGTTTGGTGTTCGGTATCGGCTGCGCACTGGCGCTGGCGTGGATGGCGGTCGCGCTGCTTGTCTTGTCACACACGATGATTTCGGTGGTGTTGACGCCGGGCATTGCGCTGGCGTGCATCGGCTTCATGGCACTGTGTTCGCTGGCGGCGGGATTGCGGGCGTTACACAAGCTGGCCTTGCTGGAACCGGCGGAGGCGTTCAAGACATGAGCGGCGCGCAAACCATCTTGCGACTAAAAACCGTGGAGAAATCTTTCCGCGAGCCAGCCGGAATGTTGCGCGTGCTGGACGGACTGAATCTTGCCGTCAGCGCGGGTGAAATCGTGCTGTTGCAAGGCCCGTCCGGTTCAGGCAAGACGACGTTGCTGCAAATTACCGGATGCCTCTTGCGCGCCGACGCGGGTGAAATCGAACTCGCGGGCAAAGAGTTAAATGCCGCATCGGACGCGGAACGCACCATCGCGCGACAAAAGCATCTTGGTTTCGCGTTCCAACATTTTCATCTGCTTGACGCGCTGACGGCGCGGGAAAATGTCGCGCTGGGTTTGCATTTCAAATGCCAGCCGCAGAACGCCGGGCGCGTGGATGAAGTATTGGAACGGCTCGGCATCGCCCGCAAGGCGGACAAACTTCCGCGCGATTTGAGCGGTGGCGAAAAACAGCGCGTCGCCCTGGCGCGGGCGTTGGTCGGCAAACCAAGTCTTTTGCTGGCGGACGAGCCGACTTCGCAACTGGATTCACATTCGGCTGAAGCTGTGGCGGATTTGGTGCGAAAGCTGGTGCGGGAGTTTAACTGCGCCGCGCTTATTGCCACGCATGACACGCGCTTGCATCCCGTCGCCGACCGTATTTGCAATCTGAAAGAAGGGAGAATTTATGATTGAACTGATGAAAAAATTGATGTTGCTGCTGGTGTGTTCCGCCGCATTTGCCGGTTGGGGCGCGGATGAAAACAAGCCGATGGCAAGCCAGTTGGTTTGCGTCGGTCGTGTCGAGCCGGTGGGCGGTGAATTGGAAGTGTGCGCGCAAATGCCGGGGACGTTGACGGCGGTATTCGTCAAGGAAGGCGATTGGGTAACGAACGGAACTGTGCTCGCCGAAGTGGATGCTCGGCGGGAAAAAGCGGCCTTGGATTTGGCGCTGGCGAAACTCGCCCGTGTCAAGGCGGGCAACGGCAAAGAGGAAATCGCCGCAGCGGAAGCCAGCCGCGATGCCATTGCCGCTGACTTGGCGTTCGCTGAATCCGAACTGCAACGCGCCATGAAATTGCGCGAAACGGAAATCGTCGCCGTGGATGAGTTGGAACGAAAACGGCAAGAAGCGGATACGCTCCGCAAAAAGATGATCGCCGCCGAGAAGCAAGCGGAAGCAGTGAAGCGCGGCCCATTGCCGGAAGATATAGTGCTCGCGGAAGCGGAAGTTGCGTCAGCGCAAGCGACCTACGATCTGCGACTGGTTCGCGCGGAATCGGATGGCGTCATCCTCGAACTCAAACGGCACAGCGGTGATTTCGTGGCCGTAAATTTTCCCACAACGATTTTACGCATGGCGAACACGCGGCTGCTGCAAGTGCGCCTCGAAATAAACGAACTGGACGTTTATCAAATCAAAGCGGGCATGAAAGGCGAGTTCACAACCTTTGGTGCAGACCAGCCCGGCGGACAGTTGGTGGTCAAAACCATTTTGCCATCGTTCGCGCCGCGCCGACTCTTTGAACCGGACTCGACGGCGCGCATGGACACGCGCACGCTTCAAGTGCTTTGCGAAATCGCCGACGATGCCAAAGTTTATTCAGGGCAGCGGTTGACAGCGACATTCGCAATTGGCAGCCGTTAAATTGACAACGGCAAGCGGGAAGCCCGCATTAACGATTGCCAAACAGCGAATCAATTTTCTTCCGCACCGCGTCGTCCATTTTAATCAGCGGCGGCCAAGCACGCTTAAAACCTTCACCCGGAAGTTTTTTGGTGGCGTCAATTCCCAGTTTCGAGCCGATGGCCAGTTCCGAAGTGGCATGATCCAAAACGTCGGACGGACCTTTCGTAAAAATGGAATCGCGCTGCGGATCGGTGTTGGCCGTGAGATGGAACAGCACTTCGCTCGTGTTGTGGACATCCACGCCGGCGTCCACCACCACGATGTATTTCGTGAACATCATCTGGCCCATGCCCCAGAGGCCGTGCATGATTTTGTAAGCCTGCATCGGGTAGGTCTTCTTGATGCTCACAAAGACGAGGTTGTGGAACACGCCTTCCGCCGGCAGCGCGATGTCCACGATCTCGGGGAAATTCATTTTGAAAATCGGCAAAAATAATTTCACGCTCGCGCCGCCGATGTAAAAATCTTCCATCGGCGGAATGCCGACAATCGTCGCCGGATACACTGCGTCCTTCCGGTGCGTGATGGCCGTGATGTGAAACACCGGATACGGCTCGGGCAAGGTGTAATAGCCGGTATGATCGCCGAACGGTCCTTCTTCGCGCAACGGCTCGGTCGGGTCAACATAGCCTTCGATGACGAAATCTGAATTGGCCGGAACTTCCAAATCGTTCGTCTCGCACTTCACGAGTTCGACGGATTTTTTGCGGAGATAACCGGCGAGTAGAAATTCGTCCAATCCATCCGGCAGCGGCGCGGTCGCGGCGAAGGGAAACATCGGGTCGCCGCCGATGAAAATGCTGACGGGCATCCGTGTGCCGGTTTCGTAATAACGTCGCCCGTGCCGCGCGCCGACCTTTTGCAACTGCCAGTGCATCCCAGTGGTTTTGTCGTCGTAAATCTGGATGCGATACATGCCGACATTGCGCTCGCCGGTGTCCGGGTCACGCGTCATGACGCAGGGCAATGTGATGAAACGCCCGCCGTCCAGCGGCCAACATTTGAGGATGGGGAGATTTAAAAGCGTAGGACAGGCGTCGCGCCTGTCTCTAATTTCATTTTCAGAATCAGATGGAGACAGGCGCGACGCCTGTCCTACGTCAAGAATATCCGGCGCGCTCGGCCACGGTTCTTTGCGACTCGCGGGTGCATCAAATTTGTGAATGACTTCCTTGCACGCGCCGCTCTTCACGATCTTCGGTTTAGCGTGGCGCAAATCCAGTGCGAGCGAGAGCAGCTTGATGGCTTCCTTGAAACTCGTCGGCGGCTTGGCTTTCATCAGCGCGCCGAGTTCGTTCGCGACTTCCTCAACGGAATTTGCGCCCATGCTCATGGCCATGCGCTTGTGCGAGCCGAGCGTGTTGATGGCCACAGGAAACGGCGAGACGACGCCATTAACGGTGGGCTGCTCGAACAGCAGCGCCTTGCCGCCGCCGGGCGATTTCATTTCGCGGTTGGCGATCTCGGTGATTTCGAGTTCGGTGGCGACGGGCTGGGAAATGCGTTTGAGTTCGCCCGCCTGGTCGAGGGCGTTGACGAACTCGCGGAAGGAATCAAAAGCCATACGCCCGCGAAGCTAACTGAAAACCCCACGGCGGGCAATGCGGGGAAATTCATCAAATCGAAACTGGACATTTATTTCGCAATTTGCTTGTGCGGGACGCGGAAACGGCCAAAGTAAGAATCAATGCTGTCCAAAGGCTGGCAGAAAGAATCCCAATTCCCATGAAAACTCCCCTAGTCCATTCGTTCCTCATGCCCGCGCTGGTGGCCGGTCTCGGTTTGCTGTTGGCAACCAGCGCGCCGGCGCAGATCTTCACCAACCTTTATGCATTCCAGTATTCAGCGCAGGCGATGGGTTCCCCCAATGGTGGACAACCCTCCGGACTGGTGCAGGGCAGCGACGGCAATTTTTATGGCACGACTGAGACCGGTGGCCAGGACAACCTAGGCTTCGGCACCGACTCTGGCTCGGTGTTCAAAATCAGCGCCAACGGCGCGCTGACCACCTTATATTCTTTCACCGGCACCAATGATGGCGCATATCCCTTTGCCGCGCTCGTGCAGGGCCGCGACGGCAATTTCTATGGCACGACTTACGGCGGCGGCACGAACAACTTGGGCACGGTATTCAAAATCAGCGTCAATGGGGCGCTGACCAGTTTGTATTCCTTCACCGGCACGAATGATGGCGCAAATCCATATGCCGGGCTGGTGCAGGGCCGCGACGGCAATTTCTATGGCACGACTTATGGCGGCGGCACGAACAACTTGGGCACGGTGTTCAAAATCAGCACCAATGGGGTGCTGACCAGTCTGTATTCCTTCACCGGCACCAATGATGGCGCAAATCCCTATAGTGTGCTGGTTCAGGGCAGCGATGGCAATTTCTATGGCACGACTCATGGCGGTGGCACGAACAACTTGGGCACGGTGTTCAAAATCAGCACCAATGGAGCGCTGGCCAGTTTGTATTCCTTCACCGGTGGCAACGATGGCGCATTTCCCAATGCCGAACTGGCACAGGGCAACGACGGCAATTTCTATGGCACGACTTATGGCGGCGGCACTAACAATCTCGGCACCGTGTTCAAAATCAGCGCCAATGGGGTGCTGGTAAGTTTGTATTCCTTCATCGGCGCCAATGATGGCGCAAATCCCGAAGCAGGGTTGGTGCAGGGCCGCGATGGCAATTTCTATGGAACAACAACCACCGGCGGCACGAACAATTTAAGCACGCTGTTCAAAATCAGCACCAATGGGACGCTGACCAGTTTGTGTTCATTCCAGGGCGGCTATTATGGCGAAAAGCCCTACGCCGCGCTAGTGCAGGGCCGCGACGGCAATTTCTATGGAACGACAACCGGCGGATATACTTCAGGCTACGGTAATATTTTCCGGCTGACCTTGGTGCCAGAGCCACCGGAACTGACCATGATTGTTTATGGAGCCAATGTTATTTTGACGTGGCCGACCAACTTCACTGGTTTTAATGCCACCACTTTTATTTTGGAGTTTGCCACCAACCTCGCTTCGCCGGCAGTCTGGCAAACCAATTCAGCGGCACCGTTCGTCATCGGCGGGCAGAACGAAGTGATCAATCCCATCACCGGCATCCAAATGTTTTTCCGGCTCTTCAGCCAGTAATAACCAGTCCAAATTATTCCACTCATTTTTTGGTTAAACTGATTCCCCCTTCACCTTGCGGCTGAAACTTTCGGTGCGAATGACGGCGCGCTGGTGCCGGCCGCGCACGATGACTTCATGCTGGTCGCGGGCCTCGATCTGGAAAGTGACCGCATAAAAATTCCTGCTTGTCATCCGGCGATTTCCTGATAGGGTTGGCACCCTTTTTATGAAGACGGACATTCACCCGAAATATGTGGACGCGGAAATCCGTTGCGCCTGCGGCAACGTGATCAAGACGCGCTCCACCCGCGCGACCATCATCGTCGGCATCTGCAACGTCTGCCATCCGTTTTACACGGGCCAGCAGAAGTTCGTGGACACCGCCGGCCGCGTGGACAAATTCCAGCAGCGCGCCGCCAAAACCCTGGCCGCTCAAGCCGAGCACGCCGCGAAGAAAAAGAAAAAAGTCTAGCTTTGCAACGAACGCCGCCCGCAGCGCCGGAATTTTCCGGGGTTGCGGGCGGCTTGTTTTTTCGTGAAAGCATTTACGATTTGCGATTTACGATTGACACGCTTCAAGTCGGTTCGCTCGTCAATCGTAAATCAAAAATGAATTTAACGCCGCACATCGAAAAATTCCGCAAGCGCTTTGCCGAGGTCGAATCCTTGTTGAGTGATGCCAGGATTTTTGACAATCCGCAAAATGCGCAGGAATTGTCACGCGAATACGCCCGGCTCAAAGAACTCGTTGCGGCCGGTTCGGCTTATTTGAAAACCCTCGCCGACTTGAATGAGAATCGCGAGCTGCTCCAAGCCGAACCGGCGGAATCCGAACTCGCCTTGATGGCCAAGGACGAAATCGCGCGGCTTGAAGCCGACGAGAAAAAATTCGCGCAGCAAATCCGGTTCAGCCTCGTGCCGCCGGATCCGACGGATTCGCGCAACACGATTGTGGAAATCCGTGCCGGCGCGGGCGGCAACGAATCCGCGCTGTTTTCCGCCGACCTTTACCGGATGTATTGCCGCTACGCTGAAACGCGCGGCTGGAAAATTGAGGCGATGGATTCCAATCCCTCTGATCTTGGCGGCTTCAAGGAAATTATTTTCCAGATCAACGGCACGGACGTTTTTAAGCGTTTGAAATACGAAAGCGGCGTTCACCGCGTTCAGCGCGTGCCGGCGACCGAGGCACAGGGGCGCATCCACACCAGCACCTGCACCGTCGCCGTTTTGCCGGAGGCGCAGGAAGTGGATGTTGAAATCAGGCCCGAAGACATTGACGTTACTGTCTGCCGCGCGTCCGGCAAAGGCGGCCAGGGCGTGAACACGACCGATTCCGCCGTGCAAATCCAGCACAAGCCGAGCGGTCTCACCGTCCGCATCGCCGACGAGCGTTCGCAAATAAAAAACCGCGCGAAGGCGATGACGGTTCTGCGCTCACGTTTGCTCGAAATTAAAGTTGCCGAGGAAAATGCGAAATACGCCGCGCATCGCAAATCGCAGGTCGGCACCGGGGACCGCAGCGAAAAAATCCGCACCTACAATTTTCCGCAGAACCGCGTGACCGACCATCGCATCGAAGTCACGCTCTACAATCTGTCCAGCGTGATTGACGGCGATCTGGACGGCTTGATTGATCCGCTGATGACGCATGACATGGAGGAAAAACTTTCGGCGCTGCAAACGTGACGAGTGATGAGTAAAACGGGATTCACATACCACGCATCACACGTCACGCGAATCATAATTGTCTTCTGCCAGAAACATATTAGACTGTTTCTGTGAAAACGACGACGATTCAACTGCCGGAGCCGCTGATGCAAAAGGCGGTGGCCAAAGCCAGGCGCCTCGGCGTTTCGCAATCGAAAGTGCTGCGCGACGCGATTGAGAAGGACCTGGCCGAGGAAAAGAAAGGGAGGACCATGTTTGATGTCATGGCGGACATGTGTGGTTGCATCAAAGGCGGGCCGCCGGATTTGGCGCGGCGGCACAAGGAATATTATCGGCAGGCAATGCTTCAAAAATATGGCAAAAACCATCGTTGACGCCGGACCGCTCATTGCCTTTTTCCTCGCGGATGACCAAGATCACGAATGGGCGGTCGAGACGTTCAAGGCCGTTGCACCACCTCTTTTCACCACCGAATCAGCCGTGACTGAAGCGGCTTATTTCTTGACCAGCGCCGGACGATCAGCGCGGGTGTTATTGGACTGGATCGAGAGCGGCGATTTGCAGATCCCGTTTCAACTCCCCGAACATGCCGGCGCGGTGGCGGCGCTGATGGACAAATATGGCGCGCGCATGGATTTGGCGGACGCCACGCTCGTGCGCCTGTCCGAGTTGCTGGGCGATTGCCGGGTGCTGACGGTGGACCGGACCGATTTTTCCATTTACCGCCGGCACGGGCGGCAAGTCATTCCGCTGTTCACGCCGCCGGACTGATTTTAAACGCAGAAAATTTCTTCTGCTCGATCTGTAATTTCACAATGAAAGAAATCAAAGGGCTGATTTTCGACTGCGACGGCACGCTGGCCGACACCATGCCGCTGCACTGGCGCGCGTGGCAGATGATCACACGCCGCCACGATCTGCATTTTCCTGAAGACCGTTTTTATTCGCTCGGCGGCGTGCCGTCGCGCGACATTTTGAAAATGCTTGCGGAGGAGCAACGCCGTTCGCTTGATCACATCGCCGTGGCGCACGAAAAGGAAAATGTTTATCTGCCGCTCATGGCTCAAGTCGAGCCGATCCACGCCGTCGTGGAAATCGCGCAGGCAAATTTTGGAAAAATTCCGCTGGCCGTGGCGTCCGGCGGCACGCAGCCGATCATTGTTGGCGTGCTGGAACACCTGAAAATCCGGCATCTTTTTGACGCCGTGGTGACAAGCGAAATGGTGAAAAAGCAAAAGCCCGCGCCGGATATTTTTCTGGAAGCCGCGCGGCGCATCGGCGTGGAGCCGGAATTCTGCCGCGCCTACGAGGACACCGAGCTGGGCCTGCAAGCCATCCGCGCCGCCGGCATGGACGCGGTGGACGTGCGCAAGATGCGCGGATGAAATTCAAACTTCAAACACGGTGATTTCCGGGCGGCAGTTGAAGCGAAAGTCGAAGTTTGCCAGGTAGCCGATGCCCGGGTTGACGTAGAGCGGGCCGGCCCGGGTTGGAAACAGCCCCAGGTCATATTCCCCCACGTCAAACGGCACGACGACCGGGCCGTAAAAAGGAATCCGCACCTGACCGCCATGCGAATGGCCGGCGAGCAGCAAGTCAAATTTCGCACCACCCAGTTGCTTGACCCAGGCCGGATAGTGCATGAGCAGGATGTTTTTGGCTGGCGGACTTTTTGCCGCCAGCAACTGCGGCAGAGGATTGTAGGTGATGCCGATGAGGTTGATTTTTCCGCCGGCGATTTCGGTCCGCTCGTTCATGAGCCACGCGCCGCCGGTGGCGGCAAAACATTTTTGGATCGGCGCAAAGGGAACCTGGCTCCAGTAATCATGGTTGCCCGGCACGCCGAACATTGGCGATTGGACGCCGGATAAAATCTCCAGCGCCTCCGGCAGAAATTTTCCGTCCTCCATGATGTCGCCCGTGAAACAGGCAAAATCGGGTGAAAGTGCATTGATCTGGCGGACGACGGATTTCAAATACCCGGTGTCGCCCTTGTGGTGCAGGTCTGAAAAGTGAACGAGCCGGCAGCCCAGCTTGTCGCCGGCCAACGGCACCTGGCGGACTTTCAGCCACGTCGGCTCCAGCCATTTGGCGTCGGCAACCGCCGCGCACGGCGTCGCGAGCAGCGCGGCGGCGAGGAACTTCCGCCGGCTGATTTTCATGGATTTCATGGGTGCATTAAACACAAGGGTCAGACACCGCCGGCATTGCATCCGTTCAACCGCCGCGCTACGTTCTGCGCGTGCCGGAAATTTTCCGCCAGCTAAAAGCCTCGCCGCTGCTCCTGCTGCTGCGCGTGAACGCCGTTCACAGTTGGCGGCGGCTGCTGGCCATCCGCCGCCAATCGCGGCTGCTCACCGGCATCATCGGCTTTTTTGTGGCGGGCTATCTCGGGCTGGCGTTCGAGCTGTTTTATCACGGGATGAAGTTTATCGCCAAGTTCCCCGGCCTCGGCGCGGTGCTGACGGAACGCCTGCTCTACACGCTGTTCGCCTTTCTGTTCGCGCTGCTGCTGTTGAGCAATCTCGTCATCGCCTACGGCAACTTGTTTCGCAACCGGGAAACCGCGTTTCTGCTGACGCTGCCGGTTGCCGCGCAGACGATCTTCAACTGGAAGTTCATCGAGTCCACCATTCTGGCGTCGTGGGCGTTTTTATTTTTGATCGCGCCGTTGCTCGTGGCCTTCGGGCTGGTGCGCGACGTGCCGTGGCATTTTTATCCGCTGACGGTTTTGCTGATCGGTCTGTTCATCATTTTGCCGGGTGTTTTCGGATCGGCGCTGGCCATCGGCATCGGGCGGCATCTGGACCGGAAAAGTTTCCAGGTCGTGCTGCTGGTGGTGGCGCTGGTGCTGCTGGCGTTCGTCGCGTTCTGGTGGAAGACCACTCCCGTGGACGACGACCTGCTCGACAAGCGCACGCTGGAGGCGCTCGACCGGCTGCTCGCCAGGACGCGCTTCACGATGTTCCCGTTTCTGCCGAGCTACTGGCTTTCTTCGGCGGTGCTGCAATGGGCCGAAGGCATCACCAATGGCGCGTTTTTTTTCGCGGCAGTGTTGTTGAGCCACACGCTGTTCTTCGGCGGCATTGCCTTCACGCGGTTCGGAAATCTTTTTTACAATACGGCCTCGGCGGTGCAAAGCCGCGCGGGCGGCGGGTTCAAGTTGAATTTTTCGCGGACCGTGAAAAATTCGCACGTTCCGGGCTTTCTCGAAACATTGTTTGAAAAAATCCCATTCCTCCAGTCCGACACGCGCGCGCTGGCCGTGAAAGACCTGCGCATGTTCTGGCGCGACACCACGCAATGGGGCCAGTCCGTGATGTTTTTCGGGCTGCTCGGCGCCTACATCATCAACCTCCGCAACTTCACGCACCAGCTCACCAGCCCGTTCTGGATCAACGCCGTCGCCTTTCTCAACCTCGGCACGTGCGCGTTCAACCTCGCCTCGGTCACCACGCGGTTTGTGTTCCCGCAATTTTCCCTTGAAGGCCGGCGGCTGTGGATCATCGGCCTCGCGCCCATCGGCCTGCCGCGCGTCGTCAAAACCAAATACTGGCTCGCCAGCGCCGCCTCGCTCTGCGTCACCCTCGGGCTCGTCACGCTGTCATGCTACCTGCTGAAAATGCCGTGGGGTGACGTCGCGTTTTTCGGCGCGGTCATCACCGTGATGACCTTCGCGCTCAACGGCCTCGCCGTCGGCCTCGGCGTTTTATTTCCGAACCTGAAGGAAACCAACCCGAACAAGATCGTCAGCGGGTTTGGCGGCACGTTGTGTTTCGTGTTGAGTTCCGTCTATATCATCGGCTCGCTCGCGCTGCTCGTGCTCGGCGGCGGCGGCCTGCACGGCAACACGGAATGGGCGGCGGCCTGCATCATCGCCTTCGTGCTGCTGTCGCTCGCCATCGGCTGGCTGCCGTTGAAAATCAGCCTGCAGCAACTGGAAAATTTCGAGGCGTGAAAAACAAATGAAGAATGCAGAATGATGAATTAAGAAACCAGCGCGCCGCCGCCACCGGGTTTCTTCATTCTTCATTCTTCATTCTGCCTTTCAACAATTCTTCCAGCGCAACAAACAACTTGTCAATCGCCGCAAAATGTTTCTGGCCAGCTTTTGAAACCAAGTTGAACCCCTGGCCATAGGCCGGGCCGTTCGCCACGCAAAAATCGGTCGCACAATCCACCATCTGTTTTTCCGCCGCGCACAGTGCATCCGTCCGCCCGCCGTCCGCCTCAAATTTCCAGCCAACGATTTTCGTCTGTGGAAACCAGCCGCGCAGTTCCGCGATGATCTTCGGCGTGGGCACCAGCTCGGCGAACAGGCTGCCGCCGCGCGTGGAAATTTTTCTGGACGGCGTGAACGGCTTCAATTTTCCCGCCGCCGCGCGCGTGAACATTTTCCCGAACGTAAAATCGCCCACCGCCGCCGCGTGAAAGATGGCGTCCACCTTTTTGCCGGAAAACGATTTTAATTTCGCCCGCAAATCCGCCGTCGTGGAAAAAGTTTTCACCGACCGCGCCTGGCATGCGCCGGCATAAGTCGCCAATTCGCCGATGAGCAGCGTGACCGTGTGGCGATGTGCGGCGAGGAAATTGGCCAGTTCCGTGCCGAGCCGGCCGGTGGAAAAATTCGTGAGCCGGCGCACGTCGTCCAGCGGCTCGAACGTCGGCCCGGCGGTGACGATGCAGTTCATGCTGCGAGCATAACGGATCGGGGACGGCGGATGGAAGCGCGAATCGCCTCGGCGCACCCGCGCCCGATTGACTGCGCAAATGATGCGCGGCGCGGCCCAACCGCGCAGGGTTTGCGCAGCCTGATCCGCCGGTTCATTGGCAAAGCGGTCTTTTCACGAATGGCACGTTCCTTGCGTTGGGGCCTTGAACCCGGCGGCAGCTTGTATGTTTGCCACCGGTCAATAAAACAAACAACTAACCATAGGAAAATTCGATGAAACTAAATCGCATCATCACATTGGGCGCAATCGCGGCCACGCTGGCTTTGACCACCGGCAGCCTTTTCGCGCAGGACAACGGCAACAACGGCGGACAGAACGGCGGACAGAACGGCGGTGGACGCCGCAATCGCGGCGGCGGCGGCGGCGGCAATTTTGACCCGGCGCAATTCCAGCAGCGCATGATGGACAACATCCGCGACCAACTGAATTTCACCAACGACACCGACTGGAGTGCCGTCCAGCCGCTCGTGCAGAAAGTCATGGACGCCCGCCGCGACGTCGGTGGCGCCGGCATGCGCGGATTGTTCGGCCGCAATCGCGGTGGACAAAATGGCGGTCAAGGCGGTCAGGGTGGCGGACGCGGCGGCATGTTTGGCCAGCCCAGTCCGGAACAGGAGGCGTTGCAGAAGGCGCTGGACGATGACGCCCCGGCGGCACAGATCAAGGATTTGCTCGCCAAATACAAGGCGGTGCAAAAAACCAAGCAGGCCAAACTCGAAGCGGCCCAGGACGCACTCAAAGCCGTTTTAACTCCGAAACAAGAGGCGCAGGCTTATCTGCTCGGCTTGGTGAAATAAAACCAAGAATAAATCGAAAGCTGACGATTCATGGCCGCTGCCCCGGTTCAGGATTCTTCGACGAAGGCGTTGCTCGGACGCATGGTCGCGTCCCGGCAACTCTCTTCGCTGGACGCGGACGCATTGCTGCGCGCCAAACCGCAAATCGCGAGCGAAGAGGAAATCCTCCGCTGGCTGGCGACCGAATACGGCCTCGGCTACACGACGCTCGAAGACGTCGAGCCGGATCGTCAGCTGCTTTCGCTTTTTCCCGCGCGCATTTTGCTGAAGGAGGAACTGCTTCCGCTCCAGCGCGTGAACGGCCATGTCGAAGTCGCGACGAGCCGGCTGTTCGCCACGCAGGGACTCGACGCGCTGAAAACGTTGACCGGCCTGAATCTCAAGCCGATTCTCGCCTCCACCGAAGCCATCCAGCGCGAAATTAAAAAGCGCCTCGGCGTCGGCGCGGACACCATCGGCACGCTCGACGAGGAAAAAGGAATTCAAGTCGTTGATGAAAATGCCGAGGGCAATAATTTGGACGAAGGCGCGGAAGACGAGGCTTCGATCATCCGTTTCGTCAACCAAGTTTTGAAAGACGCGATTGAACTGCGCGCATCCGACGTTCACCTCGAACCGTTCGAGGATGAATTTCGCATCCGCTACCGCATTGACGGCGAGTTGCAGGAAGTGCCCGTCCCGCCACAGTTGAAACAATTTCAGCCGGCCATCGTCTCGCGCGTCAAAATTTTGAGCCACCTCAACATCGCGGAAAAGCGCCTGCCGCAGGACGGCCGCATCAAGGTGCGCATCGAAAACGCCGAGGTGGACATTCGTGTTTCCGTGATTCCGATGTTGCACGGCGAAGCGGTCGTGATGCGTCTGCTGCGGCAAAATTCCACGCTGCGCGGTCTTGCGGAAATCGGCATGAACCATCGCGAGCTGGAACATTTCCAACATGTGCTCGGTTTGCCGCACGGAATTATTCTGGTCACCGGGCCGACTGGTTCAGGGAAAACTTCCACACTTTACACCGCGCTCAATGAAATCAACGACGCCGTCCGCAAAATAATTACGGTGGAAGACCCGGTTGAATATCAGCTCAAAGGCGTCAACCAAATCCAGGTCAACGAAAAATCCGGCCTGACCTTCGCGCGCGGGCTGCGCTCGATTTTGCGCCACGATCCGGACGTGATTCTCATCGGCGAAATTCGCGACGCCGAAACCGCGCAGATCGCGGTGCAGGCATCACTCACCGGCCACTTGGTTTTTTCCACGCTGCACACGAACGACGCGCCGGGCGCGCTCACGCGGCTCGTGGACATGGGCGTCGAGCCATATCTCGTCGCCTCGTCGCTCGAAGCCGTGCTCGCGCAGCGCCTCGTCCGCGTGCTGTGTCCGCATTGCAAACAACCAGACACTTCCGCAACGGCGCAGTCCTTCAAGACCAAACTCGGCATCGCGGCGGATAAAATCATTTTCAAATCCGTCGGCTGCCGCGAATGCCGCAACACCGGATTTTTTGGCCGGCACGCAATTTTCGAGTGGATGGACACGGACGAGGAAATCCGCCAGTTGATTTTGAAATCCGCTTCGACCGACCAGATTCGCGCTGCTGCGCGCAAAGGCGGAATGCGCACGCTCGCCGAGGACGGCTGGCGTCTCGTCGCCGCCGGGGTCACGACGGTCGAGGAAGTCTTGAGCGTCACGACGGCGAAGGAAGTCGAAAGCGCCACCAAAAATCAAACTGGAGAATCCGCCGCGAGCCTTGCGGTGGCGCGGTAAATCTGATTTTCCATGCCTTCATTTTCCTACAGAGCATTGCAGACCGACGGCAAAATTGCCGAGGGCATGCTGGACGCCGGCAGCCGCCCGGACGCGCTGCGGCAGATTGAAACGCTCGGTCTGCGTCCGGTGAACGTGTTGGAAACCCTTTCCAAGGCGGCGAAAAATGGTTCGGCTGCGAAGTCGTCGCCGGGAAATGTTTCGTTCAAGTTTGCGGCGAAAAAAGTTTCGGCGAAGGAACTGGAAAATTTCACGCGGCTGCTGTCGAGCCTGCTCGCGGCGGGCGTGCCATTGAGCCGCGCGCTGGTGATTTTGCAGAAGGAAGCGTCGTCGCCGGCGTCGAAAGCGCAATGGAAACAAATTCACGATTATGTCGTGGACGGCTTGTCGCTCGCGGACGCGATGGCCAAGTCGCCGGAAACTTTTCCGCGCGTTTATGTGGCGATGGTCGAGGCGGGCGAGGCGGGCGGATTTCTCGACGTGGTGCTGGCGCAGATCGCGGAATTCCAGTCGCGCGAAAAGGAACTGAAATCCAAAGTGATGACCGCCATGCTGTATCCGTGCATTTTGCTGGTGCTGGCGCTCATCGTGCTGACGGTGCTGCTGGTGTTTTTCATCCCGAAATTCCAGCGCGTGTTTGCGAGCATCCACGGATCGCTGCCGCTTATCACGCAAATGATCATCGGCGCGAGCCATCTGATACGGTCCTATGGATTGCTGGTCGGCGCCGGGCTGGTGGGACTTTTCTTTCTGGTGCGCACCTGGTTCACTTCCGAAAAAGGCAAGCGCACTTGGGAAGGACTGGTCTTAAAAGCGCCGCTGGTCGGCCCGCTCATCGCGCAGTTTGCGATGGCGCGTTTCTGCCGGATGCTTGGCACGCTGATCGGCGCGGGCGTGCCGCTGGTGCATGGCCTGAACGTCGCGCGCCGCTCCATCGGCAACCAGATTCTCGTGGACGCGGTGGCGCAGTCCATCGAACGCGTGCAGCAGGGCGGGCGGCTCGGCCAGAGCCTGGCGGACTGCCGGTCGCTGTTTCCCGGCTCGGTGCTGGAGATGATTTCCGTGGCGGAAGAAAGCGGGAAGCTGGACGGCGAACTCGTCCGCATCGCCGCTGAAACCGAGACGGATTTGGACCGCAATCTGAAAACCGCCGTGGCGTTCGCCGAGCCGCTGATGCTGTTTTTGATCGCGGGCTTCATCGGCGTCATTTTCATCGGCATGTTGCTGCCGGTGCTGTCCATGGGCGAATACATCAAATAAAAAAAACGTTTATGAAAATCAAAATTCAAACCACCAACGCATTTCCAATTTCCAATGTTCAATTTCCAACCGGAAAAAACATTGCGCGCCGCAGAAGTTCAATTGGAAATTGCAAATTGAAAATTGAAAATGGCTTCACCCTCGTTGAAATGCTGCTCGTCGTCATGATCATTGGCATTCTCGCGGCGCTGGTCATTCCGAAAATTGTGGGAAGAAGCGAACAGGCGCGCACGACTGCCGCCTTTGCGGACATCAACGGCGGCATCAAATCCGCGCTCGGCCAGTATGAAGTGGACAACGGATTTTTCCCGAAGAGCCTGCAGGAACTGCTGGTGCAGCCGTCGAACGCGAAGAACTGGCACGGGCCGTATCTGGACAAGCTCCCGACGGATCCGTGGGATGCTCCTTACATTTATACTTATCCGGGCAAACACAGCCAGAATTCCTACGACCTGCTTTCCGCCGGGCCGGACGGCAAGGAAGGAACCGATGATGACATTGTCAGTTGGGCAAAATAATGAAATTGCCAATTGCCAATTGCCAATCGCCAATTGAACGACGCCAAACGTCGCGCGGCAATTCAATTGGAAATTGGAAATTGGAAATTGGAAATCAGCCAGCGTTCACGTTGATCGAACTGATTCTCGTGCTCGGGCTGCTGGTGATCATCACGTCCATCGCGGCGCCGGCGATGTCGAAGTTCATCCGCGGACGGGCGCTGGATTCCGAGGCGCGGCGGCTGATCGCGCTGATGCACGCGGCGCAGAGCCGCGCGGTTTCCGAGGGCGCGCCGATGATGTTGTGGGTGGATGAGAAGGCCGGCGGCTACGGACTTGAAGCGGAGACGAGCGGGCAGAACGGCGACACGAAGGCCGAAGATTTGACGGTGGACTCGACGTTGCAGATTTCCGTGCTGAACGCCGGCACGGGCGTGCAGACGACGTTCAAGAATCTGCCGGCGATCCGGTTTTTGGCGGACGGCACGGTGGACGAGAACAGCCCGCAGACTTTGAAATTGACGGACAGCGACGGGTTTTCGCGTTGGCTGGCCGAAACGCCATTGCGCACGGGTTATGAAATTAACGACACGGGACAATAGATTGCCAATTGTGAAAGGCGGTGCGCGAACACGGTCTTTAATCGGCAATCGAAAATCGGCAATCGAAAATGGCTTCACGCTGGCCGAGGTGCTGGCGGCGCTGCTGTTCCTGGCCATCGTCATTCCGACGGCGGTGGAGGCGCTGCACGTCGCAAGCCTCGCGGGCGAAGTCGCCGCCAGAAAAGGCGAGGCGGCGCGCGTGGCCGACCGGATTTTGAGCGAGAGCCTGGTGACGACGAACTGGAGCAGCGGCATGCAGAACGGCACGGTGACGGAAGGCATACTGGATTTCCAGTGGAAGCTGACGAGCCAGAACTGGCCGTCCGATGCGATGCAGTTGCTGACGGCGGAAGTGACGTATTCCGCGCAGGGCAAAGATTATTCGGTGAAGTTAAGCACGCTGGCAAATTTGCAGACGCAGCAGCCAGCGGGAACCGGAACGACCCAAATGACACAACAGTGAAAATTGAACAGACATCTCAACGCCGAACATCGCCCGGTCAAGGCCCAAGCCGGGCAAAGCTCGGCGCTCCGGGCTTTACGCTCATCGAGATGGTGCTTGCCATCGGCATCGCGGCGATTGTCCTGATTGCCGTGAACGCGGTTTTTTTCGCCGCGCTGCATCTGCGCGATGACACGTCAGACATGGTGGACGCGGCCACGCCAGTGGACGCGACGGTGACCTTTTTGAAACGCGACCTGCAATGCACCGTCACGCCGACGAACGGCACGACCAAGGTTTTGTCCGGCGGTTTCCGCGCCGGCAACAATCTCACCAGCGCCGGCGTCAGTGATCCGGTGGCGGTTGAAATGTTCACCGCGACCGGCGCGTTGAGCGACAGCGCGCCGTGGGGCGACATCCAGCGCGTGACTTATGAATTGAAAAATTCCACCGGCACGGGCGCGACCGGCCGGGATTTGTATCGCAGCGTCACACGGAATTTGCTGGCGTTGAACACGCCGGACGTGACCGACCAGCTCATGTTGAGCGGCGTCGCCAGCGTGAAATTTTCCTGCTACGACGGCGTGCAATGGAACGACACCTGGGACACGACCGATGTGACGGCGGTCAATACCAACCTGCCGCTGGCCGTGCGCGTGGACATCCAGATGGCCGGCAACGCGAAGGCGCAGCCGGTGGAAATCGTGGTGCCGATTGATTCACAGTCGCGCACCAACGCGGTGCTGGCGACGACGCAATGAAGTTGAACATGAAGCTTCAACATCGAACATCCAACCGCGAACCGCGGACGCGGAACGCCGGATTGCATTCCGATTTGTTCAAAGTTCGCGGTTCTGAAAAAGGTTCCGTCCTGATCATCGTGCTGTGGATTGCCATCGGCCTGGTCAGCATCGCGCTGTATTTTGCGAATTCGATGAATTACGAACTGCACGCGGCGGACAACCGCGTGAACGGCCTGGCGGCGGAGCAGGCCATCGAGGGCGCGGCGCGCTACGTCGCCTACGCGCTCCAGAATTTTGCGACCAACGGCGCGATGCCGGACAACACGCAGTTCCAATGCGCGGCGGTGCCGATTGGCGATGCGAAATTCTGGCTCATCGGACGCGATCCGTCCGGCGGCAACGCCACCGAGCCGTATTTTGGCCTCGTGGACGAAGGCTCGAAGTTGAATCTGAACACCGCCGATACAAACACGCTTTCCTATCTGCCGAACATGACGATGGATTTTGCGGACGCGATCGTGGACTGGCGCGGCACGAACGGGACACTGTCGCTGGACTATTCATCGCTCGGCTATTCGCCCAAATACGCGCCGTTCGAGACGGTGGATGAACTGCGGCTGGTTTATGGCGCGACGGGGGATCTGCTCGCGGGCGAAGACCGCAACCGCAACGGCGTGCTCGACAGGAGCGAAAAGGATTTGAACGGCAACGGCGAACTCGATCCCGGCCTGTTTGAATACGTCACGGTCTACACGCGCGAACCGAATTTCCATGCCGACGGCTCGTCGTTGACGAATGTGAGCACGGCGTCCACCGCCCAGATGCGCGCATTGCTGCAGAATGCCAACATCAGCACTTCCCAACTGAACACGTTGATCGCCACCAATGCCGCGCACCGGCCTTATACGGGACTATTGAAATTTGCCGTCGCTTTCCGAACCGCCGGCATGAGTGCGGATGATTTCTCCAGAATCGCCAACGACATCACGACCAGCACGAATGTCTATTTTTACGGGCGCGTGAACGTCAACACCGCCGGTGCCGACGTGCTGACGGCCTTGTTCATGGGCTTGAACAACGGAGACCAGCAGACCGCCACGGCCGACGCGCAGACGCTCGTTTCTTATCGGGAACAAAACCCGGCCAACCTCGGCTCCATCGCCTGGGTTTATGACGCGCTGGGCAGCGGCAACGCAACGCTGGCGGCCTTGCAGCGCGGCGATTATGTGACGACGCACAGCTACCAGTTCACGGCGGACATCGCGGCGGTCGGCGCGTTCGGACGCGGCTACCGGCGCGTGAAGTTCATCTTCGACGTGAGCGACGGGACGCCGAAAATTTTGTATCGCCAGGACTTGGGCCGGCTTGGCTGGGCGCTCGGCGAAACAGCGCGGGGAAATTTGGTCGCGAAGGACACGGCACAATGATTTCAAAAACATGACAGCGATAATTTCAAACAGCCGCTTTTCATTAACACCGGGCTTCAGCCCGGTGCTCAATGGTGCCGGCGAATCAGCCGTTTTAACGGCTTCTCGCAGCGCGGAAAAAACCGTTGAAACGGTTTTGGCGTCCGCACTGTTCCCCCAACACCGGGTTGAAACCCGGTGTCAATGAGAATTATTTTGCACCGCGCATTTGCCGATGAACAACCTTCCAAAATTGAAACTCCGGAAACGGAAAAAGCTGACGACGCTGCTCGGCCTCACGCTGGACGGCAGCCGGCTCGACGGCGTGGTGCTGCGGCGCGTGAACGGCGCGCTGCAACTGCTGCAAAGTTTTTCCGCGCAGCTCACGCTCGATCCGCTGACCGCCGCGCCGGAACTGGCCGGGCGCGAAATCCGCAACCAGCTCGACGCGGCGGGCGTGCGCGAACGCGACTGCATCGTCGGCGTGCCGCTGAAATGGGTTTTGACGGCGCAGACGGAACTGCCGCCGCTGCCGGAGGCGGATGCCGCCAGCCTGTTGCAGATGGAGGCCGAGCGCGGCTTTCATTCCGACGTGGCGGCACTGCAAATCGCCCAGTCGCGCAGCCCGCTGGCGGCGGACAAAAAATTTGTCCTGCTCGCGGCGATTCCGAACCCGCACGTCGGCGCGCTGGAACAGATTTTGGCGGCGGCGAAATTAAGGCCCGCCAGTTTCGCGCTGGGAATTTCCGCGCTGCAGCCGCCGGGGGCGGAAAAATCCAGCGGCGTGCTGGCGCTGGCGGTTGGCGGGAGCCACGTGGGCCTGCAAGTCACCGCCGGCGGCGTGGTGGCCTTGCGCGGACTGGAAGGGGCGATTGAAAATGAAGCGGGCCGCCGCACGCTGGTCGCGGACGTGGTCACGCGCGAGGCGCGGGTCACGCTCGGCCAGTTGCCGTCCGAACTCCGCGCCGCCGTGAAGCGCATCCGCATTTTTGGCCCCAAAGAACTGGCGCAGCCGCTCGCAGATGAAATGGAACTGCGCTTTGAGCCGATGGGTTTGAAGGTGGAAGTGGTGGCGGCCTACGCGCCGGATGAATTTGGCGTGACGCTGCCGCCGGAGGCGCCGTTGTCGCCGGCCTTCAGCCTGGCGGCGGGCTATTTGACGGAGCAGAACCCGGCGTTTGAATTTCTGCCGCCGAAGCCGACGCTCATC
>Ga0075522_10000906_pt1 | contig 22176 bp, 19 predicted proteins | sample NGEPerA_FD_74796 | JGI IMG/M metagenome (GOLD analysis project Ga0075522, IMG submission 74796) | Arctic peat soil microbial communities from the Barrow Environmental Observatory site, Barrow, Alaska, USA - NGEE PermafrostL2-A | ecosystem: Environmental > Terrestrial > Soil > Wetlands > Peat ...
AAATAGAACACGACGAAGATCGCGATCATCGGCAGGAACGACGTCAACATGTCGGTGGGCGAGGATGTGCCGGACGCTTGGGCGTATGCGGAAGAAATGAACACGTAGGAATCTCCAGGAGCGGCGTCGCGTCGATGCGCCCTTCACGCGCGCGGATTGTCGGGGGAGCACGCGGGCCGCCTGTCGGCACGCTCGCGCTGGCCCTCTTAAAACGTCAGCAAATCAACCGTTTATTTTAGCATGGACGTGCGGTCCTGGTGGAACTGCCGGCGATAAGCGGCGAAGCCGCCGGCGCCGATCGCATCGCGCAGCTCGCGCGTGAAGGCGAGGTAATAGTAGAGGTTGTGGATCGTCGCCAGGCGTGCGCCGAGAATCTCGTTGACGCGCTGCAGGTGATGCAGGTAGGCGCGGCTGAAATTGCGGCAGGTATAGCAGCCGCATGTGCCGTCCAGCGGCGCCGTGTCGCGGCGATGCACGGCGTTGCGTATCTTGATGTCGCCGAAGCGCGTGAAGAGCCACCCATTGCGCGCATTGCGCGTGGGCATCACGCAGTCGAACATGTCGATGCCGCAGGCGACGCCTTCGACGATGTCCTCGGGCGTGCCCACGCCCATCAGGTAGCGCGGGCGATCGGCGGGCAGGCCAGGCGCGACATGCGCGAGGATGCGCTGCATGTCCTCCTTCGGCTCGCCCACCGACAGCCCGCCGATCGCGTAGCCGTCGAAGCCGATGTCGACAAGGGCGCCCGCCGACTCGTCGCGCAGGTCCTCGTGCATGCCGCCCTGGACGATGCCGAACAGCGCGTTGTGGTTTCCCTCGTGCGCGTCCTTCGAGCGGCGTGCCCAGCGCATCGACAGGCGCATCGACTGCGCCGCCTCGTCATGCGTCGCCGGATACGCCGTGCATTCGTCGAACGCCATCACGATGTCGGCGTCAAGCGCGCGCTGGACCTGCATCGATCGCTCGGGCGTTAGGAACATCTTGTCGCCGTTGACCGGTGAGGCGAAGGCAACCCCCTCCTCGCCGATCTTGCGCAGCGCGCCGAGGCTCCATACCTGGAAGCCCCCGGAATCGGTGAGGATCGGCAGCTGCCAGCCCATGAAGCGGTGCAGGCCTTCGTGCAGGGCGATGACGTCGGTGCCGGGACGCAGCCACAGGTGAAACGTATTGCCGAGGACGATCTGCGCGCCGATCTCGGCCAGCTCGTTGGGAGCCATCGCCTTGACGGTCCCGTAGGTGCCCACCGGCATGAACACCGGCGTGTCGACCGTGCCGTGCGCGAGCTCGAGCCGCCCGCGACGGGCGCGCCCGTCGGTGGCGGTAACCGCGAATTTCATCGACGTCCGGGAAGTCGCGCGCCGCGGCGGCGCAGCGTAAAGGCGGCCAGCGTGAACAGCAGCAATCCCATCGCCGCGAGCAGTGCGGGGGACAGCGCGGGGACGATCCAGCCGCGGCCGCAGTTGCCGGCGCCGAAGTCGAACGCGTTCTTCCACACCTGATAGTAATCGCCGCCGAAGTCGGTGCCGATCGTGCCGTCGAGCGGCAGCACCGGCGCCATGCCGATCATCATCACGCAGGACGTGGGGAGCAGCCGCAGCGCGATGGCGGGGTCGACCTGGTTGTTGGCGTTCGGTTGCGCCCAAGCGGCGAGCACCAGCGTGCCCGGCTTCGCCTGGTTGCCGCCCGCGTAACCGATGCCGGCGATGGGATTGGCAAACAGCGACGAAACACCCACCGTCAGCGGGTGCGCGACCAGGGAGCCCGCGTTGAGGGACTTCGGATTCGGCTGCGCACCGAACGTGTCGGTGGTGTTCGGGTCGATGGTTTCGAGTTGTCCCCAGCCGTGCGCCTGTCCCAGCGCCTGCCCGCTGCGATCGCTGCGATCCTGGTCGTAGAACGTCGCGAGGATCACCGGCCGGCCGGCTTCAGCGAACTGGTAGACGGCGTCGCCCACCGCCGGTGCACTCTGGAACAGCCGGTCCTCGAACAGCAGGATTTCATCGTACGACGCCATCAGCGTCGGCAGGTCCGGAGGCCCGTTGCTCACGTCGACCGCGGTGAAATGGTGCCCGCTGATGTGCGCCGACAGGTCGCCGGCGACAAAGTCGAAGTTGCGGTTCGACAGCACGCCCACGCGCGCAGCGTGCGCGTACGGCGCGGCGGCCAGCGATGCAAGCGAGATCACGGCCGCCAATGCGAGCCGCAGCGAAAATTGCATGTTCACGAATTGCGGCAGCGGCGCGCGCGACGCGCGTCCTAACCGCCAGTTAACCGGTTGCGCCAAGGGTAGCGATACCGCCGCGGATTAACAAGGCTTGCGGGCTGCAGAAGGCGCGGTTTGCGACCGCCGGCTGCGGAATTTGTGCAAAAGGAGCCTATTTGTCGCCGATTGGCGACATTCCGCGTTGTCAGCGGCGTTGTGCACGGGTCAGCAGCATCGCATCGCCGTAACTGAAAAAACGATAGCGCGCGCGGATCGCATGTGCGTACGCCTGCTGGATCGCCGCGAAGCCGGCAAATGCGGAGACCAGCATCAACAGCGTCGAGCGCGGGAGATGGAAGTTGGTCAGCAGCCGGTCGGCGACGCGAAACCGGTAGCCGGGCGTGATGAACAGCGACGTCTGCGCGGCCCCGGAGACGATGCCGCCATCGGCGTCCACGGCGGATTCGAGCGCACGCAGCGACGTCGTGCCGACGGCGATCACCCGGCCACCGCGCGCACGCGCCTGCGCGACGCTGGCGGCGGTGGCCGCAGGAATGTGGAAATGCTCGCTGTGCATCTTGTGCAGCGCAAGGTCGTCGTGCGTGACTGGGTGGAACGTTCCGGCGCCGACGTGCAAGGTTACGTACGCGACATCGATGCCCGCTTCGGCCAGCGCAGTGAACATCGGCTCGTCGAAATGCAGACCGGCGGTGGGCGCCGCCACCGCGCCGGGATGGCGTGCGTAGATGGTCTGGTAGCGCATTTCGTCGCGCGCGTCGGCGGCGCGCGTGATGTAGGGCGGCAGCGGCGTCGCGCCATGCACATCGAGCCACGCCGCGACATCCTGCACGCCGTCGAAGCGCAGGTGGAAGAAGCGGTCCTCGCGCGCAAGCACCATCGCGCGCGCGCCGCCGTCGAACGTGATCGACGTGCCCTCACGCGGCAGATGACTGGCGCGCAACTGCGCCCATGCTTCGTCGGCCCCGACGATGCGCTCGACGAGCATTTCGACGCGGCCGCCGGTGGGCTTGGCGCCCACGGCGCGCGCCTTGATTACCCGTGTGTCGTTGAAAATCACCAGGTCGCCGCGCGTGAGCCACTGCGGCAGGTCGTTGAATTGGCCATCGACGAGAGCGCCATCGTCGACCCGCAACAGGCGACTCGCGCTGCGCGTCGCCGGCGGCGCCTGCGCGATCAGCTCGGGCGGCAGCGAGAAGTCGAAGTCCTGCAGGCGATAAGTCGTTTCCACGCCGTCGAGTTTAGCCGACAGCGCCCGATATTTTTCTATCTTATGCGGCGCATCACGGCGGAACGCCTGCCCGTTTCTTGATTCCGACGTTGGTGGCGAGACGCCCTTGCATCGCATCGATGAAATGGCACAGGTACGGGCGCGTTTCGCGCGGATCGATGATGTCCTCCACCGCGAATGCCTCGGCAGTCAGCAATGGCGACGCCAGCGTACGCAACTCCGCCTCGATTTCCTGCAGCCGCTTCCGCGGATCCGACGCGCTCTCGATCTCGCGCTTGAATGCGGCCGCGGCGCCGCCTTCCACCGGGAGCGATCCCCACTCGGCCGAAGGCCATGCGATCTTGAAGTCCAGTCCGTTCTTGTCGGTAGTGCCCATGCCGGCCATGCCGTAGCACTTGCGGATCACCACGGTGAGCATCGGCACGCTCGCTTGCAACCCGACATACACGCTGCGCATGCCTTCGCGCAACGTCGCAGCCTGTTCGGCCTGAAGTCCGACCATGAACCCCGGGACGTCGACGAAAAAGATGATCGGGATGTGGAACGTATCGCAAAGTTGCACGAAGTGGGTCTGCTTGCGAGCGGCCTTCACGTCCATGGCCCCGCCGTAGACCATCGGGTTGTTGGCGATGACGCCGACGACCTTGCCGTTCATGCGCGCCAGTGTCGTGATGAGCGCGCGGCCGAATGTAGGCTGGATCTCGAACGTTGAGTCGCGATCCACCACCATTTTTATCAGTTTGCGCATGTCGTACGGATGTCGACGCTCGCGCGGGACGATTTCGAGCAGGCTCTGTTCGCGGCGATCGGGGGAATCGCCGGATTGCACGACCGGCGGAAGCTCCCACACATTCTGCGGCATGTAGCCGAGATACCGCCGGATCATCGCGAAGCAGTCGCGTTCGTCTTCCGCCGCGTTGTCGATGGTGCCTGCCATGTCGACGGCGACCTGCGTTCCCCCCAGTTCCTCCTTGGTGATCTTCTGGCCGAGCGATCGTTCCACTACCGGCGGCCCGGCGGCGAAGATCTGGCTACTGTTCTTCACCATGACGGACCAGTGCGACAGGATTGCGCGTCCTGCCGGTCCTCCGGCGGCGGTACCCATCACCGCGCTGATGACCGGAACTTCCGACATCAATTCCACCGAACGCTCGAATCCGTACACGCCGGGAAAGACGGTGTGTCCGCGTCGGGTCGCGGAGGTGACACTGCCTCCGGCCCCGTCGATCAGATTTACCAGCGGTATCCGGTATTCATGGGCCAGGTCTTCGACGAAGCCACCCTGGCCGCCCTTGCGGCGATCACCGCCCCAGCTGGTGCCACCGCGCACGGTGAAATCCTCGCCGCCGACTGCAATCGGGCGGCCACCGACCTTCGCGAGCCCCATCACATACGGAGCTGGCACGACTGTGACCAGCTTGCCGTCGGCATAGGTGCCGTTGCCGGTGAGCTTGCCGACTTCCTGGAACGACGACGCATCGCACAGGCCCGCGATGCGCTCACGAATCGTGAGCCGGCCTTGCGCGTGGTGCTTGTCGATGGCTGCTGTGCCGCCGAGGCCTTCCGCGAATCCGCGGCGCCGTTCGAGTTCGTCGATTTCAGGTTTCCATGACATCGATCAGGCTCGCCAGACTTCAAGGATGGCGAGTATCTGGCCTTCCACGATCGACTGCTTTTCCTGCACCAGAATATCGACCACCTTGCCGTTCGCCTCTGCAAGCACGGGGATCTCCATTTTCATCGATTCGAGCACCATCAACGCGTCCTCCTCGCCTACAGGGTCTCCCGGGTGCTTCATTACCTTCCATACTGATCCGGTGATCTCCGACTTCACTTCCTTGCGCGCCATTGCGAGCTTCCCTTCTGACAGCCGCCTGTGCCGCCGTCAGGTGGCGCCGGCGCGTTCATCGACAACCTCGATTTCGCTATCGCCTGCACGATGGTCGTCACGGATCACGCCTGCGCGCTCGAGCGCATCGAGCTCCTGGTGCGAAAGTCCGGCAACTTCAGCGAGCACGCGACGCGTGTCCTGGCCCACGCGCCTGCCGGCGTGGCGAATGGCTGCGGGCGTGCCGGACATGTGTGGCACCGGCGCCGCCATCTTCACCGCACCCAGATCGTCGTCCGGCGCGTCGACGAGCGTGCCACGCGCCGCATAGTGCGGATCGCGGAAGATGTCGGCGATCGTGAAGATGCGGGTCGCGGGCACGCCTGCGGCATGCAACGCCGCCTCGAGCACGTCGAGATCGTGGGTCGCGGTCCATTGACCGATGATGTCGTCGATCGCGTCGTGATTGCGCGAGCGGTCGACGGCCGCAGTGAAACGCGGGTCCTGCGCGAGCGTCGCGCCCTCCATGCAGATGCACAGTCGCCTGAACACCGCGTCGCTCATCGCCGTGATGTGGATGAACTGCTGGTCGCGACTGACGTACAGGTTGTTGGGTGTGCTGTCCGGCAGGCGCGATCCGGTCCGGCCGGCGACGTGGCCGAGCTTTTCGAATGCCGGGATGTGCGGCTCCATGAAGCTGAACGCGCATTCGTAGAGCGCGCTGTCGATGCATTGTCCGCGACCACTGCTGCCCCGGGCCAGTAGCGCCATCACTGCGCCGAATGCTCCGTACAGCCCGGTTATGTAGTCGGTCAGCGACACCGCGACCCGCGATGGCGGCCGATCGGGATCGCCGGTAATGTGGCGCAGTCCGCTCATCGCCTCGCCGATGACGCCGTAACCGGCACGCGCGCTGTACGGACCGGTCTGTCCATAGCCGCTGATGCGAACCATGATCAGGCCAGGATTCATCCTGCACAGATCGGCATAACCGAGTCCCCACTTTTCGAGGCCGCCGGGACGGAAATTCTCGACGACGATGTCGCACTTTGCCGCGAGCTTGCGGATGATGTCCTGGCCCTCGCGTGTACGCAGATCCACCGCGATCAGCGACTTGTTGCGAAAAATGCTTGCGGCGTACAGCGATTTGCCATGAAAGCGCTTGCCCATCGAGCGAACCGGGTCGCCATTGGGGGGTTCGACCTTGATGACGTCGGCGCCGAAATCGGCGAGCAAACGTCCGCAAAACGGACCCGCCACCGTCGATCCCATCTCAAGCACCCGATAGCCGGCCAGCGGACCGCCGGCCTGCATAGCTTGTTGCGTCATCTCGCATTCCGGTTGTCAATCGGTGGATTCTGCGGTGCTCACGCCAACACGTCAACAAACTTGTTGACATAAAGGTTGGCACTTTTTCCACCGATGTTGTACGGTGCTGTCTGGTGGCGCGACACGACATGCAGACCCGGTCAAATGTGGCGAGCAGAGGCATGAGTTATCCAATTGCCGAAAGAATGGTTGACAATGCATCGGGCGCAACGCTAGCTTCAGCGTTCACCAGGAGTTCGCGTGCGCGCGAAAGCGGCCAAACCCTCTCGTACCAAAGCGACTGCACCGCGCAAGACCTCCAGGCGCAGCGGTCGTGCGAAAAGCGTTCAGGACATCTTCGCGCTGCTGCGGGTGCGCATCGCGCAACAGGAGATCGCTCCCGGTGCGAAGCTTCGCGAAGCGGATCTCGCCGCGGAATTCGGGGTGCCGCGCACCCGCATCCGCGAAGCGCTTGCTGCGCTGGAGCAGCGGGGCCTTGTCGAGCGCATTCCCAACCGCGGCGCTGTGGTCATGCGGCTCGACCTGTCGCAGGTCTTCCATATCTACGGCCTGCGCGAAGTACTCGAGGGTCTCGCCGCGCGCCTGGCGACGCAGAACACCACGCGCGAGCAATGGCTGCAGGAACTGCATCGTTTCAAGGGCCCGATGAAGGAGCTGATCGCGGCAGGCGACCTCGACCAGTACATCGGGCACTACGAGCAATTGCGTCGGCGACTCATCGACGCGGCGTGCAACCCGGTGCTGGCGGAGATGCTCGACACCATCTACGAAAAGACGCAGGTGCTCATCCGCAGGATCATCATCCTGCCCGGACGCGCCGAGGCAGGACGCCTGCAGCACGTCGCGATGCTGGAGGCCATGTGCCGCGGCGAAGCCGACGAAGCCGAGCAATTGCGCCGCGTCGCATTGCGCAGCGCCAAGAGTTCGCTCGAGAAGTATCAGCGCTACATTCTCTGAAACGCACTGCGACGCGGCCATGGTCGCTTCCGGCTGCGACGGGGATCCATTGGCTGCCGGCAATGGGCATCCCGTGACTTCCCGGGCGCCGACAGCGGCGGACGACCCGCCGATCGATTCGTCGCAGGAACGCCGGGAGCGCATCGAGCGTGATTTCGCTGCGCGCGAGACCAAGGCGCTCGGCATGGGTGGGGCGGCGAAGCTCGCGAAGCGCGAGGCCGAAGGCGTCCTCGACGCACGCCAGCGGATCCGGCATTTGCTGGACGACGACAGCTTCATCGAATCGGGTTTGTTCGCAACCTCCGCGAATCCCGCTGACCGCGAAAGGTCACCGACCGACGGCAAGATCGCGGGATTCGGCAAGATCGACGGCCGGGAAGTCGCCGTGGTCGCGAATGATTTCACGGTGATGGGCGCGTCCAGTGGCGCCACCAACGGACGCAAGATCGCGCACATGCGGCGCGTCGCCACGCAGCGTGGCCTTCCGCTGGTCTTCCTCGGCGAATCCTCCGGGGCACGCATGCCCGATCACATGGGCTCGCGTGGCATGGGCTCGCTACTTGGCAACGACGGACTGCAATACCAGCGACTTCGCGAGACGCCATGGGCGTCGGCGACACTGGGCCTGTCGTATGGCTCGTCGTCGTGGTACGCGGTCCTTTCCGACTTCTGCGTGATGCGCAAGGGTGCAGTGCTCGCGGTCTCGAGTTCCCTGCTTGCGTCCTTGGCCATCAAGGAGCACGTGGATCCGCAAGTGCTGGGCGGATGGCAGCTGCACGCCGAAGTGACGGGTTTCGCGGACGTCGTGGTCGACACCGATGCGGAAGCGCTCGACGCGATCAGGCGGTTTCTCGGTTACCTTCCCGGCCATTGCAACGAAGCTCCACCGGTGCGGCCAGTGCCCGCAGGGTCTGGCGCGGGAATGCGCGACATTCTCGAGCACCTGCCGCTGCGCCGCACACAGGTCTACGACGTGCGCAAGATCATTCGTGCAGTGGTCGACACGGACAGCTTCTTCGAGCTGAAGCCGCGCTTCGGCAAGGTCGCGACCACCGGCCTCGCGCGGCTGGACGGACGTACGGTCGGCGTGATCGCGAACAATCCGCTCTTCAAGGGTGCGGCGATGGATACCGATGCTTGCGAGAAGATCGCGAGCTTCATCGTGCTTTGCGACTCGTTCAATATTCCGCTGGTGATGTTTGTCGACACTCCGGGCTTTGTGATCGGCACCGAAGCCGAGCGCCGCCGCGCCCCCGGCAAGATCATGAACATGATGAATGCACTGGCGCTCGCCACCGTGCCCAAGCTGTCGGTGATCCTGCGCAAGAGTTACGGGCAGGCTTATCTCAATATGGGCGGCGGGCGCAATTCCGACGAAGTCGCCGCGTGGCCGACGGCGGAGGTGAGCTTCATGGATTCGAACTTCGCCGTGAAGATCGTGCATGGCCTCGACGCGGGGGACCCACGTTACGCGGAGGCACTCGATGGGATGAACCGCGACAACGAGGTATGGGACATCGCCTCGATTTACGCGGTGCAATCGGTGATCCGCCCCGAGGACACGCGCGACTACCTCATCCGCATGCTCGACGTGCATCGCCTGCGACATACCAATGGCGTGGGCCAGCACATGATGCGCGCGTGGCCGACGAGCTACTGACGATGGCAATAGAATTTCGCGGTGGCGACGTGCATACCGGGCCCGCGGCGCAGATCGTGACTCGTGGCGCCGCCACCGCAGCGTCAGACCAGGCAGTCCTTTCGAAACAGCCATCAACGGAGGAAATGTCATGAAGTGCAAAACGACGATTGGAGTCATCGCGAGCCTCGTCCTGAGCCTGGGCGCGATGACCAATGCCGCCGCGGAAGTCGGTGACGTGAAAGTCGCGCTGCAGTTCGGCGTCGGCTACCTGCCACTCGCGGTCATGAAACACGACAAACTGATCGAAAAGCACCTGAAGCAGGAGGGCCTGAAGGATACGACGGTGAGCTGGTCGCGTCTCGCGAACGGTTCGGCCATGAACGACGCCCTGCTGTCGGGCAGCCTGGATTTCGCCGCCGGCGGGGTCGCGCCGCTGCTCATCCTGTGGGACAAGACGCAGGGTAACGAGAAAGTCAAGGCGGTCGCGGCATTGTGCTCGATGCCGATGTATATCAACACCAACAACCCGAACGTCAAGTCACTCGGTGATTTCACCGACAAGGACAGGATTGCCATAGCCGGCGCCGGATCCTCGATCGAGACCATTGTCCTGTGGATGGAAGCGGCCAAGTTGTACGGCGCGGACAACTATCGCCATTTCGACTCGATCATGGTCAACCTGCCGCATCCGGAAGGAATGGACGCGCTGCTGTCGAAGAATGCCATCACCGCGCAGTTCACCTCGCCTCCGTTTCAGTACACGGAGCTTCAGCATCCCGGAATTCACACCGTGCTCAACTCCTACGACGTCACCGGGCCCGCAAGTTTCCTGGTCACGTGGACGACGAGCACGTTCCGCGACGGCAATCCGAAGGTCTACAAGGCATTTGTCGATGCGCAGCACGAGGCTACCGACTATATCAATCACAACAAGCGTGCGGCGGCGGAGATCTACCTCAAGGAAGCGAACAGCAAGCAGAGCGTGGACTTCATCCTGAAGATGCTGGACGACCCCGAGATCCGCATCACGATGACGCCGCAAGCCGTGGGGAAGGCCGCGCATTTCATGCACACGATCGGAGTACTGAAGCACGATCCTGATTCCTGGAAAGCGGTGTTCTTCCCCGAAGTACATGCGTTGCAGGGAAGCTGAATCGGGGTGTGGGGAGGTCATTCACGCCGAATTCCTGACCGGATACACTGCGTCTCGGAATGGCGCTTTGCGCATTCCGCCGGCGCCCGGATCGCATTACGAAGGACTCCCATGAAAAAACAACGGTGGCTACGATTGCCGCGATTGCGAACGGGATGGCTGATGCTGGCGGCTGCGCTGTGCGTCCCGCTCGCTTTCGCCGATGTCTATCCCGACAAGTCGATCCGTCTGGTGGTGCCGTTTCCGGCCGGTGGGCCGACGGACATGGTCGCGCGGCCGCTCGCGCAGTTCCTGGGCGAGCAGTTGAAGCAGACCGTTGTCGTCGACAACCGTGGCGGAGCCGGAGGAAGCATCGGCGCCGAGGTTGTGGCGAAGGCTCCGGCGGATGGCTATACGTTACTCATGGCCACCGTCGGTACGCAGGCGATCAATGCGACCCTCTACCGCAAGCTCGGCTACGATCCGGTCAAGGATTTCACGCCGATTTCGCTGGTCGCGGCCGCACCAGTCGCGTTGGTCGTCAATCCTTCCGTTCCGGTGAGCTCGGTCGCGGAACTGATTGCGCTCGCGAAATCGAAACCGGGGTCGCTGAATTTCGGATCGGCCGGCAACGGCACGCCGGGACACCTGACCGGCGAGATGTTTCGTGCCGCCACGGGCATCGACCTCAAGCACGTCCCGTACAAGGGAAGCGCGCCGGCGCTCTCGGATTTATTGGGCGGACAGATCCAGATCATGTTCGATCCGCTGCAGTCGGTGCTGGCGCAGGTGCGCGCGGGCCGATTGAAGTTGCTTGCGATCAGCAGCAAGACCCGCTCATCCGCCGCCCCGGACGTACCGACATTCGCCGAAGCGGGCCTCAAGGATTTCGAAGCCACTGCATGGTGGGCTGTCTTCGCGCCCGCGTCGCTTCCGCCCGCGATCGCGGCGCGCCTCAATACGAGCATCAATGCCGTGGTGAATTCGTCGGCATTTCGTGCGCTGCTCGAACCGCAGGGCGTTACCGTGCTTGGCGACTCGCGCGAAGCGCTGGCACAGTTCCAGCGCAGCGAAATCGATAAATGGGGCAAGGCAGTACGCGCTTCCGGCGCATCCGTCGACTGAAATGCGGCTGTCCGATCACGAGCAGGCAATGCTCGCCGGCGAGAATGGGCCGGTACGGCAAATCGCATTGCGGCACCAGATCAAGGTCGGCGATTTTTTCGACGCACCCGATTTCGTGCCGGTTACGCAGGCGCACATCATGGCCGACACCGAAAGCCTCGGCGAGGCCGGTGTCGCGTGGCTCGAGATGCTCGCAAGCCATTCCGTTGCCGAACGCCGGGTCTGTATCCCGACGATTACCGATCCACGCGGCACCGACTTCACGAAAGCCGCGGTGCTCAAGCAAGCGTCGTGGATGCTGGACCTCGAGCAGCGCGCGATCGATGCCTTCGTGAAGCTCGGTGTCCTGATGACGAACACGTGCATCAACTATCAGACCGTGCAGGCGGCGACGCGAGGCGAGCATGTCGCGTTCGGCGACACCGGCGTCGTGATCTACTCCAATTCGGTGGGGGGTGCGCGGTCGAATTTTGAAGGCGGACCTTCGGCGCTCGCAGCCGGGCTCACCGGGCGCACGCCACGCTACGGGTTTCATCTGGATAGCCACCGCCAAGGTACGCTGCGGGTGCGTACCGACTGGACGCCGACGACACTGAACGAATGGGGCGCGCTGGGTGCAGTGTCCGGACGGCTCGCGGGCAACTACTGGGCGGTCCCTGTCATCGAGGGCATCGAGCGCGCGCCGAGCTCCGATGAATTAAAGCACTTTGGTGCTGCGATGGCGAGCTTCGGATCGGTCGCGCTGTTCCACATGCCGGGCGTGACGCCGGAGGCGGCGCGACTCGACGATATTGCGAGTCCGGGGATCCCGGAGTTTCGCGTCGGTCGCGCGGACGCACTGGCACTTCAGTCGTCCTACCGCGCGAACGACCCGATCGATGTGGTGGTGTTCTCCGCGCCACAACTCTCGCTGCTCGAGCTCGCAGCGCTCGCCGAAATGTGCGACGGGCGGCGCTTCACGGTGCCGGTGCTCGCGGTGACCAGCCCCCAGATCAAGCCCGATGCTGACCGTATGGGATTGACCGGGCGAATCGAGAATGCAGGGGGAACCGTGCTGGCCGGCATGTGTTTCTACCAGTCTTATGCGCGCGAAATGGCGGAGGCCAACGGCTGGAAGACGCTGGCGACCAACAGCGCCAAGATGGTCAACATCCTGGGCGGATACGGATACCGGCCGATGCTCGCATCGATGGAAGAGTGCGTCGAGGCCGGCTGCACGGGGCGATTGGCATGAGCGCGAATACCGGAGCGCGCAGCGCGAAGGATTCCAATGACAGCCATTGAATTCAAGGCTGTGCACGCGATGGGTCCGCAGGTCGAAGGCATCGCGCTGGTCGCCAACGACGGGTTTTCGGCACGCTACGATCTTGATCGCATCGAGGGAAAATTTTCACGCCCGGGTCACAAACTCGCCGGCGAATCCTACAGGGACCGTATTCTCGTACTCGATGCCGCCAAGGGAGGCGTCGCCTCTGCCTGGATGTTGCACGAGATGAAGGCCCGCAGGATCACGCCGCTCGCGCTGGTGTTCAATGCGGTCAATCCGATCATGGCGCAAGGCGTGGCACTGGCCGACTTGACGATGCTCGCCGGGTTCGATTGCGATATCACGTCGGTGCTGGCATCCGGTGCGCGAATCGAGCTGATTCCGCAACAACGGTTGCTGCGGGTACTTGCGCCGGCGGGCTGAATTCGTGCAGAGGCGATCGAGCCGGCCGACAATGCTTGAAAACGCTTCTTGGTGCCGGGAGGGGAATACGAAGTATTGCCTGGAGGCCGCAACGATGCTGGGTTTCGGCCAGGCTCTGAAACGAGATACCCCGGACGATACCCCTGCTTTGGCGGCTGAGCCGCGGGATTTCGTGTTCACGGTCATTTACTCGTCGCGCACGCCCGACGCCCTGTAAACACGATCCTTGTATGCCGAGTACGTTTCGCCAGGATTTGGCGGCAATCCGAGCTCCATGCCCTTTTGCATCACGGTGTCTCGTGATCGCCACCATGGGGCCCTCCTGGGGAACGGTCGGTTATCCACAGGAACTGTTATGGCACCCGGCTTCTGTTGGCCTTTAGTTGGTACTTCCTTTTCTACTTCGGGCGCATGTGATGCGCAGGGAATGCGCATCGGGTGCGCAGGGGTGCGCACGTCATGCGCAGGTAGGGTGCATGCCATGCGCACCTCCGACTGCGGTTGTCCAGCGTACGCAGCGTCGTGCCGATCGGCGGAGATCTTCCCGACGTTAGTGATGTGGCGGAGTGTCAGGCGGTAAATATTGCTGCGGCCACGGCGGCCCTCGCGAACGAGAGCGCGGCGATCGGTCAGAAGGCCAAGGTGAATCTGCACAGCGCGGCGCGATAGACCCGTGTCCTGGCACAAACGGCTCACGGATGGCCAGCACCGGCCTGCATGGTCTGCTCGCGATGCCAGCGCGTAAAGCAGCAACTTCTGAAGCGAAGGAACGTCCACGTCGCGAACGAGCGCGATGAGCTCGAGCGCCACGACAACGTGCTCACGAGTAGTGCTGGCTTGGTTCCCTTGTCCGAACCGAATCCAAGTAGCGCTTGCAGTCTGCAGCTTTGTAGAAAACGCGCTTGCCCCGAACGATTGCCTTTGGCCACTCGGGGTCCAGACGCTCGTGTCGGTACGCCGTAATCTTCGACCGTCCGGTCAGTTGACAGAAGTACGCGCGGGTCACTTCAGCGTCGGGATGATCGAGTGGATTAAAGTTGGGATTCATCGCAGCTCCTTCGCGGCCTAGCCGCGTAATGAACACGCATGAATCATGGCCTGCAGGTCTTCGAACGCGCAACGTAGTACAGCGCGCTACATCGCGCTAGATTCGGAACGGCACACGAAGTATTGCTGTTTGACCAATCACATAAGCGCGTTTTCGGCCCCTGCGCGGCACGCGCGATATCTCTGGTAGTGCCGCGAAATCCCATGTGCAGACAACAAGGTACGCGAGGTCGCGTGCCACTCCTTTAATCTTGCCCTAGCTGTTTCGGGCGGAAAAACAACCGCCCTTCACAGCTTGTCGCCTTCGGGATGACGGTCCATTTTGTGCACCTCTTGCTGGACATGCTCATCCAGCAAAGGGAGCTGCAATCGCATAGCATCTACGAAGGAATTTCGGCTGGCGGTGCCGTGTTTGCCGGAACAATTACCGCTGCGGGAACTATAAGCTGCGCCTCAAGCCCGGCATCTCGGAATAGGTCATGGATTAGCCGGCCGATGCGTGCGTTTGGATCACCAAGCACAATCGCCCTGCAGGCATCAAGGAAGCTTTGAGTCGCACCTCCAAAGTGCGGATCGTAATTTGCACGGTTTTTTAAAAAGTCCATGCTTTGAAGAAGGACTAGCTTTAAATCGCCTCCCGTGACGCTGCGAATGGCCGCCTCATAGTCCCGCGGCTCAACCGACCTCATATAGTTGGTCTCGCGCTGTCCCCACCCGTGGTCATTCCTCACCTTCTGGCACACTTGTAGCAAGGTGACATTTGTTTGTTGACGTCCTTGAATTGCCCGAATCGCCGCTTCGATGGCTGGATGCAGAGGCTGGCGAAAGGAGTTGTAATCAGGATCAAAGACTTCCTCCTGGCCAGCTGGATGCTGCGCTCGGAATGCTGCCAGCCAGGTGTCCACAATTTCCTGAGCTAATGCGGCGCCGCCCGCCAAGCGAATCGCTTGGTTGTAGAGACTAGTCACCGTAAACATATTGAGTAATGGAACATCCAATAACATTGCGCGGAGATCTGCGAGAAGCTCTGGATCCAAAATTTCCGGATGCCAGATGCTGCGCTCGAAGAACGCCTGCGCACTATTCCGCGCGGAAAGCTCGCGTCCTTCGGCCGAATAGCGATCGATGATTCTTCCAACCGCTTCCCCTTCGAACAATCCCGATTTCAGATAGTTAACGACTAGAGCTTCAAACTCATCGGTTCCGAGAATACCAAGTTTGTCCATTAGTAACCGCCAGCGCTCGTGCGCTTTCGTTTCCGCAGTCTCATCCCCCGCGCCCTTCGTTTGTTTCGTCCGCGCCGCCGCGTACGAATTCTCGAATTGGAGTACAAAGTCCAAGTCGGGTGCGTCGTCGATGCCTTTGTAGTGGATTGCGCTCAGTAGCGCCGTAGATGGTATGACTCGGCGAAGCATTTCATCGCGCAGCTCGGTTCGATTTGCCAATAACCGATTGACGACGCGAATGATCTTGCGAACGACTCGAATGTTTGTAATTTGACAAGCTTCTACCGCAGGTTTTATTTGTGTGCCGAAGGCAGTGGAGGTTAAATTTGCGGCGATGTCATAGGACTCTGAGGAAGAAGTGTCAAGCCGCAACTCCTGGTCGATCACCTTTTCTCGGAAAAGGTCCCAGAGAGTTTTGTCCTCCAACTCATCACTGTTCAAGATCAGTAGGAAGCGACATTCTAAGTTCTGCACACTACCGTCGATGAATCCCAGTATTTCGTCGATGCTTAGATCCGCATGCTTGCGCTCGATGTCGTCGATGACGATAAAGCGGCCTTGAATCAACATCGGCACTGCGATCAACGCCAGTTCATCGAGTGCCGAGAATCCAGAGTGGATGCTCTTAAGGATTTTCTTGACACCAGTGATGCCGACTTTTATGGAGTCCACAAGAGGACTGTTTTCTTGAAGTTTCGGAAGCACGCCTTGAGCGATTCGCAGCTTTAACTCTTCTACGCTGCTTAACCCGAAAAGCGAAACATAGACCGCGTTCTTGATCTTCTCATCCTTGGAAGCGGCCTGAACTTCCCCCCAAAGATGGCTCTTGCCCGTTCCCCATTTGCCGGAAAGAGCGATCACGTGGTTGTCAGGGTCAGTTAGCAGTTCGATTAAATTCTGCCTGCATCGTTCAAGCGTCACGTTTCACCTCTCATGGGTCGGTCATCGAGATCGATGTCGGACCACGCGTTTGGAGTTTCGACCGATTTTGTTCCGTGAACGATGGCGCACACAGTGATATGTGGGGTATCGTCAACGCGCGCCTCGAATAGCGTATTTGACTTTCGCGACTTCCCGTCAACTGTTTTGGATCGATGCGCGATTCGCGTGAACGTGCCATCTCGATCGAAGGTGTTCAAGGCGTTTGGAACGCGTCTTGACGGACTGTCTGTTTTGCCAACTGCGGTAGATTCAGCGCCCACGCTCGACGAATTCCCGTACGCGGGCGCTCGCTCTCCTGCAGTTCCTGCCACGGAGCAGACGAATCTCAAGGAATGTAGAAGGCCGCCGTCACTAAACTTATACATATCTGCACAGAAAACTCGAGCGTCGTAAAATTGCGATGCTGACTTAATTGCCAGAGCAGACAAAAGCGCAGTCACGCCATTAACGATCCTACGTGATATCCACGTCATCGTCTCGCAATAGGTCGGCAGAAAGCTTGCGATGCCAAAGCGAACAAACGAATTTCAGCAACTCATCTTTCTGATCCGAAGCGCCTTGGCCGACGGTGCCATTGTCACCGAATCCAAGTTGCTGCGCCATCGGCTCACTCGCAAACTGCGTGAAGTTGATATCTGCATCAAAGGCGACGTCGGCGGGTATGCGGTAACGATCTCCATAGAATGCCAAAAGCGCGGAAGACTTGCAGATGTCTCGTGGGTTGAAGCGATGCTCAAAAAACACCAGCACCTTCCTACTAATCAACTTATCTTGGTGTCTTACTCTGGCTATTCATCGCAGGCAGTTGCACTGGCCTCAGCCGAAGGAGCAGTAGCCCTTACGTTTGAAGAGATAGATAAGACTGATTTTCAAGCGCTGCTAGGGGAGACGAGCTCGTTATGGGTAAAGACGCTGACCATGACAATCGAGAAGGTGGTCGTTCAGGTGGTTCCCGCGCGGGATCTTGACTCTGAGCGTATCCGCGCCGTTCCAGAACAGAATATCTATTCGTCCGACGGCACTCTGCTTGGCGAGCTAGCGGTGCTCGTCCGACGGATCGTCAACGATTCCGGGCTTGCAGTCCGCTTTACCGAGATCGGCCAACAAGATCATCGATGGTTTGTCGTGCGGTGGTCGCCAGCCAGAGATTCGCTCTTCCTGCAAAAGGAATCTCCGTTGATGCTCCGCGCGATTGAGTTCATTGAGATGATCGGACCCTGCGAAATTAAGGTCGCCGAGTTCGGCCTACGGCGCGGAAGGCTCGATGATGTTGAGGTAGTGTGGGGCAAAAGCAAGATTTTGGATAAGGAAACGATGTTCGTAGCAACCCGCGGTGGCGGGGTGGACCGCATTACTGTGATGGTGGACGGAATAGCACCCGAAACGAAATCGCTCGCGCGACATGACAGCAGGGCGGCCGATGCGCCGGGGATCGAAGACATGACCATGTACTACCTCGTCGATACCAATTCCCAAACTCATGATTCGTTGGGCACGATTCTTAAACGGCATGTCACGCTAAATGCCGCCGTGGTGCAATGCGAGTTCTATGCACGTTGCATTGCAGGAGCGTCGAACGGCCGATCAGATGGTGTCACCATTGTCAAGAGTGCGAAGGAGCTCAACGAAGGTGAAGCTTTCCCGAAAGGCGATGAGTTGCACGTATTTGATGTAGAAGGGACAGCGCGATCGGCCCCTTAGATCGCGTAAGCGCCGCCGCGTCGTGGCTGTCCGGTATAGGTCGATTCTGTTGAAAAACCCGATGCTGGAATGAGTTTTTGCGCACCGGCATTTTTCGATGCAGGTAATCTTGGCCGAAACCGAAGCCCGCCTTCGAAAGTGAGAGCGGCGTGGCCTTCTCGATAAGGAGCCGGACTGGCGCAACGGCCGTTTCTTCGTCGCTGCAGTGCGGGTACGCCGCCTCGAAGACGACCAACCGGGGTCGCAGCACGCCTCCGCAATTGATTGCAGGCGCTGGGGCGAAGCCCGGTTGTTTTTCGGGTTATAGGCAGCCTCAGTTGCATAAAACGACGCGCTTCGTAGATCCGATTACAACACGCAACGAACCAATGATCGCTCCCGCCCGCCGACGGTTCGTTTTGTTCGCAGTCCTGTGCCGTTGCATACTGCGGCCCATCGCATAACACTCTGGCGCTCGCCCATGGATTCTCTGCGTTTCAACGTTGTGCTTACTGGCGGCATCAGTGACGGCCACAGTAAGGAAGCCGTAGCGAGCGACCTTGCGCAACTGATCAAGCGCGAGCAGTCGTTCACGCATCGGCTCCTCGACGGACGCGCGGTGACGATCCGCGGAGGCGTGGACCAAGCCACGGCCCAACGCTATGCGGACTCGCTGCAACGTATCGGGGTGGAGGTGCGGATCGAGCCTGAGACCCTCGAGATCGACGATGTCTTCGCCGGGATCGCGGAGCCTTCCGCCGCGCCCACCCAGAGCCCCGTTGCGCCGTTGGCCGCACTTGGTCTGGCAGTCAATGTTAGCGCGACCGCGCCGGCCGAGGCGCTTGACTTTCCCACGTGCGACTTGGAGCCTGCGTTCGTGGGCGGAGGGTTCTTCGAAGACTGGACGTTCCAAGGCAAGGATGGGTCGTTGCCGCCGGCTTGGACCGCGGACGGGCTCGACTACATGGTCTCCGAAACGTACGTCTTCTTCGTGGCGCGCAGCAGTCGATCCTCGGCGCTTGGCACCGTCGGCAAAGCGGGTCTCGCGGCCGCACTGGTGGCGGGGACGCTAGCCGCCATTGCTCTGCCGGTCGCCGCGATGGCCGCGGGTGCAGCGACATACGTTGTCGCAGATGCCGGAGCACGTCGGAAGAAGCATCCGGGCTACGGCGTGCGCAATCAGTTCCGGCCTGAGGCGCTCGTCCAATCCTTCGCTGCCGGCGACGTATTCTGGGCGGCACGGGACGAGTGCGAGTTTAGGGGTTGGCGCACCGGCTCCTTTATGGGCTACACGCACCACGTCGCGATAGCCGGCACCTTCCATCACATGTCCGGCTTGCTTCAGCTCGCTGGCGTCGCGAGCATGGTGTACGGCGCGGAGCAGGTGAAAGACATCGCGAAAGCCACGGGTTGGAACGCTGCTGCCGAGTACAAATACAAGAGTCCCGCGGATGGGTGGCGCGACTGGCCAGGCTTTCTGCCACCAATCAAGAAGTAGGCGCGCACCTCTGCGCGGTCGGGCCTCATTGTTGTTGATTTTTGCGAGTCGCGCTCGATGCCGATTAGCAGGATTATCGTCGGCCGCACGCTGGAAGAGTTCGATAGACAGGGTCTGTCGAGCTTTTCCTGACACAGCACTCAGTTGCGGGGCGAGAGTAGTCATCTCCGAAGTTCACATAAATTGGCTGAAGAACTGCCTTAGAGGCCGCACGGCTTCTCAGAGACGTTGAGTCGGCCCCCAAGAGCGAGTACGTGGGGTTCATATTCTTGAACTCTCAGGCCGTTCGACGCGCCCTGCGAATGACTGCTTTCCTTGAATGCGTCCGACCGCTATGGTCGATTCTGTTGAAAAACTCCTGTTCCGGAGCTACTGTAAAAATAGTAGGCCCGTAGAGGCGTCGCTCTTTCTCGGACGCGGGGGACCATGCGATCTGCGAGTGCGCATGACCCCGCGCCTTCTGGCCAACGTTCCGACGATTCTCAGAGCGAATCGGCTATTGCAGCGCACCCACGCGCGAATTAAGACTCATTGCAATTTCGAGTTTTGCAACAGAATCGGTCGAAAGCGGTCCATTCCGTTGCTAAATTCGGCCTGTGAGCGAATCCAGATAGTCCGCCCAATGCTGCATCATCTTCCGCCGTTCCATCATGTACTCGGTCCGGTGATAAGCCGCTCTTACTTTGTTACGCTCGACATGCGCAAGCTGTCTCTCGATGACATCAGGTCGGAAACCTTGTTCGTTCAAGATCGTTGACGCCGTCGCGCGGAATCCGTGTGCCGTCGCTCGTGAGTGGTAACCCATCCGGTAGAGCGCGTAGATCATCGTGTTCTCACTCATCGGCTTCTCGTGGTCGGCTTGATTCCCGAACACGTAGGGCCGGCCATCGTTGATCTTATGCAGGTCGCGAATGACGACGATTGATTGGGTCGAGAGTGGAACGATGTGCTCCGACTTCATCTTCATTCGCTCGGCCGGTATCCGCCACTGCGCCTTCTCGAGCTCGAATTCTTCCCATTGGGCGCCACGAAGCTCTCCCGTGCGTACGAAAGTGAGCATCAGCAGGCGCAGGGCGAGCTTGGTCTGCGGATGACCCTCGTAAGCCGCGAGAGTCTTGAGAAAGTCGGGGAGCTCCGTCTCGGATAACGCTGCCAGATTGCGCGTCTTTTCCTTGGCCCGTAGCGCGCCTCGCAGGTGCACGGCAGGGTCGCTACGGGCGCGGCCAGTGGCGACGGCGTAACGGAAGACTTGTCCGGCAGCCTGCAACATGCGGTGGGCGATTTCGTTGGAACCACGCGAGCTCTGTGCGGCCCGGCGCTCGATCGCCCGCATCGCATCGAGAAGCTGCGGAGCTTCGATCTCCGCGATCGGCCAGGCGCCGAGCTCCGGGAACAGATGTCGTTCGAGACGCCGCAGCATGGTAACGGCGTGGTCGCTGGTCCATTTCGCCTTCTGGTTTTCGTGCCACTCGCGCGCCAGGAGCTCGAACGTGTTCTCGGCGCGGATTCGCGCGTCCCGAGCGTCGCGCTTTCGCAAGGCCATCGGGTCGGCACCGTCATGCAAGGTCTTGCGCGCGGCATCGCGCTTGTCGCGCGCTTCGGCGAGCGTCGTCTCCGGATACTCGCCGAGTGCGAGCAGCTTTTCCTTACCTTGGAAACGATATTTTAGGCGCCACAACTTCGCACCGGTCGTAGAGACCAGTAGATAAAGCGCCTTCTCGTCGAAGAGCTTATAGGCCCTTTTATCGGGCTTGGCGCGGCGAATTTCGAGATCGGTGAGGGCCATTGGAATACCCCCAAAAGTGGGGACCGGCCGGCCAAGAATACCCCCGCGATGCCAAGCCTGCAAATGCAAGACACCGCGACGCTCCGATCGTGCTGGAAGTTGTTTGTCATAGGGGGAACTGCAGATTTCGAAGTGTTTCGAGAAGCGATTTGTAATGTCTTGAAAACGCTTCTTGGTGCCGGGAGGGGGACTCGAACCCCCACGGTATCGCTACCGGCGGATTTTGAGTCGAAGTGCGTTAGTGCTGGCTGGTGTTGCACATCAATGAATTCAATGGGATGCGTAACGTGATCGGTTGAAGATTGTTGACGATTTTAGGCCGCGCTGGTCCAAATTTGTCCCAAAGAACGTCTGTTTTATCGCCGCCGATACCGGCGGATTTACGCTCCGCCTTCTTTTTTTTGTACGAAATGTGGCCGATTCATTCGCTCGCGTTTTTCCGCCAGACGACACCTTAGAGCGGAATTGTCCCTCATCGGATCCTGAGTAAGTGCCGCTACACGTTGCCAGGCTTGCGTTTCGGGCGGAATTCCACGAGAGCGCGGAACCACCTCTTTCCGTTTCCCAATCTGCCCGCATCGACGGCTCCGCGTCGTCGAACGACCGATCAGGATAGCCTTGATCGATCCAGTAGAAGCGGCCAAGTACCTCATGATTCCCAACGGCAACGCTGGTCGAAAGGCCTGACAGTCTCCGGCTTGACGAGGCCCAAGGTTGCCCGGTCACGTTGTGGTTAGTCGCAGTACGCGATTTCCACGGTCACGTGCACGATTTCCGGGTGGATCGCCAACTGCCGGCGCACGATTTCGGGCGTGAGCGTACGGTCGTGCGTGACCAAGCTG
>Ga0075522_10000909_pt1 | contig 22078 bp, 22 predicted proteins | sample NGEPerA_FD_74796 | JGI IMG/M metagenome (GOLD analysis project Ga0075522, IMG submission 74796) | Arctic peat soil microbial communities from the Barrow Environmental Observatory site, Barrow, Alaska, USA - NGEE PermafrostL2-A | ecosystem: Environmental > Terrestrial > Soil > Wetlands > Peat ...
TGCGCCGGGCTTTTTGGCCACCATCGCCTGCGCTTCCGTCAACGCAGACTTGACACCAGCGTCGGGGTGCCAGAACCACACGACTTTGCCGTCCGCCTCAAGTGCCCTCGTCAGAAGCACTTCCAGCGTCCATTGCATCCCGTCCCGCGTTCGCGACGATCATGATACGCCCCTTTCAGTGGGACGGGACGGCGATGGATATAGGGGTGATTTGGATATTCCGAAAAGCCGAATATTGATGGACAGCCCTGCGGCAAAACGACCCGACGGGCAAATCATGGCAACCCGGTCCCACGGACTGGAGACAAGCGCTCGACATGGCTTCTGGTGATCGACCTGGCTCAGGGTCGGCTAACGCGGTGTCCCGGATCGACATCGCCCGGCGTCAGGAAGGCGCGAACCTTTGATGTCTGGCGGAACTTCCATGATATCCCGGCTTCTCCCAGCCAAACGGTGAGAGGAGACTGGGGTGGTCGAAAGGAGCTCGGGCGCTAAACCGCAAGGCATCGTGGCGCTTTTTTCACTGAACTTCTTCATGGCTGACATACAGGCAGGCATCGGTCCGTTCCTGGGCGTATTTTTGCTGGCCCATGGCTGGGAAAGCGGCTTGATCGGTACCGTGATGACCGTTGGCGGTATCGCGGGAATGATCATGACCACGCCGGCGGGCGCGATGATCGACGCGACGACGAACAAGCGCACCTTCGTCATCATCCCGGGCATCTTCACTGTCATTGCCTCCGCCGTCATCCTCGTCTCGCAGAGCTTCTGGGTTGTTGCCGCGTCCCAAGTAGCGACCGCGATAGCAGGGGCCGCAATTGTGCCCGCGGTCACGGGGATCACACTGGGGATTGTCCATCAGGCAGGTTTCAACAGGCAGAACGGTCGCAATCAGGCCTTCAATCACGCCGGCAACATGGTGGGCGCCGCCCTGTCCGGCTTCCTGGGATGGAAATTTGGGTTTGGCGCAGTGTTCATTTTGGCGGCCGTGTTCGGGGCGCTGTCGATCATTTCGGTATTGATCATCCCCAGGAAAGCGATTGACGATCAGGTTGCGCGCGGTTCAAACGACGATAGCAGTCGGGCGCCTGCAAGCGCATGGCGTGTCTTGCTGGACTGCAAGCCGCTTGTTGTCCTGGCCGCTGCTTTGGCGCTCTTCCACCTGGGCAACGCCGCAATGCTGCCACTCTATGGTCTGGCGGTCGTCTCGGGACAGGAGGGCAATGGCCCGGGGTTTGTTGCCGTGACTATCGTCGTAGCGCAGGCCGTGATGATCGTCGCATCGATCGTAGCGATGCGAATGGCCGAGAAAGAGGGCTATTGGCTGGTGCTGCTCATCTCGTTTATCGCGCTGCCGATTCGCGGCTTGATTGCGGCATCGGTGATCAAGTACTGGGGAGTATTTCCGGTTCAGGCGCTGGACGGGATTGGCGCGGGCCTGCAAAGCGTGGCCGTTCCGGGTCTCGTGGCTCGCATTCTGAATGGCACGGGGCGGGTCAATGTCGGCCAAGGCGCCGTAATGACTGTTCAAGGCGTAGGGGCTGCGCTAAGTCCGGCAATTGGTGGATGGCTCGCGCAGGAGCTTGGATATCCCGCGGCCTTTACGATCCTTGGATGCTTTGCCGTCGGCTCAATCGTCATCTGGCTTTCGTTCACCTCTCTGCTCAAACCTGCTTGCGCGGGAAAGCGAGCCGATGACAGTGCCGCAGTCCCAGTCCCGGTCTCCTAGCCGATGAACCACAATACGCTGGCCCTCGTTGTCGCTGCCTGCGCAACCCTCGGGGTGATCATCCGTCCGCTACGGATTCCAGAATATGTCTGGGCCGTGCTTGGCGCGGTCGTGCTGATCGCCTTCGGCTTTCTTTCGTGGCGCGATGCGGTCGCCGCGGCGGCAAAGGGGATGGACGTCTATCTCTTTCTCATTGGCATGATGCTGCTCGCCGAGGTCGCGCGTCAGGAAGGCTTGTTCGATTGGTTGGCGGCGCTCGCCATTCGATACGCAAAAGGTTCGGGGAGGCGACTGTTCCTGATCATTTATGCCGTTGGTACGATTGTCACGGTGGTTCTATCGAATGATGCCACAGCCGTTGTGCTGACGCCCGCTGTGTACGCCGCGGCGACGGCCGCCCGCGTCGAGCCGCTGCCGTACCTTTACATATGTGCGTTCATCGCCAATGCCGCGAGCTTCGTTCTGCCGATCTCCAATCCCGCGAATTTGGTCATCTTCGGCACTCACATGCCGCCGCTCACGCAGTGGGTCTATCAATTCACTCTGCCGTCGATTGCGTCGATCCTCATAACGTATTTCTTCCTGTGGTTTGCGCAGCGCGGCGCGATAGCTCGGAAAATCTCCGAAGATTTCCCAACTGAGCCGCTCTCTGTTGGCGGGAAATGTGTTGCAATCGGTATTGCTCTTACTGCTGTTGCACTTCTTGGTGCATCGTCACTCGACCGGCAGCTTGGCCTGCCGACATTTATTGCGGGAGCCGCGGTGACAATCATCGTGTTGGTCATCAGTCGGCAATCTCCGCTGCCTGTGTTGTCGGACATTTCATGGGGGGTGTTGCCGTTGGTTGCGGGGCTGTTCATACTGGTCGCAGGTGTCGAGCAGACCGGCATCTTGAACTCGGTCACGCAGATGCTTCGTGACGCGACCGCGTACTCGCCCCCGAAGACTTCTTTCGGTGCGGGCATTATCGTCGCTCTCGCCTCAAACCTAATCAACAATCTTCCGACTGGCTTGGTCGCTGCTACCGTCAGCCAAAGCGCCGATGTCCCGTTGCAAGTGACAAGCGGAGTAGTAATAGGCGTCGATCTTGGCCCTAACCTGTCAGTGACGGGTTCGCTCGCGACAATCCTTTGGCTGATCGCGCTGAGGCGAGAAGGCGAAGCTGTTACAGCGTGGCAATTCCTGAAAATTGGAATTGTCGTCATGCCCCCCGCATTGGTTTTCGCCCTGCTGGCTATGACGGCGCTGTCATAGGGCCTTCATCTATTCCATGCCGCCATGCGGTCCAAGGCCGGTTGAGTTTCGTACGATAAAGGCCACCCGCGCCTTCTGGAACTCTCCAGACCATATGCGATCAAAAAGCTGCGTGAGGGCGCCGCCACGAACGAGGTCAGGGTCACTGAGCGGTCGGTTCGCCGGCCTTAAGAATTCCCCAGAGTAAAATTGGAAGCGGGTTATTTGGGCGAGGCAGCGGAGGGGTTGAACAGTTTCTGGCCGTTCACCTGATAGGCCCCAATGGCCTTCTGTCCATCGGACGAAACCAGCCAATTTGCAAACACTTTTGCAGTGCCGAGCTTGGCGCCCGCATGCCTCTCGGGATTTAGTTCGATCACATCGTATCGATTGAGCAAACGGGCATCGCCCTCGACGGAGACGATCAGCGGCCCCTTGTTGTTGAAGCTCAGCCACGTGCCACGGTCCGACAAGGTGTACGCGCCCATCGCGCTCGCGGCATTGAGAGCCTGGCCCATGCCGCCGCCGATGTCGCGATACCATTTTTCCTTGTTGAGGACGTCCGGCATTTGGCCGGCGATTTTCCAAAGCCGCAACTCGGCGGCGTTGGTGCCGCTCTTGTCACCGCGCGATACGAACGGCGCTTGCGCGGCGGCAATCGCCTTCAAGGCCGCGACACTGTCATTGCCACCTTTCACATGAGCGGGATCGGCGGACGGCCCGACGATGATAAAGTCATTCCATGCGATTTGCCGGCGGGTCGAGCCGTGGCCTTCATCGATGAATTGCTGTTCGGCATCGGGATCGTGAACCAGCAGGAGATCGGCATCGCCCCGCCGCGCAGTGTCCAGGGCCTTGCCGGTGCCTTGTGCGACAACATTCACCGTAATGCCTGTCTTGGCCGTGAACTGCGGAAGAATCTTCGCCAACAGCCCGGATGCTTCGACCGACGTCGTCGAAGCCAGAATGATGGATTGCGGCTCGGCGGAACTCGCATTGATCGCTGCAATGGTTGCGAACAGCGCCAAAGCGCTTCGAAACCCGCTCATACTTCATCACTCCCCGCCGTTCGCGCTCGTCCTGCCAATGCGAAAACGGTCGCGCTGATTGAAATGCTGATCCCGACCAGCACCGCGCCGAGAGCCAAAGCCAGCGCCAGATCGCCCTGGCTCGTTTGCAGTGCAATGCTCGTGGTCATCGTTCGCGTCAAGCCGCGAATATTGCCGCCGACAAGGATCACCGCGCCGACTTCAGAGACGGTGCGACCGAAGCCGGCCAGGATGGCCGTCACGAGTTCCGCGCGGATGATCCTCAGGATTTGAGGGATGGCCTGCCATCGCGTCGCGCCGTCGCTGATCAGTTCGTCGCCGTAGCGGGCCCAGGCCCGTTCGCTGGCGCGATGCACCAGCGCGGCGATGATCGGAATGGCAAGGATGGTCTGCGCGATCACCATCGCGGTCGGGGTGAACAGCAACGCAAGGAAGCCGAGCGGCCCGGAGCGCGAGAGCGCCAGATAGAGCACGAGACCGACGACGACAGGCGGCAATCCAAAAAATGCGTTTATCAAGACGATGGCCGATCGCCGCCCGCGGAACGGAAAAATTGCAAGAGCAGTCCCGATTGGCAAGCTGATCGCCGTTGCAACAGCCGTCGCCGCCAGGCTGACGCTGATCGACAATGCAACTATTTCGAGAAAGTCCTGCAATTCGCTAACGGTGATGATGATGTTCTTGCGCGCCGCCGTTGTCGTAGCCGCGCAACGCCGAATATTGCTGAATCTGCGAAGGCTCCAGCATGGCGACCGTCGATAGATGATATTTCAGATGCGTAGCGCGAAGCTCTGCTTGCGTGGCTCCGATCTGAGCGGTCGCCGCGCTCAGTTTTTCTGGCGTGATGGCATGATCTGCGAAGAGCCTGTCCAAGGCTGCCTCTTGCGCAATGAGCCGTTCACCGATCGGGATCGTCTCCGCCTTCATCGATTCGAACATATGGTGAGCGCTGTTTCGTTGTGCGTCCGAAAGACCGATCTTGTCGGCAAGCTCCAGCAAATGGCTCGGCCCGGGGTAGCCATTCAACTCGGCTGCCAGCGCCAGACCCATTCCCCGCCCCGCGCGCAAATCGGCGATTTGCTGATCGGAAAGAGCCTTGATGGAGCGGCTTTGCATTCCGGCGTAAGGCGTTTGAGCGACCGCCGCGCCAATGACAAATGCGCAAATGACGGCGGAGAGCGCGACAAAATTCTTCATGGGTGGACCTCGCTGACGACGCTCCGTGAAGTTAGACGGGCCTCTGGGGGTCAGCAAGTTCAAAGGCTTTCGATTTCGGTCGGGCTTTTCCCTGATTCTGATTTTCGACTTTTCGAGCGCCGAGCGTTTCGGCGGTGGCCCAATTTTTGATTTGTGACACTAATCGCGCGGCATGTTAACCGCGCCGAACGGCCTTTTCCCGATCCTGCGTCTACCGGTCATGAGGGGGTGGTCTCTTCCTAACAAACAGGAGAGAGGCATGAGCAACGAAATTCGCGAATTGAACATCGGTGAACTCGACATCGTGAGCGGCGGATCGCCGTCCGGCTGGATGGGAGCTGCCACCGCGGTCGGCGAAATCGCCAGCGTTACCAGCATGGCGCAGCACGTCGAGATCGATAGCCGCGTCGGGACCGAGGCCTGCAACAACCCGGCCATGTACGGTCCGATCTCGAACTAAAGCCTTGCCGCGGGCATCGAAGAGGCCCGCCCCGGTTGGGCGGCCTCTCTTCGTTTTCTCATTCCTATGAATCAGGACGCGACATTGTTCGGATCGTCGACCCATTCTCGACAATTTTTGTCATATGGAAATCGTCTGACTAGCGCCAATTATGAATATTTGACATATGAGGCCTCCGCGACGGAATGTCGCCAGGAAAAATGCATTATTGGGGAGTGTTGTGTCGTGTGGAAGAAATTGTTCCAAGGCGCGCCGTCGCCACAGATGATTGCAGCCGCGACCCTGTTGTTGGGCATGGCAGGCCAGGCCCGTGCCGATGTCGTCAACATCCTGTTCGTCGGCAACAGCTACACCCACGGGCGATACGATCCGGTGCTGAATTACAATGCCAGCCCCGGCAACACGCCCGGCAACGGCACGGTTCATGATCTGTTGTGCCCGAGCGCGCCCTGCGGCGGCGCGGAGGCCGGTCCGCAGGTGACGCCGACCAGCGCCAACACGCCGGGCGGGACGCTGAGCGGGCAGCTCAGTTTTCTGCAGGGCCATCCGGGTTCGCAATATAACGAGGTTGGGCCTTACAGCGGCGTGTCCGGCATTTTCCTGCAGTTCACCAAGGATGCCGGGCTGACCTACAATGTGTCGCAGGTTGCAGTCAGCAGCGCGACGCTGACGGGGTATGCGAACAACACCGGCAACGAGCTCGGCATCTTGCCGCTGATCACCAATTCGAAATTCAATCAGGTCGTCCTGCAGGACCAGAGCTTCCAGCCGTTGCCGACCTCCATCACCGTCAATGGACAGACTGTCCCGACGCGCGGCAACCCGACCAGCTTCGCGTCCGGCGTGAGCAAATTGATCAACCGCATCGATACAGCGGACAAGACGGCCGGCAAGCCGAACGCCGGGATCACGCTGTATCAGACGCCCCCGATCGCAGCCTTCGGCTTCACCAGCAACAATCCGAACGCGCCGATCTTCGGCTCCAGCACGATCGCACAGCAGGGCGGCAACAAGGCCTATGCCCCCTATGTCGGCGATGCCAATCCGATTGCCGCCATGGCGTCCGATTTGCACAATGCGTATCTGGGCGAAGCGGCAACCTTCAACGCCGCCAATCCGACCCAGAGCCATGTCAGCGTCGCGCTGGCGGGGGATGCCTGGGTCACCGCGATCAATCAGGGGATCGCCCAGTTCAATCCGTTCCTGGCGACCCAGCCGGCGGGCCAGGTCGATCTGTGGGACAGCGATCCGCTGCTCGCCTGTTGCACGGTGCCGATCGGTTATCATCCGAGCCAGTACGGCGATTTTCTCGATGCGCTGGTGCTGTTCGGTCAGATCACCGGCTTGAACCCGGAGACGCTGATCGGCGAATGGGACCCCAACAGTCCGCAATATTCGGGTTCTGCGTCGGTAGCGCTCGACATTGCGCCGGGAATCGCGGACGCGCTCGCCATTGCGGCGGAGGATACGTTGCTTGCGCAGGGTCCCGCCGCTCCCGAACCATCCACCTGGTCCATGATGATCCTGGGATTTGCGGGAATTGCCTTCGTAACGTATCGCCGCCGCAAGAACAGACTCGTTGCAGCCTGAACGAAATCGATTGGACCGCGGAAGATGCCTCCCGGCGATCGCCGCGGTTTCCGAGGGACGCGCAAATTGCCTATTTCGCCGTAGCCGCAAGACGGCGTGCCTCGGCGATAAAGGCTAGCACCGTGGGCCTTGCTTCATCGGCGCGGTGCACCAGGGTCATTGGAGCGCGCAACAAGGCTTCCGCCGCGGCCGGCGCTTCTAGCGTGGCGTAAACCACACCATGGTTGCCGATCTGGCGCATCGATTCCGGGACGCAGGACACTCCGATGCCGGCTGCGACAAGGTTCAGATTGGTCAGCATGCGGCCCACTTCGGCAATCACGCGCGGCTCAAAGCCAGAGAGGCGGCAGGCCTCGACGATGTTCGCATATAATCCAGGCGCATCCCGGCGGCGCACCAAAATGAAATTCTGATCCGCAAGAGCCGTCATTGCGATCTTCGCCATGCCGTTTCGCCCCTTGCGCACCGGAAGGCGGTGTTTGGCAGGAAGGGCGGCCAACAGCCGTTCGCTGCCGAGATCGATGAACGACAAGGTGGGCGGCCGCGACACCAGCGCACGCATGATGGCAAAGGACAGACGATCGGCCAGCACGGCCTCCGTCAGTTCTGCCGCATTGCTTTCGTGCAAGTTATAGGAGATCGCCGGGTGCCTGTCGTGGAAGGCACGCAACAGGCGCGGCACCAACGGATGCAGCGCCGCGGAGGTGGTCAGCCCTCCCACCAGTTCGCCCTCCTCCCCGGCGCCGACCCGCCGCGCCCGGCGACCGGCGCGATCGGCGGCATCCAGCAACGCGCGCGCGTCTTCCAGCAGCGCCTCGCCGGCCGGCGTCAGCGCTACTCCCTTCGGCAAACGATCGAACAGCCGGGTGTCGAGCTCGCCTTCCAGGATGCGGATCTGCTGGCTCAGCGGCGGCTGCGCCATGCCCAGCCGAGCAGCGGCGCGCGTAATATGCCGTTCCTCCGCAACGGCAACAAAATAGCGCAAGCGCTGCAGATCCATCCGACCATCCAGACGATTTACATATGAAAGGCTATTCTAGCGATGACTTATCATATGGCAAGGCTTGGCTGCCGCGAACCCGCAGTCGCGCGATCTAGTGGCCGTGCTGGCTCGCGTCCTCATCTTCGCTTGACCCGCCGAGCCGATCGAACGCTTCCAGCCACAGTGGAAGCGCGCGTGAGGGGTGGGCCTGCGCCTTCATCTGGCGCAGCGCGACCCGGATCGCGGTGCGCGCGGCGCGATCATGCCGTTGGTCCGAAACCCACGGCGATTGCTCGTCATCGATGGCGGCAACGACTTTCCTCTTGGTGTCGATACTCCGCGGCGAGCCATAGACATCGAGCAGCCGCTGGAACGTATCGTGCTGCGCGTGATCGAACGGCCGTAAATCCCCGTTGCCGTCCTTGATCGGATGGGCCGGATAAAAATGGGCGCAGGGAACGAGATCGTCCGGGATCAGTTCGGTCGCGGCGTGGGTTCGCCTGCTTTTCAGGAGCTTTGGCAGCACATGCGTGTGAGGGCCCTCCGGGCTTTTGCCGGTCACCGGCGGGATCTTTTGGTAGACTTCGACGCGGCCAATTCGACTGAGAAAAACACGGTGCGGGTTTGCGGCAAGGATGATGCCCATCGCCGGATTGCCGGGCTCGAACACCGGACGGCCGACAAGCTCGCGCAATTGTTTTGCCGTGGCGGAATCGGAAATCCGGATGCAGAGATCGGCTTGCAGCGCGTCGAGGCCAAGATCGAACAGCATGTCGTCGCGGTCTTCGGCGCGGAGCGCGCCGGTATCCGCGCCAAGCTCCGTCAATGCCGCGCGGCGGTTCATCGCACAGGCGTCTCGCGGCAAGCACAAGGCGACGCGGTGGCTCCAGTCCAGCCGGGTGGTGCTTTCGGAGGCGAATGGACGCAAGGCTGCGTCGATCCGAATCGCGATGCCGCCACGCGCGGTAACCGCGGCAACACGCTGCGCCGACGTCGTCAATTTCACGGGCTCATCGGGGGCGCGGGAAAATTCCGCAATCCCTCCGAACGTCCCCAGACTCCATTGAGTAAGGGGATTGCGGATGTGTTCGGTCAATAAGTCCGCTAAAAGCTGCAGCACCGCCAGCCTCCGGCCGCTACTCCGCGGCTTCCCGTACATGCCGCGCGCTCGGGGTGCGCATGGTCACGAGTTCTTCGGCAGCCGTCGGATGCAGCGCCATGGTGGCGTCGAAATCGGCCTTGGTGGCCTTCATCTTGACGGCGATGCCGAGCAACTGCGCCATCTCCGCAGCGCCGTCGCCGACGATGTGACAGCCGACGACGCGATCGCTTCCCGCATCGACCACGAGCTTCATCAGCATTCTGGTGTCGCGGCCGGACAGGGTCGCCTTCATCGGCCTGAAACTCGCCTTGTAGATATCGACATGGCTGTATTGCGCGCACGCCTGCGCTTCCGTCAGCCCGACGGTGCCAACCTCGGGCTGGCAGAACACCGCGGTCGGAATGTCGGCGTGATCGACCTCGACCTGCCGTTTGCCGAACACGGTATCGGCGAAGGCATGACCCTCGCGGATCGCCACCGGCGTCAGATTGAATCGATGGGTGACGTCGCCGATCGCGTAGATATTCGGCACCGAGCTCTGCGAGAAATGATCGACCGCGATCCCGCCATTGCCGGGGTTGATGGCGACGCCGACTTTTTCCAGCCCAAGACCGCCGATGTTGGGATGCCGACCGATCGCAAACATCACCTGATCGGAGGCGACACTCGATCCGTTGGACAAATGCGAGGTGAATTCGCGGCCGTGCCTGTCGACCTTGTTGACGGTGCAGCCGGTGAGAATGGTGATGCCCTGCTTCTCCATCTCGGCGCGCACATGCTCGCGGACGTCGTCGTCGAAGCCGCGCAGGATGTTTTCGCCGCGATAGCCCACCGTCACGTCGGAGCCGAAGCCGGCGAAGATGCAGGCGAATTCCAGCGCGATGTAGCCGCCGCCCTGGATCAGGATACGCTTCGGCAGCTCTTCCAGATGAAACGCCTCGTTCGAGGAGATCACGTGCTCGATGCCGGGGATGGCCTTGCCGTGATTGGGCGCGCCGCCGGTTGCGATCAGTACATATTTAGCGGTGACGGCCTCGCCGCTGGCGAGCCGCAGCGTGTGCGCATCCTCGAACACCGCCCGGGTCTTGACCACGCGGGCGCCGGACTTCTCGACATTGGTCGTATAGGCAGCCTCGAGGCGCGCGATTTCCTTGTCCTTGTTGGCGATCAGGGTCGGCCAGTCGAAACTCGCCTGCGGAATGGTCCAGCCGAAGCCCGCGGCGTCCTCGATGTCGTGATGGACGTGGGAGGCATAGACCAGAAGCTTCTTCGGGACGCAGCCGCGGATCACGCAGGTGCCGCCCATCCGGTATTCCTCGGCGATCATCACCCGCGCGCCATAGCCGGCCGCGATCCGGGCGGCGCGTACCCCGCCCGAACCTCCTCCGATCACGAACAGATCGACGTCGTACCCGGCCATCTCAGCCCCGCATGGAAAATCCGATTGTCCGAATCTGAATCAGATTTGCTTGCCGCGCTTGCGCATCTCGGCGCGAAATTCGCCGTTCACCACTGCGCCAAATGACTGCGCCCACTGGTTCATGAAGCTCATGCTCAACTGGATCGCCTTCGGCTCGGCTGCGATCAGCTTCTGACCCAATGGAGATTTGTAGAACGCCACCAGCTCTTTCAACTCCTGTTCGGTGAATTCGCTGGCATAAGCATTGGCCATGCCCTCGCCGATTTCGTTTTGGCGGCCGGCCAGCTTCTGCGCGACGATCACAGCAACCTCGTTGAGATCCTTCTGATAGTTGAGATTGGTCTGCAGCAGCGTATCCTTGGTCCGCTGCACCATGCCGGGGACGGCATTGGCATACATTCCGTCGGCGTGCTTCATCGCCAGGATTTCTTTGGCGGCCGCGACCGCCGCAGCCGAAGGCTTCGGTTGCTGCGCCACCGCCGGCAGGCTGGTCAGCGCCAGTCCAAGCGCGAGGCCAGCGGCCGACAAAATTCGCATAAGGCTCTTCATTTCCAATTCTCCTCAAGCTTTGCGGCGTTACGGCCGTTCAACAACACGAATTCCACTGGGGCCTGCCAGCATTGCCGTGCCGGCAAGACCGATGAACAGCCCGTGATCGACAACGCCGGGAATAGCAGCCAGCAATGCGGCCAGCCGCGGAGCGTCGGTTATCCGTCCAAGATGGGCGTCGACGATCCAGTGGCCGCCATCGGTGACAAAAACGTGGCCGTCGCGGCCATTTCGGACCATCATTTGCCCGGAAACGCCGCTTTCTGCAAATGCCTTGCCGATGGCGCGCCGGGTCGCCGCAAGGCCGAACGGGACCACCTCGATCGGTAGCGGAAAACGGCCGAGCATCTCGACCCATTTGGTGTCATCGGCGATCACGATCATGCGATCCGAGGCGGCGGCCACGATCTTTTCCCGCAGCAACGCGCCGCCGCCGCCCTTGATGAGATTGAGCGAGTGGTCGATTTCATCGGCGCCATCGACGGTCAGATCGAGCCGGTCGATCTCCTCGAGCGTGGTTAGCGGAATGCCGCATCGCATTGCGTCGGCCCGGGTCGTTTCCGATGTCGGGACGCCGACGACACTGAGCCCGGCGCGTACCCGCTCCCCCAGAAGCTCGACGAAATGTTTCGCGGTCGAGCCAGTGCCGAGCCCAAGCTTCATGCCGTCGCGAACCTGCTGCAGCGCTTGGGCTGCCGCCTGCCGCTTCAATCCGTCCATGTCCACTTGCAAAGGGTACCCCAGAAATCCCTACGGTGCCGCCGACGCCACCGGGAGCGGGCCTGTCCGTCCGATCCGGCGGTGCCTGTCTAGCGTCGTTTTTCGGTCAGGAACAGCGCTATTGCCGCTGCGATCGGGCCTACTTTGGTCAGCCGGCCACCTTATCTATCGCGGCCTGGATCGCAGCGAACCGCGCATCCACCGCCTCGCGCGAATCCGGATGCGTGAACACGTAGAGCTCGTCCTTCCTGATGGCGTCGAGCACGCGCGCGGCGACGGTCTCCGGTGCCATCCCCGCCTCGAGCCGCGCCCTGATTTCGGCGACCATCGCGGCCGCCGGGCCGGAGGGATCGAGCGCTTGCGCCGGACCGTAGCGCTGCGGACGGTTGCGCTCGCTTTCGCCGATGCCGGTGCGCACAAAGCTCGGACACAATATGCTGACGCCGATGCGTGACGGCGCGAGCCGCGCCGCCAGACCCTCCGACAGGCCGACCACCGCGAACTTGCTCGCGGTGTAGGCGCTGAAGCCCAATCCGCCGGTCATCCCGGCCATCGAGGCGGTATTGACGATGTGGCCGCCCTGGCCATGGGCCTGCATATGCGGCAGGAAGCTGCGGACGCCATGCACCACGCCCATCAAATTGACGTCGAGCACCCAGCGCCAATTGTCGAGCGAAATGTTGTCGATGCCACCGGCGGACGCGACGCCGGCATTGTTGCAGACCACATGGACATTTCCGAAGGCGTCGAAGCAGGCTTGCGCCGCCCGATCGACGCTTGCGGGATCGGCGACGTCGCAATGGACGCCCCTCACCTCGGGCCCGATCTTGCGCAAGTTTTCGACGGCGGCGGCGAGTGCGTCCGCCTCGATGTCGGCGAGCATCACCTTCATGCCGGCTTGCGCAAAGGCCCGGCCGAGCGCGAGCCCGATGCCGCTGGCCCCGCCCGTCACGAAAGCCGTCTTGCCATTGAAGTCGCGCATCGGTGTCCCTGCCTTTCCCCGGATATTGCCAGAAGCCTGCCGCTCCTACTTGCATGATTGCGCCCCGACCGATAGCGGTTTCCGATGACTTCCGCCCGCACCATCGTCTTCGACCTCGACGGCACGCTCGTCGATACCGCGCCCGATCTGATCAGCGCGCTCAACTTCGTGCTCGACCGCGAGGGCCTGCCCGCGGTGCCGCTGCAATCCGCGCGCAACATGATCGGCGCCGGCGCCCGCAAGATGATCGAACGGGGCCTGGAGCAGGACGGCCGCATAGCCGGCGTCGAGGACATCGACCGGCTGACGGTGGATTTCATCGACTATTATGCCGCCCATATCGCGGATGCCTCGCGCCCCTTCGAGGGCCTGGAAGACGCGCTCGACGATCTCGAAGCGCTTGGCTGCCGCTTCGCGGTTTGCACCAACAAGCTGGAATGGCTGTCGAAGCGTTTGCTCGACCGGCTTGGGCTGAGTTCGCGGTTTGCAGCGATTTGCGGCGCCGACACTTTTGGGATTTCCAAGCCGGACCCGGCAATCCTGCGACAGACGCTGACGCGGGCCGGCGGCGAACTGTCCACGGCGATCATGGTCGGCGATGCCGGGCCGGACGTCGGGGTTGCCCGGCGCGCCGGCATTCCCGTCATCGGGGTTGCATTCGGCTACACCGAGGTTCCCATCGCCGAGCTCAAACCGGACCGGTTGATCGATCACATGCGCGAGTTGCCAGGCGCCGTACAGAGCCTGGCGCCGTCTTAAAAAATCATGATAAGCCATTGAAATCAAATAATAACCCAAATCATTTTGGCGTTAACCATCTATTAACGATGCAGTCCCGCCCCGTTGCGCCTCTGTGCTGACGCTCCTATGGTCCGGTGGGGATTGTGGCAGTTAGCCGCACAAGTTTGACGGATGGACCATGCGTCGTGTCATCGTAATCGCCGCAGCGGGAGCTAGCCTCGCCGGCTGTTCCTCGCTCAATCTGGATTATTTCAAGCCGACGCCGCCGACCCTTCAGGTCCAGCTCGACTCGGTGCCGCAGGGCGCTGACGCCCGCACCTCGATCGGACCAGGCTGCAAGACCCCCTGCACCGTCTCCATCCAGGCGCCCGACACCGGCTTCTCCGTCACCTACACGCTGCCAAAATTCCAGCCGGCGACGATTCCGGTCCAGGTGATCCGTACATCCGGCGATTTCTCGACGCCGGCTTCGACGACCTTCGATCCCAATCCGGTGGTCGCGGAACTTCAGCCCGCGGGTCCCCCGCCGAAACCGGCGAGGAAGCCGATGCGGCCGAAGCCAAAGAAGCCGAAAGCGCCGAAGGGCGCGGCAGCGCCCGCCGGCTCGCCATTCCCGGATCCCGGCCAGGCGCCGCCGCCCGCGGCTGCTCCGCCGCCTCCGGGCGCGCCCACCCGCTGATCACTTGCACCGCAGCAGGCGATTTCCCGGATTGTAGGCGGGTTGCTTCATGCATAGATTGTGACCACGGAACCCTGCGCCATTCGCCGATGGCGGCAACCGTAGTTGCAAGGCTTTTTGAATGAACGGACCCATCCGCGTTCCCCAGGATTTACTGTCGCGTCCGATGACCGACCCGTTCGGCCGGACCATCAGTTATTTGCGGGTGTCGGTCACCGATCGCTGCGACCTGCGCTGCTTCTATTGCATGTCCGAGGACATGACCTTCCTGCCCAAGGCCGACCTGCTGACGCTGGAAGAACTCGATCGGCTCTGTTCGGCCTTCATCGCCAAGGGTGTGCGCAAGCTGCGGCTGACCGGCGGCGAGCCGCTGGTCCGGCGCAATGTGATGTCACTGGTGCGCTCGCTCTCGCGCCACCTCAAGACCGGCGCACTCAACGAATTGACGCTGACCACCAACGGCTCGCAGCTCTCCCGCTTTGCCGGCGAGTTGGCCGATTGCGGCATCCGCCGCATCAACGTCTCGATGGATACGCTGGATCCCGCGAAGTTCCGCGCCATCACCCGCTGGGGCGATCTCGACAAGGTACTCGCCGGCATCGAGGCGGCGCGCGCGGCCGGCCTCGCCGTCAAGATCAACGCGGTGGCGCTGAAGAACCTCAACGAGGACGAAATCCCCGCGCTGATGGAATGGGCCCACGGCAAGGGCATGGCGCTGACCCTGATCGAGGTGATGCCCATGGGCGATATCGGCGAAGGCCGCATCGACCAGTATGTGCCGCTGTCGCTGCTGCGCGCCCGAATAGCCCAGCAATACACGCTTGAAGATCTCGACGAGAACACCGGCGGGCCCGCGCGCTATGTCCGCGTCAGCGAAACCGGCGGCAAGCTCGGCTTCATCACCCCGATGACCCATAATTTCTGCGAGTCCTGCAACCGGGTGCGCATCACCTGCACCGGGACGCTGCACACCTGCCTCGGCCATGAGGACGCCTCCGATCTGCGCAAGCCGCTGCGGGCCTCCGCCGACGACGAATTGCTTGCCGCCGCGATCGACCGCGCCATCGGCACCAAGCCGAAGGGCCACGACTTCATCATCGACCGCCGCCACAACCGGCCGAGCGTCAGCCGCCATATGAGTGTCACCGGCGGCTGAGTTCTCGGGCATTTCGATCTGCCGCCGCGACGCAACCCCCTGAATCCAGCGTCAATTTGCCGATTTTCCAATTGACGCCGCCATGCCGCGCTGAAATGGTGCGGTGGCTTTTATGCTTGCTCGGCTCAATATGCCGCTGCGCCTGACGGGCGCGGTGAAGACGGCAAAAGCGCAATTGGGGGAATTATCGTTGCAATCGCTCATGACGACGAGCCTTGGCTTCACGTGCTCGACGCGGGGCGGCGAAGCAAATTCGGCTGACACCACTGGCATGCTTTGATCGCGGTTGCGGGAGAGAACACGATGCGTCCATTGTTGGCGATCAGCGCCGCGATCGACAAGCTCAACGAAAAGATCGGCTACATCTGCAATTTTCTCGTGCTGGCGGCCTGCATCCTGAGCGCCGGCAACGCCATGATCCGCTACGCCTTCAGCTACTCTTCCAACGGCTGGCTCGAACTGCAGTGGTACATGTTCGCTATCCTGGTGATGTTCGGCGCGTCCTATACGCTCAAGCGCAACGAGCACGTCCGGGTCGAAATCCTCTATCTATTCCTCTCCGAGCGCGGCCAGCTCTGGCTCGACATGATCGGCACGCTGTTCTTCCTGATCCCGTCTTGCCTGTTGCTTTGCTATCTGTCATGGCCGTTTTTCTATCAGGCCTACGAGGTCAATGAATATTCCGGCAATGCCGGCGGCCTGATCCGCTGGCCGATCAAGTTCGTCATCCCCGCCGGCTTCGTGATGCTGGCGCTTCAAGGCGTCTCCGAGGTGATCAAGCGCTTTGCCGCGCTCCGGGGCCAGCTCACGATCGACGCGAAATACGAGAGGCCGACGCAATGATCCCGCTCGAGTCGATGCCGCCGCTGATGTTCGGCGGCCTCGTGATCGCGATGCTGATCGGTTTCCCGGTGGCGTTCACGCTTGCCGCGGTCGGCATTTCCTTCGGCTTCCTGGCGATCAGCCAGGGCTTCTTCGATCTCAACTTCCTGCAGGCTATCCCGGGCCGCGTGTTCGGCAGCGTGCTCTCGAACGAGCTGTTGCTCGCCATTCCCTTCTTCACTTTCATGGGCTCGATCCTCGAGCGCTGCGGCCTTGCCGAGGATATGCTGGATTCGATGGGCCAGCTGTTCGGACCGATCCGCGGCGGTCTCGGCTATTCCGTCATCATCGTCGGCTTCATTCTGGGCGCCATCACCGGAACGGTGGCAGCCCAGGTCATCGCCATGGCGCTGATCTCGATGCCGGTGATGATGCGCTACGGCTACAACATGCGCTACATCACCGGCGTGCTCGCGGCCTCCGGCACCATCACGCAACTGGTGCCGCCGTCGCTGGTTTTGATCGTGCTGGCGGACCAACTCGGCAAATCGGTCGGCGACATGTATCTTGGCGCCTGGGGCCCCTCGATATTCCAGATCCTGCTGTTCGCCGGCTACACTTTCGTGCTCGGCATCTTCAAGCCGGACCATGTGCCGCCGGTGCCGAAGGAGGCGCGCACGCTGGCCGGCTGGGCGTTGTGGAAGAAATGTCTGCTCGGCATTATCCCCTCCGCGGTCCTGATCTTCGTCGTGCTGGGCACCATGATGCTCGGTCTCGCCACCCCGACCGAAGCCGGGGCGATGGGAGCCGTCGGCGCCATCGTGCTCGCCGCGATGCATCACAAGGATTTCTCGACCGCAGGCCGCAAGCTCCTGATCATCGGCGTGATCGCCGCCGGCATCGGCACCATGGTCGGGATCTTCGTCGCGGAAAACCTGATCTTCAAGATCGCCTTCGCCGTCACTTATTTCGCAGTGGTCTGGATCTGCCTTGAAGCGGTGCGGATTCCCGAACTGCGCAGCCTGATCAAGCAAGGCTACGAGTCCACCATGCGCATCACCACCATGGTGGTGTTCATCCTGATCGGATCGAGCTGCTTCTCGGTGGTGTTCCTCGGCGTCTCCGGCGGCGTCTGGCTGGAGCACATGCTGACGTCGCTGCCCGGCGGGGTCTGGGGTTTCCTGATCTTCATCAATCTCTTCATCTTCTTCCTGGCGTTCTTCCTGGATTTCTTCGAGATCGCCTTCATCATCCTGCCGATGATCGCCCCGATCGCTCAGAAGATGCTGGCGCCGGTGGTAGGTCCCGACTACGCGCTGATCTGGTTCGGCGTCATGCTCTGCGTCAACATGCAGACATCGTTCATGCATCCGCCGTTCGGTTTCGCGCTGTTCTATCTGCGCGGCGTCGCGCCGAAGGAAGTCAAGAGCTCGGACATCTACTGGGGCGCGCTGCCCTGGGTCGGATTGCAGATGATCATGGTGGTGCTGGTGATCGCGTTCCCGATCACCGTCACCGGGCTGCTCGACAAGCCCATCAATGTGGACCTGAACAAGGTCAACATCGACATTCCGCAGATCGAGTTGCCGCCACTCAATTTCGACGCGCCCAAGAACTAATCGCGCTGGAGAGCCGCGCGCCTCATCAGGCGCAGGCCCCGCTCCGGCAAAAAAGGACGGGGCTGCCTTCCGTGCGGGAACCCGCGCCTTACATCGTTGTTGGTGGTGCAGCCCTGGAGAGACCTGGATGTCTCGCAATTCCGCGCTTGCTCTCGCATTGGCGCTCGGCAGCCTGACCCTGTCCGCGCCAGCGTTTGCGCAACTGACCCCGCCCGCGGGCACGGCAGGCGCCGGCAATACACCCATCAATGGCATTCCGTTTGGCCCCGCCAATCCCAGGGCGGTGTCCGATCCCAGCGGCATCGGAAACGCCTCATCTGTGCCACCGCTCCGCAGCAATACTCCGGTGCCGCCGGTCTCCTACGAATCCGTCAATTCGCGGCCGCCCGCACGAATCGTCACTCCGTCTCATGCAAGTGGGTCACAGCGGATCGGCGCGTATGCGGTCGAGCCAACAAGCAAGGCGCCTCTGCGCCGACGAGGCCGCACGCATGTCAGCACGTTCACCGGAATTTGCCGAGGGTGCTAGAGCGCGACCGCGCGATCCCCGGCGGTTGCGCCGGGAACTTGTACCGAAACATCGCGCCACCAGGAATCCAGCGATTGCCTATCACAAGCAAGCTTGACGGTCGCGCCGCCCGCGAATTTGCTCCAGTCTCCCATGCGGCTGCTTGACACCGCGATCACGACGGGAGTACCGGCGTCAAGCGCGCGCTCGATCAGATAGGAAAGGCCCTTGCCGTCGCGTTCGCGCTTGCCGAAACGGTTGACGATCAGAAGGTCGGCGCCGGCGGCAAGCGCATGCGCTATTCGAGTGCCCGCATTCTGCAGCCGCGAGACATCCAGCCGGCAGCCACTCGCGGCGGGATCGAAATCCTGGGACAGCAGCAGTATTTCGCCGCTGTGAACCAGCACAGCCGACAGACTGGAGTCGGCGCATTGACCGGCCTGTACCATACCGACGACACGGAAGGCGCGCGCATTGAGGTCCGAGGCGAAGTCGCGCAGGACCGCGTCGGGATCCTGATGCTCCTCGTAAACGAGAGCGGCGAGGTTAGAGCGAGCATCGAACATGGCTTGCCTCATTTTGCGAGGAAGGGATCGCGGCGGGGCCGCAATCCTCGATATATTATCACCACCGCCTGGCGCTTGCCACGGTCGCGTCGACGGCCTGCAGCCAGGCGAATTCGACGAAGTGAGGATGGTGTTTCGCCAAGGCGCATGAATTTCTCGGCCCCAGAATGCGGAACCTTGCCGAACTTGACGTCGGCAAATTCTATCTGAAAGACACATCCATGGAAGACCGATCCCGATTGGCCGAACGGATTATCGATCAAGTCGCCGACGCCATCATCTATGCGGACCGCGCGGGTGTTATCACCTGCTGGAATCGCACCTCAACCACCTTGTTCGGTTTCTCCAGGGAGGAGGCGCTCGGCCAAAATCTCGATCTGATCATCCCCGAGCATTTGCGGGCCGCGCACTGGCGCGGCTTCGAAGCGGCGATGACAAAGGGCACCCTGAAACTCGAAGGCCGACCGACGCTGACCCGCGCGCTGCACAAGAGTGGACGCAAACTCTACGTCGAGATGACCTTCGCAATCGTCGAAGGCGAGGCTGAAGGCGAAGTGCTCGGCTCGGTCGCCATGGCGCGGGACGTAACGGACCGTGTCGAACGGGAGCGCGCGGCGAAACGCGCATCCTGAAGCGCCGGCGCCAATTGAATCCGCAAGCATTCCTTTGGTTGCTCTCCAATATTGGCCCGCGCAAATCCGAAATAAAATTGGCATTTGCCCCGGGCGTCCCCATATGGGGAGCATGGGTAATTGGCAAAAATCGAGTCCGCGGGAACCGTCCAAGACGAAGGCTGAACTCCGCCAGATGCTGACCGAGGCTGTCCGCAACACGAAGCCCGGATCACAGGCCGAAGCGCCCGGCGCAAGCGAAAAAGATCGCGGCTGAGCCAGCGGCGTTGGGTTGAATGTTGCGGGTCACCGCACCGGTCCGCCGAACCCAGATACGACCGACTTGATTCGCGGCCGGCGCGACGATTCTCATCAAGGAGCAGTGATGCGCAAATTTCCCGAGCCGACCGAACAGGAGATCAATGAGGGACCCCAATCGGTTTCCTTCCAGATTGCGAACGGTAATGCGCGGCAGGGTTGCATTCTGCAGACCAGGTTCCCGACGAAGGCACAGGCGCAAAGGTACTTTCTCGCGAACTGGCCGACCATCGAAAAGATGGCTCGCGATGCTCTTGCGGCGGGAACCGCTGAAGGCGGCCAGATCAAGCTCAAGATGATCTGACCCGAGAGCAAATGCGGGTTGCGCTTTCCTTCGAAAGCGCACGGACAATTCGAAAGCGCACGGACAAAGAGACGGCCCCGAAGCGGGCTCCGGGGCCGCCGTCGGTGGAAAACGTTCTGCCTCAGCCGTGCGAGTGACGGACCATGAATGAATCGTAGCCGAGTTCGGCGACCTGGAACCATTGATAGGTGTTGTTGCTGTAGTCGGTCATGGACTCGTAGACCTTCTTGAAGTTGGCGTTCTTGCCGGCGATCTCGGCGTGCAGTTCCTTCGCCGCCTTGAAGCAGGCTTCCATGATTTCCGGCGAGAATGCGTGCAGCTTGACGCCGCTGGCGAGCAATCGCTTCAGCGAGACCGGATTGAGCTGATCGTATTTCGCGATCATCCACGAATTGGCATAGGCGGAAGCCTGCTGGAGCACGGCTTGATAGGGCTTCGGCAGCGCGTTCCATTTATCGAGGTTGACGAAGGCGAACAGCATCGACCCGCCTTCCCACCAGCCGGGATAGTAATAATGCGGCGCGATCTTGTTGAAGCCGAGCTTCTCGTCGTCATAGGGACCGACCCACTCGGCGGCGTCGATGGTGCCCTTCTCCAGCGCCGGATAGATGTCGCCGCCGGCGAGTTGCTGGGGAATGACGCCGAACTTCTGCAGCACGCTGCCGGGAAAACCGCCGATACGGAATTTCAGTCCGTTGAGGTCGGCGACCGTGTTGATCTCCTTGCGGAACCAGCCGCCCATCTGGCAGCCGGTATTGCCGGCCAGGATCGAGATCATGTTGTAGTTCTTGTAGAAGTCGTTGAGCACTTCGCGGCCGCCGCCGAGCATGTACCAGCCCTGGTTGATGCGCTGGCTCGGGCCGAAGGCTACCGAGGTGCCGAAGGCGAATGTCGGGTCCTTGCCGAAATAATAATACGAGGCCGTGTGACCCATCTCGACGGTGCCGTTCTGGACGGCATCGACCACCTGCAGGCCCGGGACGATTTCACCGGCCGCGAACACCTGGATCTGGAATTTGTTGTCGGTCGCTTCCGCCACCGCCTTGCTCAGCACTTCCGCCCCGCCATAGAGCGTATCGAGCGATTTCGGCCAGCTGCAGGTCATGCGCCATTTGATTTCCGGCGCGCCCTGCGCGATCGCCGGTGCTGCGACGGTCGCGGCCGCCGCGCCGATTCCTGTGGCCTTGATGAACTCACGACGTTTCATTGAATTCCCTCCCCTTGGGTGATGCCTGCATGCCCTGGCCTTCTTTCGAGGCCTTGTTTTTCAGCATGGAACATCCGGTTCCGGATTTCCATCCCGAATTATGCCGTGACAACGCAAAAAACCCGGCCTGTTGTCGCAGGCCGGGCTTCGTTCTTGGACTTAAGACGTAGCTTTTGAAGCGCTGTGGTTCAGCCGCGCGTGCGGGAGCGGATCATGAAGCTGTCGAAGGTGTATTCGGCAACCTGCCACCACAGATACTCGTCGGAGCGGTAGGCCTGCATCGCATCGATCGACTTCTTGAAATCGGCGTTCTTGGCCGAAATCTCGCCCCACAATTCATTGGTCGCCTTCAGGCAGGCTTCCAGCACCTCGTTGGTGAAGGGACGAAGCTGCGTGCCGCCGGCCACCAGCCGCTTCAACGCGGTCGGGTTCTGCAGGTCGTAGCGCGCCGCCATCCAGCTATTGGCCTGCGCGCAGGCGCTATTGAGGATCGCCTGGTAGTTCTTCGGCAGCGAATTCCACTTCTCGAGATTG
>Ga0075522_10000912_pt1 | contig 22067 bp, 24 predicted proteins | sample NGEPerA_FD_74796 | JGI IMG/M metagenome (GOLD analysis project Ga0075522, IMG submission 74796) | Arctic peat soil microbial communities from the Barrow Environmental Observatory site, Barrow, Alaska, USA - NGEE PermafrostL2-A | ecosystem: Environmental > Terrestrial > Soil > Wetlands > Peat ...
TCGAAGATCCTGAGCTGCGCGCGCTTGAGCGAGTAGCCCAGCAGCTCGGACAGTTCGCCCATCTGCAGCGCGGAATTTTCCGCGGTGCCCTCGGCAGCCTCCTTGCGGACGGCACGGGACTTGGCGGCATCGACCGCCGCGGTCTTGGAAACAGTCATCGGGCGATGCTCGCCATCCGGGCTGGGGCCTTTTCCGTTTCGACGGAATCGAAACGGGACCCCAGCTTGTTGTTTTGACGCGTTTTCTTCACGCGAACCGGTGACCACTTCGCTCGAAAACGCTCTAGACTTGCAAAAGGCACTGGCCGCCGGCGCCGGGCCTTGAGATTATATTTGATAATTGTTATCCACCATATCAAATATCGCCAGCAATTTTCAACTGCTGTTATCGGACCGGGCGCGGCTTCATCGAGACGCGGCCGGGCCGATTGCTGGAAGGGGGAGCGCCCGGTCTTGAACACGACGATCATGCTGTTCCTGCTGCAGGACGGCATCACCAATGGCGCAATTTACGCGTTGCTCGGGCTGGCGCTGGTGCTGGTGTTCGCCGTGACCCGCGTGATCCTGATCCCGCAGGGCGAGTTCGTCACCTATGGCGCGCTGACCTATGCTTCGCTGGCCTCGGGCCAGATGCCGGGCACCGCAAAACTCGCACTGGCGATGGGGATCGTGGCCTTCGCGCTCGATCTGTTCGCCGCGCGGGCCTCGCTGCGCCCAAGGCTGGTCGCCCGGGCGTTTACGGTCGACATCGTACTGCCGTCCATCATCCTCGCTTTGACCTTCTGGTTCGCCGGCCATCACGCCCCGGTCGCCGTGAGCATCGCGCTGTCGCTTCTGATCGTCGCCTCGATCGGGGTGTTCCTCTACCGCATCGCATTTCAGCCGCTGGCGCACACCTCGGTGCTGGTGCTGCTGATCGCTTCCGTCGGCTGCCATCTGGCGCTGCAGGGGTTCGGGCTATTGTTCTTCGGCGCCGAAGGCCAGCGCGGTCCGGCGATTGCGGATGCGGCCTTCACCGCGGGCCCCCTGCGATTCACCGGCCAGAGCATCGCGGTCTACGCCATCACAGCGGCCTTCATCGTCGGCCTCTGGCTGTTTTTCGGTTTCACCCTCTACGGCAAGGCGCTGCGCGCCACCGCGGTCAATCGCCTGGGCGCGCGGCTTTCCGGCATACGGACCACCCTGTCGGGACAGATCGCGTTCCTGCTGGCGTCGGTGATCGGCGCCATTTCAGGCATCCTGATCGTGCCGATCGCGACGCTCTACTACGACACCGGCTTCCTGATCGGGTTGAAGGGATTCATCGCCGCCATCATCGGCGGCCTCGTCAGCTATCCCCTGACCGCGGTCGCAGCGCTGGTGGTCGGGACGGTGGAAGCCTTCTCCTCGTTCTATGCCAGCAATTTCAAGGAAGTCATCGTGTTCACGCTGATCATCCCGGTTCTCCTGCTGCGGTCACTGGCAGCGCCCGCGGTCGAGGAAGAGAAGGACTGACGGCGATGAAAGCGCGGTTGCCTATCATCCTGTTCGCGATCGTGATGGCGGCGATCCCGTTCGTGCCGGGCACGCCGCCATTCTGGATCGTGCTGTTGGACAATATCGGGCTTTCCGCGCTGGTGGCGATGGGCCTCGTGCTGCTGACCGGCGTCGGCGGCCTCACCTCCTTTGGCCAGGCGGCCTTTTGCGGCTTCGGCGCCTATACCACCGCGGTCTTGACCGCGAATTATGGCCTGTCGCCATGGCTGACGCTGCCGTTGTCACTGCTGGTCTCGGGACTGGCCGCGGTGCTGCTCGGCCTCGTCACGGTGCGGTTGTCCGGCCATTACCTGCCGCTCGGCACCATCGCCTGGGGTCTCGGCCTGTTCTATCTCTTCAGCAAGCTCGAATTCCTGGGCAGAAATGACGGCGTCTCCGGCATCCCGCCGCTTTCGATCGGCTCGCTGAAAATGCTCGATCCCGGGACGATCTATTTTGTCATTTGGACCGCGGTGCTGGTTTCTGCGTTGCTGACCATGAATCTGCTGGATTCGCGGACCGGCCGCGCCATTCGCGCGCTGCGGCGCGGCCATATCGCGGCCGAAGCTTTTGGGGTGCAGACGGCGCGCGCGAAACTGCTGGTGTTCATCTATGCCGCGGTGCTGGCCGGCCTTTCGGGGTGGCTCTATGCGCATTTCGTGCGCGCGGTCAATCCGACGCCGTTCGGCGCGCAGGCCGGCATCGAATATCTCTTCGTCGCGGTGGTCGGCGGCGCCGGCTATGTCTGGGGCGGTGTGCTGGGCGCGGCCATCGTCGTCATCCTGAAGGAAATCCTGCAGGGCTGGCTACCTTATTTGTTCGGCGGCCAGGGCCAGCTCGAAACCATCGTGTTCGGTATCCTGCTGGTGGTGCTGCTGCAACTGGCGCCGACCGGGGTCTGGCCCTGGCTGATGGCGCGGCTGCCGCTGAAACCCGTCCGCAGGCGGCCCGGTGCGTCGCTCGTGCTGCCAATGCGTCCGCGCGTCGCCGGCGCGGCTGGCGTGTTGCTGCAGGTCGACCATGCGCGCAAGCAGTTCGGCGGCGTGATCGCCGTCAACGATGTGTCCTTTGACGTCCAGGCCCGCGAGATCGTGGCGCTGATCGGCCCCAACGGCGCCGGCAAGAGCACCACCTTCAACCTGATCACCGGCGTACTCACCAAATCCGGCGGCGCGATTTCCGTGCTCGGCAAGAGCATCGACAACGCGCCGCCGCAGGAAGTCTGCAAACTCGGCATCGCCAGGACCTTCCAGCACGTCAAGCTGGTGCCCGACATGACGGTGCTGGAAAACGTCGCGATCGGCGCGCATCTGCGCGGCCAATCCGGCGCTCTTGCCAGCATGTTCCGGTTCGATCGCGCCGATGAGGCAAGACTGCTCGCGGAAGCCACGCGCCAGATCGAGCGCGTCGGGCTCGCCGACCAGATCGATACCTTGGCCGGCTCGCTCTCGCTCGGCCAGCAACGCATCGTCGAGATCGCGCGTGCGCTCTGCGTCGATCCGATGCTGCTCTTGCTCGACGAGCCGGCCGCGGGACTTCGTCACCTGGAGAAGCAGCGGCTCGCGGCGCTATTGCGCGGCCTGCGCGACGGCGGCATGTCGGTGCTATTGGTCGAGCACGACATGGGTTTTGTGATGGATCTGGCCGACCGGGTCGTGGTGCTCGATTTCGGCACCAAGATCGCGGAAGGCACGCCGGCGGCGATCAAGACCAATCCCGAGGTAATCAAGGCCTATCTCGGAGCTACCGCATGAGCGCGCTGTTGCAGGTCGCGGATGCACATGTGGCCTACGGCAAGGTTGAAGCCGTCCGTTCGGTTTCGCTCGAGGTCGGCGACACCGAGATCGTCACCATCATCGGCGCCAACGGCGCGGGCAAGACCACGCTGCTCAACGCCATCATGGGCATCCTGCCACTGAAAGGCCGTGTCGGCTTTGCCGGCAAGGACATGGCATCGTTCGAGATCGAGGACCGTGTCGCGGCGGGTCTCAGTCTGGTCCCCGAACACCGCGAATTGTTCACGACCATGACCGTCGAGGACAATCTGCAGCTCGGGGCGTTCCGGATCGCCAAGGCCGTTGCGGCAAAATCCTTCGAACGGGTCTATGCACTGTTCCCGCGGCTGAAGGAACGCCGCCGGCAATTGGCGGGCACGCTGTCGGGCGGCGAGCAGCAGATGCTGGCGATGGGCCGCGCGCTGATGGGCGCGCCAAAACTATTGATGCTGGACGAACCGAGTCTCGGCCTCGCCCCGATCATCGTCGCCGACATCTTCCGTACCATCGGCGAGCTGCGTGCATCCGGCGTCTCGGTGCTGCTGGTGGAGCAGAACGCCAAGGCCGCACTTCAGATCGCCGACCGCGCCTATGTGATGGAACTCGGCGAGTTCATCCTGAACGGATCGGCAAACGACATCGCCGCCAACGCCCGGGTGGCGGCGAGTTATCTCGGCTTCACCCATGAGGGCGAGAGCGCGGTTTAGGCTTGCTCGACTTAGGGTGGGCAAAGGCGCGCCTTAGCGCCGTGCCCACCACTCTTCTCTTCATAACAGTTAGAATGGTGGGCACGCTAAGCTCTGGCCGCCCTACATACTCCGCCTCACTTCACCAGCACGTACTTCCCATCCTTCACCGTCAGCAGAATGCGCGAGCGGTCGTCGAGGCCGTAGCGGTCCTTTTCGGTGAAGTTGTAGACGCCCTGGCTTGCCGCGATATCGTGCTCGGTCAGGAGCGCCTGACGCAGCGCCTCGCGGAATTCCGGCGTGCCGGGTTTTGCCGTCTTCAGCGCGGTCGGAATGATCCGCTGCAGGACGAGGAACGCATCGTAGGAATGACCGGCGAACTGGCTGCGGCTGTTCGGTCCGTACTTCGCCTCATAGGCACTCACCAGCGCCATGCCCGGCTTCTTGGTCAGCGCGCTGTCCGGTTGATCCTCGGGATCCATCACGGGACCCGAAGCCATCAGCACGCCCTCCGCGGCCTTGCCGGCGATGCGGATGAAATCCATGCTGGCCGCGCCGTGGGTCTGGTAGATCAGGCCCTTGTAGCCGCGGTCGCGCAGCTCCTGCTGCGGCAGGCCCGCCGCGGTGCCGGAGGCGCCGACCAGGATCGCGTCGGGATTGGCCGCGACCAGCTTGAGCACCTGGCCGGTCACCGACGTGTCCGGACGCGCAAAGCGCTCTTCGTCGACCAGCGTCATGCCGAGCGGCACACCCTGTGTCTTGAAGTCGTTGAACCAGAGATCGCCGTAGGAATCGGAGTAGCCGATATAACCGACGGTCTTGACGTTATGCGCCTTCATGTGGGCGTACAGCACCTTGCCCATGATCGGGATCGGCTGCGGCATGGTCACCGACCACTTCATGCGCTCGGGCGTGATCGGGAACGGCGCGAGCCCGATATGGGGAATGCCGGCCTCGTTGGCGACGTTGGAGACAGCGATCGTCGCCGGCGTGTTCGACGAGCCCATGATGATGTCGGCTTTCTGCTCCGTGACGAATCGCCGCGCATTGGTGGTCGCGGTTGTCGGATCGCCGGCGTCGTCGAGCACGGTCAGCTTCAGCGGCACGCCTGCGATCTCCTTCGGCACGAACTCAAGCGCATTACGTTCGGGAATGCCGAGCGCGGCGGCCGGTCCCGTCGTGATGATAGTGATGCCGATGTTGATTTCCTTGGTCTGCGCCAGCGCCGGCAGCCCCGGCAACGCCAGCGACGCCGCCATGACGGCGGCCGACAGATAGAACCGTTTCATTCATTCCTCCCTTTAGGTGTTGTCGTCAGGATCGATCGAAATACGTCCGTCAATTCACTTCAGCCCTGCATGAACTTCGCGATAATTTCTTCCGGCACAGGCGCCGATTTCAACCGGCCGGGGTCGTCGGGATGGCGGCCGACCAGCACGCGGGTCTCGAACGCCTCGATCGCCAGCACCTCGCCCTTGAATACCTTGTGGGTGACCTCGAAGCTCGAGCGCTTGAAACTCTCGACCCGGCTTTCGATCGTGATCCAGTCGCCATGGGTCGAGGCGACGTGGAATTTCGCCCTTGTATCCACCATGGGAATACCGACCAGGCCGTACTTCTTGATGATGTCCTGCTTGGAGAAGCCGGCGGCCTCGAACATGATCGAGGTCGAATCGTCGAACATCGCGAAATAGCGCGGATAATAGACGATGTTGGCGGGGTCGCAGTCGCCCCACTGGATCTGCACATCGCGACGATGGACGAACATGCGCTGGACCTTATTTCGGCGCCATGCGCAGCGATGCGTCGAGCCGTACCACCTCGCCATTGAGATAGGGATTGTCGATCATGTGCATCGCGAGCGAAGCGAACTCTTCCGGCTGGCCGAGACGATGCGGGAACGGGATCGCGGCGGCAAGCGAATCCTGCGCCTCCTGCGGCAGCCCCCCGAGCAGCGGAGTGAGGAACAGGCCGGGCGCGATGGTGAGAACGCGGATACCGAACTGCGCCAGTTCGCGCGCGATCGGCAACGTCATGCCGACAATGCCGCCCTTGGAAGCCGAATAGGCGGCCTGCCCGATCTGGCCGTCATAGGCCGCGACCGACGCGGTGTTGATGACGACGCCACGCTCGCCGTTATCGAGCGGCGCAAGCTTCGACATCTCGACCGTCGCAAGGCGAAGCATGTTGAACGTGCCTATCAGATTGACCTTGACGACCCTTTCGAAATCGGCGAGCGGATGCGGCCCGTCGCGGCCGACCACCCGCTTGGCGACCCCGATGCCGGCGCAATTGATCAGCACCCGCGCCGGACCATGGGCTCTCGACGCCGCAGCCACGGCGGCTTCCGCGGACGCCGTATCGGCGACGTCGCAGACCACCGCAACGCCCTTGATCTCGGCAGCGAGGCTTTCGGCGAGTTTGGCATTGAGATCGCAGATCGCGACTTTGGCGCCCTGCGCCGCAAGCCGGCGCGCGGTCGCAGCTCCCAGTCCCGATGCGCCGCCGGTGACGATGGCGGCCTGATCCTTCAACTGCATGGTCCTCTCCCTGACGAATGGTCGTTCGAATTTGGCTAAGGCGTTATCACCCGTTCGGCCGGCGTTGGCGCGTAAAGATCGTCGATCAACGCCGCGCGTGCGTCGAGCACCGCGCGCTGGTTGATCGAGCCTTTGTCAGTGACTTCGCCGAGATCGATGGACATTGGCGTATCCAAAAGGATCGCGCGTGCGATCCGCGTCGAGGATCCCGTCGAAGTCGCCAGGAATTTAATGAATCGCCCGCGAAAGGCCTCGCGGATCAGGGGATCGGCCGCCGCGGCGGCAAGGTCGTCCGGCGGCAGCGTCGGATTGATCAGGCGGCAGCCGTCGGGGTCGAGGATCACCAGCCCCGCCACCTCGTCGCGGTTGATGCCGGCAATGACGACGTCGCGCACCAGCGGCGCGCAGGCCGCGATGAACCGCGCGCGCAGCGGACCGACGCTGACCCAGGTGCCGCTGGCAAGCTTGAAGTCCTCGGCGATGCGGCCGTCGAAATCGAACCCGGCGTGGAAATCGGCAGGGTCGGCCGGCTTGATCGCATCGCCGAATTTATAGAACCCCTCCTCGTCGAAGGCCGCAGCGGTCAATTGCGGCTGACGCCAATAGCCCGGCGTGACGTTCGGGCCCCGGGCGCGAACTTCCAGCTTGCCGTTATTCGGCACCAGCTTGGCGTCGTTGCCGGGGACGGGAAGTCCGACATGGCCGGAGCGGCTGGTGCGCGGATTGACCGACATGAAGAACGGCGCGGTTTCGGTGGCCCCTAACCCGGTCAGCATCGGGACGCGGAAGCCGGTCTCCTGCACGCCGAGTTCGTCGAGGCTGTTCCAGATGAACGGCGACAGCGCAGCGCCCGAGAAGAACATCGCGTGGAGCCGGGCGAAGAATTTCGCCCGCAACGCCTTGTCGTCGCGCAAATAGGGCAGCAGCGATTCATAGCCCTTCGGGACGTTGAAATAGACCGTCGGCGAAATCTCGCGCAAATTGCGCACGGTCTCCTCGATGCCGCCGGGCATCGGCTTGCCGGCGTCGAGATACATCGAACCGCCATTGTAGAGCGTCAACCCGATATTGTGGTTGCCGCCAAAGGTGTGATTCCACGGCAGCCAGTCGACGATGACCGGCGGCTCGTCCTTCAGGAAGGCCATGGTTTCGCGGATCATCACCTGGTTGGCGCAGATCATCGCTTGCGTATTGACGACCGCCTTGGGATTGCCGGTCGAGCCCGAGGTCAGGAGAAATTTGGCGATCGTGTCCGGCCCGATTGCATCATGCACGGCGTCGAGCCTGGGATGCAGCGGCGTCGCCACCAGGCTCGCGAGCGTGGTGATGTCACGCCCGCGTAACGCGCCGTGGGCGGCGGCAATCTCGGTACCAAAGGAGACATTGGCTTCGAGGGCTGCGGCGAATTTTTCGGCGTCATCCGCGAAGACAAGGCCGGGGGTCAACAGTTTCATCAAATAGGAAAGCTTGCCGTAATCCCGCGACACCAGCGAATAGGCTGGCGACACCGGACAGAACGGAATGCCGGCATAAAGCGCGCCGAACGCCATCAAGGCGTGATCGATCGAATTGCCGGACAGGATCACGAGCGGCCTTTCGGCGGAGAGCCCGCGCGCCAACAGGCTCGATGCGATATGCCGGCTTGCGGTCAACAACTCGGCATACGTGATCTGCCGCCAGCCTTGCCCGCCGTCGCGCTCCGCCATGAAGACACGATTGGGCTCGACGTCAGCCCAATGATGCAGCCGGTCGGTGAGGCGGACGGGGTATTCGCCGAGCGCGGCTTTCGGCCGCAGATAGATCGTGCCGTCGTCGCGGCGATCGATGGTGACAGCGGGATCGCCGAACGAGATCGGACGCAGCGGCGCATCGCTGCGAACAGGCCGGGCCGAAATGTCGGGTTGCGCGCTCATGTCAGGCCGGCTTCACCTTGGCGGTCTTGCGGTCGAGGAAGGCGCGGATCCGCAACTTGGCCTCCTTGTCGCTCTGGGCGACGGTGGCCATCAGCGATTCCATCAGAAGGCCGGTTTGTGGATTGGCCTCCGCGATCATCGGCAGCGCCTGCAGCACCGCGAAATTGGTGAGCGGCGCGTTGCCGGCGACCTTGGCCGCGAGTTCCATTGCCTTGGGGTAGGCGTTGCCCGGCTCGGTCAGATATTGCGCAAAACCATAGGACGCCCCTTCGGTCGCGGAATAGACCCGCCCGGTGAGCATCATGTCGGTCATCCGCGCCACCCCGATCAGCCGCGGCAGCCGTACCGATCCGCCGCCGCCGACAAAGATGCCGCGCTGGCCCTCGGGCAGCGCGAAATAGGCCGACGGCTCGGCGACGCGGATGTGCGCGGCGCAGGCAAGCTCCAGTCCACCGCCGATCACCGCCCCCTTCAGCGCCGCGATCACCGGCACCCGGCAATATTGCACGCGGTCGAACACCCGGTGCCACATCTGCGAATGGCGCAGCCCACCGGTGGCGTCATGCTCGGTCAGTTCCGACAGGTCGAGGCCTGAGGAGAAATGATCGCCGATGCCATGGATCACCACCGCGCCGATGCCATCGGGAATCTCGGCAAAACAGTCTTGGATCGCGAGGATGATGCCGTCATTCAGCGCATTGCGCTTGGCCGGCCGGTTGAGGCCGACCGACAGCACCGCACCCGTGGTCTTCACCTCGAGCAGCGCGGGGGCATCCGCGATCGCGGCGGCGGCGTTTCCCATGGGCAATTGCGTCCTGTCCAGAATAGTTATGTTTTATAACGATTGGAGGGGGAGTCAATAAGGCACTCTGCCCAAACCGTCATTGCGAGAAGCACTCGTGTCCGCCGAAGCCCGCCTTCGGGCGAAGGCGGATGCGACGAAGCAATCCATACTTCCTTTGGAGGAGGCATGGATTGCTTCGCTTCGCTCGCAATGACGAATAGGCCCAGCCTTTCGCCTCACAACACCTGATGTACGTCGATCTCGACGCGGTCGGGGTGGCGGGCGCCGACGCCGATGAAGAGATTCTCCATCAGCCAGCGGTACTTCTCGCTGCCGGTTTCGAATTTCGGCACCGAGCGGAAATAGATCTGCGCGGGATCGACGATCTCGTCTTTGGCGATGCGGTCGAGCAGTTGTTTCGGGCCGAAGCGGATGCCGATGTTCTCGATATAGACGACGGCGCCGTCGTCCAGTTCGAAGGCGTATTTCGCCTCCAGCTCGGTAAAGCCGTTCGGGCGGATGGTCTGGAAATCGGCGCCGACGGGAAAGATCGTTCCCTTGATGCCGTCGCCGAAGACTTCACCACCGAGGATCGGGATCACCCGCCGGATGCCATGTCCGTGATCGCCGGCGACGATCGGCGCGCCGACCCGGATGGCGAGGCGGAAGACGTATTTTGTGCGAAGTGAGGGCGCCATCTAATGCGCCATCATGCGTTGCGGCAGCCAGGTCGCGAGCAGCGGGAAGGCGATCAGGATGACCAGGCGGACCAGATCGGTGGCCACGAACGGAATCACGCCCTTGAAGATGGTCGCAAAGGAGACGTCCTTGACCACGCTCTTGATGACGAAGACGTTCATGCCGACCGGCGGATGAATCAGGCCGAGTTCCACCGTCATCACGATGATGACGCCGAACCAGATCGGATCGAAGCCGAGATGGGAGATCACGGGAAAGATGATCGGCACCGTCAGGATGATCATGGCCATGGCGTCCATCAGGCAGCCCAGCACCAGATACATCACCATGATCAATGCGAGGATACCGTAGCGGCCGAGACCGAGGCCGGTGAGAAGCTCCGTGACTTTCTGCGGGGTCTGCGTCACCGTGAGGAAATAACCGAAGATCAGCGCGCCGATCAGCACCGTGAACACGGCCGCCGCCGTGCGCGTCGCCTGCAGCAGCGAGGTGAGGATCTTTTCCTTGTCCAGCCGCCCGGTGATCACGCCGATCAGGAATGCGCCGGTGGCGCCGACGCCGCCGGCCTCGGTCGGCGTGAAGCGCGGCAGGAACGGCAGGCCGTAGAGCCCGCCGATCACGAACACGAACAGCAGCACCGGCGCCCAGATGTCCTTCAGCCCGGCGAAGCGTTCGCGCCAGGTGGTGGTCGTACCTTTCGGCAGGAAACCCGGACGGAAATAGCCGATCAGGGCGATGGTGATCATGTACATGGTCATCGCAAGCAGGCCGGGAATGATGCCGGCGATGAACAATTTGCCGATGTCCTGCTCGGTGATGATGCCGTAGACCGCAAGCACGGTCGAGGGCGGCAGCATCGCGCCGAGCGTGCCGCCGGCCGCGATCACGCCGGTGGCGAAGGATTGCGGATAGCCGAAGCGGCGCATCTCCGGATAGGCCACAGCCGAAAACGTCGCCGCCGTCGCCACCGAGGAGCCGCAGATCGCGGCAAAGCCGCCACAGGCCGCGACCGTGGCGATCCCCAACCCACCGCGCAGATGGCCGACAAACCCGTTGGCCGCACGGAACAGCTCGCGGCTCATGCCGGAATTGCTGACGAAAGTGCCCATCAGCAAAAACATCGGGATCACGCCGAAGGTGTAGTCCGTTACGGTGCGCATCGAGGTCTGGCCGACCAGCTTCAGCGCGGGCGTGCCGCCGACCAGATAGCCGAAGCCGGAAACGCCGACAAGGCCCATCGCCATGCCGACCGGCACGCGCAGCAGCATCAGTGCGAACAGCGCGACGAATCCGAGGACGGCGACGGCGTCGGTGCCCATGACCTACTCAGTCCCCGCGACCTTGGGGTCGCGCATCTCGTCGGGGTGGAAGATCAAGCGGTAGGTGCGGATTGCGATCAGCAGCACCGCGGAGATGTCGCCGGCCCACGCCACCGCGAAAAACGGCCAGGTCGGCATGTGCATGTCGAAGGTTTCGACATGGTCGTTATAGGTGCCGCGCACCTTGTCGAACAGCGTCCAGGTCTGCACCGTCACCACGAACAACAGCACTAGCGTCGCGAACACGTCGATCCAGCGCTGGTATTTCGGGCCGGCATTGGCCCAGATGAGGTCGACGGTGATGTGGGTGCCGCGATAGCTGGTGGCGGCGATGCCCCAGAAGATCAGGATGCCCAGCAGCAGGCGCCCGATATCGAAGGAGTCCGGAATCGAATAGTTGAAGAGATTGCGCAGCAGCACCGAGATGAAGATGTCGAGGGCGACGATGCCGACAAAGCCGGCCGCAATCCATTCGATCGTATCGATGAAACGATCCATCGATGCGCGCTTCATGTCCGCTCCACGGGGGTTTCAGGAATTTCGGGATGAAAACGGCGGCGGGAAACGTCCCGCCGCCGCAACGAAATGGCGCGCCCGCTTTACTGCGCCAGCGCGTTGTATTTGGCGAGCGAGGCGCGAAGCTCGGTCATCGCGGCATCCGGATCGGTCCCCGTCTTCCTGACGTTGTCGGCCCAGGTCTTGATCAGCGGCTCGGACGCCTTCTTCCATAGCGCGGTCTGGTCCGCCGTCAGCTTGTAGACCTCGTGGCCTTCCTCCGCCTTGACTTTGTCGATGCCGGCATCCTCGAACCTGCCCCAGGGCTCGCCGACGCGGCCGGCGGCCTCGGTGTTGCAGTTGTCGTCGATTGCCTTTTTCTGGCGGTCGGACATCTGGTTGTACTTGTCCTTGTTCATCACGAGTACGAAGGTCGTGACGTAGAGCGGCGCGTCCATGTGATATTTCGTCACCTTGTCGATGCCGAACAGCACCAGCGAGCCCCAGGGGAAGGTGACGGCGTCGGCGACGCCGCGCTCGATGATGTCGCGCACTTCGGGCGCCGAGGATTGCACGTTGGTGCCGCCGAGCAGCGTCACCCAACTGGCCATGGTGGCGTGAGCAGGACGGATCTTCATGCCCTTGATGTCGTCGGGCACCACGATCTTCTTGGTGCGCGAATGGAACGAGGACGGCGAATGGATGAAGGCGAGGCAGAACTTGACGTCCTTCATCTCCTTCACGGCATATTTGCGATACCAGGCGTCCAACCCCTCCGAGCCCCCCGTGGCGTTCGACATCAGGAACGGCAATTCGCCGGCGCCGATGATCGGGAAGCGGCCTGGCTGATAGCCCGGATTGACGTAAGTGACATCGGCGATGCCGTCACGCGCCATGTCGTAATGGTCAAACGCCTTGCCGAGCTGCTGGGCGGGATAGACCTTGTAATGAATGGTGCCGCCGCTCTCCTTCTCGACCGCGGCGCCCCAGTCTTCCAGCGCCTTTTGCAGCGGGTGCGAAGCCGGCACCCAGTGCGAGATTTTCAGGTCGAAGGTTTTTTCCTGCGCCAACGCGGGCGTCACGCTGGCGGCCAGCAACAACGCCAAGAACGTCTTTCTCATCGAGATCGTCTCCCTCTGATATCAGGGCTTTAACGGCCCTTTGCAGACATTGTTATATGATATAATTATCATTGCAAGTGCGCGGCCACGCCTGCAAACGCTCACATTACCTTCAAGCCTATAACAATCGGGAGGACAAGTATTGCGGACAAAAGTAGCAATCATTGGCGCGGGGCCGGCGGGATTGCTGCTCGGACAGCTGCTCCACACCTACGGGATCGACAACGTCATCCTGGAACGCCAGACCCCGGATTATGTGCTGGGCCGGATTCGTGCAGGCCTGCTCGAAGAAGGCACGGTGAGGTTACTCGACGAGGTCGGCGTCGGCGCGCGCGCGCACCATGAGGGCCTCGTCCATGACGGTATCGAGCTGTCCTTCGGCGGCTCGCGTCACCGCATCGACATGAAGGCTTCGACCGGCAGGACCGTGATGATCTACGGTCAGACCGAAGTGACGCTCGACCTGATGAACGCGCGCAAATCGGCCGGATTGACCTCGGTCTATGAGGCCGCCGACGTCAAACCGATCGATTTCGACACCGATCGTCCGCGCGTCAGTTATGTCAGCGACGGCGTCACCCACGAGATCGAATGCGATTTCATCGCCGGCTGCGACGGATTTCACGGCATCAGCCGCGCTTCGGTCAAACCTGCGGCGATCAAGACGTTTGAGCGCGTCTATCCATTCGGCTGGCTCGGAATATTGTCGGAGACGCCGCCGGTCAGCCATGAGCTGATCTACTCCAATCATGCGAGGGGATTTGCGCTTTGCACGATGCGCTCGACGCATCGCAGCCGCTATTACGTACAATGCTCGATGGAGGATCACATCGACCAATGGCCGGATGAGCGGTTCTGGGACGAGTTGAAACGGCGACTGGACCAGAAGGCGGTCGACCATCTCGTCACCGGGCCATCGATCGAAAAGAGCATCGCGCCGCTGCGCAGTTTCGTCGCCGAGCCGATGCGGTTCGGACGGATGTTCCTGGCCGGCGACGCCGCGCATATCGTGCCGCCGACCGGCGCCAAGGGGCTCAACCTCGCCGCCAGCGACGTGCATTATCTCTCTCACGCATTCCGCGAATATTACGGCGAAAAATCTTCCGCCGGGATCGACGGCTATTCGGAGAAGGCGCTGTCGAGAGTGTGGAAGGCGGTGCGCTTCTCCTGGTGGATGACCTCGATGCTGCACAAATTCCCCGATCAGGGCGAATTCGGCGCACGCATCCAAGTCGCCGAGTTGGACTACGTCGTCAGCTCGAAGGCGGCGACGACGTCGCTTGCGGAGAATTATGTGGGGCTGCCGTATTGACGTTTGAAGCACGGACGGCTCGCAACGCCGTCATTGCGAGGAGCGCGAGCGACGAAGCAATCTATTCCGGCGCCTTGCCAAGCTCTGGAGTGCTTGGCTTCGCTCGCAATGACGGGGAGACGCATGCTCACTCTCTATTTTGCACCAGGCTCCAGTTCGTTTGCCGCGCACATTGCACTGCAGGAGATCGGCGTCGCCTTCGAAGCAAGGCCGATGTCGTTCAGAAGCGGGGATTTGCGTCAGCCCGAATACCTCCGGCTCAATCCCGAAGGAAAGGTGCCGACACTGCTGGTCGACGGCCACCCGCTTACGGAAATCGCTGCGATCCTGTTTTATCTGGCCAAACGCTTTCCCGATGCCGGCCTGTTCCCATCAGGCGATCCCGAGGCCGACGCGCAGGCGCTGTCATGGATGTCGTTCATCGCCTCCACGCTGCATCCGGCGCGGCCGCGCGGACTGGACTACGCCAACCAGGTCTGGGCAATCGCCGACCGTCGGCTGGGCAGTGGCTGGGCCATCGGCAGCTATTCGATCGCGGACATTCATTTGTTCCGCCTCTATTGGCGGTTTTTCAATTCGCTCAAGCCCGCGCCCGGCACTTTTCCGAACCTCGACGCGCATTACGCGCGGATGATGGCGCGGCCAGCGGTGCAGCGGACGATCGCGGCCGAGAGCGCGATCGGATATGAACTGCCGGCGTGAGTTTGCGTCATTCCGGGGCGATTTGAAGCATCGAACTACGATGTGCAATTGCACATCGAGGAATCCTTGGATTCCGGGTCTGGTCCTTCGGACCATCCCGAAATGACGAAAGGAATTGCGTTTCAAACACCTGTCCAAATTCCGTTTAAAACTTTGTAGGCGGTGAACTCTTCGCGCGTCGCGGCTATCAATAGCCAAATCAGAAACACGCGAGCCGCAGATGACCGATATCCCCCGGGGTTTCGAACGCCAGTCGCGGCGCAGTCCGCTTACCGATCCCTGGGAACCGATCTATTCGAGGCAGACCCCTGACGCGATCATCCTGGGTCTCCGGCTGGCGACGCCGCATACCAACGCGCGTGGCTTCGTGCATGGCGGGTTGATCGCGGCGCTGACCGACAAAGCCATGGGGCACAGCTGCGGCCACAAGATGCACGGCGCTCATTCGCTGGTGACGGTCAGCATGTCGATTGATTTTGTCGGCAGTGCCCAGATCGGGCAATGGCTCACGGTCGAGACCGACGTGATCAAGACCGGCAGCACGATCTGCTTTGCGCAGTGCTTTGTGAAAGCCGACGAGGCGATCATCGCGCGCGCCAATGCGACATTCCGCGTCGTGCCGAAGAAGCAATGACGGATGAATTATGCCTCGCTGAAATGCCAGGCGCTGATCTCGACGACGAGATCGATGAACGCCCGCACCTTGGCCGACAACAGCCGTGAGGTCGGATAGACCAGATGAATCGGCACCGGCGGCTGTTCGAATTTCGCCAGCACGATTCCAAGCCGGCCGCGCTTCAGCGCATCCGCCGCCTGGTAGAACATCACCCGCGTCAGGCCGCCGTCCTGCTCGGCATATTGAATTGCGGCGTCAGAGCTGTTGGTGATGAAGCGCGGCGCGCTGGCCATGTGGACCTCGCGGCCATCTTCGAGGAAGCGCCAGTCCGACGACGCGGTCGCCGCGCCGAACTGGATGGTCTGGTGCGAGCCGATTGCCTCGGGCGTCCTCGGCTCGCCATGCGCCTTCAGATAGCCCGGCGAGGCGACCACGATTCGCCGCATCTCGCCGACCTGGCGCGCGACCAGCGAGGAATCGGCGAGATGGCCGATCCTGACCGCCAGATCGACGCCGTCTTCCAAGAGATTGATGACCTGATCCGTCAGCCGCAATTCGCCGGTCACCTCGCCATAGCGCTTCAGGTAAGCCGACATCACGGGACTGACATGAAGGCGCCCGAAGCCGGCCGGCGCCGAGACCACCAGCCGTCCGCTCGGCCGGGCGCGTTCGCCCTCCGCGGCGGCCTCGGCTTCCTCGACATCGGCAAGGATGCGGCGTGCGCGTTGCAGATAGCGCGCGCCGACATCGGTTAGCGCCACCTGCCGCGTGGTTCGCTGCAGCAGCCGCGCACCGAGGCGTTCCTCCAAGGCCGCGATCAGCCGCGTCACCGCCGAGGGCGACAGCCCGAGCTTGCGCGCCGCCGGCGCAAAACCCTCAAGGTCTGCGACCACGACAAAGGCTTGCATGGCGTCGATCCGGTCCATGGCATTATTTCATATATTGCAATGATGAAGTGTCAATCGGATAGATTGTTTAACTCTAGAAAGGGAACATCTTGCAATCCATGACGGGTGCAAAGCCGCTCAATCCGGAGAGTTTTCGATGTCAGATGCCCACACCTCCAACAGCGACGTTGCCTTTAGCCCGGCGGTCAAGGCCATCCAGACCCGCAAGGGATCCCGCGAAGGCTATGCCCATGTCGAACAGAACGGCGGCTGGCGAAGCGAAGTCGACAAATATCTCACGACGTTCCTCGCCAACACCAACAGCTTCTATTTCGCCACGGCTTCAAAGGACGGGCAGCCCTATATCCAGCATCGCGGCGGACCGAAGGGTTTCGTCAAGATCCTCGACAAGAACACGTTGGCCTTCGCCGATTACAGCGGCAACCGGCAATACATCACGCAAGGCAATCTTTCCGAAAATCCCAAGGCGCATATTTTCCTGATGAATTACGCCTATCGCCGCCGGATCAAGATCTGGGGCGAGGCGCGCGTGGTGGATGACGATCCGGCATTGCTGCAATCGCTGATGCCGGAGGGCTACAAGGCGCGCCCCGAACAGATCATCCTGTTCAGGATTTCGGCGTGGGACACCAATTGCCCGCAGCACATCCCGCAGAAATTCGACGGCGCCGACGTGGCGACCGCGCTCGCTTCACGCGACGCACGGATTGCGGAACTGGAGGCGGAGCTCGCCGCCGTCAAAGGCGAGCCCGTGCCCGCGCATTGAATTTCAGGCGGCCTCTCGCAGCCGCGCCCAGGCGAAGTCGGGATGGTACCGCGACATCATGCGGTCGACATAGCCCGTGAGATTTTGGAATTGCTCGGCTCGCTCGCGTAGTGGCGAGGCGAAGAACGGCGTGAGTATGCCGGCAAGGGTTGCGAAAGCGGTGGCGTCGGCGCCGCATGGCGTCTCGCCCATCAGAAATGACTTGTCGCCAAGCTGGACCGACAGCGCGAACAGCGAACGGGCGGCAAGATCGATGTCCTCGTCGGGGGCATGACGGCCGAGCCCGCTCAACAGATAATTTTCGGCGACGCGGAATTGCGCGTCTTCGCGCAACTTCTCGCGCAGATGCTCTGGCGCACCGTCGAACAGATGCGCCGGCCCCTTGGCGAAATTCTCACCATCGACCCAGCGCGCGCCGACCATCGCCCAATAGAGGTGATGTTCGATCATGCGCTCGAACGCCCAGGCTTGCGCACGGGCCTGCAGGCTGAACGGCGCGTCGAAGTCGAAGCCGTATTTGCCTTCGAGATGAGCGCGAATGAAGGTGGAATCGGCGATGCTTTCGTCCTCGTCGACGATATAGGGCAGTTGCCCCTTGGGCGAAGCCGGCGGCTTCGCCCTTTCCTTGCGAAAGCCTATTCCAGCCATCTTCAGCTGGACTTCGGTCTTGGTCACGAACGGGCTGATTTCCGGCAGGCCAAAGCCCTCGCCGAATCCATAGACGGTGATCAAGATAGCGCTCCCGATTTCCTGAGCAGGCGTTTCAGGCTAGCCACCCCCTGCTGCCACCGTGGTGTCAGCAGCGGCGACATCGCAGCCCAGAAATCGAGGCCATAGAGAATCATCATGGACAAATTCCTCTTCGCTTGAGTGCTGTCCCGGTATACTCACCCCCTGCTGCCAATATGCTGTCAGCATCCGACACGAGCCTTTGAGAGACACCCATGAGACGCGCCGACCGGCTGTTCCAGATCATCCAGGTGCTCCGGCGCACCGGGAAGCCGCTGACGGCCGACGCCATCGCGGCCGAGCTCGAGACCTCGAAGCGGACGATCTATCGCGACATCGCGACCCTGATCGGACAGCGCGTCCCGATCCGCGGCGAGGCCGGGATGGGCTATATCCTGGAGAAGGGTTTTGACCTGCCGCCCTTGATGCTCACCCCCGACGAGATCGAGGCGGCCGTGCTCGGCGCGCAATGGGTCGCGGGGCACGCCGACGCCGCGCTGTCGCGGGCTGCCTTCGACCTGATCGCAAAGATCGCGGACACCGTGCCCGAGCGGCTGCGGCCGTTCGTGCTGGAGCCTGCGAGCCGCGCCCGCCCCGCCTGGCAGAAGGAGCCGGATCGGATCGACATGGCGCGGACGCGGACGCAGATCCATGAGGGACGGAAGATCACGCTGCGCTATCGCGACGAACAAGGCCGCGACAGCGAACGCACGATCTGGCCGATCGCCATCGGCTATCACGAGGCGGTCCGCATCCTCGCCGCTTGGTGCGAACTGCGCCGCGATTTTCGCAGTTTTCGGACCGACCGCGTCGTCGACGCGGCCTATCTCGACGATAAATATCCGGAGCGGCGCGATCTCTTGAGGGCGCGATGGCGCAGGAGCCTGGTCTGGGAAGCGCCGAAGGATACTTGATGCATACCTGATGCATCCTTGAAGGATAACTGATGCCGTCCGCTTCATTCCGCGCTACACGGACGCCATGGAGAATGCCAGTCTTACCTCTGACGCCGAAAGCCCGTGCCAGGCCTGTGGGGCCTGCTGCGCCTATTCGGCAAACTGGCCGCGCTTCACCATCGAGGATGATTCCGCGCTCGACTTGATCCCGGAAGTTTTCATCAACGACCGGCTGTCGGGTATGCGCTGCGAAGGCGACCGTTGTTCGGCCTTGTCGGGCAAGGTCGGCGTTGCGACTTCATGCACCATTTACGCCTTGCGGCCGGAAGTGTGCCGTACCTGCATGCCCGGCGACGCCGAATGCGCGATGGCGCGGCGGAGACATGGACTGCCGGTGTTGGCGTGATTACGCCGTCGCCGCCGTGGCGAGACCTTCGTCGTCGAGTTCGTCCTCGATCGGCGAGAAAGTCGAGAGCGGCTTGGTCGAAAGCGTGATCGGCTTGCGGTTGCCGTAGGAGGACGACGGCGCGGAGCGTGCGGCGGGCTCCCGGGATAGCGCGTAGAGGGTGGAGCCGACGCGGCCGCCGAGCTGGATCAATTCGCGTTCGCTGCAGCTTGCCGCGATCGAAAGCGCCAGCGTATGCAGATGGCTGCGGCGATAGCAGAACAGCGCCAGCATCGCCCGGACGTCGGAGGAAACGCTCTCGACCAGTTGGGGCAAGCCGTTTTCGTTGGCGCGGTACATCTCACCGAGCAACTCGTCCTGGACCGGGCAGAAATCGTTCTCGAAGGCTTCGCGGCTTGAAAACATTGCAGTTCTCCCTGATCCGCAAGATGCAATGCAATCCTCTAACGAAAGGTTAACCACCGCCCCCTGTAGTCAGACGGATATCTTGACCGAGCCGAATCAGCCGTGGCGATCGCCTTCACCACCAATAGCCGGTCGCATATGAAGCCGGCTCAAGCCGGCAAGGTCAGCCGTTCGCCGCCAGGAAGATCGACAGGCCGAAATCGGTCAGGTGGTGCAGCGCCTGGTCGACGCCGATCAGGGTCCAGAACCAGGGGTGCTTGTTTTCCTGGGTCACTCCGAAGGTCGCGGCGCAATAGCCTTTGGCGCGGTCGACGGTGATGTGGATCGCGAAGTCGATCAGCGCGACGAACCATAACTTTGGCGCGATGATCAGGAGCAGGATCAGGATCACGACAAAATGGACGAGGCAGTGAGCCAATAGCGGCAACGCCCATCCGGTCTTCTGGTCCTTGCCGATCGCCATCCAGGAGGTCTGCAGCACGAAATCGGCGATGACGTGCTTGAGCGTCAGCAGCAGCATCCATCCGATCAGCGCAGCCAGCGGAACCGACGAGGACAAGGAGGGAAACGACAATGCTGATGTCCTGGCTCGGGGCTGACCTGGTATAACGGACGATGGATGGCGCGCAATAATTGGAGGCTAAAGCGCCACTTCTTCGCATGACCTCGGGCTTTGGCCGGTATTGCCGCTTTTATGACATCTCCCGCGCCGGAATGCACCTGCGGGGAACTCGAAAAACGGCAGGTGTTGCCGAACGGCGATAGACGGTGGCATGCCAGCAACGCCGGACAGTAAGGTTACCGGCGCGCCTGGTTTGCAATCCGCCTGGGGACGGATATCATCGACAGACATAAATTATCGTTCCTTTTTAGACATTTAAGGTTTCGCCGGGCGCGGCGCCGGTTGTGCGACGGGAGCCCTTGGGGTTGAGCCATGAGCGCCGAAGTCCCAACGCCGGATCGGGAGATGCCGCGTTCGCAGTTGTCCCGAAGCAATCGCCGGCAGTTGCTGCTGTTCGCCGCGCTGACGTTGGTCCTGACGGTGGCGACCGTCTGGACGGTACGGATCTGGCTGCGGAATTCCGAGACGCTGGTGTTCGCCGTCGGTGAGGGCAACAGCGTCGAAGCGCGCTTTGCCGCAAGGCTCGCCGCCGTGCTGAAGAACACCAATTCGCGGCTGCGGCTCAAGATCGTGACCAGCCCCGACAGCGCGAGGGCGCTGTCCGCCTTCGACCATCGCGAGGCCGATCTGGCGGTGCTGCGCACCGACGCCAGGATTCCCCAGCGCGCCCGCGCGCTGGCGATCCTGGAGCACGACGTGCTGGTCCTGATCAGTCCCGGCAGCAAAACGATCAAATCCCTCGCCGAACTCAGGAAAAAGAAGATCGCCGTGTTGGCCGACGGCGACAACAGCCTCGCCTTTGTCCGCAACGTGCTGCAGATTTCCGATAACGCCGACGCCGCCCGCGTGCAGATGGCGCCGCCGAATTCGACGCTGGACAAATTGTTTGCCTCCGGCGGCTATGGCGCAGTCATCGCTATCGCGCACACCTCGAGGCTGGTGAAGGACAAGCTCTACGAGCAATATGCCCGGCATGGCAGCTTCACCATCAACAAGATCGACGAATCTAAAGCGCTGACGCAGCGCATTCCCGGGATTTCCGAGGAGACGCTTGCGACCGGCATGCTTGCCTCCTCGCCACAGATTCCCGACGACGATCTCGATACCATCGGTTTGCAGTGGCTTTTGGTCGCACCGTCCCGGATGTCGGCGACGACGGCCGGCGACCTCGCGCGCGCGATCTATGAGAACAAGGCTGAACTGGCGCTGGACGACGGTTTCGCCTCCAGGATCGAGCCGGCGGATACCGACAAGGACGCCTTCGTCGTCGCGCACCGGGGTGCAGCCGACTACATCAACGACGCTACCAAGTCGTTCATGGAACGCTACAGCGACGTGTTTTATCTTAGTGCCGGCGCGCTCAGCATCATCGGCTCGATCTTCGCCGGCATCTACACCAGCCTGACCCGGGTCGCGCCGGGAAAGGCCAGCGAGCTTGCGACCGCGGTTCTCGATATCGGCGAGCGCATCGAGCTGGCCAATTCGCTCGATGCGATCGACGCGCTGCAGGACGAACTCGAAAGCATTTTGCGCGGCACAGTGGTCGGCCTGCGCGACGGGGCGATCTCGACCGACGGGCTCGACACCTTCAAGCTCGGCTACGAACTGGTGCGCGACCAGATCGGCATGCGCCGCGATCATTTGAAACGCCATGCCGGCCACGAGGACAACGTGGTGATCGTAAAGACCGCGCAAAGCGCGTGAGGCTGCCTCGTCATTGCCGGGCTTGACCAACGAGGGCAACCCTCGAACACCGTCATATGTGGACGGCCCCTATTGGCAAGCCCTTTTTGACGTATTGAACGATTTGGTCTGCTTCGGTCATATGTCCGGCCTGTTGGTGCGGTTTATGACCGCTG
>Ga0075522_10000914_pt1 | contig 22047 bp, 27 predicted proteins | sample NGEPerA_FD_74796 | JGI IMG/M metagenome (GOLD analysis project Ga0075522, IMG submission 74796) | Arctic peat soil microbial communities from the Barrow Environmental Observatory site, Barrow, Alaska, USA - NGEE PermafrostL2-A | ecosystem: Environmental > Terrestrial > Soil > Wetlands > Peat ...
CCATAGTTTCCGGCCCCCGAAGATGTCTATGACGTCATATGGGCAGTTGTAGCTCAGATGGTTAGAGCGCCGGATTGTGGATCCGGAGGTCGGTGGTTCGATCCCACCCAACTGTACCATCCGCCTCTAGGCGCGCGTCGCCGCGCTCAAAACCCGAACAGCAGAATGCCCCGGGAATAATTCCGCCGTGAACGCCGTCCATCGGACAGGACCGGGGTTTTCACGACATGCAACAAAGCCGCCTTGACGATCCGCGCGCGGGCCGCGAAACCGCCGCCGCGATGCTGGCCGGGTTGCTGCTGCTCGCCGGTGTCTACGTCTATTTCTGGATATGGCTCTATCGCGGCTATCTTCTTCTCAGGGACGATCCCGGCAATGTCGGCGGCACGGTGGCGGAAGGGCTGCGTGGCTGGTTCACGCGGGGAATGGCCGGCTATTATCATGTCTATCCCGAATGGCCGCAGCCCGGCTTTTCCAATTTCTACCGGCCGGTCTGGAATCTGATCCTCTATGCCGAACACGCTGCTTTCGGGCAGCATTATTGGGCGTGGTTTCTTTTCTTTTGCGCGGTCCAATATGCCGGCGCGCTGCTGTTCCTGCGTGTGGTGCGGTCGCTGGGTGTGGCGTCACGGCCGTCCTGGTTTTTTGCGATCCTGTTCCTGTTCAATGCCGCCTTCCTGAATTTCGGCCTGGTCTATCCAGGATTCCAGTTCGACGTGTTCGCCAGCGTGATGCTGCTCGGCGCGCTGTATCTGTTGCTGCAAGGACGGCATGCGGGGGCGCTGGCGTTGATCACGATTGCCGTCTTCACCAAGGAGACCGCGATTTTCGCGCCGGTCGCGGCGGCGGTGACGATTTTCATCCTCACGTGTGACGTCAAATGGTCAGCGGCGATGCTGGCCCCGCTGCTGGCCTGGATCGCGGCTAGGTTGCTGGCGTTTCACGCGGTGATGGGAGGAACATTCGCATCTCCCGCCAACGTCCATGATCTCTTGCTCAATATCGGCAAGGGTCTGATTGTCTGGCCCAGTAGCGCGGTTCCGGCCAATTTCCCCCTGCAATTCGCCGGCGGATATGGCGTGGCGTTGCTGGCGTTCCTTGCGATGAATGCCGCGCTGTGGGTGATCCTGGCCAGTGCGGCGTGGCAGGCCATGCGCGCGCTCTGCCAAGCGCCGCAAAAGAAAGAAGCAAAGCTGCAGGCGATTCTATTGCTCTGGGCCTTGGGCGCGCTGTTCTTCTGCCTTCTCATCCGGCCGCAAACCCGCTTTGGCGCCAGCCTTTACGCCTTCCTGCTTTTGTTTCTCACCACTTTCCTGTTCGCGAATTCCTGGCCGAAAATCTGGAAGCTGGTCCCGGTTGCGATCTTGTCGTTTGTCACCCTGATCCGGGCGGGCAATTTCTTGACGCATGCCATGGCCAATCTGGCTCCGGAAAGGAATGGCGAGACGGCGCTCTATGCCGGGCTTCGCGCGTTGCCCCAGAACGGGGGTGCGGTCTTCATCGTCAACGCTCCCACCATGCTGTCGGCGCCGGGGTTTCTTGCCAAGGCATGGCATCTCAAACGCGACATCATTTTCATCGATCAGTTCCGCGGCTGTCCGCACGCCGAAGCCGGAGATGCCAGATACGAATTTTCGGCGCCGTCATTGTCGGTCGAGATTCCGCCCTGCGCCTTTTATGTCCTGGCGGGCGTGCCGGACGCTATTCAAGCAAAAGCCTTGACCGGCGATCTGGTCCGTCCCGGCATCGGCACGTACCAATTCCCGGATCACCGCGACAAACGCCTGAATGACGGCGACATCGATTTCGGAAGAGAGCTTCGGATTCGCTTTGCCGCGCCGGTTCCGCCAACGGTCCTGGCCTATGACTGGCAGGACGGAACTTATCGGCCGCTGGCGCCGACTCTGTAGCCATCCACTTTGGCACGTATCCATCCAGGCTTGGGACAGCGCGGGCCGTCGCCGCGCCGGATTGTGCCAGTTTCGCGGGTCTTTCCCCTGGTACGGCTTATGCGAAGCAGGGTTTGTAACCCGCCCGAAAGTGTACCGTGATGGATCAAAGCCCCCTTGGTTCCCTGCTCGATTGGCTGAAGAAGCCGGAGCCTGAATTGGAGCTTTCGCACCTGGAGCGGAGTACCGCTCCCGACGCGCCCATGAGCCTGTTCATGCGCATCCAGACCGCCGACGGCCCGCGCACGATGATCGCCTCCGGTGTCACTGTCGCGGCCGCCTCCCAGATCAGTGAAGCCTTGGCGCTGGCCGGGCATTACGCGGAATTCGTGGACCAATGCTCCACCAAGGACACGGTCCCCGAGCGCGTGCGGCGCATGCGGCTGGAGAAATTGCCCAAGCTGCACATGCTGGACCGGACCGCGCGCCAGGCTGGGTGAGCCACGACCGCGAAGCGGGAAAAATGGTCCAGTGGACCATTTTGAGTGGCGAACGGTCCGTTAGCGCCAGCGTCGTGCGGACGCTTGAGCGAGCGGCCGGGAGCAACATCATCCCGCACCACTGCTTTTCACAGCAGGCCCAGCAAGGTCATGCAGGCAAAGCCGATCAAGGTGCAAATCATCATCAAGGAAACAAACCAGGGCAGAGACAGGGCCCAATTCTTGAGATAGGCGCCTCCCGGATAGTCGATGAATGTCATGATGGCCCCCCAGCCATTGCGGCGTGATTATGCGCGGCGTGGCCTGAACAATGCGTCACCCCAATGCTCCACAGGCGCTTAAGCCCGCTCAACCATCTATGATCCTGGAATTGCTGGCTTGCGGTGCGGGCGCATGGTGCCTGCGGCCTTAACCTTGTCGCCGGATTCCGCTTCCGCCCCCATTTCACTCGCCGGCCCATGGTGCGATCATTACGCCGGCGTTTGACGAGGGCGGCTCATGAGAGCGTTTTTGCTCTGTGTTGCGTTGGTCGTGATGGCGGGTTGCACGCCGCTGGATGCGGTTCCGATCCAGCCGGCGCCATTGGCGCAGACGGATTGCGCCGAAATCGCCGCCGCCGCGGTGAAAGACGCCGCCGCCGACCAGTACAACGCCGTCATGCAGGATGTCGTGTACAAGAACAGCTACAATGCCTGCGTTCAGGCCAAGCTCGGCGCGAACTTTCCCCCATAGGCCTCAGCGCAGGATTTTCCACCAGCAGCACCCATGTGCGCGCCCTTCGGCGACGAAGAAATTCGACCAAGCTTTCGGGTTGTAAGCGGGATTCAACGCAATGCCCTTTCCCGTCCACTTTCCCTTTTCTGGATGATCAACTGGTAATAGGCCCGCACGATCCGGTAGCTGCCCTTCTTCAATCTCAAGAAAGCGTTGATGGCGCCCGCGGGATTGTCACGGGGGTTCCTGTAGTGGCGCCAGAAATAATCGTCAAAGATGATCACTCCGCCATTTTTCAACAATTCGAATCCCTTCATCGCGTCCACCATCACATCGTCGCTGTGATGCGAGCCGTCGACATAGATCAGGTCGAACGGGCCGTTGGTCCCGCCGAGCGCGAAATAGCGCGCGGACGTCCCCTTGAATTTTGTCAGCCGATCTTGGAAGGGCTGCAGATTGCTGTCGAAATTCGCCTCGATGATCGTCAGCGCGTCCATATCCTTGTGCTCGTCTCCGCCTTCCCAGGTATCGACGCAAGTAAGCCGGGCATTCGTCAGCGTGCGCAGGATGAAATTGCCGGATTGGCCTTCCCAGGAGCCGATCTCCAGCGCCTCGATTCGACGCCCAGGCGCAAGCAACCCGCAACGCTCGAACGCCTCCAGCCAATAGGGGATGTAGCGGCCGAACCAGGGATTGGTGAGACGAAGCGAATTCTGCTGCGCGACGAAGGAATCCTGGACGGGTTTGAATCGGGCCGTCCGTCCCGCGGTGAGAAGATGGAGCAAATAATGGCCGTAAATCGCCGGCGGCGCTGATGTCCGCAACAGCAGCCAGAAATGACCGAGCGCGGGCCGGAGCGTGTCGGCGAGCTTCTTTGACATCGTGATGACTAGCCCCGGAACTGGTTGCGAACTTACCGGCAATGCGGTTCGCCCGTCCAGCGGCGGCGTACAGCAGCGCTAGCGCCCCGCCACGGTCCACACCCGGCTGGCGGAATCCCAGATCAGTGCGCCGGACACGGCCTGATCGCGCCGGCCAAAGCGCGTGTAGCGGATAGCGATTTGCGCCCTCACATTGTCTACGCTGCCTTCGATCGCGCTCTTGATCGGGCAGGTATATTCGAACGCCATGCGCGGGCCGATATCGATATCCACATTCAGGGGAAAGGGCTGGGCCCGCGCCGTCAAGGCACGGCCGTCTTTGCCGTGACCGTTGAGACTCAGCGGCACACAACTCATGTCCACGTTCCGTAAGGTCACGGTGAAAGCGGGATTGAAGAGGACGAAGCGGATGGTGAGGGGATCGTCCGCCCGAATCGGATCGGCGCGGATCACGGGGCCGAGAAGTTCGTTATGAATCGCACCCGCTGCGATGGCTATCAATACCACCACAGCAAGGATGTAACGCTTCCAATATGTGCGCTTCGACAGCCCCATCGCCGGGAGCTATGCACACAGGGGCTCCGCGATCAATTCGCCTCTTGTTCAGGCGGCGCGATGCTCTGCCACGTTGGCCGTCCCTTCGGTCGCGGCCACGCCGTCCATGGTCGCGGCCACCGCATGCACCAATGCGGCGATGCGCACCGCCGCCTGGATCTGTTCGGCGGTGATACCGGCTTCGCGCAAAATCTTGTCGTGCGCGTCAATGCACATGCCGCAGCCATTGATGGCCGAGACCGCCAGCGACCAGAGCTCGAAATCGGCCTTCGCCACACCCGGCTTGCCGATCACATTCATGCGCAATTTTGCCGGCATCTGGCGATAATCCGGCGACGAGGCCAAATGCGTAAAGCGGTAATAGATATTGTTCATCGCCATGATGCTGGCGGCCGCGCGCGCCGCATCCAGCGCTTCGGGCGACAATTTCGGCGCGAACTCGCCCATGATCGCCTGGGTGGTCTCGGCGTTGCGCGATGCCAGCGCGCAAGCGATGAACGTGCCGGCGCGTTGCTGGTCGTTCAGCACGGCCTCCATCGCCAGTGACGAGAGGTTGAGCTTCAGATCCTTGGCGTAATCGGGCAGGCGGGTCTTGAGGGCTTCGAGAGTCATGTTGTGTCTTTCGGAAAAAAGTGGCCCCGGACGGGGGGGACGCCCGGGGCCTGGGAGAGCCGCCCTCAGGCGGCTTTGAGTACATCCTCGCCCTTCTGCCAATTGCAGGGGCAGAGTTCGTCGGTCTGCAGCGCATCCAGCACCCGCAGCACTTCCTGCGGATTGCGGCCCACGCTCATGTCGGTGACATAGGCGAAGCGGATGATGCCGTCGGGATCGACCACAAAGGTGGCGCGCTTGGCCACGCCTTCGTTCTTGTCCAGCACGCCCAGCGCGGTCGAAAGATCGCGGCGGATGTCGGACAGCATGGCGAAGGGCAGGTCCTTCAGATCGGCATGGTTCTGCCGCCAGGCCAGATGCACGAACTCGCTGTCGATCGAGACGCCATAGACCACCGTGTCGCGGTCGGCGAACTCGCCATTGAGCTTGCCGAAGCCGGCGATCTCGGTGGGGCAGACGAAGGTAAAGTCCTTGGGCCAGAAGAAGACGAGCTTCCACTTGCCCTGGTCGGAGGTCTGGTCGAAGTCGCGGAAGGCGGTGCGGGGATCGGTCGAGACCACGCCTTTCATGGAGAAATCGGGGAATTTGTCGCCAACGGTGAGCATTTCTGGGGTCCTTGGGTTAGATTAAGAGTTATTATTAGAATAATTCTAAACAAGTCAAGCGCCGTGTTTGCCGCGATTTCGGGCCTCCCTGCTGCCCGCCCGGGCAGGCTAGATTGCGGCCATGGAATGGGACCGGGTTCGAATCTTCCTGGCAGTGGCGCGCAGCGGCCAGATGCTGGCCGCCGCCAAGAGCCTGGGCCTGAACCACGCCACGGTGGGCCGCCAGTTGACCGCGCTGGAGGACGAGCTTCAGACCAAGCTGCTTGAACGCCACATCAATGGCTGCACCCTGACGCCGGCGGGCGAAGCGCTGCTGGCCTCGGCGGAAAAAGTCGAATCCGAATTCCTGCAATTCGAATCCAACATCTCCGGCAATGCCGGGGCGATCCGCGGCACGGTGCGCGTTGGCGCGCCCGACGGGTTGGGGAATTACTTCCTGGCCTCACGGCTGGCGGAATTGTCGGACCGCCATGCCGATCTTCTGGTCCAGCTGGTGCCGCTGCCGCGCAGTTTTTCGCTGTCGCGGCGCGAGGCCGACATCGTGATCACCCTGGACCGCCCCACCCACGGCAATCTGATCGTGCAGAAGCTCACGGATTATACGCTCAGCCTCTATGTCTCGGACGATTATCTCAAGGCCCATCCGCCCATCCGCACCGCCGATGATCTCAAGGGTCATCTCTTCATCACTTATGTGGACGATCTGATCTATACGCCGGGCTTGGATTATGGCCGCGAGTTCGCCGCCAAGATGCCGCGCCGCTTCGAATGCGGCAGCATGGTGGGGCAGATGGAGGCGGTACGCGCCGGCACAGGCGTCGCCATCCTGCACGATTATGTGGCGCACAGAATTGCCGGCCTCGCGCGCGTGCTGCCGCATATCCAATTTACGCGTTCCTATTGGCTGGTCTCGCATCCCGACACCCACCGCTCGCACCGGGTGGCGGAAGTGCGCCGTCATATCGTGAGTTCGGTGAATGAAGCAGGCGACGCCTTCTGTCCCTGGCCTTCGGACTCGCCGTTAGCCAGCGAAGCTTAATGCACCCCATGCCGCCGGTTCGTCGTCGGACGCCTTTGCACCGCCGCCACCAAGCTTGCGCCGCATGGCGTTGAGGTTGCGGCGTTGCCGGGCCGCGAAGCGCAGCAGCACTTTCGCGCCCCTTTGCAGGGATTGCGAGAGTCCTTCGGCCGCAGCTCGCAACAACTGACGCAACTGCCCCCGCGCGACCAGAACGAAGATCGCCACGAAAACATCCAGATAGACATTGGCGTCCATGGTGAACAGGAACGTCAGATCGGTCGGGAAGATTTGCTGGAAATACACCAACAGCGCCACGAACAGGGCGATCTGCAGGACGATCCGCGCGGCGCGCCGCAATGTGAGCCAGTCGAGGAACGAAGCCGGCGCCACCACAAAATTCGCCCAGAGCCAATCACCCAAGGCACAGGGCCAATCGATCGTCAGTTTTTGCCAGAGCTTCATTTGATCCCCTCCGCTTCATTCACCTTGGCGATGTTTTCCTCGTGCGAGATGAGCATCACACCCAGATCCTTGGCCAGATGTTCATCCGCGATGCGGGGGATGGCTTCCTTCAGTTTCTTCACCACCCAGCCCTGGCCGCGATTGACGAAGGCCAGCCGCGCCTTCATGTCCGTGATCGCCAGCACCTTTTCATAGAAGGCGCCGGTGGCATCGCTGGGTGTGCCGCCGTGAAGGCGGATGGCGGCGATCAGCATGGCGCACCAGCGCGCCTCGTCGTGATGGACCTGCATCGCCAAAGCGGCGACGTTTTTCTCTCCCACCTCCTTGGAAATATGCAGCAACGCCTTGGCGCCGGCGCGCTCGGCCTCCAGCATCTCGTTGAGGAAGGCCAGCAATTCGTCGTGAGTGTAAGGCTGCATGATCGTTACTCGTAATGAGTCAAAACTAATTGGGAAATGCGTTCTTCAAGATAGCACAAACCTCGATGTCTTGCCGCCCTGCTTGTTGCCCGACAAGCGACGCCTCTCGCTTTGTGACGGAAAAGAGCGCGACCATTCGCGTGTTGGCGAAGTCACCGGTCTTATAAACGACGGCCCAGTGCGTGCCTTCCGCAAAAGCCCCCGCCAGCCTCACACTGGGAATGTTGTCGTTTATCGGGTCGCTCGGGTCATCCGCGTCCGAGAGAATGGAGTCATTGGCTGCTCCAAGACCCGGCAGCTGCGCCAAAACCGGGGAAGGAATATCCGCGAGGTTTTTTGTCATGATGACCCGCTTGGGCAGACTGCACCGGGATAAATCGGTGCCTGCCTGGGCCGGCAACGCGCCAATTCCTACAAGCGATCCAGCGATCAGGGCCGGGAATATGTTCGAGGTCATTGCGATGGAAACTGCCTTGCGGGAAGGCCGCCCGCAAGATTGCGCTTCCGATGTGCAAAATTACACACCGGCTTTCATCAATTTGCGATTGGGGGACAGGGAGTTACCCCTCAAACTCCCGCCAAACAAAGGGGAGGGAGCTGGTGAGAAAGACATTCGTCTGCGCCATGGGGGCTGCGCTGCTGGCGTCGGCTGCCGCGCTGGCCCAAACCACGCCTCGTTCCACCATCGCCCAATCGCTCACGCCCCCCGCGCTGCCGCAGCAGCGCGTCGCCGATGGCTTGATCGAATTCCCGCTGCCCAAGAGCGAGGGGAAATACCGCTCCATCGACGGTCACAAAATGCACAATTATGTGGAAGAGCTGGCGAAAATCTCCGACCATTATCGCGACTCCGGCCATCCCAAATTCTGGGGCCGCATCATCGGCACCGAAGGCGATCATGAAACCAATGAATGGCTGGCGGGAAAATTCCGCGGCCTTGGCCTGTCCGATGTCCGCATCCAGCCGCTCGATCTTCCCCCGCAATGGATCCCCCAAAGCTGGGACGTGGCGTTGACCGCGAACGGCAAGACCATCCATCTCGACTCCGCACAACCGGATTACGACGCCAACCCGCTGCCCACGGGCGGCGTGGACCTCGATGCGGTCTATGCCGGGCTCGGCACCGAGGCCGATTTCACCGGCAAGGATGTGAAGGGCAAGGCGGTATTCGTCTATAGCCAACTGGGCACACCCGAGATGGGCGCGGTGAAGCGCGCCGCCGCAAAAGGCGCCGCCGTGGTGTTCGAAGTCTCGATGCTGCCCGGCAATATGCGCTATCAGGCCTATCCGTCGGGCACCGATGCGCCCGCTTTCACCATGGGCAATGACGACGGCACCGCGGCGCGCGACGTGATCGCGGCGGGTCCGGTCAAGGTGCATGTAACCTTGGACATCCCAAAGGTGCCCAATCTCAAGACCGCTCTGGTGTGGGGCACGCTGCCGGGTGCGACGGACGAAACCATCTATGTCGTCGCCCATAAGGACGCCTGGTTCGAAGGCGCTTCCGACAATGACAGCGGTGTGGCCTCGATGCTGGGGCTGGCGGAATATTTCGCGCATGTACCCAAGGCGCAGCGCCACCGCACCATGATCTTCATCGGCCTGGACGGCCATCATAACGGTGCGACGGGCGGCGTGGGCCGGCGCTGGCTGGTGGCGAACAGAGCGAGCTTGTTCCCGAAGACGGCCTTGTTCCTGAATGTGGAGCATCCCGCCACCATCATGACCCAAACACGGCCGCGCTATTATCCCGGCGACGAGATCGCCTGGGCCAATACCCAGATGCCGCTGCAATGGTATGCTGGCGGGCCCAGCCGGCCGCAGCTTCAGCAGATCGTGTGGAAAGCCTTCAAGGAATTCGGCCAGCCGGCGGAATTCGATCCCAGCCCGGCGCCGCCCGCGGGCGATGGCGGAGCCTATTTCCGTTTCCTGCCCACCGTCTCGGCCAGCGAATATCATACCTATTTCCATACCGAATGGGAGACGCCGGAAGTGGTGCCATGGACGGGCCTGGAAGCTGCCACCCGCGCCTATGCCAAAGTGATCGACGAGGTGAACAAATTGCCTTTGAGCGCGCTGCAAAGGCCGGAAGAAACGGTTCCTCAGCGCAGCCAATAATCATGCTAGGCTGGTTCCGTCCCCAACCATAAAGACAAGACCATGAATAAGCTTGAGATAGGTAATGCTCTGGTCGGCAATCACATTGACGGCCAGATGACGGCCCCCAGCAGCGGCCGGGCCCAGGACATCTTCAATCCCGCCACCGGCAAGAAATCGGGCAGCGTCACGCTTTCGTCCGCCGCCGAAGTGGACGCGGCGGTGACGGCGGCCAAGGCGGCGTTCCCCGCCTGGGCCGACACGCCGCCTATCCGCCGCGCCCGGGTGATGAACAAATATCTTGGCCTGTTGAACCAGCACAAGGACGAGCTGGCCCGCGCCATCACGTCAGAACACGGCAAGGTCTTCTCCGACGCCAAGGGCGAAGTCGAACGCGCCATCGACGTGGTCGAATTCGCCTGCGGCATTCCCCAATTGCTCAAGGGCGATTTCACCGACCAGGTCTCGACCAATATCGACAATTGGACCCTGCGCCAGCCTCTGGGCGTGGTCGCCGGCATCACCCCGTTCAATTTTCCCGTGATGGTGCCCGCCTGGATGTATCCCATCGCCATCGCCGCCGGGAATTGTTTCATCCTGAAGCCCAGCCCAATCGATCCTTCACCTTCGCTGATGGCGGCAGAGTTGATGCGCGAGGCTGGCTTTCCCAAAGGCGTGTTCAATGTGGTGCAGGGCGACAAAGAAGCGGTGGACGCGATCCTGGCCCATCCCGGCATCGCGGCGGTGTCGTTCGTGGGTTCGACCCCCATCGCCAATTACATTTACGAGACCGGCGCGCGGGCCGGAAAGCGTGTGCAGGCGTTGGGCGGGGCCAAGAACCATCTGGTGGCGATGCCCGATGCCGATCCCGACAAGGTGGTGGATGCCTTGATCGGCTCGGCCTATGGCTCGGCCGGCGAACGCTGCATGGCGATCGCGGTGGCGGTGCTGGTGGGCAAGGCCGCCGACGTCGTGATCCCGCGGCTGCTTGCCCGAGCCAAGACGCTCAAGATCGGCGACGGCATGGGCAGCGATATCGAGATGGGGCCCATCGTTACCGACACAGCGAGGAAACGCATCACCGGTTATATCGAAAAAGGCGTGGCCGAAGGCGCCAAGCTTTTGCTCGACGGACGCAACTATAAAGTCGAAACCCGCGAAGGCGGCTTCTTCATGGGCGCCACTTTGTTCGACCAGGTGACACCCAACATGACCATCTACAAGGAAGAGATTTTCGGCCCCGTGCTGTGCATGGTGCGCGCCGCCAATCTGGAAGAGGCGCTGGCCCTCACCAACGGCCATGACTTCGCCAATGGCGTGAGCGTCTTCACCGAGGACGGCCACACCGCCCGCGAATTCGGCCGCCGCGTCCAGGTCGGCATGGTGGGCATCAATGTGCCCATCCCGGTGCCGATGGCGTGGCATGGCTTCGGCGGCTGGAAGAAAAGCCTGTTCGGCGACATGCATGTCTATGGCGAGGAAGGCGTGCGCTTCTATACGCGGCAGAAATCCATCATGCAGCGCTGGCCCGACAGCATCGGCAAGGGTCCGGAATTCGCCATGCCGACGGCGCGCTGAAAGGGAGAACGCGATGCAACCGGTACAAGAGTTGCGCAAAGGACCGCTGGAAGGCATCACGGTGCTGGATTTCTCCCGCGTGCTGGCGGGGCCTTACTGCACCATGATCCTGGCCGACCTGGGCGCCCGCGTGATCAAGATCGAGAAATTCGGCACCGGCGACGACACTCGCGCCTTCGGTCCTTTCGTCGATGGCGAGTCCGCCTATTTCACCTGCTTCAACCGGCGCAAGGAGAGCATCGTTCTCGATATCAAGTCGCCGCGCGACCGCGAATTGCTGGAGCGACTTCTGGGCGAGACCGATGTGGTGGTGGAGAATTTCCGCCCTGGGGTGATGGACCGATTGGGCTATGGCGCAGAACGCCTGGCCAAGACCCATCCGCACATTATCTACGCCTCGGTCTCGGGCTTCGGCCATACGGGGCCGTTCAGTGATCTGCCCGGCTACGACATGGTGGTGCAGGCGATGGGCGGGATCATGAGCCTCACCGGCTGGCCCGACGGTCCGCCCTCGCGTGTGGGCACCAGTTTCGGCGATCTGGGCGCGGCCTTGTTCGCCACTATCGGGATTATTTCCTCGCTCTATAGGCGCACCCAAAACGCGCAAGGCTGCAGGGTGGATATCGGCATGCTGGATTGCCAGGCGGCGCTGATGGAAACCGCGCTGGCGCGTTTCGACGCCGAAGGCAAGGTGCCCAACCGCACCGGCGACAGCCATCCCTCGCTGGCGCCGTTCGAAAGCTTTGCCGCCAAGGATGCCCGCATCGTGATTGCGGCGGGCAATGACGCGCTGTTCATCCTGATGGCCGATGCCTTGGGCGCACCGGAGATGGCGCTGCATCCTTTGTTTGCCACCAACGATTTGCGCTGCCAGAACCGCCCGCAACTGGTCGCGGCGATCGAGAAAGTGACAAAGACGCAGAATGTCGAACACTGGATCGGCAAGCTGAACGAGGCGGGCGTGCCATGCTCGCCCATCAACACGATAGACAAGCTGTTCGGCCATCCCCAGCTTCTGGCCCGCGACATGTTCGTCAAGGTCAAGAGCGGCCACACCGGACGTCCGGTGAAGACGGCGGGCAATCCGGTCAGGATGAGCGGCTATGTCGGCAACGACATCGTCAATCCGATCATGGCGCCCACGCTCAACCAGCACCGCGAAGCTATCCTCAGTGAGTTCATGGCGGGGCGGGAATCTTATGCGCCGTCGCACCGCGAGGCGGAGGAAGAACTCGCGCCGGTTGAGACGGACGGCAAGGTGACAAAGCTAAGACCCGTGCAAGGCGCGGCGTGAGGAGAGCAATATGAGCGAAGTGGCGAATGACCGGGAGTCGGCGAAGGAATCCGCGAAAAGCAAGACGCGCGAAACCATCCTGGTCGAGCGGCGGGAGCGGGTGGGCCTGATCACGCTCAACCGGCCCAAGCAGCTCAATGCCCTCAACCGCCAACTGGCCGGGGAAGTGCTGGACGCGCTCAGCGAATTCGACGCCGACGACCGGGTGGGCGCCATCGTGATCGCGGGCAGCCCGCGCGCCTTCGCCGCCGGCGCCGACATCGCCGAGATGGCGGAGAAGAGCTTCACCGATTTCTATATGGATGATTTCCTGGCCCCCTGGGACGATGTGAAAAAAATCGCCAAGCCGATCATCGCCGCGGTGGGCGGCTTTGCCTTAGGCGGTGGCTGCGAACTCGCCATGCTGTGCGATTTCATCATCGCCTCCGACGACGCCCAGTTCGGCCAGCCCGAAATCAAGCTGGGTGTCCTGCCGGGCATTGGCGGCTCGCAGCGTCTGACCCGCGCGGTGGGCAAATCCCTGGCGATGGACATGATCCTGACCGGCCGCTCCATCAATGCCGCCGAAGCCAAGGCGGCGGGGCTGGTGGCGCGGGTGGTGCCGGCGGCTGATCTATTGCAGACGGCATTGGAAGCCGCGCACACCATCGCCGCCTATAACGCGCCGGCGGTGAAGATGGCCAAGGATGCGGTCAACCGCGCCTTTGAATCCTCACTGGCCGAGGGCTTGCGCCACGAACGCCTGCTGTTCCAGGCGGCCTTCGCCACCGAGGGCCAGAAAGAAGGCATGAACGCCTTCGTCGCCAAGCGCGCGCCCGTTTTCCGGAACCGGTGATTTGAGTCAGGTTGAAACCCTCGACGGCGACTATGATTACATCATCGCCGGCGCCGGTTCCGCTGGTTGCGTGCTGGCCAATCGCCTGTCCGCCGATCCCACCAAGCGCGTGCTGCTGCTGGAAGCGGGCGGCAACGACAATTGGATCTGGCTTCACATTCCCGTGGGCTATCTCTTCGCCATCGGCAATCCCCGCAGCGACTGGCGTTTCCAGACCGAGCCCGAGCCGGGGCTGAACGGGCGCAGGATCAACTATCCGCGCGGCAAGGTGATCGGCGGCTCGTCTTCCATCAACGCCATGATCTCGATGCGCGGCCAGCGCCAGGATTACGATCATTGGCGGCAGCTGGGCCTGACCGGCTGGAGCAGTGACGAAGTCTTCGCCGCGTTCAAGCGGCTCGACAATCATTTCCTGGGCGAGAGCGAGCATCACGGCGCACATGGCGAATGGCGGGTGGAACAACAGCGCCTGCACTGGGACGTGCTGGAGACGGTGAAAGAAGCCGCGGTGCAGATGGGCATTCCCGCGATCCCCGATTTCAACCGCGGCGACAATGAAGGCGTGAGCTATTTCCAGGTGAACCAGAAAAATGGCAGGCGCTGGTCGGCGGCGCGCGCCTTCCTCAAGCCCGTGCTGAACCGTCCCAATCTGCGGCTGGAGATGCACGCCGCCATCGACCGCGTGCTGTTCGAGGGCCGCCGCGCGGTGGGCATCCGCTTTACGCAAAACGGCAAGACTTACGAAGCGCGGGCCAAGGGCGAAGTGATCCTGAGTTCCGGCGCCATCGGTTCAGTAGAGATTTTGCAGCGTTCGGGCGTGGGCCCCGGCGCGCTGCTGCAAGAGCTGGGCATTCCCGTGGTGGCGGCGCTGGGCGGCGTGGGCGCCAACCTTCAGGACCATCTGCAACAGCGCATGATCTACAAAGTCTCAGGCGTGAAGACCTTGAACCAGGTTTATTACTCCCCGTTCGGCAAGGCGATGATGGGCGCGGAATATGCCCTGTTTCGCACCGGACCGCTCACCATGGCGCCGTCGCAGCTGGGCATCTTCACCCGCTCCGACCCCACGCGCGACCGGGCCAATATCCAGTTCCATGTCCAGCCGCTGTCGCTGGACAAGTTCGGCGATCCGCTGCACCGCTTTGCCGCCATCACGGTGAGCGCCTGCAACCTGCGCCCCACCTCGCGTGGGGCTGTGCGCATCCGCTCCGCCGATTTTCGCGACACGCCAATGATCCAACCCAATTATCTTTCCACGCCGGAGGATCGCCAGGTCGCCGCCGACGCCATCCGCGTCACCCGCCGCCTGATGGATCAGCAGGCGTTGAAGAAATACCATCCGCAGGAACATCTGCCCGGGCCCAGATTCTCGGACAACACGGAAGATTTGATCAGGGCGGTGGGCGAGATCGGCACCACCATTTTCCACCCGGTGGGAACGGCGAAGATGGGCCTTGCTTCCGATCCCGGCGCGGTGGTGGATGAGCGCCTGCGAGTAATGGGGTTGAAAGGCCTTCGCGTGGTGGATGCCTCGGTGATGCCCAACATCGTTTCGGGCAACACCAACACGCCCACCATCATGATCGCGGAAAAGGGCAGCGGGTTCATCCTCGCGGATGCACGCGCCTCCGTCTGAGATTCAATTCGGCGGCTGCTGCTTGTTCCGCCGGATCACAAAGACGTGATAGGCGACGCTGTCCCAGGAATTGTGGATGCCGTCGAACAGCAAGAGCAGCGCCGCCGCCCCCACGCCGAACATCGCGGCATGCGCATGCATCGGCTCCTCCAGTCCCGCCGCCAAAAGCAGGGCATAAGCCAGGGCAGGGACCCCTGCATGGAATGTCCAATCCTCCAGATCGGGCCGGTAGGAATTTTGTGACGTCATGCGCCACACCACGATCATCATATAGATCACGCCCAGGAGCCCCATCAGCTCCAGGACCGACGAAAAGATCGTCATGCTGGGCCAGGGCACGCGCACGATGGCGGACAGGAACAGCGCCACGCTGAAATGCACGATGGTGGGCGAGCCGAAGGCGGCGCCGGCATCCGGCGCGGCCAGGGATGGGCTGTCCGCCAGCAAGGTCATCACCACGAATTGCAGGCCGATCAAGGCGCCCGCCGCCGAGCCGACGATCACATAGAAACTGTCCCACTGCGTCAGGTCCGGCATGGTTTTCCCCCGAAAGATCAGTTCATTTTACACCCAAGGCGCGGGCGCGCCATCCCGGCTTGACAACACATACCTCTAGGTTCAAGGTATTGATGCCTTGAACCGGGATGCATGCGAAATCCATGGCCACCAACCCCAGCTTCATGAATGGCGTGCCCGAGCTTCTGATCCTGCGCACTCTTGAAGCGGGCGAGATGTATGGCTATGAGCTGGTTCAGGCCATCCGCGCCAAAACCAATCAAGCGATCAGCCTGGGGGAGGGCGTGGTCTATCCCGCGCTGCACGCGCTGGAACGCGAAGGCATGCTGAAATCCCGCCGCAAGCTGGTGAACGGGCGCACCCGCGTCTATTACGCGCTCACGCGCAAAGGCGAAAAGCATCTGGCCGGCCTGGTCCGGCACTGGCAGCACATCACTGACGCGATAGGTCTTGCCATAGGAGGAACCGCCCATGCTGCAGTCACGCTTTAACCGTCTGTCCGAACGCTTGCTTCACGCGGGCATCGCGCCGCGTCATGTCCGCCGTTATGTGCGCGAGCTTGGTGATCATTTCGACGATCTGGCGCGCGAAGAGCGGGCGGCCGGCGCGGCCCGCGAACTTGCCGAAACACGGGCGCTCTCCCGCCTGGGCAATGATGATGCCCTGGCCGACGCCATGCTGTCGCGGCCCGAGCTGCGCTCGCTGACGTCGCGCTTTCCCTGGGCGGTGTTCGGCCTTGGTCCGATCGTGATGATCGCGCTGAGCGTTGTGGCGGCACTTTTTCTCGAAGCGGGACTTCTCACCCTCCTCAACTGGTTGATCCATGGCGTGATGGGCTACACGCCGGCGTCTGCCGCCGCCAAGGTCGCGAACGCCAAATTGGTCACGCAGATTTTCACGGTTTACAACACACTAGCCGTCTATGGCACGCCCCTTGTCTTCGCCTGGCTGTTTTATCGGGTCGGTTCGCAGCAACGGATGCGCACGGCCTGGATTGTCACGGGCGTGGCGCTTGTCTGCGCGCTGGGTGGCTTCCAGAACATGGTATTCTACGACACGGGCGTGAAGCACGGCGGTATGCTGATGTTGAGTTCGGGACTTTATCCTCCCTTCCCGCATCTCGCGGAAAGTTTAGCCCGCGCCGTCCTGAATCTCGCCATCGCCGGCGGGGTGTGGCGGTTCGTGGTCCGCAGGAAGGCCTTGTCCGCCATGGAGCTTCACACCGCACCGATGTAGACTTTCCACGATTTGCGGGAGGGTACCGTCCGTGCCGCGTCGCGCATTGGGTTTTGTCTGTTGCGGTTTGGCGTTCGTAATTTCCGTCGCGGTTCCAGCGAAGGCGGCGCAGGAATGCGTGGCCCCGAGGCTGGAAAACACGGTGCCGATGGAGGCCATCGGCGATTCGGGCAAGGTGGCGGTACCGATCACCCTGAACGGCGCGGAAAGGAAATTCCTCTTCGATACCGGCGGCGGCTCGATGAACTATGTCTCGAGCGCGGTGGCCCTGAAATTGGGCATGTTCAGGACAGATAATTTTGCCGCGTTGGACCTGGCCGGGAACAAGTCCTACAAAGTCGCTGGCGCGCGAGAAGTGAAGTTTGGCGCGGTCAGCGGCCGGGACGTCGCCATTTTCCAGGTCGTGCCGAATTTGGGGTTTGACGGCATCCTGTCGGCCGGAACGATGACCGGCGACGATCTCGACATCGATTTCGGCGCCATGCGATTGAATTTCTTTTCCGCCGATCATTGCCCGGGCGATGTGGTCTATTGGCCGCATCAGGCGCTCGCGGTGGTGCCGGTCACGACGGCGGGCGGCCACTTTGAACTTGCCGTGACGCTCGATGGTCATCCCCTGACGGCGGTGATCGATACCGGCTCGCCCTGGACCATCCTCGACCTCGCCTGGGCAAAGAAAAATCTGGGTTTCTCTTCAGAAGCGACAGCGCCGCAATCATCTGACATTCCAAAAGATGATCCGGACAAGCAGATTTATTTTCGCAAATATTCCGCGCTTTCGTTCCCGGGAATCGCCATCACAAAGCCCCTGGTGATCATCCGGCCGGTCCAGTTTGGCGATGGAGACGACGCGGCCACCACCAGCCGCCGTGCGCCCGATCTCATCATCGGGATGGAGGTGCTGCGGCACCTTCATCTCTATTACACGGCCAGCGAACAGAAGCTCTACATCACGCCCGCGGCATCGGGGCCATCATCGCTGCCCAAAGACGTTGCGCCATCGCCCAGCGGTCACGCTTGGCCGCAGAATGCCCAGCTCTATTCCAAGGTGTGGGACCCCATCCATCGGCCGCACTAGCGAGACTCAATCCAGGGCATCGGCGATAGATTGTTGAGCGCGCGCAATTTCACGTGTTGTTGATAGATGTGCAGCAGCATCTCGGTCACCGCCGGGATATTCCCGGACGTGGCCTGCTTCACCAGATAGGGGTTGATCAAGGTCTTGGGCGTGTCCGCCGACAGGTAAACCGCGACATCGCGCGTGACCAGGGTCGTGACATAGTCGGCGAAGCCGGGCTTCAGGATCGCTTTCTCTCCACCCAGGATCATAAAATTCACGCCCGGCCCCGCGGCGCGATATACTTCCGGCAGCTTAGCCACCTCCTGGGTCAGCATCAGGATGCCGCTCTTGTCCGGCCGCCACGCCTCGCCCAGTTGTGGCACCAGCCGCCAGCCACAGAGAAAGCCGCGGCAGACCTCGAACCGCGTCTCATAGATGCCGCACCCTTTGCCGGGGAGACAGTGCTTGCAAGTGCGCCCCGCCTCTTTGTCCAGGTCGATCACGCGCAGCGCCATGCAACAAACGGTACAGCTGCCGCAATCGTTGCCGGGCGCGCTTTGGATCATCGCGGGCCTATGCGTGTTTCAGCGCGCCGCCCTTGTGGGCCGCGATGTGATCGCTCTTGTCGCTTTTGATTTCATATTGCGGATCGCCGGGCGAGGCGTGGTGCGTGTAGCCCTTGTAGTCGAAGTCCTTGGTGTGGACGGCAATGATCTTCCCCGAGACATGACCGGCCTCGGAGTTCCATCGCACATGATCGCCGATTTTGAACCGCTGGGTCATTGCGTGAACTCCGTATCTCCGCATTATAAGCGCACTTCGCCTAAAGAAAGTGCGCGGAATTTTGCGCGCCTCCCTCGCTTCGCTCGAAGAGGGGCAAGGTTTCCTAAGCTCGCTTCGCTCACCAAGGAAACCTAAGCCGATTAAATGCTTGCCCAACCTCTTCTTTCCGGCCCATGATGCTCGCGGCTGGGGAGCCGTGACGTGAACATGGGATGTTCATGCTGACAATGGCCCGTCGAACCTCGGCACCGCGCCAGGGGCACAATATAGCGCAGCTTGAAGCTGAGGAACCTCCGACGTTCCTGGGTCACGGCGTGGCGGTCCATGGCGTGCTCGAAATCGATGGCGAGATTGTGGTGTCCGGCCGGGTCATAGGCCGCATTACCGCGCGCCGCCTGGTGATCGCCGCCGATGGCACTGTCGAAGGCGATATCATCGCGGGCGAAGTCATCATCGCAGGGCGCCTGAACGGCCGCGTCTTCGCCCCCACCGTGACGATCGAAGACGGCGCCGAGATCGAGGGCCGCATCTTTCATACCAATGTCACGGTTGCGCGCGGCGCCCGCGTCACCGGCCGCATGCCATGGCGGCCGCTCAGCTATTTCGAAACACTCGACGAACTTCCGGAGGTGCGTGCATGACTTTATTCCACCGCAACGACAAATCGGGTGACGCCAACGCGCGCCAAACCCCACCGCAGGCGGCGCCGCCAAAAACGGAAAGCGCTGCGCCAAAACCCGCCGAACCGGTTTTGGCGGTGGCCATCGCCAAACCATCCTCGATCTCAACGTCAACAGCCACCAAAGCAGGAGCATCCATGGCATCGGTCATCAGCAAGGCCCTCAAGATCACAGGCGAGCTTGAGAGCACGGAGGACATCCAGATCGACGGCCAGATCGAAGGCGATGTGCGCGGCGTGGGCGTGAAGATCGGGCAGAACGCCAAGGTGAAGGGCACGGTTTATGGCGACGAGGTCGAGCTGGCCGGCACCATCGAAGGCAGGATCGAATCCAAGAAGGTCATTCTTGCCGGCACCGCGCGCATGACCGGCGATATCTGGCACCAGGAGATCAAGATCGAATCCGGCGCCTATATCAGCGGCACTCTGAAACCCGATTTGGGCAAAGGCGATGGAAAGCCGGTCCACAAGCCGGCGGGCCCTGCCGCCGGCACTTCATCCGCAAGCGCTTCGCCCGCAAGTCCAGGCAACGCCGCGGCCCCGGCGGCGCATCATTGACCCGGACGACAGCCCCCTCCTTTGAGGAGGGGGCTGCGCACTGCTACTTTTTGGCGATGGTGGGATTGAACCAGCCGGCCTGCATCACATGCTGTGACGGGCGGAAGCTGAGATAATCCGCGTGATCGGGGATGTCGGCCCAGCCATGGACCACGCCGGCCGGAACGATGATCACATCGCCCACTTTCACGTCCACTTTCCTGCTGCCAACCGCCATGCCGCCGCAAGACGGACCATTGGGGCCGCCCGGTTCGGGCATCATGCTGTGGCGCCCATTGGCGATATAGCCGTCCAACATCATCGTCCCGCCGCCGGAGATGATGTAATAGCCTTCGGTCTGGTGATCGTGGGTAAGGCCGCCCCGTATTGCGTCCGCCGGAACGTTCGCCATCTGCGTTCCGCAGGGCTCGGGCGCGGCCGCATTCGCGTTTGCCGGACGCGGCGCCGGCGGTGTGTGCGTCGAGCCACGATGAACGATGCCCAGCGCGAAATTCTCGCCGCCGATATCCACCACCATGGCGTTCTCGTCCTTGGTGGGCAGCGACTGCTCGCTCTGGTTGATCTTGTTGATGTCTTCCTTGGTGATGACCGTGCTCTTCAGGCTGCTGCCCTGAGCAAGAGCGGCCACCGGAATCAAAACGGACGCAACCAGCAAAGCTTTCAATGCGATGTTCTTCATGAAGTCCCCTCCAGTGTTGGAAGGGCAAGCGTAACACCGGCCCCGCCGGAGGGGGAGGGGGTATCTGAGGGAACGCCGGCAGGCTATTCGGCCTATTCGGCCGAGGTCACATATACCGTGCCCTGGCCGGGGACCAGATACATATGCAGTTGATGCAGCACATCCATGCCCAATGTAAGGTCGGGCACGCGCGCATCCGCCGAGCGCGCCCAGCTTCCCAGGACCAATTCACTATTTATTTCGTGCGTCAGGCTGTTGGTCAGGATCAGCGTTGGAACATTGTTCGCCGTGACGCCGCCCGCGAAGGAGATCTGAGGGAAGGTGTGAAGATAGACCTGCGCGCCGTTGCCGTCCTTCAGGTCGCCATTAGGCGTCATGTCCTTGAGACCCAGTACCAACTCGGCAATATCGCGGCGCATCACGGTGCGCGCCGAACTCGTGTCCAACACCGCATTGATCTGATGGCCCTGGACCATCACCGGCACCAGGATTTTTCCGTCCGCGATGGTCATGGGGATCTCTCCCACCGCGGAATGCGACCAGAACACCACTTGATTGGGATCGGTACATTTGGTCGGGGTGAGCCAATTGATCTGCTTTCCGGCAAAATCCAGCTCGACATCATATTGCCTGAAGAAATCGCCGGTCAGGAGTCCGTCATAGGGCTCGGACTGCGGCTTTCCCATCCTGGCATCGTTGGCAACCAGGAACATCATGTTGCGGCCTGTAGCCCGTCCGACGGTGAAGGAGGCAATGCGGACCCGGGTCTGCGCCGCGCCCGCGCCCAAATTGTCCCGGACATCGTGGACCGCGACGTTGCCCAGCCCCCCGTTGGTAAGAGCGGATAAGTCGTTGCCGAATGCCTGGCCCGCCATGTTGGTATTCCCGGCACCGATGGTCTCGCCCGGCTTGTAATTTTCGGGAAGTCCCAACTGAGTGACCGTCAGTTGCGAGACTTCGGTCTGGTTTGTGCCGATAGCGAGCAGAAAATGCCTGGGCGTGCCGTTGATCGCCACGGGCACGGTCACAAGATCGGTTCCGGCAAGCTGTTCCAGGGTGGCCGAGTCGACGACCGCGGGGAGCGCGCAGGTCCTGGGTATGGCATTGGCCGGTTGATCATTGAGCGCCACCATTATGGCGGGAGGGACAATCGCCGCCGGTTGGATCGGCTGTTGGACTGACTGTTGGATCGGCGCGGCTGGCGGATCATTCGGCGCCGCTGCCATATCGGAGGCGGAAGCTTGAGCGGGTAATAATTGCAGGGCGGCGGCGGGCGATGGCGCGTTGGCGCTCGTTACTGCTTCATGTGTTTGAAACGCTTGCGCCCCAACTGGACTTTCCGCGACCTGGCTTGTTGGCAAGGCGGTGGGCGAAATCTCGGAAGCGCGGGGCAGCGTTTTCTCAGCGTTCCTCTGGGCGTTCGGCAAAGGAAGTGGCG
>Ga0075522_10000916_pt1 | contig 22011 bp, 20 predicted proteins | sample NGEPerA_FD_74796 | JGI IMG/M metagenome (GOLD analysis project Ga0075522, IMG submission 74796) | Arctic peat soil microbial communities from the Barrow Environmental Observatory site, Barrow, Alaska, USA - NGEE PermafrostL2-A | ecosystem: Environmental > Terrestrial > Soil > Wetlands > Peat ...
ATCTGGAACATCTCCTTGGGCAGGAACTCAGACTGCATGGCGATCTTGAAGACGCCAAAGCCCAGGAAGGAATCCATGCATTCGCCGAAGCCGAAATCCTTGAAGCGGGTCTCGCCATTGTCGCTTACATCTTCCAGCGGCCGTTCCGCCGCGTCGATGCCGTATTTCTCGATCATCACCCGGATCAGCTTGGCGTGGCGCGCTTCCTCGAAGCCCTGCAGCGCGATGGCCTTCTTCAGCACGGGATCGGTGACGGTCTCGGTGAAGGCGGCGACAATCGCGCCTGCCCGGCGTTCGGTATAGAAGACCTCTTCCCAGAACGGCACGGATTTGAGGCGCGCCAGCGCCGCCTCGTCCAGCTCCGGCCAAGGCAGCGTGTCAGGATTGAATTCGGTATAGGTATCGTGGAAATGGCGGCAGAATGTATCGCGATGCTCCAGCGATCCGATCTTCATGTGCCCTTCTTCTTTCCCAGGAATTTCAGCGCTAACCGCGCCATGAAAGGCACGAAGCGTGGCCGCTTGAGGCGGTTGTCGTAAGGCAACAAGCGACGGTCATTTTCGGAGAGGCAGATGGCGACCAGCTCGCCCACATTGATGTCGGCGCCCAGCTGCTCGGCGCCGGTCATGGTGAAGTTATTGTCCTGCTGGCCATGGCCCATGTCGCCGGCGATGCCGATGCGCTCCCAGATCAGGAAGGCCCAGACCGCCAACACTTTCACTTCGAAATAAGGACGGCGCCACCAAGCCATGTTGCGCCGATGCCAAGCCATCCAATTGACGAAGAATAAAATGTGGCGCGCTTCCTCGTTCACCACCGGATCAAAGGTCTGGATCAGTTCGGGTGGGAAATAGCCGGTGTCCTTGGCCGCCTTGAACAGGCCGAAAGCAAAGAAAGAATCGATGCATTCCGAATAACCCGTGACCATGAAGGCCCATTCCGGATCCTTCGGCACCGGATAGACCGGCTCGGGCGCCAGCTTGATACCATAGGCTTCCACCAGATTGGCCAGCACATGGCGGTGGCGGCGCTCCTCGAACCCGTTGAGGTTCACCGCCTTGTTCAGCAGCGGATCGGTGATGGTGTCGGCATAGGTGCAGACATTGAGCCCGGCGCGGTTCTCGGTCTGCACCGCAATATCCCAGATCGGCAGCGAGGTGATCCGCTTCTCGGCTTCCTCGCCCAGGCGCGGCCAGTCCAATACCTTGGGACGATAGGGATCGTGGGTGTCCAGCAGCGTCTTGCAGAAGAGGCGCTTGTGCGCGTCCGAGCCGAAGCGGATGGGACCATCCTCCGGCCACGCGCCAGTGTCGCGCGTCAGATCGGGCGGGATGGCGAATGCCGGACTGCTCATTGAATTTCTTCCCGAAACATTAGTTTGCCGGGCGGCCCACCCACCGCGCGGCACATTCGCTATTGTACCCAAAAGTCGGAAAAGCCGCCAAGGCGAATGTTCCGCGCCGCGATCAACCCCGCCATGCCGGGATCGGTGAGGGCGGCGAGTTCCGCGCGATAGCCATAACCTGCGGCGCTCCCCGAATATGGCCCGGTGGCAGGATGACAATAAATCTCGCTCACGCCCTCGGGCAGATGTTCCAGCAACCCCTTCAGCCGTGTTCCCGTCATCGCGCCCGACCAGGCCAGGCCGAACATTTGATCGGGCGTGGCGATACCGGCTTTGCGGAAATGACGGCGCAAGCGGTGCGCGAAGGGCGCGGTGAGGAACACCGTGCCGGACGGCTTATGCGGCTCGATCCGCGCCAATATCCCTTGTGGTTCCAGCGGCACGCGCGCGCCTTTGGCCCCATGCGCGGCGGCGAATTTCACGATCAGGGCGGCGATGGTGGGATGAAGATGGAAATGCTTGTGGGCATTGACATGATCGAGCTTCAAGCCCGTGGCAGCAAAGGCTTCGAACTGGGCCTCGATCTCGGCGGCGAGTTGGACCTTGACCTTGGAGCGGAAAAACATCGCCGCCCCTGCCCGCGCCATGTCGTTGCGGAAATTGCCGTTCCGGTCGACCAGATCGGGCACAATGCGCGCCGGCAAAACCGGCTTTCCATCCACCAGAACCAGATGAAGTCCCACTCTTAGTTGGGGCAGATTGCGGGCCCGCGCCACCGCGTCGGCGGCGGCGGCGCCCGACACCATCAGGCTGGCGGCGGTGAGCACGCCCTCTTTGTGCGCGCGCTCCACCGCCTGATTGACTTCGACGGCCGCGCCAAAATCGTCCGCCGTGACGATCAGGTTTCTCAACGTCAGGAAACGATCATGTCTTCCCGGTTCCTAAGGAACTGGAAGAACTCCACGCCTTCGCGCAGTCGGCGCACCAGCATATGACGCGAGGTGAGCATCTCGCCCACGATCTCGGCGATCTTCGACGGGCGGAAATAGAATTTCTTGTAGAACTCCTCGACCGACTCGAAAATCTCGGTGTGGCCGAGATGGGGATAATTGAGCGGCGCGATCTGCGTGCCGTCGTCGGTCAGAAGATCGACATCCGACGCGAACCAGCCATTTTCCTTGGCCTGCTTGTAGAGGAAGGTGCCGGGATAGGGCGCGGCCAGCGACACCTGCAGGGTGCGCGGATTGACTTCCTTGGCGAAGGCCAAGGTTTCCTGGATGGTTTCGCGGGTCTCGCCCGGCAGGCCCAGGATGAAGGTGCCGTGCACGACGATACCCAGCGCGTGGCAATCCTTGGAGAAGCGCTTGGCGACCTCGACCAGGAGGCCCTTCTTGATGTTGTGCAGGATCTTCTGGTTACCGGACTCATAGCCGACCAGAAGAAGCCGCAAGCCATTCGCCTTCATCACTTCCAAGGTCTTGCGGGGCACATTGGCCTTGGCGTTGCAGGACCAGGTGACGCCCAATGGTCCCAGCGCGCGGGCCAATTCTTCCACGCGAGCGTGATCGTCGGTCAGCGTGTCGTCGTCGAAGAAGATTTCCCTGATCTGGGGGAATTCGTCTCGCACATATTTCACTTCCTCGACCACCTTCTCGATCGACTTGTAGCGGTATTTGTGACCGCCAATGGTCTGGGGCCAGAGGCAGAAGGTGCAGCGTGATTTGCAGCCGCGGCCCGTGTACCAGGACATGTAGGGGTGCAGCAGATAGCCGCCGAAATAATTCTCGACCTTGAGCTGCTTGTAGAGCGGCAGGACCGACGGCAGCCGGTCCATGTCCATCAGGATTTCGCGCTCGGGATTGTGGACGATCTGGCCGGCCGCGTCGCGATAGGAAAGGCCCTTGATGCTGGACCAGTCGGCGCCGTTCGCCAGTTCCTGGATGGTGAACTCATATTCGTTGCGACAGACGAAATCGATCGCCGGGCAGGCTTCCATGCTCTGCTGCGGTTCGACCGCGACCTTGGCGCCGATAAAGCCGATCTTGGCGGTGGGATTAAGGGCGCGGACCATGCCCGCGGTGCGCATGTCGGATTTGAAGCTGGGCGTCGAAGTATGGACGACGATCAGCTCATGCGCCTTCACATCCTCTTCGATGTCCTTGAAGGAGAGCTGGTGCGGCGGCGCATCGATCAGGCGCGAGCCCGGCACCATCGCCGCGGCCTGGGCCAGCCAAGTGGGGAACCAGAAGCTCTTCACTTCGCGTTTCATCTGATAGCGCGCGCCGGCGCCGCCATCATAGCCATCGAAGGAAGGAGCTTGGAGGAAAAGCGATTTCATGGGCATGGAACTAAGCCTTCAGGATTGGGACATTCACGATTGGGAAAGCGCGCCGCTGGTCTCGACCTGGAAGCGGCTGCCCCGCCAATAGACTGTTTCGCCGAAGCGGGACATCACGAAAACGGCGAAACTCAGCACGTCGCGCACGGGCAAGAGCCAGAACGGACCCGCATGCGTGCCAAAAATATCATCAATGCGGCGCTTGAGGAACAGCCGGGAGCCAAGCGTGACCAGCATCACCACAAGGCTGGCCCAGTTGAAACCCAGGAAAACCGCCGCGATCAGGGCGATGGGGAACCCGAACGTCACCACACTGCCCAGATGGCCCAATGAATCGACCATGCGGATGGTGCGGGTCCAGCGCAGCTCATGGCGGAACAGATCCCGCACGCTGGCCTCGGACGCGGTGTGGCCCACGCCCAGGGCGGGGATTGCCACGGTATAACCCTTGGCCCGCGTGGCGCGGCCGATCTCATAATCGTCGGCGAGAAAATCCGTGAAGGCGCCGAAACCGCCGATCTCCTCCAGCACGCCGCGGGTGAGCGCGATGGTCGAGCCCATGCAGGGATCGGCCAGGCCCAGGCTGGTGGCCAGCATCACATTGGGCAAGAATTCGTAGGAGGTCCCCATCGCCGAGAGCGTGGACCAAAGACGGTCATCGCCGCGGATCACTTCGCCTGTATAGAGGCAGGTGACCAGGCCCACGCCGGGACGCGCCAGCGCGTCGGTGACACTACGCAGCCAGCTTCGCGGAACGACGATGTCGCTGTCAGACAGCACCAATATGTCGTGCCGCGCCGCCGGCAGCATGTTGATGAGATTCGAGATTTTGGCGTTGAAGCCATAGAGCGCGCCGTCAGCGACGATGCTGGTGTCGAGATGCGAGTAGCGCGCCTGCAAGGCCTGAACCACGGCGATGGCCGGGTCCTTTTCGTCATGGACGCCGAAGACGATCTGGACCTGTCCCGGATAATCCTGGGCAAAGAAGCTCTCCAGATTGTCGAAAAGCCCCGGTTCGCCCAGATGCAAAGGCTTCAGGATGGTGACGGGCGGATAAGCGGGTGCGGCCACGGCATCGGCGCGCATGAACCGGCCGGCGAGAAAGGCCGCCGCCAGTGCATACGCCGCTCCGCAAAGCGCCAGGCCGGCCAACAGCCATCCGGCGGATGTGAATATCATCGCCACCAAATCGTTCGGCCCCCTCGCCGACGCATCTATTTAATGGACGGACCCCAGTCAAAGAAGAGGCGGGGTGTCACAAATCGCGCCAATCCGGTATCTTTTACGGATTCAGGGCAGCCCCACCGGGTTTCGATGGCTGGAACACGTGAAACCCTGTAATTCCCCTGTAATGAACGGTCTTCAAATCCGCGATGTGACGATTCCCGGGCGGGTTCTGACCGCGCCGATGACGGGCGTTTCCGATCTGCCGTTCCGCCAGACCGCGGCGCGGCTGGGCGCGCCCTATGTGGCCACCGAAATGGTGGCCTGTGACTCGTTTGCCCGCGGCCGTCCCGACGTGGTGCGGCGCGCGGCGGTGGGTGACGGTCTGCCCCTGATGGTGATCCAGCTGGTGGGACGCGAAGCGGAATGGATCGCCAAGGGCGCCAGGCTCGCCGAACAGGCCGGCGCCGACATCATCGATTTCAACATGGGCTGTCCTGCCAAGGAGGTCACCGGCGCGCTTTCCGGTTCGGCCCTGATGCGCGACGAGGAATTGGCGTCGCGCCTGATCGGCGCCGCAGTGGAAGCCACCAGGCGCCCGGTCACATTGAAGATGCGGCTGGGATGGGATGAGCATTGGAAGAACGCGCCCGACATTGCCCGCCGTGCCGAACAATTGGGCGTTGCCGCCATCACCGTGCATGGCCGCACCCGCCAGCAATTCTATCGCGGCAACGCCGATTGGCGCGCGGTGGCTGAAGTGAAGCAGGCCGTGAAAATTCCCGTCATCGTCAATGGCGACATTGTCGATCTTGCCAGCGCCAACGAAGCGCTCAGGCAATCGGGCGCCGACGCCGTGATGATCGGGCGGGGCAGTTACGGCCGGCCTTGGATCGCGGCCAGCCTCAGCCGTGCACTCGCCGGGGAAGACCCGGCCGAACCGGAAGCGAAGACGCGGTTGGACATTCTCTTTCGCCATCTTGCCGCTTCCTTGAAATTTTACGGCGAAGCGCTGGGCTTACGCGTATTTAGAAAGCACCTGGGCTGGTATGTGGAAAATGCCCCCTTGGGCACGCCGGAAAGCCGGCGTGCCGCCAAAGCGTGGCTCTGCCGGATCGAAAGCGCGGCAGCCTTGGAAAAAGCGGTCGTCACATTTTGGTCAGGGTCCCCCCTTCCAATCCCCGCCGCCATGTCTATGTAAAACATCTGTAAAGACGGGGCGGCTAAGGAGCTATGCCCTTGCAGAGGGTTGGGGTCGGTCCCACCTTTCTGATAGGAGTGCCGGACCGGGGGTGACTTACGCCGGTCATTTCAAGGGGAATTCATGTTACGCCAACTTTCGGTCATCGCGGCCGTAGCAGCGACGCTTTGCGCTTGCAGCCCGCCACGGCCACAACGTCCCCCACCGATGGTGGGCTTCATGGTGGTGCGCGAGCAGCCGGTACAACTCACGGCTGAACTGCCTGGCCGCACCGATCCTTTTGCCGTCTCCAATGTCGAGCCGCAGGTCACTGGCATCATCCAGGAGCGCCTCTTCACCGAAGGCAGCATCGTCAAGGCCGGCCAGTCGCTCTATCAGATCGATCCCAGGCCCTATCAGGCGGCGCTGGATCAGGCCGCCGGACAACTCGCCCAGGCCCAGGCCAATCTCGTCAATGCCAGGCTCGACCTCAAACGCTACCAGACGCTGGTGGGGCAGAACGCGATTTCGCAGCAGACGCTGGACACCCAGGTCGCGCTGGTGGGTTCGGATGAAGGCATCGTCAAATCCGATCGCGCCAATGTCGAAGCTGCTGAGATCAATTTGCGCTATACCAAAGTGATCGCGCCCCTCACGGGGCGCATCGGCGCCTCCGCCGTCACGCCCGGCGCGCTGGTCACGGCCAACCAAAGCACGCCACTGGCGGTGATCTCGACACTCGATCCCATCTATGTCGACATCAATCAATCGAGCGACGAGCTTCTGGCGCTGGAACAGCAGGCCCGCAAAGGCCAGGTGAACCGCAACGAGCCGCTCGCCGCGAAAGTGACCCTCAAACTCGGCGACGGCAGCGAATATCCGATCGAAGGCAAACTGCAATTCACCGACGTCACGGTGAATCAAACCACCGGCACTGTTCTGTTGCGCGCGCTCTTTCCCAATCCCGACGGCGTCCTGCTGCCGGGCCTCTATGTCCGCGCCGTGATCAACGAAGGCGTGGATTCGCACGGCATCCTGGTGCCCCAGACCGCGGTCGGCCGCGACGCCAAGGACCAGCCCACCGTTCTGGTTCTGGACGATCAGAATATGACCCGGCTCAGGGTCATCACCACCGGCCGCATGACCGGTGGTGACTGGCAGGTGCAGGACGGCCTCAAGCCCGGCGACAAAGTTGTCGTGCAGGGGCTGATGCAGCTGATGGGAAGCATTGGGCCCGACACGAAAGTGACCCCGGTGCCAGCCAAGACCCCCGGCCCAGCCGCCCCTTCAGGCCCCCAATAAAAGGAGCGCCCCATGGCGTTATCGCGCTTCTTCATCGACCGTCCGGTTTTCGCCTGGGTGATCGCGATCGTGATCATGGTGGCGGGCGGCATCTCCGCATTCTTTCTTCCCATCGAGCAGTATCCCACCATCGCGCCGCCTGCGGTGGCGGTGAACGCGTTCTATCCCGGCGCCGACGCGGCCACGGTGCAGAATTCCGTCACCCAGGTGATCGAGCAGCAGCTCACCGGTCTCGACAACCTTCTCTATTTCTCCTCCAACTCCAACGCCGATGGCTCGGTTTCGCTGATCGCCACATTCGCGCCCGGCACCAATCCCGACATTGCCCAGGTCCAGGTCCAGAACAAGGTTCAGCAGGCGGTGGCGCAGCTGCCCAGCCAGGTGCAGCAGATCGGCGTCACTGTGGCCAAGGCCGAGACCAACTTCCTGTTGATCGTCGTGCTCTACGACCCCACGGATCGTTACGACAATGTCGATTTGTCGAACTTCATGGTCTCGAAGATGCAGGATCCGCTGTCCCGCGTCACCGGCGTGGGCAACGTCCAGGGCTTCGGCGCGCAATATGCGATGCGCGTCTGGCTCGACCCCTACAAGCTTCACGATTTCTCGCTCCAGCCTTCCGACGTCTATGCCGCCATCCAAGCCCAGAATGTGCAAGTTTCAGCCGGACAAATCGGCGGCCAGCCTTCGGTGCCGGGCCAGGCGATCAACGCCACCGTCACGGCGCAGTCGCAACTTCAGACGCCGGAGCAATTCCGCAACGTCATCCTCAAGACCACGCCAGGCGGCGCCGTAGTGCACCTGTCCGATGTGGCGCGGGTGGAACTGGGCGCCGATACCTATGGCGTCGTCAGCACCATGAACGGCCATCCTGCGGCAGGTCTTGCCATTCTGCCGACGCCTGGCGCCAACGCGCTTCAGCTGGTGAATCAGGTCAAGGCACGGGCCTTGTCGCTGGTGCCCCAGCTTCCCCCCGGCGTGAAGATGGACTTCCCGGTGGACAATACCGAGTTCATCCGGCTCTCGATCCGCGACGTGATGATCACCCTGGTGGAAGCCATCCTGCTGGTGATTCTGGTGATGTATCTTTTCCTGCAGAATTGGCGCACCACCTTGGTGCCCGCGGTCGCGGTGCCGGTGGTGCTGCTGGGCACCTTTGGCGTGCTGGCGGCGTTCGGCTATTCCATCAACGTGCTCACCCTGTTCGCGTTGGTGCTGGTGATCGGCCTTCTGGTCGATGACGCCATCGTGGTGGTCGAGAATGTCGAGCGCATCATGCGCGAAGACGGCTTGCCGCCGCGCGAGGCTACCTTGCTTTCGATGAAAGAGATCACCGGCGCCTTGATCGGCATCGGCCTGGTGCTCACCGCCGTGTTCCTGCCCATGGCGTTCTTCAGCGGATCCACCGGCGTGATCTATCGCCAATTCTCCGTCACCATCGTCTCGGCGATGCTTTTGTCCATCATGGTGGCCTTGGTGCTCACGCCGGCCCTGTGCGCCACTCTGCTCAAGCCGATCGAGAAGGGCGGGCACGCCCATGCCGGCGGTTTGCTGGGACGTTTCTTCGACGGCTTTAATCATTATTTCGACCGCTTCCGCGCCTGGTACCGCAAAGTCCTGGAATGGGTGCTGGATCGCAGCCGCACCACCATGGTGATCTATGGGGTCCTCGTCGCGGTGATGGCGCTTCTTCTTTACAACCTGCCGACCGGCTTTTTGCCGGACGAGGACCAAGGCTTCATCCTCAACCTGGTCACTCTGGCGCCGGGATCGGAACTGTCGCACACGCTCGCGGCGGCCAAGCAGGTCGCGAACTATTACCAGACCGCTGAGAAGGACAACGCCACGATGGTCTTCGCGGTCGCGGGCTTCAACCCCATCGCGGGCGCCGGCCAGAATGCGGGCGTGGCTTTCGTCAAGCTCAAGGATTGGAACGATCGTCCAGGCGCCAAGAACGTCGCCTCGGCGATCGCGCAACGCGCCTTCTTCGGTCTGTCCCGGGTTCCCGACGCCCAGATCTTTCCCATCGTGCCGCCCTCGGTGCCGGAACTGGGTTTTGCCAGCGGCTTTGACATGGAAATGGAAGACCGCGGCAATCTCGGCCATGCCGCGATGATCCAGGCGCGCAACCAATTGTTGGGCCTGGCCGCCCACGATCCCCTGCTCGCTCAAGTGCGCCCCTCGACTTTAGATGATTCCCAGCAGCTTCACATCACTGTGGACCAGGAGAAGGCGAACGCGCTGGGGGTTTCGACCGCCGATATCAACAGCACCTTGTCCGCGGCCTGGGGCGGCCTCTTCGTCAACAATTTCATCGACCACGACCGGGTGAAGCGCGTCTATATCGAAGGCGACGCGCCATACCGCATGACGCCCAGCGATCTGGACCGCTGGTATGTGCGCACCTCGACCGGCACCATGGCGCCCTTCTCTTCCTTCGCGCGCGCCGACTGGACCCTGGGACCGACCACGCTGTCCCGCTACAACGGCTTGCCGGCCATTGAAATCCAGGGTTCGGGCGCCGCGGGCATCAGCACCGGCACCGCAATTTCCGAGATGGGCAAGCTGTTCGAGCAATTACCGAAGGGGGTGGGCTTCGAGCCGACCGGGCTTTCCTATCAAGAGGAGCGGGCCGGCGCGCAAGCGCCCGCGCTCTATGGCTTGTCCATCCTCATCATCTATCTGTTCCTGGCCGCCCTGTATGAGAGTTGGGCGATCCCGCTCTCCGTGATGCTGGTCATTCCCTTGGGGGTGATCGGTGCGGTCGGCGCCGCCAGCGCCAGGCATTTCTTCAACGACATCTATTTCCAGGTGGGTTTGCTGGCGATCATCGGTCTTTCCGCCAAGAACGCCATCCTGATCGTCGAGTTCGCGGTGGACTATGAAAAGAAGGGCATGCACGCGCGCGAGGCCGCGATGGAAGCGGCGCGCGTCCGGCTCAGGCCCATCCTGATGACCTCAATCGCCTTCGTCGCCGGCGTCTTCCCGCTTGCGATCGCAACCGGCGCGGGCGCAAGCAGCCAGAATGACATCGGCACCGGCGTGGTCGGCGGCATGGTGACCGCCACGGTACTGGCGATCTTCTTCGTTCCGGTCTTCTTCCAATTGATCAACCGGGGCCTGCAGCACCACGAATAGGCCAGGCTTAACGGCTCCTCGCCAACTGCCGCAGCTCGTCCTTGAGCGCGGCCACCGGACGGCCCAGATCTTTTTCGATTGCCGCGTGATAGGCGCGCCAGATCGGCACGGCGCGGGCGAGAAGCGTCTTGCCGCTTGCCGTGAGTTGGACCAGCCGGGCGCGCGCGTCCTTGGGATCGGTCACGATCCGGATCAGCTTGCGCCGCAGCAGCGGCTTCAGCGCCGCCGTCAACGTGGTGCGGTCCATCGCCAGGAATTCCGCCACAGCGCCCATCGCCGCCGGCTCCGGCCGGTTCAGCGACATCAGAAGCGAGAATTGGCCGTTGGTAAGGTTGAGCGGCCGGAACGCCTCGTCGAAATGGCGGCCCAGCGCGCGGGCGGCGCGCTGCACATGCATGCAGAGGCAGGCGTCGCGCACTTCCAAGGTGGTGGCGAAAGGCAGATCCGTCATAAAAGCATAAATGTTGACATCAACGTATTTGTCAAGTTTGATCGCGGCCCGGAGGATTCCATGCAACATCCCGTCGTTTCCCGCGAAGAATGGCTGGCCGCCCGCAAGGTGCTGTTGGCGCAGGAAAAAGAAGAAACTCATCTGCGTGACAAGGTGCGCGCCGCCCGTCTGGCTCTGCCCTGGGTCAAGCTGGACAAGGACTATGTCTTCGAGACGCCCGAGGGCCGCAAGCACCTCTCCGACCTGTTCGATGGACGGCATCAGCTCATCGTCTATCATTTCATGCTGGGACCGGGCTGGAAGGCGGGCTGCCCCGGCTGCTCCTTCCTCTCCGACCATATCGACGGCGCGCTGCCGCATCTCAACCATCATGACGTGACCTGGGTGGCGGTGTCGCGCGCCGCCATGAACGAAATTGCGTCCTACAAGAAACGCATGGGCTGGAAATTCCCCTGGGTTTCATCCAACGGCAACGACTTCAATCATGATTTCCATGTATCCTTCAGCAAGGAGGAATTGGCCAAAGGCGAGGTCGACTATAATTTCCGCAAGACACCCACCGCCGACGCCAATGACGAGCTGCCGGGCCTGAGCGCCTTCTACAAGAACGACAGAGGCGAAATCTTCCACACTTATTCCAGCTATGCCCGGGGCCCCGAAGAAGTGATCGGCACCTTGATGATCCTTGATCGCGCGCCGCTTGGCCGCAACGAAAGCGGCACCATGAATTTCGTGCGCCGCCATGACGAGTATGACCAACCCGTAAAAGCCGCGGAGTAACGAGATGCCTCATTCTTTCTTCTGGTACGACGTGATGACCACCGACACCAAGGCGGCGCAAAAATTCTATTGCGACGTGGTGGGATGGACGGCGGAGGACACCGGGCCGAAGGGCAACGGTTACATCCTGTTCAACGCACAGGGCCAGGGCGTCGCGGGACTGATGACCATTCCAGAAGAGGCTGCCAAGCATGGCGCGCGTCCCGGCTGGATGGGCTATATCGCGGTGGACGACGTGGATGAAGCGGCCAATCGCCTGAAGCAGGAAGGCGGCCAAGTCGTTCGCGGTCCCATCGACGTTCCGGGCATCATCCGGTTCGCGGTGGTGGTCGATCCGCAAGGCGCGGCCTTCATGATCGCCAAGGCCACGCCCCCGCAGAATGCGCCGTCACCCCTGCCGCAAGGCACACAAGGCACCATCGGCTGGCGCGAGCTTTATGCCAATGAATGGCAATCGGCCTTTGCCTTCTATGAGAAGATGTTCGGCTGGACCAAGGCCGATGCGATCGACATGGGCCCGATGGCCACCTATCAGCTATTTGCCGCGGGCGGACCGCCCATAGGCGGCATGATGACCAAGCCGCCGCAAGTGCCGGCGCCGCATTGGGGCTTTTATATCAACGTGCCGGAAATTGACGCAGGCGTGGCCAGGATCACTGCCGGCGGCGGCAAGATTCTCAACGGCCCGGTCGAAGTGCCCGGTGGACAATGGGTGGTGAACGCCATGGACCCGCAAGGCGCCGCCTTCTCGCTGGTGGCGTCAAAGCGCTAGGCGCGCCAGCACGCGCTCGGTGATGCGGGTGCAGCGCGGCCCAAGGAATGGAAAAACGCCCATCATGCCGCTTGAGAGGGTTTTCTCCAGCTCGGCGCGCAGCAATTGCCGCGCGCGGAACAGGCGCGTGCGCACGGTCTGAGGATTGAGGGCCAGCTGCGCCGCGGTTTCCTCCACCGAGCAGCCCTCGATCTCGCGCAGCATGAAGACGATGCGGAATTCCCCAGGCAACCCGTCGATCGCCCGTTCCAAAAGGCGCCGCGTGCCGGAGCGCGCCGCCTCTTGTTCCGGGTCCAGCGCCTCGGCATGTCCGGGAAAGGGGATCACGCGCGTGTCATCCATCATGTCCAGATCCGTGGTGGGACGGCGCAAGCGCAAGCGGCCGCGCGCCTCGTTCAAGGTGATGGCGGTGAGCCAGGTGGTGAGGCTGGATTCGCCGCGAAACTGCTGAATGCCGGCAAAGGCCCGCAGGTAAGCCTCCTGCAGCACATCCTCGGCCTCGTCGTCGCTGCCCACCACCGCGCGCGCCACCCGGAACAGCCGCTGATTGCAGCGCTGCATGATGGCGCGGAAGGCTTCGCGGTCACCGCCCCGCACCCGGTGGAGCAGAAGCTCCTCCGTCATGGTCTCGTAATCGAGCGCGGCCTGAGTCACTTGGTGCTTCCTTTAGCGACCGTCAGGGTGAGCTTCATGGTGGGATGATAACGGCAAAACACCTGCACTTGCCCAGCCTGTTTCAGCGTCACTTCGCCGTGGCTGCCCGGCGCCAGGTCAATATCGAAGCTGCCTCCTCGGGCAGTGGCGCTGTGTCTGAGGATATCCTTGTTCTGCCAGACGACCGTGTCTCCCACCTGAAGAGATGTTGGCGCCTTGCCGAACGCCATGTCCTGGATGGCGACGGTGTAACGCGCCGCTTCGGCCGGGATGGAGATACCGGCCAGAAGCGTCACGGCCAGCAGGAGGGACTGGCTGATCTTCATCCTATTTCGCCATGGACTTGGCGATCTCTTCGGCATGCATCTGGTGTGCGGTGAAGAGCGTCAGTCCCTGCTGCAGCAACGCCTTGAGCTCGGCGTTCTGCGAGTCGGGGATCAGCGTGTCCTTAAGCGCGCCATTGACGGTCTTATGATAAGCGACTTCGTTTTCGATATAGGCGCGGTCGAACGCTGCCCCGGACAGCTTGTCCAGTTCGGCGCGTTTGGCCTCGGCCGCCTTGGTGAGCGCCTGGCTGGTGGGATTGTCGGCCGGCGTCACGTTCAGCTTCTTGACCAGCGCCAGGGCCTTGTCGTTGACCGCCTGGTGATCGCGCACCATTTCCTCGGCGAAGGATTTGACCTTGGGATTGCTGGTCTTGGCGATGGCCTGCTTGCCGGCGGCGATGTCGAGCGCGCCCGCGGTATAGGCGATATGGGCGATCTGGGCGTCATTGGGCTTGGCGTCCTGGGCTTGCGCCACCAGCGGCGCGAGCATCAGGGCTGCGGCGAATAGAAACGCGGATTTACGGAACATTCTGGACCTCCTTGAAGGCTTGATTGCCTGTCCTTGGTCCATTGGATGACGGAGCAGGAAAAATGTTCCCGCGATAGAGGATTATTTCGCGGCTTCAGCCTTGGCCCAGCGCACCACCTCTTCATGGGTGGCGAACCACACGTCTTTCTTGGCTTTGGCGTGGCGGATCAACTCGTCCAGGATCCAGATGCGGGAGCGGTAGCCGATGATGTGGGGATGGCAGGTGAGCTGGAAAATCGCGCCATCCTCGTAAGCCGCGTCGAACTCGCGACGGAAAATATCGAACACATCGGTGGGCGGGGTATAAGGCCGCTGCGCCTGGAAGCGGTTCATCATGAAATAGACCGCATCGTCCCTCACCCATTCCACCGGCAGCTCGACCACGCCGCTGGGCGCGCCGTCCAGCAACAGCTCATAGCAATCCTCATCCGCCATCAGGGATGAATCGTAGAGCAGCCCCATCTCCTTCTCGATGGAGAGCGTGTGCGGGCTGAAATCCCAGGATGGCGTGCGCAACCCCGCCGGACGCTTGCCGGTGATCTTGGCCAGCGTGTCCGACGAGCGCAGCATCAACTCGCGCTCGTCTTCATGGCTGAGGCCGGAATTGAGCTCATGGATCCAGCCATGGATGCCGATCTCATGTCCCGCCCCGATCAAGCTTTTCTGTTCGTCGGGATAAAGCAGCGCCGTCACCGCGGGCACATAGAAAGAGGCGCGCACGTCATGCCGCTTCAATAACGCAGCGATGCGCGGCACGCCTACCCGCGCGCCATACTGGCCCCAGGCCATCCGGCCGATGGACTTGCCGCCGTCGCGCAATTCGTTGGTCTCGTGATCGGAATCGAACGACAGGGCGAAAGCACAGCGCGCGCCATCGGGCCAGGATTTGGGCCTCAGCATTTTCCCCGCCCGCACCTGATTGACCAGCCCGCGCCAATGCGCTTCGGGCCATTGCCAGGGATGCATCTCCTTATCCATCGCGTGTTTCCTTGAGCGGCAGGATCGCGGCCAGCGAGATCAGCGCACCGCCCACGATATAGAGCGCGGGCGACAAAGGCGAACCCGTCGCCTTGACCAGCCAGGTGGAAATGAAAGGCCCGAAGCCGCCGAACAGCGCCGTCGCCAAGCTGTAGCCGGTGGACATCCATAACAGCCGCGAGGCGGGCGGAAAGATTTCGTTCATCGCCGCGGGCGCGCCGCCGGAATAGATCGCCGTCATCAGCGCGAATACGATCTGCGCCAAGATGATGGGCAGCATGCTTTCGCTGCGCACGATCAGCAGGAACAAGGGATAGGTGAGAATGGCGAAACCGGCCGCGCCGGCCAGCAGCAAGGGCTTGCGTCCCACCCGGTCGGCGAGGCCGCCGAACAAAGGCGTCGTCACCGCAAGAACAAAAAGACTGAGCGCGTTCGACCACAGCGCGGCGGCGGGACCGAGGCGCGAGAAATGGGCCGTGAACACCGGCATATAAGTGAGGACGGCGTAATAGGCCACGGTCCAGATCACCGTGATGCCGATGGCGCGCGCCGCCAGCCGCATACCGGTGCCGACCGCGACCGGTGCGCCTTTGCGGCTTTTGAACACCGGCGTTTCCTCGACCTTGCGCCAGGTATAAAGACCCACCGGCAAGATCAGCGCGCCCAAAAGAAAGGGAATGCGCCAGCCGAAATCTGCCATCTGGTTTTTCGTAAGCAGGGTTGTGAACAGGGCGGCCACCGCCGAACCCAGCAGCATGCCGCAGGCGACGCTGGATTGCTGCAGGCTGGAGAAGAAGCCGCGGCGCCCCGCCGGCGCCCATTCATAGATGAAGGTGGTGGCGCTGGCCCACTCGCCGCCGGCGGAAAAACCCTGGATCAGGCGGCAGACAAGCAGAAGCCAGGGCGCCAGCGGACCGATGGCGGCGCGCGACGGCACCAAGCCGATTCCCGCGGTGCCCACCGCCATCAGGAAGATGGTGACGAGCAACGCCACCTTGCGGCCCTTGGCGTCGCCCAGCCGTCCGATCACGATTCCGCCCAGCGGCCGCACCACAAAGCCCAGACCGAAGGTGGCGAAGACCGCCAACAACCCGGCGAGTGGGTCGCTGGAAGGAAAGAATTTCAACGCGATCAGGGGCGCCATATAGGCGTAGATCACGAAGTCGTACCATTCCAAGAGATTGCCGGCAGCGGCGGCGAGAATGGAGCGCCACAGGCGCGGCGCTCCCGCTTCCTCAGATGTGCCCCCGTGCATGCGGCTTTGTCCCGGCCCTTTGGCCAAGCCTAGCGGGCGTAGGAAAATTTCACCAGCCCGGGCGCGGGATCAGGCCGGCTAGGATTTGCCTTCGAACGTGCGGAAGATGGCGGTCATCTCCTTGGGCAGGGCGGCATCGGCACCATAGCTGAAGGTGCCTTTGTCATGCATCTCACGCGCCGCGCGCATGAAAGCGCCCAGCGCCGCGCGGGCTAGCGAACTGCCGACGCTGATGCGCTTGACGCCGATGGCGGACAATTCGTCCAGGCTGAGCTGCACGCCCGAAAGTCCCATCACCACATTGACGGGGCGCGTGAGCGCGCCCACCAACCGGGCGATGTCCTCGCGCGAACGCAAGCCCGGTGCATAGAGCACATCGGCGCCGGCTTTCTCGAAAGCCTGGAGCCGCTTGATAGTGTCGTCCAGATCGGGCCGGCCATGAAGATAATTTTCGGCCCGCGCCGTCAGCGTGAATTTGTAGGGCAAGGATTTGGCGGCGGCCACCGCCGCTTCCACCCGCGCCACTGCCAGGCCGAACTCATAGATGGGCGCATCGGGATTGCCGCTGGAATCCTCGATCGAGCCGCCGACGATGCCGGTGGCGGCGGTAAGCCGGATGGTTTCGGCCACATCTTCCGGGGAATCGCCGAAGCCATTCTCCAGATCGGCGCTCACCGGCAGGTCGGTGGCCGACGCCAGATCGGCGGCATTGGCGAAGGTCTGGTCCCGGGTGAGCGTGCCGTCGCGCTGACCGATGGAAAAAGCATAGCCCATGCTGGTGGTGGCCAGCGCCTTGAACCCCAGATGCGCCAGAACCCGCGCGCTGCCACGGTCCCAGGGATTGGGAATGATGAAGGCCTTGGGCCCGTGATGCAGCGCATGGAACGCGTCGGCCCTGGCTTTCATCTGAGATGTCGCGGTCATCTGGTTCCTCCGGTGGAAGGAAAGCATAGCGCGGAGCGCCATGCGTGGGGTTCCGGGCTCCTATGCGATCCGATGGATTTTTGTGGTAAAGACCCGCCAATGACGCACCTCGCCTACAAATTCGCCGTCGCGCCGATGATGGACTGGACGGAGAGATTTTTGATTTCAATGAGTTACTGAGTAGCGTTCACACGTTCATCACACCGACTGTTCTTATTCTCTTTCATATCCGTTCCTTTTCGTTCCTACGCCAGACGAAGATGGCGCACCAATAAGAAAGGATTACGGTTGACGTACCTGAGGATCCCAATGGCCAAGAAATATACGCGTGATGAACTTATTGAGCGGCTTAAAAAGCCGGGCTGGGGTCTGGTTACAGGAAACCAGGCCATGCCTTTGCAAGGCACGCTGAGCCAGATGGTCGAGGCGACCCATGATAGACATTCGAAGGGCAATGCCTCCGGCCATATTAAAGAGATCGAGACGGCCATAGAAGTCGACATGCTCCAAATTCAGGAGCTTTGGCATCACTTGGGCTTGCCCGTTTGAATATGCGGCTCCGCGATAGCGGTTTCCGCGCGGCCACCCCTACCCATTCGGTTTGGAGGGCTCTGTCCTTCAAAGAAGTGACAATAACCTTCGCTTCGGGCGATCTCACCTCAGACTGAATTGCAAGGATCGCCATATCAATAGCTGATTGTTTTTTCTGCCGCGAAGCGCTCATCTTGGCGCCGTTCCGGTGAATTTCCCAATGAGCGTCGATTTCGCTCCAGATAACTCGATATTCAATGTCCGCCGCTATAGGCGAGGCTGGCATCTTCAATCTTATTATTCTTCGTGGAATTGTTTTCCTTAGCATTGCAATAGGTTATAAAATGGCAAGCAGTCTGTCATCGGTCACGATGTCCCACTAACTCTTTCCATCCTTGCGCGCGCCCAAGGCGCGATCCGCGCACGTTCAACGGCACGGGCGGAGAGGCCTTCTGCGATAACAGCCTCGCACTTTCTACGGCGAAGTCGCCAATTTCCGATGAAACAACCGGATGTTGCTCTTTTCGACCATCTCCCGAATCGGGGTGGGCGCCGCCGCGATCAGGACAACAGAGATTACAGCCCCAACCCCAGTTTGCGCCCGAACGACCAATCCACGCCGCCGCCGGACATGGCGACGCCGGAGATGTGTCGGCCGATGTGCTGTTCGAGGGCAGGTCGCCAGGGCACGAGGCTGAAACCGAGGCCATCGTCGATCATGGCGAAACGGCCACTGGAAAGCTGGGTCGAGCCAACAAGCTGACCGGTGACATAGTTGCCTGGGATAGCCGGTTGCCATGTCCGACCACGCTCGGCAGCGAGCGCCTTGCCGGTTCGCTCGATGTCGCCGCTCTCAAGCCTCTGGATCAGATCTTTCGGGTCGCGGACATGGCCGTCGCCGGGGTCGGTAATGTGGCCCATATCGGCCAGGGATCGCCTGCGCCGATCCAGCGCCGCCCGCACCTCCTGGCCAAACCCTTCGTGGGAAAGGACGGTCGGCTGGCGTGAGACCAGCTCGCGGTCGAGCCAGGTGTCCCCCTCATGGCCGACCTGCCGGTCGAGGCCTGTGGGAGACAGGATGCTGACCCGGATGTTCGCGCGGTCACGGGCGAGGTCATAGGCATGGCCGCGCTCGGGAAGGTCAGCAGGGACGCGCCAATGGTCGGCGTCGATCCGCTCGACATGGCCGGCCCGGCGCAACGCCTCCAGCCGGCGAACATGGGAGCGGACGAACGCCTCGGGATCGCCGCCCAACCTGTCGATGGCGGCACCCGCCCGCTCCAGATGGACGGTCGGGCGATAGACGCCTTCCTCACCGGCAACGTCCAGGATGTTGCGGTCGGAAGGGCGCTGGCCGGCGGGGGCGGAGCCGGCCGCCACGATCATGCCCCGGCGGATTTCTCCGGCAGGATCGGCATCCATTTCGATGTGATGAACACGGCCGTCCACCCCGTCTATGACCAGCCGGACCCGCTCACCCATCTCGTCGCCGCCGAGCCCCTTGTCCAGTACCCGGCCGACGATCCGCCCGGCGATCTCACCCCGGTGCAGGGCGTAGTACGAGATGGGTCGCACCTCGGCTAGACCTTCGCGCCCCAGCGCCTGGTGCATGGTCTTGATGATATCGCCGCGCTCGCCAAGATCCCGCAAAGTCTGCTCGGCCTTGGGCGATACGATCCAGCGGCCGGTCTCGACCTCGGTGGCGAGGCCCAGGCGCTCCAGCTTGCGCGCCCTCTGGATCAGCAGCGCGCGGTTCTGCCGGAAGGTGTCGAGCATGTCCCTGTCAGGACGCAGATCACCAAACTCATGGTCCTTTTGTTCATCGATCAGCATCCGGTCCAGCCGGGTGAAGCGGTCGGAGTCCACCTCCCGCTCAAGGCTCCGCGACACCTCCTGCTCGGTCTGGCGGCCCAGCTCCAGGGTGACGATCTCGCTGGCCCGTTCGCGGACGCCGTGGGCGATGTAGTCGCCAGCGATATTGAGGGTCTTGCCGTCGTCGGTGATGCCCCGGACGATGATGTGGGTGTGAGGGTGGCCAGTGTTGTGATGATCGACCGCGATCCAGTCGAGTTTCGTCTCCAAGTCGGCTTCCATCTGCTTCATCAGATCTCGGGTAGTCTCGCGCAAGTCCGACAGTTTCACCCCCTCCTCGGCCGAGACGATGAAGCGAAACTGATGCCGGTCCTCCCGGCCGCGTTCGACGAAAGACTGCCCATCCTCCGCATCGCGTTCGGCGGAATAAACCCGCCCCTTCCCACCATCCGTCGTTACGCCGTCGCGTTCGAGATAGCGCAGATGCGCGTCTACCGCTTTGACGCTAACGAACTGCCTGCCCCGCACGGCCCCGCGCTGCGGATTGAGCTTCACCACACGGGCCTTCACCGCCACCCGCCGCGCTCGCGTGCGGACCCCGCTCCCATCCCGGCTCCAGGGGCTGCGGCCCTTCAGCGCCGACGCCGCAACGGCGCCCCGTCCCCTCGCGTTGAACCGGCCGCTTGCCTTCCCCATTCCCGGTAGGCGGTTGGGGTTGCCGCCTGCCCGCCGGATCGCCTGCTGCACCTCGCCAACGAAGCTGGTTGGACGAGCGCGCACGCCAAGGCGGCGCAGGCCGCCGCGGTCACGAATTTTTCCGGGACGGACGCGGAAATCATCTTCGCTATGTGCCATGCAACAATGATTGGAATTTCACGCACGTCCGGCAAGATCGCAAATGCGCTCATCGAACAGCAGCGTAGGAACACTTGCGCCAGCGTAGAGATAAGAGTCCGCACATCACCAGCGACGTCGCTCGGAGCCTTGAAAATAAACAAGAAAGTGACGCAGGCGACGCAACCGGCATCTCAAAGGAAAGAGCGAGCGACGCAAAAAACAATGTGCAGACAAACAATTAGGAGCGCAGCGACGACAGCGGGGACTCCCGCTTTATCTTGCCGTGACCTTTTTTGTGCCCCTCACGACCCTAAACCCTATGGCCAATCCGCGTGTCGAATGCAGACCTGTTGTGGAATTGGATGCAGCAGCTAAAGGGAATAAGAGTGTGCCTGTCATTCACCAACCCTAGGCATCTAATCCGTAGATCACTATCGTGATCGCCACGGTGATAGAGGCATCCCGATACTCCGACGATGAACGCATTCTGTGAACTCCGAAGGGGCTTGCGTCCCGTGGGTCAGCGAGCCCGCTGCCAGGTCAGAACCGTCTTGACCATGCGCCCGTCCGGCGTCGCCACTGCGGGCGTGGTGCTGACATAATGATCGGCGTCGATCACCGTGATGAAACGCACCAGATCCTTGCCCACCATCTTGGGATCATGAGCGGCTTCGACATGATTGATCAGCTTGCCGTCGGCGAAGCGATAGGGTCCGGCATGGGCGGTCATGGTGGCCAGCAATTTGGCGCGCGCCGCGTCATCGGCATTGGCGGCAAGGGGGCTGCGGCCCTCCGCATTGATCACCACGCTCATGGTGCCGCCGATATAGATGGCATAGCCTATGGGATGTTCGCCGAAATCGCTGGTGAATTTTCCCGTCTCATCGACAAAATGCATGGCGGTGAGCGTCCAGGCCCCGGTCAAGTCGAACTTCTGGTCGGGCGGCGCGGCATGGGCGCGGCCCGTCAGCATCAAGATCACAAACAGCGCGGCGGCAAGAATGCGCCCGAAGATGCGCGTCATGGTGAAACCTTCCGTTTGGCGAACCATCATAGCGCGGTTTGGTGCGGATGGCACAGCGCGGCATCTAGCGTGCGGCGCCGCCTGAGGCTAGGCTTGCCGCGCCAGGAAGACACCGTCTCGTCACTGTCTCATTACCGTTCCAGGGCCCCGCACCCCTCACCGGGCAGCTCGTATCGTCAGAAATCAAAAGATTCACCGGCCGCGCGGATGTCCGGCTCCGGGTTGCATACCAGTTTCGCCCTCGCCGCTGCCATGCCGGTCTTGGTGCTCGTGATGCAGGTTTGGAATGTTCTTGCCCGGGTCCTTCTGGTCTTTCAGGACGCCTTGCTGACCTTTATCAGTCCGCAGTGCCGCATCGGGGTTGTTTGCGGAGGCCTGCCGAGGCTCGTCTTTCTTCACCATAGGAAATCCTTCCGGGATGGACACGGAATACAACCTCCAGAATGCTGTTCCGTTGCGTGAAGGCGTGTCGTCAGCGCCGCGAGCCTAGCGACGACACAAGCATACCTCGAACATTCCAAGGATCGGATGAAATCGGAAGATGATCGAAGCTTTGCACCGCTCAAGGCGTGCAAAATCCGCGCACAAGTACGGTCAGCTGACTCCCGATATTGAGGCGCTCGCTCGTCACATTTGCCTCATATTGCGCGCATCCCTACGCGTTAAGCCGG
>Ga0075522_10000917_pt1 | contig 21999 bp, 15 predicted proteins | sample NGEPerA_FD_74796 | JGI IMG/M metagenome (GOLD analysis project Ga0075522, IMG submission 74796) | Arctic peat soil microbial communities from the Barrow Environmental Observatory site, Barrow, Alaska, USA - NGEE PermafrostL2-A | ecosystem: Environmental > Terrestrial > Soil > Wetlands > Peat ...
GCACCTGGTGGGTCCGCTGCGGCTGTCGACCACCTTTCTCGGGGCTTACGCCGGACTTTTTCGTCATTGGCCGCACGTCCCCAAAAGCCAGCTCCCAGCCCGCTACGCGGCCGCCGATCTGCTCGCCTTCCCCACGCTTGGCGATGGCTTCGGGTTGGTCATCCAAGAGGCCATGTGCTGCGGGACGCCGGTCGTCACCACCCCCTGCGGCGGCGGTCCCGAATGCATCTCCGATGGCCAAGACGGTTGGTTGGTCCCCGCCCGAGACATCGACGCGCTGGTCGAGCGGTTTCGCGCCGCGGCCGCGAACCGCGACGGCGTCTTTCAAATCGGTCGGGCGGCGCGGTCCCGGGCGGAACGCTGGACCTGGCGCGACGCCGGCCGGTCGCAGGTGCGGAGCTTGGGGCTCTGATGCGGGTCCTTTATCTGAATCCGTACTCGCAGGAGGTCAGCGGGCCCGACGAGAGCCTTCGAACCTTGCTGGCCGCGCTCATCCCGCGGGGCGTCGAGGCGCACCTCGTGCTGCCGGCGCCCGGACCGCAGGTGCCGCGCTATCAGGCGCTGGGCGTCACCGTCCATTTCGCGCCGCTGGCGGTGCTGCGTCGCGATCTGTCGGTCGGCGCGGCGCTGTATCCCGCCCGGCTGGCGCGCGCGACGGCCGCGGTCGCCGCGATCGCGCGCCGGGTGGACGCCGACCTGATCCACACCAACATGGAAGTCCTGCTGGAGGGCGCGATCGCGGCGCGGCTCCTGCGCATTCCGCACGTGCTCCACTATCGGGGCAATACGCTCGATCGACCCAAGTTGGCGTTCGATCTGCTGGTCGCGCTCTGGACCCGGGGCGCCGATCATCTCTACTGCATCTCGGGCGCGACGGCCGAGGTGTTTCGCAAGCGCGGCCACCACGCCGGGGTGGAGGTCTTGTACAACCCGGTCGACGTGGCCAGATTCGGCGCGGCTGCGACCTCGGCGGACGTTCGTTCGGCTCTGGGCGGCGAGCCACTGGCCCCGCTCATCGGGACCGTCGGCCGGATTCACCCCCGCAAGGATCTGGAGACCTTTGTCCGCGCCGCTGCGCTGGTCGCGGCGGAGGTCCCCGCCGCGCGGTTCGTCATCGTGGGCGCGGTGGAGGCCCCGATCGAGAAGGCCTACTTGGAGCAGGTGTCGGTGTTGGTGCGGACGCTGGGCCTGCGGGATCGCGTGATCTTCGCCGGCGCCCGCCGCGACGTGCCGGCCGTCATGCGCGCGCTGGACGTCTTCGTGCTGACCTCGCGACACGAGGGCTTCGGCCGGGTCGTCGCCGAGGCAATGGCGGCCGCACGACCGGTGGTCGCCACGGATGAGGGTGCACTGCCCGAGCTGCTGGCGGGCGGGACGCTCGGTCGGCTGGCCGCCGCCGAGGACCCGGCCGGGTTCGCGCGCCAGATCCGGGGCCTGCTCGCGGATCGGGCGGCGGCCACGGCGCTGGGCGTCGCCGCGGCCGTGGCCGCCCAGCAGTTCGATTCCCAGGCCATCGCGGCGCGGGTCTGGACCCGTTACCGGGGCCTGGTCGACGGCGTCGATCGGGGTTAGGCGAAGCGCTGTGCCCAGCGCTCGAGCGAGGTGAGGGCGAACAGCTTGCGCCCGACGTCCTCGCCGGCGAGGTGGCGATCGATGAGAGCCTGCACGGCGCTGGCGTCGAACCCGAGATCCTGGACCAGGGTCCCCTCGGTCAGATGGGAACGCAAGGCTTCGGCGGCCGGCTCTCGAAACCAGCGGTCGACCGGAATCTCGAAGCCGCGTTTGGGCCGATTGGCCAGCCCCACGCCCATGCGCGGTTGTAGGAGTTGGCGCATGAGGCTCTTGTCTCGGATGGGGCCGATCTTGTGGCGCGGCGGCAACCCCAATCCAAATTCCACCAGCTCACGCGACAGGAACGGAACGCGCACCTCGAGGCCGTGCGCCATCGAGAGCTTGTCGGCCTTCACGAGCAGGTTGTCGAGCAGCATGGTCTGACAATCGACGTACTGCAGGCACTGCACCGGATCGAGCCGCAGATCGTGCGCCGTCGAGAACAGAGACTCGTACCGCGCCAGCGCCGCGTCGGGACCTTCCCCCACCAGAGCCCGTCGCTCGTCGGCCGTGAAGATGTCGAACCAGGCCAGGTAGCGCGCCGGCGTGTCGAGCTGCACGGAGGTGGCCACTTTCGCCGCGCGCCGCGCGACGTTGAAGATGCCAAGCGATCGGGAGGGGAGCTGTCCCGTGATGCCGAGGACCTGGTTCGCATGGCGCAGCAGAAATGGCCGCAAGTCGTCGACGACCGGACCCCAGAAGTAGCGGGCGTATCCCCCCAGCACCTCGTCGCCGCCCTCGCCGGAGAGCGCGACCTTGACGTGCTGGGCGGTACCGCGGCAGAGGTACCACAAGGGCAGCACGGCGCTGTCCGCCATCGGTTCCTCGAGGGCGTCGACGATGGGGGCCAGATCGCCGAGGTTCGCCGGCCCGAGATCGATACGGATGTTCTGGTTGCCCGCCCGCGCGGCGACCAGCGCCGCATAATGGGTCTCGTCGCCCCGATCGGAGGCGGTGAAACCGATCGAGAAGGTCTTGGGCGGGGCCGCATGTTGATTCGCGAAGATCGTGAGCGCGCTCGAGTCGAGGCCCCCCGACAGGAATATTCCCGTCGGAACGTCGGCCATCAGGTGGCGGCGCACCGAGCTGTTCAGCAGCTCGCGCAGGCGCTCGAGGAGCACGTCCGGCCGGGTGTCTTCGAGGGCGGCCGGCATGAGGCGATAGAACGTTTCGACCCGCGTCTGCCCGGTCGCGAGGTCGATCTCGTGCAAGCTCCCCGGCGCCAGCTTGCTGACCCCTTCGAAGGCGGTGAGCGGCGACGGGATGTAGCCGAGGCGGAGAAACGTCTGGGTGAACGAGGGGTCGACCGACAGGGGTCCTTCTCCGTCGAGCGCCAACGCCCGCAGCTCGGAGGCGAAGGAGAGCTGCTGGGGGGTGCGGCGGAGGTAGAGCGGCTTGATGCCGAACCCATCCCGCGCCAGGAAGAGGCGCTGGCGCCGCCGATCGTAGAGCGCGAACGCGAACATCCCCTCCAGCCGGCGGGTCATCTCCAGCGCGCCGAGCTGCTCGTAGCCGTGGACCAGCACCTCGGTGTCGCTGTTGCCGCGGAAGGTGTGTCCGCTCATGGCGAGGCGGGAGCGCAGATCGCGGTGGTTGTAAATCTCGCCGTTGAATATGACGGCGACCGATTCGTCTTCGTTGAACAGTGGCTGGTGCCCCGAGGCGCTCAGATCGACGATCGAGAGCCGCCGCATCCCGAGGCCGATCCCAGCCTCGGTCAGCACGCCCTGGTCGTCGGGGCCGCGGTGGCGGATGCTGTCGTTCATCTGCTGGATCTCGTCGCGCCCAACGGATCGGCCGTCGAAGCGCAAGATTCCGACGATGCCGCACATGCTCAGCTGGCCTTGGCGATCACGTCGCGGTAGACGGCGATCATCTCGGCCGCCGCCCGATCCCAGTTGAACTGGGCCGCGCGGCCGAGCCCGCGTTCGACGAGCGCGCCCCGCAGCTTGTCATCGGTGAGGACGGTGACGACGTGCCAGGCCAGCGTTTCGACATCTTCCGGATCGGCGGTGAGGGCCGCATCGCTCACGACTTCGTCGAGCGAGCCGGCTCGCGAGCAGACCACCGGCGTGCCCGAGGCCATCGCCTCCAGCGGTGGCCAGCCGAACCCCTCGTAGAGCGAGGGGAAGAGCAGCAGATCGACCGCATTGTAGAGCGCCGGAATGTCATGGTCCGCGATGGCGCCCAGCTCCACCACGCTCGACCTCACGTTCAGCTTGTCCGCCAGGGCGCGGTCTTCGGCGCCGAGGGGACGTCCCACGCGCACCAGTCTCAGGTCGAGGCCCTCCTGCCGGACGCGGCGCAGCACGCGCAGCGTGCCCGAAATGTTTTTGTAAAAGGCCCGGCCGATCTGCAGCGCCAGCGGACCATCCCCCAGCGCGAATCGGCGGCGCAGCAACTGGCCGCGTGCCGGATCTCGCGCGAACGATTGGTTCAACCCCGGATAGATGACGGTGACACGATCGGGGTCGATCCCGACGAGCCGGACCAGGTCTCGCTTGGTCTGGGTCGAGTCCGCCACCACCATCGCCGCGCGTTTCATGATCTCGAGCGAGATCCGAAACAGCTGCAGCGCGACCGGTGGAACGTGGGCACCGCCAATCCGCCCCGCGGCCAGGACCAGCAAAATGAGGTCGTGGCAAGTGACCACCGTACGGCGCGCGTCGAGGCTGGCCACCAAATATCCCTGTCCGTGGTCGACGAGGTGGTTCACGTCGGCCCCCAAGTGGCGGACCAGCCGCGGGTAGACTGCGAATCGGCCGACGTAACCGTCGATCTTCACCCAGACGCCGGACGCCGCCCGCCAGGCGTCCGGCACCACGTCGGGCGGACGCAGGCGGGACAATTGGACGTGGCGGCGAAGCAGGGCGTCCCCCAGCCGGTCCGCGTAAAGGCGCATGCTCGGCTGCTGCTCGTCGCGGTAGTTGTGCAACACGGCGACCCGCAGGTCGGGAGCTCTCTCCGAGAAAGATGAGGTCATGTCGGTCGGGTTCGGCTAGAGGTTGGGGTGTCGGGAGCGGTCGAACGAGCTAAGATATACGACCGGACGGCCGACTCGGGCCGGGATCTGCGTGGAACTTCTCTTATACTTCGGGGCGGTATGAACATCCTTGGTATCAATGCTTTTCACGGTGACGCGTCGGCGGCGCTGGTCAAAGACGGAGTTTTGGTGGCAGCGGTCGCGGAAGAGCGGCTCAACCGCCGCAAGCACTGCGCCGGCTTCCCCGCCCTGGCCGTCAAGGCCGTCCTGGCCGACGCGGGCGTCTCGCCGGCCGACCTGGATCACGTGGCGGTCTCCCGCGATCCGAAGGCCAACCTCCACAAGAAGATTCTTTTCGCCATCCAGAAGCGGCCGTCCTTCACCAAGCTGGTCAAGGATCGCCTGGCCAACGTGGCCAAGGTCCGCGGGGTGGACGAAGCGCTGGCCTCCGCGCTGGGGATCGAGCGGCGGGCGCTGCGCGCCAAGATCCACTCCGTCGAGCACCACAAGTCGCACATCGCCAGCGCCTTCTTCATTTCGCCCTTCGAAGAGGCCGCCTGCCTCTCGATCGACGGCTTCGGCGACTTCGTCTCCACGATGATGGCGGTGGGACGCGATCGGGACATCGAGATCCTGGATCGGATCGAGTTTCCGCACTCCGCGGGGCTGTTCTACACGGCCATCACGCAGTTCCTCGGCTTTCACAGGTACGGCGAGGAATGGAAGATGATGGGGCTGGCGCCTTACGGAAAGCCGCTTTACGTCGAGCAGCTCCGTCGGGTCATCCACCCGGTCGAGGGCGGCCGATTCGAGCTCAACCTCGACTACTTCCGGCACCACAGCGAGGGGGTCGAGATGACCTGGGACGACGGCTCGCCCCAGATGGGGCTGGTCTTTTCGCCCAAGCTGAGCGAGCTGCTCGGCCCCGCCCGCGATCCGGAAGATCCCGAGTTCTTCGCCAAGTGGGCCGACATCGCCCACAGCGCGCAGGTGGTCTACGAAGAGATCTTCTTCCATGTGCTCACCGAGCTGCAGCGGCGCACCGGCATGACCAAGCTCTCGCTGGCGGGGGGATGCGCGCTCAACTCGGTCGCCAACGGCAAGATCTTCGAACGCACCAAGTTCCGCGAGCTGTACGTCCAGCCAGCCGCCGGCGACGACGGCACCGCCATCGGGGCCGCCTTCTACGTCGAGCACGCCATCCTCAAGCGACCGCGCCACTTCGTGATGCGCGACGCCTATACGGGCGCCGGGTTCGATGACGCGCAGGTCGTGGCCGCCATCGAGAAGGCCCGCGGCAATGGCTGGGATCCCAAGATCAGCGTGCGCCGACTGGACGACGCGGACCTCTTCCGGGAGGTCGCGGCGGCGGCGGCCGACGGCAAGGTGGTGGGCTGGTTCCAGGGGCGGATGGAGTTCGGGCCGCGAGCGCTCGGCAACCGCTCGATCGTGGCCGACCCGCGCCGAGCCGACATGAAGGACATCCTCAACCGGCGCATCAAGCACCGCGAGACCTACCGCCCGTTCGCACCGAGCGTGCTGGAAGAGAAGGCGGCCGACATCTTCGAGCGCAGCGAACCGTCCCCCTTCATGCTGATGGTCTACAAGGTCAAGGAAGGGCAGCGTGCGCGCATCCCGGCCGTGACCCACGTCGACGATACGGGGCGGCTGCAGACCGTCAGCGCCAGCGTCAATCCTCGTTACCATGCTCTGATCTCCGAGTTCGATCGCCAGACCGGCGTGCCGCTGGTGCTCAACACCAGCTTCAACGAGCACGAGCCGATCGTCGCGACGCCCGGCGAGGCGCTGGCCTGCTATCTCAAGACGCGCATGGATGTTCTGGCGCTCGGAAACTGGGTCCTGACCCGACCGCCCGAATGAGAACAGCGGCCGTCGCCTTCATTCTGTCGATGCTGTGCGGGACGATCCTGACGCCGATCGTGCGTCGGCTCGCCCACCACTTCGGACTGCTCGACCACGCGCTGTCGCCCCGCAAGATCCACGGCCGGCCGGTGCCCCGGCTGGGGGGCATCGCCATCGTCATCGGGTTTTATGCGCCTCTCGTGGGGTTGCTATTTTTTCACTCTGACGTCGGCGGGATGTTCATCGCCGACCGAAACCATACCATCGGGCTCTTCGTGGGCGGACTGGTGATCGCGCTGCTCGGCCTGTACGACGATCTGCGCGGGGCGGGGGCGGTTCGGAAGTTCATCGTTCAGTTTCTCGTCGCCGGCTTCCTTTACCGGCTCGGTTTCCGGATAGACGCGCTGGCCAACCCCTTCGGCAATCCGATCGCGCTCGGCTGGATCGGCCTACCGTTCACGCTCCTCTGGATGGTGGGGGTCGTGAATGCCCTCAACCTGATCGATGGCCTCGACGGCCTGGCCGGCGGGGTGGCCTTGGTGGCCGTCACCATCACCTTCCTGGTCTCGCTCCAGCGCGGCCATCCGCTGATGATGCTGTTCTCGGCGGCGCTCGCCGGTTCAATCGTCGGCTTTCTGTTCTACAACTTCAATCCGGCCTCAATCTTCATGGGCGACACGGGGAGTATGTTCCTCGGCTTCGTGCTGGCCGCGACCGCGGTGGAGACCAACCAGAAGGCCTCGACGGCCGTGGCGGTCATCATCCCGACCGTGGCGCTCGGCTTGCCTATCATGGATACGCTCCTGGCGATCGGCCGGCGGGCCTGGCGCGGTCGTCCTCTCTTTCAAGCCGACAAGGAGCACATCCACCACCGCCTGATGGCGCGCGGCCTCAGCCATCGCCAGGCGGTGCTGGTGCTCTATGGTTTCTGTGTGATTTTGGGCCTGGCCGCGCTGCTGCTCACGTACGGCAACAGTGGACAGGCGGCGCTGCTACTGGTGGTGCTGGCGGTCGTGGCGGTGATATTCCTTCGAACGCTGGGATATTTCCGCCTGGGCGCCAACAGCGCCGTCGAAAGGAAGCGAACCCGCGCCCTCCGGGCGGCCGTCCGTCCATTCAGCCAGCGCCTGCGGCTGACCAAAACGCTGGAAGAGATCCGGCCGGTGGTGACGGAGGCGATCTCGGTTTTTGGGGCGGTGGGGATGAATCTTCGGCTCGGCACGTCGGTCGATGGCGACGGCGGAAATCTCTTCAGCTCGGGCCTCGATGGCCTCGGAACCGGATCGAACGTCTTCAGGGCTCAGTTCGTGATTCCGGTCCCCGGCGGCAAAGCCACCGAGCAGCTCCTCGAGCTGGTCTGGTGCGACGGCCGCCGCGAGATCGATCGCGACACCGAGATCGCCGTCGATATCCTGTGTGAGTACCTGGGCGACGCCTTCGAGGCGGTCAAGGACTCGACCGGCGTGGCGTCTTCACCCCCGCCGACGGCCAGCAAGCGCGCGTAAGCTGAGCGCTTCGGGATCGGGGCAGATGAAAGGAACCGTGCATCCCTCGCGACGCAGGTCGTGCGCCAGCAAAATTCGCAGCACCGCATCGAACCGGATCTCGGGCGACGCGCCGACCAGCCGCTCGAGCTTGGCTGTATTTCCGATCAGCGGTGCGCGCTCGGCCGTCCTGACCAGGGTGTCGTCGACCCGAACGTACTTTTGCCAGTCCAGATCGACCAGCCCAAAGGCTTGCGAGACCAGCTCCCGAACCGTGTGGCCTTCGCCGGTTGCCACGACGAAATCATCCGCCATGTCGAGATCGAGAAGCGCCACCGAAAACGCGGCATACTCTGGCGCATAGCCCCAGTCGCGGACGGTGTCCAGATTGCCGAGCGCGATGTGATCGCGCTTACCCGCCACGATGTCGGCCACGCCGCGGGTCACCTTCCGAAAGACGAACTCCGCGGTCCGCCGCTCCGATTCGTTGGTGAAGAAGATGGCGTTGGTCGCGAACTGCTTATAGTGCTGCCGGTAGGCCCGGACCGTGTGGTAGGCGAACGATTTCGCGATACCGTAGGGATTGACAGGACGAATCGCGGTGTCCTCATCCTGAGGCGATCGCTCCGCGCCCGCGAACAGCTCGCTGGATCCAGCCTGCAGCAAACGACAGTGGGGGGACGCCCGACGCACCGCCTCGAGCAGTCGGACCACGCCCAGGGCGGTGTACTGCGCGGTCAGGATCGGCTGGGTCCAAGACGAGGGGATGAAGCTCTGGGCGCCAAAGTTGAAGATCCGATCCGGTCTCGTCTCTTCCAGGATCGACAGCAGTGAGTACTCGTCCAGAAGATCGCCCGTGATGGGCCGATAGGGCAGCGCGGTGTCGCCAGCCGCGCGGCCCACGGTGGATTGGCGAATGACGCCCCAAACCGTGTCGCCCCGTCCCGCCAGCTGCTGGGCGACGTAGAAGCCCAGCTGGCCCGTCACGCCGGTTACGAGCGCAGTCCCCATGCTCGGCCGGCGGCCCTAGCTGGTCGCTTTGTTTTCGGGACCATTGCCGTACGTGTAGCCGTAGCGGTAATAGTTCCGATAGTAGTACTCGTACCCGTAGGCCGGATTGGAGAAGTCGATGGCGTTCACGACCACGCCGAAGAGGCGCGCCTTGGCCGTGGCCAACTGGCGGCGCGCATGCATGGCGGCCTCCCGCGTCGTCTCGCCGGCTTTGATGACCAGGACCACGCCGTCCGCCAGGTTCCCGAGCACCGCCGGATCGGTCACGGCCGAGGTGGGCGGCGAATCGAGAATGATCCGGTCGTAGAGCTTGGCGCATTCGGCCAAGACCGCAACGAAGCGGCTGGTATGCAGCAGCTCCGACGGATTCGGCGGCACCGGCCCGCAGGTGAGCACGTCCAGGTTCGGCACGTCCGTCCGCTTGATGGCCTCTTCGAGGCTGACCTTACCGACGATAACCGAGGAGATCCCGGTCTGATTGGGCACGCCGAAAGATCGGTGAAGCCGCGGCCGGCGCATGTCGGTATCGACGATCAGGACACGTCCCCCGGCCTCGGCCATGGTGACGCCCAGGTTGATCGCGGTGGTCGTCTTGCCCTCTTGCGGGCTGGGACTGGTGACGACCATGATCTTGAGCGGCCGGTCGGGAGACATGAAGAGGATGTTGGTGCGAATCGACCGGCAGCACTCGGCCGCCACGGACTTGGGGTCGAGAAACACACCCAGGTCGCGCTCCCGAAGATTGTCACCCACCTGCACCGATTCCGCCCCCGGCGCCGCACCGATGATGGGAACCAGGCCGAGCACCGGGGTGCCCAGGAATTGTTCGACGTCGGCCTGGGTCTTGAGGGTGTTGTCCAAGGCCTCGATGGCGAAGGCGAGCCCGACACCGGTACCCAGACCCAACAGCAAACCCATCAAGAGGTTCTGAATCGGTTTCGGTCTGACGGGCGCGCCCGGCACAATCGCGCGCTCCAATACCCGCACGTTGTTGGTCTTCATCGGACCGGTGATATCGATCTCTTTCTGGCGGGCGGCGATGATGCCGTACATCTTCTCTTCTTGCTCGGACGCCCGCTGCAGCGGCTTGTATTCAACCTCGATCTTGGACAGCTCGATGGCTTCGTTCTTCTGCTGCTCCATCAGGCCCTTGAGTGCGTGCTCGTTGTCGAGGAGCTCCTGATAGGACTTCTCGAACGCCGTCAGCACTGCGTCGATCTCCTGTTCGTACGCCTTGCGGATGGTGTCCATCTGACCGGTGACGGCCTTGATCTTGGGGTGCTCGGGGCCATACCGGGACGACAGATCGGCGAGATCCTTGCTGAGCTGGACGTAGGAATCGCGCAGCTTCTGAATCGTTTCCTTCTCCCGAATCTCGGGGAGGGTCTCCTCATCGGCAATGTTGGCGCGCGCGCGCTGGATCATCTTCCGCTTGGCGTCGAGCTCGATCAGCTTGATATGCAGGTCCGTGAGCTTGCCGTTCACGCTGGCCAGGTTCTGACTGAGCATGCTCTGTTTGTCGTCGAGGCTGACCGCCAGCAGATTTCGATCCTTCTTGTATTGGTAGAGCTTGAGCTCCGAGCCTTCGAGCTGCCGCTTGAGATCGACTTCCTGTTCGGCCAGCCAGGCCATCGCCGAGCGCGCCCCCTCGAGCTTGTAGTCGAGGTTGTACTCGATGTAGGTGTCGGCAACGGTGTTCGCGATCAGAGCGGCGCGCTGGGGCTTTCGATCGGTGACCGTGATCAGCGCGAGCCGCGAATCCTTGAGCGGCTTGACGCTGACCTGGCCGGCGACGGCGCGTCCGAGGTCAGACAGATCGCGGCCCGGCCCCACCGCCCCCGCGTAGTCGGGGTCGTACTGCAGCCCGAGCTTTTCGGCGGTCCTCTGCCCGACGGTGGTCGATTGAATGATCCGATACTGTGTTTCGTAGAACTCCTTATTGGCCCAGAAGCTCCCGGTCCCCAGCTCGACGACGTCCTTCGAGCCGGGAAGCACCTGCGGTGCCATCGTCTCGATGATCACCTGACAGGTCGCTTCGTAAATTTTGGGCTGGCGGTAGGTGTAAACGAATGCGATCACCGTGGCGACAATCATCGACAGCACGACGAACGGCCACCGCTTCCGGACCGTCCGCCAATAGGCGCGGAGATCGAGCTTCGATCCTTGGCCCTCGCCAATGAGCTCGCTGGCCGACAGATCTGGGGGTGGACTCACGGCGGTAGTTTATAGTTCGCTACCTCCATGCGCAAGCCAGGGACATGACGCCCCCCCCGTCGGGGCCGGCTGGCCGTGACTTTCTGTTCGTTCAATCGACCACCGAGGTCGGCGGGGCGGAAACCGTCCTCCTCAACCTCTTCGAAGCCAGCGCCGAGCTCAGGGCCCGGGGGGTCGTGGCGACCTTGGGGTTCGGTTCGGGCGATCTGCCCCAGCGGCTGCGCGCCCTCGGGGCCGAAGTGGTGGAAATCCCGCGCGTCCGCCTTCGGGAGGCGATGCGCCTGCCCCGCACCTTTTCGGCGTTGCGCACCTTGGCCCGTTCACGGGGCGTGCGCGTGGTGGTCGGGAACGGCGCCCATCCGCAGGTATTCGGCGGCTTGATCGCGCGGCTTTCGGGCGCCCGTTCGGCGTTCCTGGTCCACATGATCTATCAGACGCAACTCTGGAAGAACGATCCGCGCGACGTGCTGGCGTTGCTCGGTCCGTGCGATCTCATGCTGGCGGTTTCGCGGGCCGCGCAGGCCCCCTTGGGCGCGCTCCGCCCGACTGTCCGGAACCAGAGCTTTTATGCCGGCACGCCCCACCGGGAGGTCGCGGCGGCCGATGCGCTGGCGGCGCGCCATGAGCTGGGCGCTGGACCCGACGATATTCTCTTCGGCGTATTTGGACGGCTGCAGCGCTGGAAAGGTCAGGATGTCTTCGTAGAGGCTGCGGCGGAGGTCGCTCGGGCCCGCCCTAGGACCCGATTCGCGATCGTCGGGGGCTCCGTTTTCGGCCTCGAGCCGGAGTTCTTCACCGGTCTCGAGCGCCGCGCCAAGGAGCTCGGCCTCGGCGAAAGGATCCGCTTCACGGGTTTTCGAACCGACGCCGCCCGCTTGATGGCCGGCTGCGACGTGGTTTGTCACACGACGCGGGTGGCCGAGCCCTTCGGCATGGTCGTCATCGAAGCGATGGATCTGGGGCGGCCGGTCGTCGCGACCAGGGGCGGCGGCCCGAGCGAGGTGATCTCGTCGGACGAAATTGGGATCTTGGTTCCACCCGATGATGTTGGCGCGCTGGCCCGGACGATGCTCGATCTGGTGGACGATCCCGATCGGCGGCAGCGCCTGGGTCGACGCGGCGCCGAACGGGTGAGGGCCGATTTCACGACCAACGCGGGCGCCGCCTCGCTCCTGCAGCACCTCGAAAGCCTGATGTAGGGTCGACCATGCCGCCCGCGCCGCAGCGATTCGCGTTGATTGCGCCCAACTACTATCCGCTCACCTGCGGCGTGGGCGATCACACCATGCGCCTGGCGGCGGAGCTGCAGCGCCGCGGCCACGAAGCCGTGGTGTTCACGCACGCGCCGGCCGCTCCGAATCCCGAAGCCCCCGGCGTACCGGTCAAAGGGGTAGCCGGGCAGCGATCGATGTCGATCGCGGCCCGTGTCGCGAAGGAGATCCTCTCCCAGGGCTTCTCGCAGATCATCATTCAGTACACGCCGCAGATGTGGGGAGCCCAGCGGTTGGGATCGCCCGCCCTGCCCGCGCTCGCCGCGCTCCTGCGCAGCCGGGGCGCCCGAATCACTCTCGTGATGCACGAGCTAGCCCCCCCCTGGAATCGGCGGCCCGATCTGGCGCTGGGCGCTGCCCTCATGCGCCTGCAGCTCCACGCCATGCTGCGCTCGTCCGACGCCCTCTTCGTCACGACGGAGTCGCGACGGCGGCTGGCTGGAATATCGCGGACCGATCTGCCGGGTGTGCTTCGCGTCGGACCGAACGCCCTACCGCTGCAGCGACCGTTCGTCCCCGGTGGACATCGCGTGGGTCTGTTTTCGACGCTGGCGGTCGGCAAATCCTTCGAGGTCGTCGTCGCGGCGTTCGAAGGAATTCTGCAGGTGTATCCCGACGCCGAGCTGCTGTTGATCGGCGACCTCGGGCCGCGCGACGGCCAGCGGTTCCTCGAGCTCGAGGCGCGTATCGCGGCGAGCCCCGGCGCACGGCGGATCCGTTTGACGGGCAAGCTGACGCTGGCCGAGATAGCCCAGGCGGTGGCCTCTCTGGACGTCTACCTGTTCGCCATGAACACCGGCGCCAACACGCGGAGTGGGACCCTGCCGTTGGCGCTCGGCTCGGGCGTCCCGGTCGTCGCCATTCGTGGGCCGGAGACCGATCCGCTGTTCGTCGATCGGCAGAACGTCTTCTTCGCCGAAAGTTTGAGCGGCCCGGCGTTTGCGGAGGGCGCCCGGCAGATTTTCGCCGACCCCGAGCTGGCCGGCCGCCTGTCGGAAGGTGGGCGGCGGCTCTACCGCGAGAATCTCTCCTGGGAGAAGATCGTCGATACCCTCCTGGCCCGTCTGGTCTGAAACGGCCTCAGGACGGGATCTGTTCGAGCGCGGCCACGGTTCGCTCGGGCGATGCTATCTGCGCGACGGACGTCGCCGCCGGGACGGGCACGCTGGCACGCAGGAGCGGCACCACCTCCGCGAGAATGAAGCCGCACCCGGTGAAGTAGAGCGCCTGCCAGTTGTGATCGAAGGCCAGATCGCCGATCATGGTGAGAACGGCATATGACAGCGCGGCGCCGGCTGCACCCCGCTTTCCAGCCCGTTTCAAGATGGCGTACGCCCGCATGAGGGCGAAGACCAGCCCCAGCTTGGCGGTCCAGATCAGAAGAAAGCCGACTGGACCGAGCTCGGTGAGATAGCGCTCGAGCTCGCCCTCCTGCTGCCATTCCGAGACGAGGTTGAAAGAGGACCTGGCATTTTGCTGCATCCCGGTGCCGATGCCGGCCATCGGATACTCGTCCACCACCAGCGCCACCGGCGGCAGGTATGTGGCGATTTCCATGAACCGACTGTCGGTCTCTTCCGTATCACCGAATCGGCTCTCGACGCCCAGCAAGGCGTCTGGAAAGGCGATCACCGACAGGATCGCGGCCGCCGTGCCGGCGATGACGATGCGGCGGCCGATGGGCGTGAAAAACAGGCCGCCGGTCCACATGGTCAGCACCAAGACGCCCGCCCCGATCAAGACCGACCCACGCGAGCCCGACATCGGCAAGGTGGCCGCCACCGCCAGGGCGGCGACCAGCGCCACGCGCCGCAGCCGCACCTCCTTGACCTCCAACCCGAGCGAAAGCAACAGCGTCGGGATCGTCAACGTGAACGCCACGAAGCCGCTCAAGAACGCGAAGGTCCCGGCCACCCGGGCGCGGCCGGTGCTGTAGACCACGGCCATGTCCGAGGCGTGGATCTCCTCGCCGTCCTTGACGGTGTACAGATTCAAGCTGGAGCTTGCGGGGGAGCTGAACTGGAAGGCGGCGAGGATCGCGATCCCGATGGCCATCAGGGCCAAGGCGTAGATCGATCGCCTCTTGAGCTTGCTGTTTTGAAGGACGCCGGCAATCACGCCCGGGGCCAACCACCATAACCAGTACGCGCGCAGGCCGATGAGGCCCAGCACGATCGACTCTTGCGCCGGATTGAAGAGCTCGAGGAACGTCCAGGCCATGCCGGCCACCACCACGATCCCGAAGCCCCGGTAGAGATATCGAATCGTCCGGACCACCGAGGCCGGGGGCCGATAGCGAAAGTACCCGTAGAGAAGGACCAGATCCTTGAGGAAATAAAAGGCCACCGAAGGGATCTGCGGCAGATACTTGCGTCCCAGCCCCTCCAGGCAAATGGCTGAGAAGAGTGCGATGAACCAGAGCCCTTCCATTTCACTGGTCCGAGGGGCCGGAGTTTAACAGAGCCGCGCCCGAGCCTCCGCCCATCTTCTGGAGAGTGCTGCCTTCCGGAGCTCGAATCCGGTCTTGCTGTGCGTCCAGCGAACGCAGGGCAGCGCCGGCCTCGGCGCTGTTGGGGCTGAGGCGCGCGGCGGTGGCGAACGCCTCGCGGGCGGTCGTGTTGCTGCCAATCGCGGCGGCGACCTTACCGAACTCCATCCAGAGCGCCGGGTTGGAAGAGGAGTCGGCCAGCGCCATCCGGTATTCGCCGAGCGCGAGCTGTCCGTGGCCCAGGCTGGCCTGGATGCGCGCATTGGCAATGTGGGCCTCGGTGGCCGACCCCTGGGCGGCGTACAAGGCCAATTTGAATCCCTCCATGGCGCGCTCGACGGCGCTCCATTTTTGATAGTCGGTGACCACCCCGACGCGCGCGCGCTGGATCTCTAGATTGAGTGGATAGTGGGCCGCTGCGGCGTCCAGGACCGCCAGAGCGCCGTCCGATCCTGCGGCCCCTTTGGTTCGGAGCAGAAGCTGCGCCTCCAGGAGAAGCAGGCGGGGGTCCTGGACACCCGCATCGTGCGCCGCCTCGAGGGTGGCCGCCGCAGGTGCCAAGCGCCCGGCTTGCGCCTGCAAGGTGGCGCGCATGATCAGGCTGGCCGCGCGGGGCGCGCCCAGCGCGTCGGCCTGATCGAGCGCGGCGAAGGCCTCGTCGATCTTGGACCGATCGCTCAAGAAAGACGCGACCTCGACCATGAGCGATGGGTCGTACGACGCGACGGCGGCCAGCTCCGGCGCCTTGGCCCCCGCTCTGAACAGCTCCTGCAGCGTCGGAGCCATCAGACCCCGATTGAGCTGAATGGCGGAGCGCCATTCGAGAAGTGCCTGTCGGTGCAGTCCGAGTTGCCAAAGGTTTCGAGCGATCTCCACGTGCACGAGCTCGCAGGAGGGGCACAGTCGAAGCGCCCGATTGAGCGCGTGCAGGCGCGGCGAGGCCGTCTGCCCGATTCCTTTGAGTGGAACCAGCCGTGCGTAGGCGAGCGGATAGAAGTAGTCGAGCGGATGGGTCTTTTGCGCCCGGATCAAGAGCGCCTGCCGGCCCGCGGAAGAAGGGCTCCGTTTGAGCAGGGCGTCGAAGTTATCGGCGCTGGGACTGGCGAGCGACACGATGCCGATCAACAGACCCAGACCGGCGGCGGCCACGATGGCCCAAGCCGACCGCCGAGATCCGGGGGTCTCGGAAGCCCCGACGGCACGCATGCGCGCGAGCACGGTGGCCAGAACGGCCGTAAACGGCAAGAGAACGCCCAAGGTCTCGAGACCGAAGTCAACCACACAATGGGCCAGGACGGCCACCAGACCGGCGACCAGAGCCGCTTCCACGCGATCGTGGCGGCCGCGCCGGGCAATGCGCCAGCCGACAAACACCATGGAAGCCAGGATCGGCGCGAAGAGCAGCCATCCACAGTCGATGAGGAACTGGAGGGGCTCGTTCTCGACGAACGCGAAGCGGATCGGGAACGCGGACTTCAGTGACCGATAGATGGGATAGACCCGATCGAAGGCCCCACGCCCGATTCCGAAAGGATGCGCCGCCAAGACGTGGAGGCTGTCTCGCCAGAGCTGAAGTCGGATATCGGTACCCACGGAGCTGGCGCGGAAGCGATCGATCAGTTGTCCCGCGCCGAGGGCGAAGCCGCCGAGGATCACGAGCGCCCCGAGCAGGGCGCCCCAGACCAGCGACGCTCGGGATCGCCGAGCAGAGGACGAATCATCCTTGGCCAGGAAACGCAGCAGGCCGAAGGTGGCGATGCCCGCGCCGAGGGCCAATGCCGCACCACGCGAAAGCGTCGCCAGCGCGCCGCCCGCGCAGAGGAACGTGCCGGACATCCAACCAACCCGGTTGATGGCGGTGGGTCGGAGGAATGAACAGGCCAGGCAAACGAATGCCGACAGCTCGAGGAACTCGGCTGTGTGGTTGCTGTTGACAAACGGCCCCACCAAAGCGGTGCGCCAGGTGGAGGTCAGGATTCCGTAGAGCTTCTCGATGCCGAGCATTCGGTGCCCGAGTCCAATGGTCACGGCGGCGATTCCGGTGAATCCGATCACCGTTGGCAGAAGAGTCCGTCGGCGCTGGCCCGAGGTGAAGTGATAGGCGAGCACGAAAATGGCCAGGGCCGCCGCGGCCCGACCTACGATCACGCGGGTTGTGATGGGATCCAGGCTCAGCGGCCAAAAGCCGGCCGGCGCAATGTCGTTGTCGCTCAGAAGAGAAGACCCATTCTGATCGATCACGGCCCGCAGGTGGGCGGGGATCGGAATGGATTGGAGCATCGGTATCAAGAGCAGGGTCAATGGCAGAACGACCTCCACGCCCAGGCGCAGATTGCGCCCCTCCATGGCCAAACCGACAGCCAACGATCCAAGACCCAACAGGCTGACAGCCATGAGCAGAAGCATCGGAACCCGATGCACGCCGCCGGCGCAGATTGGTGCGCTCGAGATCACCACCAGGCACAGGACGAGCGCGGTTCTAATCGGCCAGCTGCCGCCGGTGGACCGGCGGGGCCGGCGGGGGCGCGTCCGAGACCTGCCGCCTTCCGCGGATTCGCGGTGGGGGGGCGCGTCAGAAGACGCGTTCGTCGATGACGAGGACATCACCGGGTTGAACCATGACGTTCTGGGAGCGCCCTTCGCTGATGTCGGCCACGGGATAGACGTGCATCTCGATCTTCCCATCGACTTCGCGGCGCAGGTTGACCGAGTTCTTGGCCGCGATACCCGTAAATCCCCCGGCGCTCGCGATGGCGTCTACGATGGTCATGTTGGGGTAGTACCCCACCTGACCGGGTCGCGCGACCTGACCGAGAACCGAGATCTTCTGGCTGTTGCGATCCTTGACGGTGACGATCACCTGGGGATCTTTGAGGTAGCGATCCTTGAGCTTGCTCACCAGCAGCTGTTGGATCTCCCCTGTCCGCAGGCCCGCAACCTGGAGCCGTCCCGCGAGGGGGTAGTCGACCGTCCCGTCGGTGGCGACCCTGAACGTGCCCGACAAATCGGCCTCGCCGTAAACGCGGACGTCGAAGGTATCGTCGAGCCCGACGCGGTCCTCCGAGGAAGCGACCCGGTCGACGTTAATAGCGGGTCGCTGTGGCTGGGCACACGCCGCGAGGGCGAGGAGCACGCCAACCATCGCCAATTTCTCGACAGGGGACCGCGCGAACATCGGCAAAAGAAGGCTAATACGTGATGCCCAGGCGCCCAAAAATCTGCTGCTTCACGTAAGAGTCGGCGCCGATGTTGCTCGAATTGTCCAACAGTGAGTAGCCGACCCCCAGATAGGCCCAGTTCCGCAGGAAGTAATCGAGGGAAGCGCCGGCCTGGAAGAGGTTGTCGACGCGACCTCGCTGGGTCGGGTCCACGAACGTGCCTTCGTAGGAGAGGTACGCATATCGCGCCGAAAGATCGAGGGCCAAGCGGCCAGCGATCTGCTGGAGATATGAGGCGTAGGCCGTCTCTTCGTACGAGAAGGAGCTTATGACCGCGTTCAGGAAGTCATGCCGCACGCCCAACACTAGGCGGCTCAGCTCGCTCACCTTGACGGTGAGCGCCAGCTCCGCATAGGTGCTCCCCAGGAAGCCAGTGGTCGAGCCGCCCGAACCAGAATAGAAGCCGTTGACGTAGCCGACGGAAAGGACGGCGGAGGTCTTCGGGGTCAGCAGGCCCCGCAATCCTGCGGTGACCCTCAAGGGATACGCCGAATCCTTGGCGGGGACGACCGCCATCGTGGCGGGATCGGTGATGGTGGTATTGTCGAAGTAGTAGATATATTGCTGCTGAACATCCAAAAAGATCGCCGTCTTAGGCAGCCACTTCCAGGCCACGTCGAGCGCGAGGGTATTGGTCGTCGCGTTCGCGTAGGTGTAAGGGGCGTCGTAGAAGTCGAGCATGTCGGTGAAACGGAGCTGGCTGGTGAGACGTCCGCCGCCCGGTGACCAACTTCCGATCAGAGAGAGCTGGTTGTTATCGCGAGTGAGTGGGTTAGTGACCGTTCCGAGCTGAGCTTGGTAAGGCGCATCCTCGATTCGAGAGAAAACATCGGCGACGCCGAAGCCGAACTGACCGGCGTTCCCTAGGCCAATCGATAAGCCCGCATTGGGCATCGTGGCACTGCGGTATTTTTTGACGTCGGAATTGTCCGATCCGTAATATCGATAGAGTAGGCCTACGCGCGCGTCGACGGCGACGTCTCGCGAGACCGGCCCGGTGCGCGTCGCGTTGGTAAGCTCGAGAAATGGCATGACTCGAACGATTGACGACCCAACCGGAGCCCCAAGAGGACCCGCGGGAGAATAGAACACGTTCGTGTCATAGCCCGCCTCCACCCCAATGCCCGTATGGAGAATCAAATCGTCACTGACCTGGATGCCAGTGTTGTTCTCGCCGGTCGATTTATAGGGCAAGCCCTGGTAGCCGATGGTCACGTCCTGGGCGGACGCGGCGCGCGCGATGAGCAGGGCACCCAAGCCGGTCCACAGTGCGAGACGACGGTTCATAGAGAGGTATCTTTGTCCTGGCGTGGGTGTGGACCGGCGCGGCTGCGCGCGCGTGGCGGTCTCAGCTCAGAGGGCTCGCCTCGGGGGGGCGCGTGATGTCGATGAAAGGACTGCCCGGTTGGGTGGGGTCGTACTGCGGAATATTCGGATCGACCTCGACGTCTACGCGGGTCGCGCCGACGAAGCTGAGATCCTCCCCGATGCAATTTTCGGCTTCGGCACCCAGGACGGTCACCTTCTGATTGACGATGGTGAGACGGGTGAACTCATGCGTACTTTCACCTGCATCGGAGCGCGTGACACCCTCCTGTAGGGCGGCCATCGATTGCTCGCCGATATTGACGTTCACGCGTGCCTGCACGAGCTTGTCCGTCACGCAGTTGAGACGGATGATGTCCTTCTCGCGCTTGGCCTGGTCCTGCAGGGTCTGGATGCGCTTGACGACCTCGCCCATGCCTTTGAAGTAGTCTTTCGACTGGCTCAGCATGTCGGCCGGAGTCAACGACGGCTGCTGCTTCACAGACAGATCGACCGAACCGGGAGGCGGGGCGGCGGAAGGGGGCGAAGCCGCGCCGGGCGCAGGCTCCTGCGCAAAAACGGTCCCCCCAATGAAAATCGTCGCGAGTAAGAGCTTTGCTTTCACCACGGCGCCAATCCTTTCCCCCGTGTCGAGTCGGTCAGCATGTTATTTCGAAGAAAATCAGCTAGTTAACTAATGCGGTGGAATTATAGGCACGACATCGGGGTGTGTCAACGGCCGAGATGTCCTACCTGATTTCCTTAGAGTCACCGAAAGCTAGTCATTCTCAAACGATCGGCCTACCTCTTACTGCGAAGACTGGAAGACGAATGGGAAGGAAACTTCGACCGATCCGCCAGACGGCGCCGGGAAGCGCCAACGGGCGATGAGCGACTTGATGCAGCTCGCGACCTCGGCGTCCCCGAGCGTATCCTGCTCGACATCGACGCCCGAGACCGTGCCGGCCTGGGTGATGGTCCAGTGGATGACAATCTTGCCGCTGAGGTTGGGGTTGCGCTTGAGGCCGCGCTCATAACACGCCTTGATGGCGCCGAGACGGGTGCGCACCTCTTTGGCGACCATGGCGGGATCCAGCTCGCCGTCGACCGCCGGGGCCTCGCTCTTCACGACGCCCGAGACCTTCTTCTCAGTGGCTGCAGCGCCGGTCCCACCGCCGGCGATGGAGCCGCCGCCGCGCAGACCGCCGACGCTCGCGACGCGGCCGGAACCGCTGCCGCCCGACTTGATGCCGCGCAGCTGGTCGTTGTTGTTGGCGACGCCGACACCGCCGACGCCCTGGAAGGCCTTCTCTTGGTCGCGATCGACGTCGCCCTTGCCGAGCACGTCGGCGATGGAGCCTTCGCCGTCGGCCTTGGCGCCGAGCAGCTTGAGGAGGCCGGTCGACTTCACCTGCTCGGCCAGCCGGGCACGGCGCTCGGCGTCGGCGCGGGCCTTCTCTTCGGCGAGCTTGGCTTTCTCTTCCTCGGTGAGCTCTTTCTTGACGACCTTCTTCTCTTCTTCCTCGGGGCCCTTCTTCTTTTCGACCTTCTTCTCTTCGTCGGGCTTCTTGGCCTCGGCCTTCTTCTCTTCTTTGGGCTTCTCTTCCTGCTTCTTGACGACCATCTGGACGAAGCGATCGGGGATCGCTTCGATGTCGGGCTTGCGCGGCCAATCGACGGTCCGCAGGTAGATCACCAAAATCAGGTGCAGCAGGAACGACGCGGCCGCGATGATGGTGAAGAACCAGTCGACGTCCGAGAACGCCGATCCGCGCACCGAGGCGGGCAGCTGGGGCCGCGGCTGAGGCGGCGGGGGCGTGACGAACTGAAAGAGGATCGTCATGTCCGCCAGCGTGATCTTGCCGCGCGAGCGTTCGTCGAGCGGCAGCGGCCAGCTGGCGCCCTTCTTCTGGATCTTGCCGGTCTGCTTGAGCTGGGCGAGCGAGATGATCTCGTTGCCGACGGCGATCCGGGCGTCCATGCCGTCCGAGAAGTTGGCGACGTACTGGCTGCCGCTGGCCTCGAACAGGAGCCAATTGCGCGGAAGGGCGTCGGACGGGACCACGAACATATTCTTCGCGGACTGACCGATCGTGATGTTCTCGCGCTTGCGAACCAGCCGCTCTTCGACGATCCGACCGCCCTGGATGATCCCTATCCGGAGGATCTTGGGCTTTCCCGCCGTACCGCTTTGCGCCTGTCGAGCCGCTGCCTGGGTAGCCATTCGTCAGTTCCCTTCGTCAGGATCCCTAAAATGGTGAACGGGAAACGCTGTCCAAAATTTTGGGGATGAAGTCCTGCTTCAATTCCTGCCAGTCGTAGTTGATGCTCGACTTCTGATAGAAAAAGAATGCCTCGGGCTTTTGAATCTTGCCCTCGATGCGGATCTCGTCGGTGATGCGGTAGATCTTCTTGCCGCCGGCGCCCTTTTCGACCTTCACCTTGGGGGCCGCGTCGGCCGCGGGGACGGCCGGCGCAGTGGCCGCTTGGGCGTGCGCGGCCACCGGGGCCAGCGCGAGCGCCGCGGCGGCCAGCAAGCCCAGCCACCGCC
>Ga0075522_10000918_pt1 | contig 21989 bp, 18 predicted proteins | sample NGEPerA_FD_74796 | JGI IMG/M metagenome (GOLD analysis project Ga0075522, IMG submission 74796) | Arctic peat soil microbial communities from the Barrow Environmental Observatory site, Barrow, Alaska, USA - NGEE PermafrostL2-A | ecosystem: Environmental > Terrestrial > Soil > Wetlands > Peat ...
GTTGAAGACGGATTTCAAACCAGCGGAAGGCGGCCAGGATATTTTTGATAAAGACCCACTGATTCCAGTTGCTTGGCGCGGCGACTGGAACATGTCCGTGGTGCTGCAAGACGAAGCCAGCGGCGCAGCCACCGGCGGGACCCTTTATCTGACCAACATTCACCGGCTTTATGAAAACGAACGCCGGAAGCCGGAAGGGGAAACTTACGCGTGGGTTGGGCCGACCGTTTCGCGAGCAAAGGCGCTCGACACCGGCGCTGAGTTGCGCAGACGCATCACGGGCCACGCGCGGGTGATGGTGTTAAATGACGAGGCGCATCATCTGTGGGACCCGGGATCAGCGGCAAATGAGGCCATTGCGTATTTGCACGAAACCATTGCGAGCCGAACTGAAGCTGGCCTTGTAGCGCAACTGGATTTCTCGGCGACGCCCAAGGACAATCGCGGGCAAATTTTCCAGCATGTCGTTTGCGATACCCCGCTTGGCGAAGCGGTGGACGCCGGGATCGTCAAGACCCCGATCATCGGCAAAGGAAAGCGTTGGATAGAACGCACCAGCACAGATGCGTCTGAAAGATACGAGGAACAATTGCGCGTCGGATACGCGCGCTGGCTCAAGTCCAAAGAAGAATGGGAAAAAAGCGGCAAGAAGCCGCTGCTTTTCGTCATGACCCAGGACACGAATGACGCCAACCAAGTGGCTCACCGCCTGAACACAGATCCAGTATTCCAGGAACTGAACGGCAAAACAACCAACCTGCATACGAACCTCAAAGGCAAAGTCCGGTGGATCGGCGGGAGGAAAAACGGCTACCCGGTTTTTGACGAAAGCGAAAAGGAAATCAGTGACGACGATTTGAAGGCGTTGCGCGAGTTGTCCCGGCAAATTGATTCCGACCAGAATCCTTATTCCTGCATCGTTTCCGTTCTGATGCTGCGGGAAGGATGGGACGTGCGGAACGTGACCACGATTGTTCCTCTGCGGCCTTATACCTCGAAGGCCAACATTTTACCGGAACAAACGCTTGGCCGCGGCTTGCGGCGGATGACACCGCCGGGTGAAGCGGTTGAAGTTGTCACAGTTATTGAGCACCCAATGTTCGTCTCGTTGTTTCAACAAGAATTAGAACCGGAAGGTCTGTTTGTTGAGGCGATGGACGTTGAGCACGTCCCTAAAACAACAGTGACCATCTTTCCTGACAAGGAGCACAAGGACCTTGTCGCGCTCGACCTGCTACTGCCAGAAGTGACCAGCGGGTTCAGTCGAACGGCTTCGATTGAGGGCTTGACCATCGAAGAAGTCCGCAAACAATTTGCGCGTTATCGACCGCTTCCCGTCGGCGAGGTCCGGGCAGAGGAAATTCCTTATGAAGGACGCCATCTCATCACTAACGAACTGGTGGAACAAATGAAAATCCGGCTTCCGCTGCTGGAAAGCGGGATTGGAGCGGTCTCTTTTTATCGGGATGAACTGGAGCGCATTTGCGGACTGCGCGGCACGCATTCAGTCCTTGCGCCCTTGCTCGAAACATTCTTGACAGAAATTCTTTTTGAGGAAAATGTGACGTTATTCGACGCGCGCTTGTTGAGCCGGATTAGCGACTCGGACGTGCGCGAGAATGTCCGCGCCACTTTTGTTCCGCTGATTCTAAAGCGCACCACCACAAAAGAAGAACGCAAAGCGCCGGGGGGCGGCAAGTCCGTTTCACTATGGAAACCATTTCAGGTCACGCATTCGGCGCATCGCCCAGCCGTTGAGGCCGCGCGCACATTGTTCAATCTCGCTCCCTGCAATCGCGATTTGGAAGTCGCAATGAGCCAGTTTCTTGACCGCGCGCCGGACGTGGCGGCGTTTTGTAAAAATGCCGGCCCGCAATCGTTGCGGGTGGACTATCTGAGCGGGAACGGACAACTGGCCTTTTATACGCCCGATTTTTTGGTGCGATTGAATGACACCAGCTACGTTCTTGCCGAGACAAAAGGCCGGGTGGATAAAGACGTGCCTTTGAAGGCCCGTGCCGCGACGGCGTGGTGCGAAGCAGCCTCGAAAGGCAAGACCAAATGGGTTTATCTCTATATTCCCCAACAAACCTTCGAGGCATTTGGCGATAATCGACTGGACGTGCTGGCGCGCTCGTGCGAACCGGCGTTGCGCGACCTGCTTGATGAGGCGGAAGAGCCCCAACTGACGCTGGCTTTTGGGGAAGTTCGCTCCGATGAAACGGAAGCATTCATTAGCAAGGCCGACTTCGCCGCATTACCAATGGCGCATCAAAAAATGGTGCAGCAGGCAATCGGCCTGTTCCAGTTTCTCGAAAAGAAAGCTGGCCAGTCCTTCGCGCCGGTGTTCACGCCATTGCTGGGACCCTTGGATGAAGCGGCACGGGCGGTCATGCTTAAGGCGCTCGTCGCGGATATTCCAACGGAGCGTCAAGCGCAACGAGCCTTCTTTGAGCCGGATGTAACTCATCTTTCGGAGAAAGACGCGGAAATGTTTCGGCGGCGAGGCCGCGACCTGAAACGAACGCTGATAGATCACAATGGCATGAGCCCAATCGGTCTGCTTCGCTGGTGCTTGCAATGCTCGCGCAAGCCAAATCCTGAGGCCGCTGCGATTTTTGACGCAGTGAACCGCCGATTTTCCGGCGTGTCCGAACAAATCTATAAACTGGTCAGCAGCATTAACACCTTCCGAAACGATTACATTGCCCACCAGGAAAAGGAACTTACCGATTGCGAACTGGCACGACGGTCATTGGTAGAATGGGCAGGCGGTTTGCAGCGTGTCTGGGAATTGCACCACTAAAATCTCTTCCGTTCTGGCGAAGATTGTGCTTAAATCCCCGCCAATGAACGTCCGCCAGAGTATTTGGGACAAGTTGAGCCGCCTGGTTTTGGCGCTGCTGGTGCTGGCCGCGGTGCTGGGCATTAGTTTGTGGTATCAGCCGGTCGTGCAGGAAAATCAGCGGATGCGCGAGGATAAGCTGGCCCTGGATACCAAGATCGAAAAGGAAATCGAGATCGCCAAAAAGCTGGAAGCGCAATTGCACGCGTTGCAAAATCCGGCCACTGTCGAACGCCTGGCGCGGGAGCGGCTGAGTTACGCCAAGCCAGGCGAAAATGTGATTCACTTCGACCCTCCGCCCAATAATCACGCCGAGTGAATGGCCGGCGCCAATCGTCAAACCGTCATGATTTCTTTTTCTTTGTGGGCCAGATGGGCGTCTATCTTGGCGATGTATTGGTCGGTTAGTTTCTGAATTTCTTTCTCGGCGACTTCCACCTGGTCTTCCGCCACACCGCCGCCTTTGGATTCCTTCTTGACTGCTTCGATGGCGTCGCGGCGCACATGGCGGATGGCCACCCGCCCGTCTTCGCACATTTTGCGGGCAATTTTGACCATGTCGTGGCGGCGTTCGGTGCTCAACTCGGGCAGGACAATTCGAATGACCTTCCCTTGCACGGAGGGATTCACGCCCAGATTGCTTTTCATGATCGCCTTCTCGATCGGATGCACCGTGGTCGCGTCCCACGGCTGGATGAGCAGCACGCGTGGCTCGGGCGTGGTGATGCCCGCCAGTTCGCGGATGCGCATGTTCGAGCCATAGACTTCGACCAGGATGTTTTCGACCAGCACCGGCGAAGCCTTGCCCGTGCGAATGCCGGAGAATTCGTGTTGCACGACCTCGTCGGTCTTGGTCATTTTCTCTTCCGCTTCCAATAGAATATCGTCCAGAGCCATGGGTGCAGTTTAAGGGTGAAAGTTTAAATAGCAATTCCCCGCGCAAGTTCAGCCGGTGACCAGCGTCCCGACTCGTTCGCCGAGCACGACGCGCTTGAGGTTATGCTCTTTGAAGAAATCAAAAACAATGATGGGCATTTTGTTGTCCATGCAAAGTGAGAAGGCCGTCGAATCCATCACCTTGAGCCTTTTGCCCAGCGCTTCCAAATAGGTGATCTGATCGTAGCGTTTGGCCTTGGGATTGGTGTTGGGATCGCTGTCATATATACCGTCCACCTTGGTCGCCTTCAAAATGACTTCGGCGCCGATTTCGTTGGCGCGCAGGGCGGCGGCGGTGTCCGTGGAAAAATAAGGATTGCCCGTGCCGCCCCCAAAAATCACCACGCGCCCCTTTTCCAAATGGCGGACAGCGCGGCGGCGAATAAAAGATTCGGCAACCTGCGCCATGGCGATGGCGCTTTGCACTCGAGTGGCGACGTTCAGTTTTTCGAGCGCGTCCTGCAAGGCGAGCGCATTGATGATCGTGGCCAGCATGCCCATGTAATCGCCGGTCGCCCGCTCGATGCCCTGGCCCTGGCCCGAGATGCCCCGGAAAATATTCCCTCCGCCGGCCACGACGACCACTTGCACGCCCATCTGGCGGACTTCGGCGATTTGCCGCGCCATTTCGCGCAGGGAATCCGGGCAAATGCCCACGCCGTCAGGGCCGCCCAGGGCTTCGCCGCTGAGCTTGAGCAGGATGCGCCGGTATTTAGGTTTCTGGACTTTTTTCATTCAGGTCCGCTCTTTGTAACAACCTCCAGGCGAACCGTCAATGCAGGGCGCGCCGGGATCACGCGGCCGGGCTGTCGCCCACTTGGAAACGCACGAAGCGCCGAATGGCGATCTCGTCGCCCAACTGTTTGGCGATCCCGCCGATATGTTCCTTGAGGGACACTTCGGAGTTCCTCTTGACAAAGCCTTGTTCGAGCAAACAGCAGCCTTGAAAAAACTTGTCCAGCTTGCCCTCGACAATTTTCGCGATGGCCTGGGGAGGTTTATTCTTGACTTGCTCGGCCGCAATTTCCTTTTCCTTGGCCACGATCTCGGCGGGCACCTGCTCGCGGGAAATGGACGCCGGATGGCCGGCGGCGATTTGCAGAGTGATGTCGCGCACCAGTTGCTTGAAGTCTTCGTGGGCGACGGTGCTTTCCTTGTTCGCGCCCACTTCCACCAGAACGCCCATCTTGGCGCCCGTGTGAATATAGGCCGCGATCATCCCGTTGCCCTGGACTTCATAACGGCAAAAGCGCGGGATTTGAATATTCTCGCCAATTTTGGACACCGCCGCGATGCGCTCGGCATCGAGCGATTCGACGGTGGCGTTGCCGGCCAGCTTGCGCGCGATTTCGTCGGAAAAAGCGCGGAAGGTTTCGTTGCGCGCCACGAAATCGGTCTCGCAAGTGATTTCCACCAGCACGCCAACTTTGGCTCCGCTTTGGATATATTGGACGATGGCGCCTTCCTTGGTTTCGCGCGACGCTTTTTTGGCGGCGGAAACAGTGCCTTTCTTGCGCAGAATATCGACGGCGGCGCTGATGTCGCCCTTCGCTTCTGTCAACGCTTTTTTACAATCCATCAAGCCCGCGCCGGTTAATTCGCGCAGCTTGCCCACGTCTCCGGCAGTAAATTCAGCCATAGCAATAAAATAGTTAAAAGGTTAAGCCGGAACAGCGGCCTCCGCAGCCACAGGGGCGGCGGGCGCGGGTGCGGCCGGGGCCGTTTCGGCGGGAGTTGCCGCGGCTTCGGTCGCGGCCGATTGCTCGGCTTTGCGCCGGCCGTAGTTGGCTTCGTACTCCGCGCGCGCCTGGGTGATGACTTGCACGACGGTTTGCAGCACCAATCGCACGGAACGAATGGCGTCGTCGTTGCCCGCGATGGGATAATCCACCAGGCTCGGATCGCAATTCGTATCGACAATGGCCACAATGGGGATCTTCAGCCGGCGCCCTTCGGCGATGGCGTTGTGCTCGCGCTTGATGTCAACAACAAACATCGCCGCGGGATATTTGTCCATCGTGCGGATGCCGTCCAGGTTCTTGAAGAGGCGGGCGGCTTCGCGGCGGTACATGGATTGTTCCTGTTTGCCGTAATTGCTCATGCTGCCGTCGGTGTCCCATTTCTCGATTTGTTTAAGGCGGGCGATGGAGCGTTTGATGGTGTTGAAATTGGTCAGCGTGCCGCCCAGCCAGCGTTCGGTGACATAAAGCTGGTTGCAGGCCTTGGCCGATTCCTTGACCGCTTCCTGGGCCTGTTTTTTGGTGCCGACAAACAGCACATTGCCGCCTTTGCTCACCGTGCGTTGCAGAAAATCGCAGGCGGCCTCGAGTTGGCCGAGAGTTTTGCTCAGATCAATGATGTGGATGCCATTGCGGGCGTCGAAGATGAAAGGCTTCATCTTGGGATTCCAGCGTTTGGTTTGATGTCCAAAGTGGACGCCCGAGTCTAATAATTCCTTAATGCCGATACTGATCACGTTTTTCCTTTTGTTAACGATCCGCGCCGACTGGCGAAGACCATCCCGCGGAAGACGGGATTAAGTTGAGTGTTATTGTGGCCGCCCGTCCCCACACGAGGACAGATTTGAAGCCGTTTTCCCCTGGGCGCTACCACCCAAAGAGTTCTCAACATACCAGACCCCGCGCTTTCCGCAAATTGATTTTTGCAGGTCGCGTTAGGGGAAAGCCTGATGCCAAGGCGAAATTCCGCGCGCATTGGTTTGACTGACTTTGACTGGCTTTGACTACGACGAAGGTTCAGCGGCTTGCGGCCCGAAACGCGAAGCGCGACCGCGGTGGGTTTTGGTTTAATTTGCTTTAATTCACTCAAATCGCCTCCACAGCGCTTACCATCTTTCACCATTTTTTGGGTGAGCCATTTTTGGTAGGGATTATCGCGCTGCGGTGTCCGGGTCGCCGAACCTGCCATGTCGCTTAATTTCCTTATAATTTCCATCACAACCCCACCATCCTACCACAAAACCGGCCCCGGCTGCCGCTCACCGTGCGGGCTATTTTTCAAAGATTTACGAGGAAGGCTGTCAAGAAGAGACGCTCACCGTGCGCACTATTTTTTGACGTATTCCTAAAACCTGCAACTCTCGAAGCCTTGGCAGGCCTGGCGTCCCGTCGGTGTCCTCACTATTGACACTTTTGGTGGACGGGTTGGGCTTTTTTGATGGCTCGTAGATTACGCGTCGAGTATCCCGAAGCGGTTACCACCTCCTTAATCGTGGAGATCGGACGCGAGGATATTTTCAAGGACGATTTGGATCACCAGCACCAGCCACTACAGCGCGGAGCGCCAGTAAACCGCGGAGAAGGCCGAACGTTTGGTGCGCGTGGAACTCTAGCGGCGAGGCTGGAATGGAAAGAAGAAAAACTTGCCGCTTCTGTTCAAAGGGGATAAAAGCAAAGTGGCGCTGGCGCGCCGATTGCGACAAGAAACGACCATGAGCCTAAAATGGATGGCGGAAAGACTGCACATGGGGAGTTGGACCTACGTTTCCAACCTATTGGGTGAAAAATAATCCACTGATTTTGTGTAAATAGTGAGGACTGACACCGGCATGACACCGGCACGGCACCACTCTGAAAGGTCCGTTTTGACGATCCGATAAGGCGTGTGAAATCAGCTATGCGCATCTTCTTTCTTGCGGCTCTTTTCGAGGCTATCATCACAGGGTGGGCACAGTGGGAGTTTTCTTCCGAACTTCGGTGGAATCCGCTTGACGGAAAGCCCCTTCCGACGCAGGCCGCAACTGCGACCTACGTTTTTCGAAGCGCTTCGGGTCCATTTGCGATCGAAGTCTCTTTGCCGATGATTAAGGCGGGGGAAACCTCTTCTGAAGTCGCGCCTGACATCCGTGTGCGATGCCTGCTGGAAATTCGAATATTCAGAGAAAAGTCGTTGCTTACTACGTTCACGACGACGAATTTGGAAGAGGCTGGCCAGGAATGGTCTCGTCACATGGATTCCTTCCAAGCCGGGACAATCAGACTTCCGAAGTTTGGCCAGTATCGGTTAGTCGTCCGGAATCTTGGAAGTGACTCTCGGATCGCAAAAGGTAAAATATCTTTGATCCGCAATGAGAATACGGAGGATGCGGCGGTTGTCTCGGGGGTCCTAGGACTGCTAAAATGGCTCTTTCTGATAGCGGCTATTTTTTCTGGAGGGCGACTCGCATCTGCGTGGTGGAAGCAGAAACGGCAACCTTCGAACACACGAGCGCAACCAGGTCTGCCATAAGGGGTCACGCTATTAGGGCGTTGTGTCAACAGATAAAACGCTGCTGGCCTCAATTTTCTTTATTGAGTCTTCCTGGGCTGCCAAAGTCTTCTTTAAAGGCCGCATCCGATCCCTTCATTTCGTTCGCGTGATTCCGGTCCGCTTCCCGTTGAGGCGGTCCGTTCAGTCACCCATCAGGTTCTAGCGCAAGAGTGGCAGCTTCTTCACTTTTCTCTAAAAGCCGTCTTTTCTTTCCCTCGTTGCCCCGCGCCCAACTCGGTTTCCCCGAGTCCAGAAAACGTTCAGTGCCGGGCCGTGTTCATTCAGTATTCAAGAACCATGGTTCCTGGGCCGCACGAGCCGGACCAGTCCAACACCTTGTTGACTCACGGCGCGGTCGAATCGCCTCTAAATTCATCTTCACAGCCTTTTTCGTTGCCGTGGGAATTGGGGTCGTATTTAAACATAAAACATTTCAGGTCAACAATCCGGCTAAACATCCGGCTTGCAACCGGCTCGCTCATTGTTATCTTGCCCCTTCTTTATGAAAGTCGTCATCCTCTGCGGAGGCAAGGGCACCCGCCTGCGGGAAGAAACCGAGTATCGCCCCAAACCGATGTTGCCCATCGGCAGCCGCCCCATTTTGTGGCATATCATGAAGATTTATGCCTCGTTCGGTTTTAATGAATTTGTCCTGTGCCTCGGGTATAAGGGGGACATGATTAAGGACTTCTTCCGCAATTATAACTGGCTGACCAGCCATGTCACTTTGCGGCTCGGGCGGGAACAGGATGTCCAATTCCACAATCATCATGCCGAAGAAGACTGGAAGGTCACGCTGGCCGATACCGGCGAGGAAACGATGACGGCTGGACGGATTCGCCGCATCCAGCCGTTTCTGGGCAACGATCCTGAATTCCTCCTCACTTACGGCGATGGGGTGGGTAATCTCGATATTCCCGCTTCGGTCGCTTTTCATCGGCGGCATGGGAAGAAATTGACGGTCTCGGCGGTCCGGCCGCCGGGGCGCTTTGGGGAATTGGGCCTCGCGCCGGATGGCCGCGTGCTGGAGTTCAATGAAAAACCCCAAGCGGCCGAAGGGCGCATCAATGGCGGATTTTTCGTCGCTTCTCGCGCGATCTTCGATTGCCTGGGCGACGACGCCGACCAAATCATGTTCGAGCAAAGGCCTTTGCAAACCCTGGCCCGCGAAGGGCAGTTGATGGCCTTTCCGCACGATGGTTTCTGGCAGCCGATGGACACCTTTTCCGAATACACGCTGCTCAACCGTTTATGGGCCGAGGGCAAAGCCCCCTGGAAGACGTGGAACTCATGACCCCTTTCGGTTCCGCTTTCGCTGATCGGCGCGTGCTTGTTACCGGCCATACTGGTTTCAAAGGCGCGTGGTTGTGCCAATGGCTGATCGAACTGGGCGCTGATGTGACGGGGCTAAGTCTGCCGCCGGAAAAGCCCGCGTTGTTCACTCAATTGGCTCTGGCCAAACGTCTGCGCCATCTGACCGGCGATATTCAAAACCCTGCCGTCCTCCAGCGCGCGGTCAAACTTTCCAAACCGGATTTCGTTTTTCACCTCGCCGCGCAGGCCCTCGTTCGCGAATCCTACGTCCGGCCTCGTGAAACATTTTCCGTCAACGGCATGGGCACGCTTCATCTCCTCGAAGCTTTGCGCGAGGTGGAACAACCTTGCGCCGCCGTTTTCATAACCACCGATAAATGTTATGAGAACCGCGAATGGCATCACGGCTACCGCGAAGTGGATGCCTTAGGCGGGCGCGATCCCTACAGCGCCAGCAAGGCGGTGGCCGAGTTGATCATCGCAGCCTATCGCGATTCTTTTTTCAAGGATCATCCGGTCAAGATTGCCAGTTGCCGGGCCGGCAATGTCATCGGCGGCGGCGACTGGGCCAAGGATCGAATCGTGCCGGACTGCATCACGGCTTTGCAAAAAAAGAAACCCATACTGGTGCGCAATCGCCGCGCCACTCGGCCGTGGCAGCATGTCCTCGAACCACTCAGCGGCTATCTCTGGCTGGCTGCGTTGCTGCGGCATCCACAGTGGCGGGCGGTTGATCCGGCGGCGCTGACTTCGGCCTTTAATTTTGGGCCGAACCGCGAATCCAATCGCACGGTCGAGGAACTGGTTGTGGCGCTTTTGAAGCATTGGCCCGGGGACTGGAAGGACCAAAGCGACCCAAAGGCGCCGCATGAGGCGGGGTTATTGCATTTGTCCACCGATAAGGCGGCGGCGGTGCTGGGCTGGAATCCGGTCTGGAATTTTGCCGAAACCATTGCCAAAACGGTCGAGTGGTATCGGCGGGCCGCATCTTTGAAAACGCCCGCCGAATTTCAACAGCAGACCCAGGGCCAGATTACAGAATACGTCGCGCGCGCCGCCGAACGGCAACTGCCGTGGGCCGGTAAATTGTCAAAATGAATTCTCCCGAGGAAATCAAGGCCGAGATCCTTCGACTGACGCGCGAATACTCCACCTTGGTGCATCAGAGCAACTGGCCGGCGGACGAGCCGGCGCCGGGACGAAAATTTGTGGCGGGTCAGTCGGTCGTGCCTTACGCCGGGCGCGTGTTCAATACCGAAGAGGTTGAGGCCGCTGTTTCCTCGACGCTCGATTTCTGGTTGACGCTGGGCAAGGAGGGCGAAGCGTTCGAGGAGGGACTGGCCAAATTTCTGGGGGTGCGCAAAAGCATCCTGTGCAACTCCGGTTCGTCGGCGAACTTGCTGGCCGTCTCGGCCCTTTCGAGTTTCAAGCTCGGCAAGCTGCGCCGTCTCAATCCCGGCGATGAAATCATCACGGCGGCCGCGGGTTTTCCGACGACGGTCGCGCCTATTTTCCAAAACGGGTTTGTCCCCGTTTTTATTGACAACGATCCCACCACTCTCAACGCCAAGACCGAACAACTCGAAGCCGCCTATTTGCCCGGCAAAACCAAAGCCGTGATCATGGCCCACACCCTGGGCAATCCCTTCAACTTGTCCGCCGTCCTCGGGTTTTGCCGCAAGCACGAACTTTGGCTGATCGAGGATAATTGCGACGCGCTGGGCTGCACCTATGACGGGAAGCTGACCGGTTCCTTTGGCGATCTTTCCACCCAGTCTTTTTATCCGCCGCATCATCTGACGCTCGGCGAGGGCGGGGCGGTCAATATCGTCGAGAGCCTCAAGTTCAAAGCGATTGTGGACAGTTTTCGCGATTGGGGACGCGACTGCTGGTGCGCCAGCGGCATGGACAACACCTGCGGCAAACGCTTTGACTGGCAACTCGGCGAACTGCCCAAAGGTTACGACCATAAATATATTTACTCGCATCTCGGCTACAATTTGAAGCCCCTGGATATTCAGGCCGCCATCGGCCGCGCCCAACTGGCCAAACTCCCCCGCTTCGTCCAGGCCCGCATCGACAATTGGAATTACCTGCGCAACGGCCTGCGCGACTGCGAAGAGTTCTTCGATTTCATGCTGCCCACCCACGCCACCGGCTGGTCGCCGGATGGATTCACTTGGGACGCCTCCGGGCATCGCACGGTCTGTTCGTGGTTTGGTTTCATGTTGCGCGTCAAGCCCGGCGGCCCCTTCGGCAAAACGGCCTTCGCCCGGCATCTTGACAACAATAAAATTGGCAATCGAATGCTCTTCGGCGGCAACCTCCTGCGCCAGCCCGTGCTGGTGCAGCTCAAGAAAGATCATCCGCAAGCCTTTCGCGTCACCGGCCCCATGACGGGAGCGGACCAGATCATGAAGGAAGTGCTCTTCGTCGGCACCTATCCGGGACTGACCCGGGAAATGCTCGACTACATGATCGACATCATCCAAAAATTCTGCCGCCACAAACCCTGACCATGGCCGGCCATCCTTTATCCGCCGATCTGGACCATATTCTTCTTCACACCGAGCCGCTCTGGGAAGAAGCGCGCGGGCGCCGGCTCTTTGTGACGGGCGGGACCGGTTTTTTCGGCTGCTGGCTGCTGGAAAGTTTCGCCTGGGCCAATGAGCGCCTGGCCCTCGGCGCGGAAATGTTTGTCTTGACACGACAGCCGGAGGCCTTCGCCCGCAAAGCGCCCCACTTGGCCGGTCGTGCCGATCTTCAATTTCTAACCGGCAACGTGCGCGATTTCAAATTTCCGCCCGGCGAATTTTCCCACATCATCCACGCCGCGACCGAAGCCAGCGCCAAGCTGAACGAAGAAAATCCGGCGCTGATGTTTGACACCATCATCGGCGGCGCGCAACACGTCCTTGATTTCGCAAGCCAATGCGGCGCAAAAAAATTCCTCTTGACAAGTTCCGGGGCGGTCTATGGGGTCCAACCTCCAACCCTTTCCCATCTGGCCGAGGAGTACCCGGGCGCGCCCGATGTTTCCAATCCTCTGTCCGCCTATGGCGAAGGCAAGCGGGCCAGCGAGGTGCTCTGCGCCATGGCCAGCCGGGGCGGAGCTTTGGAAACTAAAATCGCCCGATGTTTCGCCTTTGTCGGGCCTTATCTGCCGCTTGACTCCCATTTTGCCGCAGGCAACTTCATCCGTGATGCGATGGCTGGCCGGACCATCCAAATCAAAGGCGATGGGACCCCCTTTCGTTCTTATCTCTATGCGGCCGACCTGGCTATTTGGCTTTGGACCATTTTGTTTCGCGGCGCGAGCAACCGTCCTTACAACGTGGGTTCCAGCCACGCCATCACCATCGCTGAAACCGCCGCCATCGTCGCGCGTGTCGCCGGCCAAAATGCGACTGTCGCCATTGCGCAAAAGCCCAGCGGCGCTGGCGCCGCGCGCTATGTTCCGGCCACCACCCGGGCCGAGAGCGAGCTAGGGCTGCGCGAGCGGGTGGGCTTGGAGGACGCCATCCGCCGCACGGCGGAATGGCACCGGAGACATTGACACCCAGTATTGCTCAATGACCATCTGGAGGAAATGCCGGGCTGGCCGGGCAAAGGAGGCGGTTTAAACAACCTGGCGGACTATACTGCCCGGCGATTGATGGCGTGCAACGGTGCGGCGTGGGATGAGAATAAGCGCAACGCCCAGAAAGGCGGTGGGCGATGAAAGCTCCCAGATTTTCGTTGCCCAGTTCCCCGACGCGCAAGAAAAAATCGACAGGATGGGTGCAGGTGAATATGGCGGAGTGGGAAGTGGAACAAATGCGGGCGCTGGCGGAGTGCGCGGGCGCGGAGTTCCGCACGTTGCTTAGAAGTGCGTTATTCCACTATTGGCGGGATTTGGAAAAAGAGATTGGCCTGAAGGCTCGCGTTGCGCTGGATTTGAGCCGGGAGCAACGCCGAGCGATGGGACGGGAGCAGCGGGCATTCCGAAACGCGATTGGCTATTATATGGGCGGGTCTGAGAATTGAGGCGTAGAGCCATCGCGCCAAGCAAGCCCGAGGTTTGACGCCACGGGCTTTTTGCTTTCAGGCTTGCAATATTTGCGCGCCGGGTTTGTTATAGGCGACAGAGTGAACGCCCCAGAGAATACGGCAAATAGAACGTCGCCGAATTGGATTGCCCCGCTTTGTTGTGCCGCCGTCGCCGGGGCGATAGTTGTGGCGGTCATCCTTCGGTTTCCCGATAGTTACGAATCGCACCACGAATGGCCAATGATGGCGGTCATAGTGGGCTTTGTGCTTTTTGTCTGTGGCGCTGGCAAACTGGTTTGGCGCGCGATACCGGCGCATAAAACGGGCGAGGTGTTACTGGGGATCGGAATGCTTCTCATGTTTGGGTGCTGGTTTTTGTGGCATACTTTGGCGGGCGTCATTGCCGGGGGTTTTGTGGCTTTGATCGGTTTTGGAATGATCGCGTTGCGGGCGAGCCTGAGTCACAAAGGGCCGCGATGAACGGCCCGGCCAGGCGCTGCAATGTTGGCCCCGCAGCTTACGTCCGAAACGCTCCTGGCCCCAGCCGAAAATTTGTGAACCGGCGAGCCAGCGAAAGTTTACGGTTCCGCAAGCCCTACACACTGGCAGCCGATGCGTTTTTGTCCGCCAATGGGAGCGGTTCAAATTGAAAAGCGGTGCGGCAGGGCAGTCACGCCGTCCGTTCGATCATTGCCGCTACCGGCCATCGAACGGATTGAGGAAAGTATTATAGGCAAGGTTGAAACTGTCAACTGGTGCTTGTTCACAAAAATGAAAATTGCTTTTGCGGTCTGAAGCCGCGATGCTGATTTCGCGCCAAACGTTTCGGACGTGTGAGAGACGCCTCTGCAAAGAGTCGCACTATTCCCTGGCTCAATTTTCGTTGAGAAAAAAAGGCGGTTTGTTTTGACTTTTAAAGCCGGTTGCAACGCGGTTTAAACTGTCATTTCCGCCAAGCGAATCGAGCCGAAAAACGAGGTAGGCAACTGCTGCCGGGTAGTGATTTTGGGGCGAAAAGTGCCTTCGACCCTCCACCTTTTTTGTTACCGCATAATATGTAATTGAAGCGATGTCCAATTCTGGCAATGCGTTGAGTTTTGGCGGTTTACGATTATTTGGCGGCGGATTGACTGACGCGGCGGCCCGCACGGACTCATTACATATTATGCTCTGGAATCGTAGGACTTGAATCGCTGTAAGTGCTTGATTCCTCGCAAACTGCTGCAATTTGAGCTAATCTGAACTCTTCCGGGCTAATTGGGACAAGTAATCGGCCAAGACTCATCACCAATGGAGGCGGGCCGATAATTTGTCGGGAAAATGGGCTTCCCACTTCCTAACGCATAGGACAAAAAAAATCAGCCCCGATTTTGCTCGGATTTCAAATTTTAGATGTAAAGCAGCCTTATCCGCGTCCCAAAAAGAACAGGTCCGCAGGGGCCGTGCAGGCTTGCGGCAAGGTGGATGCGGATAGGCTGCAAAGTGTATATTTCATGGCGTCAAACCAAGGGCGGTGAAGGGCTGTAAAAGCTCTTCAATGTCTTTTAAGATGCCGTCGCGGCGTGCACCGGCGTAGTAGCGCCAGATGTCTTCGTGCGGGCAATACCATGCGATTTCGTAGGGGTGCGGGCCTGCAATTCTACCCACCAGATACGCGAGGGCTGGCAGGGACCGGTTTCGATTGGCAACGTCCAAAACGCCGAAAATTCCGGTCTCCATTGGGACGATACAAACCGCCGACGCTGGAGCGGCCAGCGGGCTGAATAGTTCAAGCCAGCCGGCGCGAATGGCCATTAACGAGGGCTGGTGCGCACGCTGGAAGTTGATCTGGACTTTGAAGGCGATTCGGGTGGTTGTCATCAGGGGCATTTCATCCGACGTTGCGGTTTCTGCCCGCCCAGCCAGCAACGGTCTCCAGTTTGCTTTTTAAGTCGGACAAAGAGCGCCTTTGGCTGTTCATTTCTTGAGCGTGGTTCAGGAGCAATCCTGTAATGGTGTCAAGTAATTCGTGCAGTTCGGCGTCTTGCGCGGCGGTGGGCTTATGGCTCGGCTGGCTGGCGACCTGGCTTAGAATAAGGCGGCTTTTGGTGATGCTGGCGTTGGCGTCGAGGGCCGCTTGAGGGCCGGATTCGTGGGCGGCGGCATTTTGCGCGGCGGGATTGCCGGCGTTGCTCTCGTTGGCGGCTTTCTCGCGGGCCTCGGCCGCCGCGGCGCGGTCTTTGGCTTGGTCGGTTGTGCCGGCGCGGGCCGCGGCATCTTTGGCGGCGGTGGCCTGGGTGTTGGCGGCTTGCACTGCGGCATTCGTTTTTTGCTGGAGGGCGTATTGGTCTTGCAGGGCGGCTAATTGGTCGGGAGCGGTTCGGATGGTCTCTTTGTCGTGTTTCTCCTGTTCGGCGGCGATGGCCGTATTGTTTTTCGCCGCATCCACCGCGGCCTTGGTCAAGTCCACTTCTTTGGTAAAATCCCCGTTGTATTTGTCTCGGGCGCGAATGGCTTCGTTGAGCGCGGCGGCCTGGCGCTGGACGTAGGCGACGCCTTCTGCGCCGGCGGCGGCCTCTTCCCGGATGGGACTGGCGGCCTGTCTCTCAAAATCTTCCATCTTAGCGCTGTTTTCCTGGGCGGCCTTTTTATATTCGGCCAAAGTCTTATCAGTCATTCCAGCGGCATCGAACTTAGCTTCGGCGGCGCTCTTTGCTTCGGCCTGAGCGGCGGCGTAGTCGGCGGCGGGTTTGGCTTCGGCTTTCTCGGCGTCCGCTCGCGCTTTTTCGTCGGCCCCGGAATCAACCCGTGTTTTGGCGTCCGCCAGGGTTTTGGAGCGCAGGTCGATCTCGAAACGCAGTTTCTTTTGATCGATGGCCCCCCGATCCGAATCCAGTTGAAGCTGGGCTTGCTCTTTGCGGCGGTCCGCCTCTTCTTTTGAAATCGCTCCCGACTTGGCCAAAAGATCAATTTCGGCCTCGAAGGCTTTTTCTCGGGCTTCCTCAACTTTTAGGATAGCGTCCTGTTCTTCGCCATATTTTTTGATCCTGTGATCCATGGCGGTTGTGCCGGACTCATAAGCGGCCTGAAGTTTTTTCTCGGTGTTTACGATGTCTGAAAGCGACTCGGACATGCCGGAGGCGGACTCAGCGGCGGATTTCAATTTGCTATCGTCGAGCGCCAGCATTTCGGCGTTGAACGCATCGACGGGGGCTTGAAGTTGCTCAAAAACTTTCTTGACGCCTTCCACGGCCGCCAGGAGCGCGGCCAGAGCGGCTGTGGTTGGATTTAGCCACAGTCCGACATCGGCCAGTCCGCCGAATTGCCGCCCCACTGCGCTAACGGCCTCTCTTAATTCGCGATGGGATAGGGTAGTATCTTCGGCGGCTTTAACTTGCTTTTTCCCGGCCTCTTCAGCGGCTTTGGCTTTGTCCAATTCGGCGTTTTTTACGTCTAAAATTTGTTCGATTTGACTGGTATCGTGGCCGAGGGCGGCTTCGGTCTTTTTGACTTCGTTGAGGGTGGCAATGGTTTTTTCGAGCGCGGCGGTATCCGCCGTTGTAACGACTTGGATTTGGAATTGCGAGCGATCTATTGGCATAGGTTTACTGGGGTTGAAGTTCTGGGGTTGCCGGGCGCGGCGCGGTCAGTTCGGCGGGCGCGAGGTTGCGGCCTGGCGGGATGTTACAAGCGGCGACGCCGGCGGGCAGTGGCGGATGTTTGCGGGAGCGCCGGCCGGCGTGGACGTCGAGATGAGATTGGGCGTCGTTTGATTCCGGTTGCGCCTCGACCGGAGCGGGCGGCGCGGGGAGTTTGTAGCCGGAGAGCACGATGGCGCGCTCGACGTCAGGGCCTTGGACTTCCGCCCTGCCTTGTTTTTTGGCCTCGGCACGGGCGTTTTTGGAAATCTTCTCGACCGCGAACAAAAAGGATTCGCTCAGGAGCGCAACCCCCACCACGCGCTTGGCGTAGCACACTTTCAAGCCGGGAAGGTGCGTGGCCACAACAGCGAACAGGTCTGAATCGGGCAGGTCCTTGGGGACGCGGTAGGAGCGCATGATGCGTCCGCGCCACTGAGCCATGTCGAACCCGGAAACTTTTTCGTAGGTTTGCTCGGCGGTGTCCTTAAATTGGGGCGTCGTCACCAAGGCGACGGGGCAGCCGTTGTCAAGAATCTGGGAGCGAACGTAGTTCAAGCGAAAGGGAATGGTCCGGGCGGAGAACTTTTGGGGGAGCAACCACGCGGCTTCGTCAAAGACAAAGCCTAAATCTCCCTGCCTGAAAACCGCCTCGATGGCGGGTTTAAGCTCGCTTGCTTTCATGGTCGGGCTGAAGCCAATGGCGCGGGCAATGGCTTCGTAAAGGCTATTGGGGAAATTATCGCATGGCGTCTTAACCAGACGCGCCCGTCCGGGCCGCATGTTGCACCAGGCATTGACCGATTCAGATTTGCCATAACGACTCGATCCAACGATTTCCGTCATGGCCCTTTCAGACCAGGCGAAATCCAGGGTTTCAAAAATAGCTGTGGCGACGGAAGTCGCGGCAATTGTTTGCTGAGCGCGGGCGGCATGGGCGTCCATCATTTCGAGCAATGCGCCTTGAAGGTCTTCAAAATACCAGGCGTCAGGCAGGCAAAAGTCCGGCTCGGTGCAAAACCGGGCGAGAGTATTGGGCAATTCGGCCAGGGCGAAGAGTTGGCAGATTTTGTAGAAATAGGAGTGGTTTTGCTGGCTAACGAAGGCGAGGTCGGGGCGGGTCGTTTCCATTTCGCGGACGCGCCAACCCCCAGTCCTGCCACTGTGTCCGCGCATTTCTTCATTCGCCTGGCTAAGGATCATTCGGGCTTCGTCCGAGGTAAATGGGTCCAACCTTTCGGGCAAGCTGGAAATGATCTCTTGCCGTTCGGATGGGGTGTAAATTCCATCGGCGCGGACAATGCGGATGGCACTTGTTCCGACCCGTGCGCTAAACCGGGCGAGGAAATTTTCGGCAAATTTGCGGGGGCCGCCTGGCTGGATAAAGTGCCACTGGATAAACCAAGACAGTTCGATCAAACGGGGTTCCTGTGCGACGGCGGCGGCAAATTGGGGCGCAGCGAAGTCGCGCAGCGCTGCGGTTTTGGCGGCGATGGCCTGGGGGCCAATCCGTGCAGGGTCACTGTTCATCGGCGATCTCCTTATTGCTCTCGTTCAACAACTCCAAGCCGCGGTGGACGGATTCGGGGTTGCGGACGGGGCCGCTGATGTCCACGCCGGCGCGGGCCATGCTGGTGTAAACTTTTTTGCGCTGGCTTTGCGCGGCTTTTTGCCCGGCTTCGTCTTTTTGTTGCTCGCCTTGGATGAAGCGGCCGAGTTCCCCGGCTTGGGCATCAATCGAATTATCGTGGACGATATGGGACCGCTCGGGATGTTCAATTTGCCCGAAGCGGACTTTGCCGGGCTGCATGTGGCCGGCGACGGCGCGTTTAGCTGCACTGAATTGTTCCTTGGTGGCGCTGAAGGCGGGAAGAGAGTTTTCAGTCAAGGTGAATGGATTTTTGCGGTCCAAATCGGTCACGGTGAGCATGTGCGGGGTCTCGACGTTGTAGAAGGCGAGGACGTTTTGTCCGACGTATTGGCCGGAATGCTGCGCATCATAATAATAGCGCGACTGGCCTCTAATGGTGAGGCGGAGACCTTTGGTGCTCATGTGGGTTTTGACACAATGGCTGGCCAGGATGTAGCGCGCTTCCTGGGGGAGTTGCTCCAAAGGCTGGCGATTGGCCCACAGTTCGGCGGGGGAAAAGCCGTCGAGCAATTTGCCGTTTTGGGTTTCCTGCAAGTAATCGGTGAAGGTTTCGCCAATGCGCCGGACCCAGCCATCGAGGGAATGGAAACGGGTGCGTGGATCGAGGGTGCCGCGTTTGACGCGGCCGATGGCATCCTGGAGTTCCTCTTGCCGGTAAGCCCTTTCGTCAAAACCAACGAAGCCGGAGTCCGCGCGGAGCCGGTCTTGCACGATTTTAAAAATGCCTTCGATGAGTTTGGCCCTGGGAACAGTGGCGGTGACGAGACGGCGGGGGCGGCCCCCGTAACCCAGGCGGCCGCTAAAACCAAGGGCGTATCCAAGCGATGCAATAAATGATGAAGTAAACAGTGCCGGCACACTGACGGTAAAAGTGGCTTTGAGCGATTTCATCTATTCGGGCGAGACCGTCACCGCAAACATAGCTTCAGGATTTTATGCAAGCAGTACTGCAAACAATGCCTCTACTTCGATTTCCGTAACAAACAATTCCATATTGGCCTACCCGACCTCCGTCGGCCGCTGGGCATGGCCGGGATACGAGAGGGAAACAGGCGACTTTCTTGTGGAAGCGGTTGCGTTTAACAGATTTGCCCGGAACGGAAAGCCGCTTGCCGCCATGGTTTTCACTGCAACCGACCAGCACGGTCATACCGCATTTGCGACTACTACGGCCATGACCAAATCGACCAGAACCGGCGATGCGAATCCTGTCTTGGTCTATGCCGGGACAATCCCCGTATCCACCCTTACCCAGGGCGATGTCATCACCGTCAATTTTAAAGCATATCCGTGGGTCGGCACATCTTCTGCTATATTAAATTCCGATCTCATAGCCAACGGCGGAAGCGGTTATGCCCAGCCCGATGAAAGATTGGGACCGCTTTCGGAACTGTTGGACAAAACAGGGGCTTATGGTCCGGCGTATGCAGTTGTGGATGATTCCAATGGTACTAGTAGTATTGGAACTGCCTATGTCTACAGTACTCAGGCGGCGGCAGAAGCCGCATACAATTCAAACAATACTAATTCTTATAACAATATCGGCAGAGCGGTTTCGGCGATCAAAGCTTATAACAATGCAAATTATGGCAGAAATGAACCGGGAGGGGGAGTTGTCCTGCTTAATTCCGGTAGCCATACGTATCCGGGTACGGCACCAGCGGCATCAGGTCCTATGAATGCATGGCTTATCATACAACCGATGAGTACGGTCAGTCAGACGAATGCGGTGATTGACAGTAGCAGCACGGGAAGTTTAAATACTCAAAGAATTAAAATATCCGATGTAAATATCAAAGACTCACAAGCGCAGGCTTTCAATGGCACTCAAGCCACTGACGTTTTATGGGTCGACAACAACATTTTTAATGTGACAACATCCGCGACTATAGATGTATGGAATGAAGTCTATGCTACGCGCAATACAGTTCTTAACCTGCCTGATGGTTTTGGTGGATATGGCAGCGGAGCTAGTAGGGACCCCCTCCCACTTATTCGGGGTAACTCATTTCCCTATGGTGCTTCGGAGGCTGCACAGCTGTATATGGTCATAGGCAATGCGAACCTTCTTCCAGTATACTACCCGACCGGAAATGCAGCTGGTCAGCAAACAAGCGACAACTCGGTATTCGCATTCAACAGTGTTTATGGCGATACTGACAATCCCGTCATTGATGTCGGGGACCAAATCAATCTTGGCATAGCGATCGTACAAAATTCTCTTGAGATGCTACAGGACTCGCCGGTGGTAGAGATCAACGCCGCGTCGGTACAGGGAAACCCCAACAACAATATTATCATGTGGGACAACACGTTTGCTGGCGACAGGGATAATTTGGCATATAATGCATACGGTAGCACTTCAGTTCCGCAGTTGAACTGGTCCATGATCGGAAACCAGTATAACAGCTGGAACAACAAGTCAGACACAGATGACGCTTTTGATGCGCCGAACGGCGGGAGAACGGGAAATTGGGATGTTAAATACAATGTCGGTTCGAAGAGCAATTACTATTATCATGTGACACAATTTCCGCCGGAGTTCTATGGGTTGAATTCCAACAGTGACAATGCAGGCAACAGTCCGATGTATGTGTCTGATGCGTCGCTGTCAGGTACCGACACCGGCAACGGCGATTATCGTCTGACCGCGAGCTCTCCTGCGCTCAATCTTGTAGCAGCGGGTCAGGCTGTTCTCCCGTATGACATCCTTGGGAATCCTCGTCGGAATGACGGCACCGGCGCCGTCGGAGCGTACGAGTATATATCCAGCGTTGCCACCGTCGCTTCTTCCGACTACGCCGTCAGCTCTCTTGTAGCTGGAACAGGAACCATCACCAATGTCCCATTCGGAATATCGAAAGCCACCTTTTTATCTAATCTGACCCTTGCAGCAGGAGCAACCTGGAACACCGCCAGTGTCACTGATCCAGTTGTATCCGGCAACACTTTGGTGGTTACAGCTCAAGACGGAGTAACGACAGGAACCTATACGATCACGACGAGCGCTAACGTTTCCCATACGATTTTTTTGACTTCCGGGTCAACCTGGACTGTACTCTCTGACTGGAATAACTCTAGTAACACGATTGAGGTGATAGGAGGCGGTGGGGGTGGTAGCGATGGCGGTGCAGGCTCTGGTATCAGCGATGCTGGCGGAGGAGGCGGATATTCAAAATCTACGAATGTTTCATTGACTCGTGGAGCTACTATCGGAATAAGTGTAGGAGTAGGCGGCGACGGCGGAGTAAATTCAGCACCTGGTGGAAATTCCGGAGGGAATACTTATTTTTGTAATTCAACGTCCAACTGCGCCAATATTTCAGAC
>Ga0075522_10000921_pt1 | contig 21970 bp, 32 predicted proteins | sample NGEPerA_FD_74796 | JGI IMG/M metagenome (GOLD analysis project Ga0075522, IMG submission 74796) | Arctic peat soil microbial communities from the Barrow Environmental Observatory site, Barrow, Alaska, USA - NGEE PermafrostL2-A | ecosystem: Environmental > Terrestrial > Soil > Wetlands > Peat ...
TTGGCCCGGCAGCGCCGCCGCCGCCCGCACCTTCGTTTGTGCCGCCGTTGCCACCGTTATATTTTGTGGTTCCCGAGCCTCCCGAGCCTCCAGTGCCGCTGCTGCTACCACCGATGGCTTCAACCGTCCCGGTAGCGCTGAACCACGTCACGCCGCCGCTCGTAGCACCCGTGCCGTTATTATACCCCGTGCCCCCGGTGCCGATCACGATGGGAATTATTGAGCCAGAGGTAGATACGAAGTTTACAATTTTGCTATAACTTCCACCACCACCGCCCTTACCCGTGCCACCGGAACTACCGCCGCCGCCGCCGCCGATCACTTCTATGGTATTTACATTGGTCCAGTCTGACGGAATCGTGTAGCTTGTGCCGCTGGTGAGAATGACTACTTTTTGTGTCATATTAAAATTCCAGCATTTCTAATGACAAAAAGAGGGTAGTCTCCTAATTTGTCGCGTTGCCGTTCATGTTATTAAAACCAGGCCTGTTTGCCAGACTGCCGATAAGATGAGCGGAGGCACTGCGCACAACTGTCAATATAGGAATGTGATGAGCATTAAGATGGTCATTCACCTCTTCAAAGAACTTCGGCTCCATCTCGCTGGTGCGAAGTTTCCCAAGCGTAACCATCTGGTGGGCAATCCTTGCGGACTTTGCCAGAGTGTCAGGGTAATGAATAATCACGTTAGGCACCTTTCCGGGTTGCATTACCCGGATGGGAACATGGGGTTCGCAGGCCAATGAAAGGAAGATTTCGCCATCACCTTCAGCCTCGGACCCAATAGCAACATGAGTCATAACCAGATCGGTGTCTTCTGTCACCTCTGGAAACATTACACGTATATACAATGCCCCTATTTCAAGCTCTACCGGAACGCGGGCATAGCCTTTATATGTTATCTCATTGTCACCCTGAGATGACGGCTTCGCGGTGTGGATTGATGCCCATGCCATTATAGAACACTCCAATCATCTGCAAAGATATCACCACTCATAGGATGATAGTGCTGTGACGGATGATCCTTTGAAGACCAAAGCAAGTCATCATTGTCATAGCTGACATTGGCGCTGCTCGACCACATAGAGCGCGCGACCCTCGTTCCCTCTTTCGCCAATTTCATTGCTTCGAGAAAGTTCATTAATTTAGCTCAGGGTAAGAATTGACGCCGTTGTGAGAGAGGGGGTAACACCCGACGATACTGCAATCGTTGGGCTGATAGAGCCAGCGAAGAACAGAAGTCCGTTCCCGCTCGATACTGCGCCAAGACCGGCATATTGCTCTGTCTCGCTCCCGCCCGTAGCGGCAGGAAAGCTGATATTTGCGACAGGAACTACGGTGTTGGTGCTGACTGTCCACCCGCTTCCGCTACGAGCCACGGCTACACGCGCATAGCTGGTGTAAGCAGCCTCAGACGTGCTTTGCGTTCCCGCAGTCGGATCTGCAGTATGAAGCGAGGCATACACATTCGTTGTGGGGGGCTGCAGCATTCTGTGCGATACCAGCAATTGACGTGCCCTCAAAAATAAGGTTAAGCAAGCCAGTTGCGAATGTTCCTGCGGTTCCGGTCATATTATGTTGGCCCTCCTGGGCTTCCTGCTTGAATTGATGTCATTTTAACCGATTCCATGCCGGATGTTCCTATGGAGTTGACAAATACTCTGGAAGCAGTAACCGGAAAGGCAAAGTTGTCAGCCTGATTGGTGGTAGCATTCACCAGATCGGTGTTGTCGTGATTAAACCACGTACAGTTTGATGGCAGTGTATTAAAGATATCGTCACCCGTATGCTGCACGGTGTAGTTTATAGTCCCGCCGGTAGCGATGACGCAAAACAGACTCACATTAAACGGACTGTGAAAATAGTCATAGGTAACTGGCAGGCTCGCGCCAGTTGTAAGACTCATACTGGTGGTTTGGCGCTGCATATTGCACCTTCCTAAACTGGCGTTACGCCGCAGAGGAACTGAGGGGAATCAGGTGTGGCACGCGCAATGTTGAGGAAGGGCAGCGTCTGGTAAATCACAAGACGATTCGCACCCTGCGAAGCAGTCTGCAGCGCGTATGTACCGCGCGGATCCCCCGTGCTGGTGGTAGCGGGAGTCGTTTGGTCAGCCTTCGTCCAACCGGTCGCAGACGTAATAAGTGTCTGGCCGAAGTAAATCATCAGATTTTCCCAGAAATCATTACGAAAGGGGAATCCAAACAGATCCTGCGTCACGATTGAATAAGTGTGAGTGCTGTCAGCAAAGCCCGGAGTGACCGAGTTAATCATTTTATATGTCTTCACCGACTTCCCGGTGGTCGCACCGGATGCGATGGTAACAACTTCGCTTTGGGTCTGGCCATAAATATCAGCACCCTTGATGGTAAATGCGCCACCCGCAGAAAGAGCAGTGCCTACAATAGACACGCCGCGCTCAAGGGTTTGGGTTTCATCAAACACCAAAGCAGCACCACCGGCGATGTATGGAGCATAGAAGGTGGGTCGAATGGGGCCTGCACCATTAATATTAGCCCAGCCGGGAAGTCCCGAGCAAATACGGGCGGTCGTGGAGTTGGTAGCCAGAGCCTTGTCTGCGACAGTGATGGTCGTTGCGGTCGCCAGAGACACGACATAGGTAAACAGATGGGCCGTGCCAGCGGCGTTGCCGACATTGGTGATGATAATGGGCTGTCCAACGCGGTAAATCGTGCTATTGGCCACCGTCACGGTAACAGAGGCTGACGTTGTGCTCGGAGTTTCAATACCAAGATCCAGCGCCAATGCGCCGGTAGCAATCGCACCGGTGGCAAAATTCTGGTACGGAATATTCAGCGACACGCCAACAGACGCGCCGGTAGCAAGGGTCATCGCCACTCCGCTTATCGCGGGCTGCGGGCTTGCGACGTTGGCCGTGTTACCAGATGTACCGGCAGTGGCCGGGATGGCGCTTACAGCAATAACATCCGGAGCAGCGTAAAAGGATCTGATAACACCAGGATTATCCAGAGCATCCTTGGGTAACGGATAATAGCGGACATCCGGGAATGCCTGTCCCTGATAGGTAATATTCGGACCTGCAACAGGGTTAGTCTTCTGGCCGCTGGTTGCAACGGCATCCATCATATTGCCAGCGGTAACTAGCGGTCCTGAAAATACATCTGCTGACATGGATTATTCCTTAGTCTAATTGTATATACAAATCCTAGAGTAACGGCGCAGTACCCCAGATCGCTCTCCAATCGTTATAACCAAAGCTATACCTTTGGTAGCCCTTCACCAAAACATTATCGGTCGTATCGTCGGTCCAGATTGAGGTTTCAAACGGAATACGATCAAGATAGATAAGGCCCTTGATGTTGGTGAGGACGAACCACGAATAAAGAGACGTTAAGAAATCCATCACCTCATAGCCTTCCGGTAACTGGCCGGTGGCAATAAGGGCATTCACATCGTTATCTGCAGTGCCGGGGCGCAGCTCAGTCTTCGTCAGGCGTGACGCCACGTACTCAAGTGACGGCGGCACAAGCAGCTTGCGACCGCGAGCAAAGATTTTGAGGTTTGCATTGTTGCGGAATGCACGGATTGCAATCAGGGCGTTGTAAAGCGATGTCTCATTCAGATCCACATCGGTCGTCGGCTGGTTGGCAACTGTTCCGCCATCAACCGGGTGAGCGGTATTGATAAGGGAAACGCCATCGCCGCCAATCTGGGTCTGGTAGGTGGTCGCGGTATTGAACAGGTTCGCACCGAGGATTTCCTGACCTTGCTGGAATGATTCCAGAAGGCCCAAATTCATCGGGTTAAACGCAGTTTTGTAGAGGTTGTCATCAATGGACTTGCGGGTTAGCGCATAGCCAAGAGCGATTTCCAGATGTTCCTGCGTGTAAACATAACGCTGGCCGGAGTTGTTGTCGAACGTGGTCGCCTGACCTTCAGCCTTGATGTACGGGAGGCCGACATAGCGCATGCTGACCGAGCGCTCGACTGCCATCTGCGAAGTGCCCTTGGAATAAACCTTGGACCACTGCATGGGAATCTGTTCGTACACGCCTGGGAGTTCCATGACACCCGGCAGGAGGAGGTCTTTAATATATGCAAGCGAGATAGCCATCTATTTTCTCCCCTATACGCCAGTTGCCGAAGTGCCAGACCATGCAGTTGGGTTGGCCATAACTTCGATGATATTGTTTGCGAGGGTGTTGTCGTACCCAAGGTTGCCGATAGGGCCAAGATAGTTGTTGTACCCAAGGCCGAGGATGCGGAACGGATAGGTGCTTGCGGTGGAAACCGTGCCAAAGTCAGCGTAAGCAGTGCTGAGGCCAGTCGTGGTATTGGGAGCTGCATTGGCTCCAAAATTGATATTCATGCCGACATTCGCCTGAACCACAGGGCCGCCGTTTCCGGACTGAACCGCGAATACTGCCTGAGTATCGGTGATCACCGAGGCGTATGCGCTGCCAGCCTGCACATTAGACGGTGCGAGCCATGCAAGCGTGCGAACTTTCTTTTGATTGACTGTATCGTAATACTCTACCCAATCGACAATACCGAACACGGGGCTGTCTGTGACAAGAGCGCGGTCGATATAACCGGTGTTAAGCAGCTTAACCACATCACCCTTGCCAAACGAATTGGAATTCGTTGAGGAGATTTCCTGCAGATTGGTCTGATATGTGGGGGCTGCGCTGAGATTGTTCCTAATGAAAGAAAATCCATTAGGGGCCGAAGTGTTGCTTGCCATCTGACTAACCTAAAGTGTCAGGGAGCAACCAATCCGGCGCGGAAGGTTAGACTCGTTTATATTACCCCTCGCGGCGCGCGAAGGACCTTCATTAAACGTATAATAGCATTATAGCGAAGAAATGCAAAGAGAAATTATTTTGTGCAGCTATCGTACAAATCTTCAAGCTGTTTGCAATACACGGCAACATCATTCCATGTCGTCCCGGTATAGGGAGGTCGCGGAGCGCAGATAGGAGAACTAGCGCAAGCTGCCAGTAATGCCAGCAGGAGGAGCTGCATTGCCGCAGTCAGTAGTTTTTTCACGTATGATTACCTTTTGAATAGTAGCCGTGTCCTTGATGATCTTCACTTCACCTGCGGCAGCTTTGTGTTCCTGAGTAATAGCTGCATTCTCACCTTTATATCCCGTATACCAGACATGAGTGGTCCAGCCCGCTACAAAAGCAGCAAAAATAAATCCTATCGTGAAATAAATATTCATGGCTTGTCCGTCTTTGCTTTGTATCCGATGCCAGCAGCCCCAGCTCCGAGAAGGGAGCCATACCCGGTGCCGTACTGCATGGCATTAAACGAATGCTCCAAATAAACACCGTAACAGGCAAGCCCAAGAAAGATCAAAGAGCCAGCAATAAGTAATACGCGCGCAGGGCAAACAGTCTGTCCGTCGTTTTCAGTAATCAGATCGGAAACAAAGTTCACAGTTTTGATTCCAGCCATGCCTTGGCCTTTGCAATCTCTTCCTTGGTCCACGTGCCAAAAGCTTCCAGATGGGCAATAATACCCGTTGTTTCCGTCTTCGCTTCTACAACAGCTGTATCAACCGCTGCGCCAGCCTGTTCAAGATTGTCAGTCATAGCATTCTCCTTTATTCAGGCACAGCCACGGGAGCAGGATTGCCCCCCGGCAGCTTCTCTTCAAATCCGCGCTCAAGAATAAATCTCTTCGCAGGCATGTCCTTCTCTTTGGACACCATGCCCATTTCCTCAAATTTATCCTGAACGAGGGCACCAGCCTTACGCCCCTCCTCCTTCTTGGCCGCATCACTCATGGTCTTAGGGCGATACATAAGGACGAGGCCCTCGTATTCAAAGATGTCACCCTGCTTAAAGGAGGCGAAATGCTCTTCAAAGCCATCGGAATTGCTCGGAAGATAGCGCCAGCCCGCTCGCCACACTTCTGCGGTGTGCTTCTTGTCGTCCTTGTTCAGCACGCTTTTGCGCTTCCACTCAATAGCGATGCCATCGGGGATTAGTTCTTTCGGCACATAGAGAAAGTCCTTAGCCTCATCGACTTCGCGCTTCACATTAGCGAAATCAGCAAGGGAAATAGGTTTGCGCGGGACAGATTTTGTGGATATTTCAGCCTCCGGGCGCTCATCACCACGATGGACAGCCAATGCTTCTTTTTGCGGATTCCACGTATTGGTCTTGGCAGGAACTTCAACCATTATATTTTCTCCCCATTTGCGCGTTTATCACGGATTTCTAACTGACGGGCCGCATATTTCTTGTATGCCTCATCGTCAGATAGTTTGAATGTCGAATTCTTGCCATAAGTCTTGAGCGCCATCTCTCTCATAGCCCCATCAAGCTTGAATATCCTGCGACCTGTGCGCTGTTCTTCTGCTGCCTGTCCACCGCGCGCACCCGCAGTGGTGGAATCGTGGCTTGCCGGAGCTGCAGTGGAAGTACCAGATGGCTTTTTCTTCACCACAGGAGCGGCATCATTATCATTATCACCATCATCAAACTTGCCTACAGCTTCATTTATGCGTCTGAAATACTCATCGCTGTCAACCCCAACACCGTCATCCACGGCATCCTCATGGGCGGCTATAGCTGCGCGGCGATAATGCTTGTCGGTATTGTATTTCGGATGCTCGCCAATCCATTTTTTTGATTTCTCCGTCAAGCCATCATCCTGAGCCTTGGGAGCAGGCTTATTCTTCTCACGCTCCTTCCAGTTGTCGAAATGGGCCTTCGCGCCTTCAGCACCCTTCTGCTGATAAACAGCCTCAGCAAGCCTCTTCTGAAGATTGATCTGCTCCTTCGCAGGCTTACCGGTGTCGATCGCCTCTTCCAGCGCGCGCTCTGCATTTTCAACAGCAGTCTTGGCGGCCTCTACGCGATTAACGACGGCAGCTTCCTGCGCGACAACCTTCTCACTCTCGGATTTTGCAAGATTGGCCCTCGTAGTGTCAATCTGGCCCCTGGTGGACTCTAATTCTCTTTTTGTGGACGCTTCTCGTTCATTTGCCTCCTTAGCGGACTTCTGCGCGGCCTCCATATCCTTGCGCATCTGCTCAAGCGGGTCGTTCTTTGGCTTTCTGACCGCAGCCTCACCAATTGGAGTGCCTTCCGGCTCACCGGCATGTTCAATTACCACATCCTCCGTTTTTACCTGTGGTGTGGACATAATCACACCGGTATTAACCAAGTCTTTCGGCACGTCCTTGGGTACTTCAACCATTTTATCCCCTATAAATTCTTAGCTGTATATCGAAAAAAAGAAATTCAAATCCAAGTGCCATTAAAAAATCATCTTCTTCATTCTCGCATCGACCTCTAACAGAAATACTTGGAAGAAAATAAAAATAAAGGGGCGAAAAAATAGCCGCCATGAGAGAAAGTCTCTAATCAGCCATCCGTCTGCCATATATACATTCATATTTATTTCCAACTTTCTGTCTGTTTTTCTAAAAATATTTTTCCCAATCTAAGTAATTCTTTTTCAAGCCATATCGCACTTATCATACCAGAAATAATATCTTTTATAGGTGAGTCATCAAGAGAATCATAAAAATCTCTCGTTATTTTAAATGTCAAAGATCCGCAGGCATCTGGTGCGATATTTGCTGAATATTTAGCACTCAATTCAAATCCATCGTTTGGCCAGAAATCTTCTGACATAGTCATTATATCAAAGCCATTCTTTTGATCTTCTAAATATTTAACAGCACCATCTTTACTCATATCACCACACCAATGTTGGATCTTTAATTTTAGCGTCAATATGCAAATCCTGCAGGAACCTGCAGTGTAATCCGGCAATCTCACGCGCCGAACCATGAACGGGGCGATATGTTATCCAGTCCAGCGGTTCCACCTTAAATCCGGCAAAGCTGGTGGTGGCATCATCCACAAAACACGCAGAGCCGACTTTCAAAACCAAGCCTGCAGCCCCCTGGTATTTATCTTCCTCCATGGAAGATTCGGTACGATACAAACCGCCCTCTGTTTTTTCAGGCTGGCGATAAGTAGCTATGAGAAGTTTGTCAGCAGACAATTCTATGGAATCCAGATGAGACGCAATGAAATCCAGAATCGCCTTATGTGGATTGGAGGCGTACTCATCCGTCTTGTGGATATTCTTACCGTAAGTATCGCGTTCGCGTCTGCTGGAAAACTCAGGCATTATTCAGCTTCCCATAAAAAAGTTTTTCGGCAGCTTCAAGGGCACCAATATAATAAACCCTGTTTTTTATCTCCTCTGAGGTTTTTCCATCTTGCAAATCCTGAAGCATATTAGCAAAGCAACTGTTAATCGCACGCTGCCAAAAACCTTCAGTATTTTTTGCTTCATCCATAGTAAGAAAATCATTCATTATTCAGCTTCCTTTCGATTTCGATAGACCATCCGAGTACGTCTTTAAGCGCCATGAGATACCCGCGAGAGATACCGACCTCATGAACGCTGTCATTCCTGCTTTCGATAAATGCGGCTGCCCTGTCGGAGGATTCTTCTCTGATTCTGGTTTCGAGCAGTTCTCTGAACTTTCCACTCATTCATCTCCGTTCGGAGACGCTAAAATCTGACAGCATTGCACTGACAGAACCGGCTTAACCGGGCGATTATCGCTTTAACATCTCGCTTATGCTTTTTAGTATGCAGTTTGCGAAAAAATCTTAGCTTGTATGTACAATATTACTTCTTTTTCTTCGGACCGTAAAGGGCAATTTTTTCGAGACGGCCTTTTCCACCGCCACCACCAAATTCCATCTTCGGCACCTTGCCGCCCTTAGCACGCATCGGCATGCCAGCGCCCGGAGGAAGCGGAGCGCCGGGGCCGGGAGCGCCGGGACCCATCGGCGGTGGACCGCCAGCGCCCGGAGGCGGCATCATGGGGCGTGGAGGCATCGGAGCATTGGGCGGCGGCATCATTGCGGGCGGCGGACCACCTGCGGGTGCTTGAGGAGCGCCTCCATGGCCGATAATTACATTGACCTGAGTCTTGCCCTTGCCCTTTACTTTTCCACCTTTGGCAAACTTTTCCTTGCCGGTCGGGAAGGGCATTGAGGTGTTGGCATCACCTTTTGCAGTCTGGCGAGAAATCTTGTCTAAACGCCTCTTCGGCATTCCGCCGTGGACGAAGCCGCCTTCAGCTTTCTTCTCTACGGACTTTTTTTTTACGATTTTCTCGTCTTCCGGCTCGTCCGACTTCGGAATCGCACCGCCCTTGGCATATTTGCCGATTTTAGCCGAATATCCGGCCTGCTTCAGAATGCGCTCTGCGTTTTTGCGCTTGTGATCATCGTGTTTCATAAACACAGCCTTTTAATGATGGTTTTCATCTTATCAGCATAAACTTCGCATTCTTTGACCAACTCTTTGTTGTCAGCCTTAGAGGCGTAATTCGCTACAAGCACAAGAACGGAATTTGCAATCTGCACCTTATCGCGTATCTGGTGTTCTTTCAGGCCACGCAAGCCGTCTACAGTCTGCAGCGGCGGCAAATCAGCAAGATCGAGAAATGCGATAGAGGAATCAATTGCCCAACCCAAAAAATCTCCGTCAGATTTCATACCCGAGAGGGTCGTGATAGCCGACGGAGAAGTTACAGCGGGTTGGCTGGTCGAAATTTCAAAGGGAGGATCAATTATTTGACCCGAGTCGAGCAACGTAGGGCGATATGGTGCTTGCTGCGCCTGCTCTTCATCTTCATTGGGAATTTCAAGAGATTCTGTTGACATATTTCAGTATAATATCATTAATCCGCTTGTGGCTCAAGTGGCTTTTGCGCTTCCTGTATTCTATCCTGCTCTGCGTTATGCAGATCAGCACCTGTTTTTATCTTAGCTTCTTCCAATTTCAATTGCTCAATCCTCTCGCGTGATTCGCGCTCTGCCTGCGCGTTCTGGTCTTCCATCTGTTGCTCGCTTTCCCGCGCCTGAGTCTCCATGAGGGCTGTGGCAGCCTCGCGCTGCTCCTGCTTCTGTTTGACCTGCACCATGGCCATCTTTGACGGGTCAGGAGGTGGCGGAGGAGGCGGTTGTGGCGGGGGAGGTGGCGGCTGAATTGCGCCCTGTGTCGGATAGCCAAGAGTTGCCAAGATGATTTCCAGTGCCCACTGCCGGTTAAGCTCGGGGAAGATGTTGATAAGCTGGGAAAGAGCGGTAGCCATCATGACGCGGTGAACATGCGAAGGTACATTCGGGTCCGAGACAGGTACTAAGTCCAGATCGTTGAATTCCTGAGCCTCCTCCCATTTACGGCGCGGATTCTTGGCGTAACGCGAAAGCGCGGTGGGGTCTTCTGCAAACAATTCCTTTAGCTTCTCAAATTCCTCCTGCTGGGAAGAGTGGTTCTGCTTGTGCAGGGCCGCCATCGGCTTGGTAGCCTGCTCAATCAGCGCCATCATGGTGCCAACCGGCACATCAGCACGACCCTCGCCAACCTGCACCTGAGCAGTCATAGCAAGGCGACGGGCATTATCCGATATATTCTTGGCCAGAGTCATCAAAACCTGACTCGGCTCCTTATAGGGGAGTGCCATCACGACATCGGTGATTTTCATGCCACCAGTCTTGATGGTTTTCATCCCGCCGGGGTTTACACGGATCTGCGTACTCTCCTGCCGTCCTCCGATATCAGAAGATAGCAACCCAGGGAAATTGGCGAATTGACCCGCATCAAGTAATTGACGCCCCAGCGCCGTAAGTGCCCTAGCAGTATTTCCGAGAATGTGAATGAATCCATAATGGTAAAATCCAAGCCCCGGTATGAACCCGAAGTGGACAAACCTAATTTTGGGCATGTAATCTGTGTCGTCTTCATCCCAGTTCCTCCTGATTTCAAGAATCTCACGGCTATCTTTGTCAATCGTCACCCGGTATGGCAGCGGTAATCCCTCTGGCGCACCTTTTTCGTCAAAGCCATATTCAGAAAGATCGGCCTCAATATAGCTCTCGTATACCGTGTGCCGTTCATCCTCATACCGAGGCTGGGGCATGATACCTTCAATCTTCTTAATTTTGCGTTCTGTTGTCGTCGGCTGCTCATGCGGGTGTACCAAATCGACATCACGGTAAACCCCGGCAATCATCATGCGTTTCATGACAGAGGGACGCATCGCAACCTTGTGTGTCATGCGTCCACAATTCGCCAGACTCACGGCATCATTACTTACGATAAAATCCTGCATGGAAACATAGTCAGACACAGGCGCTTTTCGTATGGGGCAGCGATAGATCTTCTTGAACCCATTACCACAGAACCCCTGTGCAAAAAGCATGCGGCGCGTATCGGGGTAATACTCCTTGCGCACGCTTGTCAGGTAATAATTCATGTCGTTTTCAAGGTCGTCTGCAAGGCGAAGGCGGTCGGGAGTGATATCCTTGGAGTAATCCTTGACCTTGACAGGTCCGGCAGACGGCAGCATCTCTGCGCTGGTTGTACACTGATAGTTTATGACCGCTTCAAGGAGTGTTGGGTCGTAAGTCTTGGAAACGGTGCCTTCAGCCGTAGCCTCGCTCGACGCTTCTTCAAGCGTGAGGCCCAACAGGTCGATACCTCTGTCATACGTCTTTTCAAGCTGAGCGCGGGTTTCAATATCATTGGCCACACCACGCAGCACATCATCGCAAAGTCCTGCAAGCTGATAATCATCTATTTTCTCGGCAAGATTGGCAGAAAATGTCGTATCTTTCGCAGCCATGGTCTTGCGACCATCAAAATCAATTTCAATATCCCCATTGTCGGAGATAGATATCGCTATTCCGGTAAGCGGGTCATACGAAGTTTTTTCAGGAGCAGATGACCCGTCATCCATAACCACGTCAACACCAGATGATGGCGAAGAAGGAGGTTCCTGATTGTCAGGTAATGTGGCCGGAGCAATCGACATTTTATCATTATACACGGTTTTAGTGCCTTTTCCAGCAGAAGGAGGTATAATGGCCGAATGACGGGCGGATTTTATTTCGACAGGGTTAAGGAAACCAGCACAACGACCGGCCTGACAAGCATTGCCCTTGCCGGTGCTGTCACCGGATTCCGCGCATTCTCCAGTGTCTATACAAATGCAAACCAACCGTATTATGTGGCCTGCGACCAGAATGGCCCTAACTGGGAAGTTGGGCAAGCAACGTATAACGGCTCCTCAAACACCTTAAGCAGATCAAGAGTTACCTCCTCAAGCAATTCAGGAGCCATAGTAAACTTTACGTCTGGTGCCCTTCTTATTTCTAACACCGTGCCTGCAGAAGATCTGCCAACAGCAGCAGGGCCAACCGGGACGGGAAAACTTGTCCTGGCAAATGCCCCCAGCCTTACTTCAGCGTCAATAGGAGCGGCAAATGCAAGCAGTCTCTCATTAAGTGGCAATATTCCATCATATAATAATATGGGTACTGCCGGTAGCGGGGTGCCAGCTATTTACGCCAGCGGGTCTGTTCTGAACACAGGAGCTGCGGTATCGTCAGTTGCTCCATACACGGTAGGGGCAGCAGCCGGTTATTTTTTAATTTGTGCGAACGTAAACACTTTTGCTGGTAGCACATATTCTTTCAGCGTGACAGTTACGTACACTGATGAAAGAGGCGCTAGCCGCACTCTTACATTGCCCTTTTCAAACGCCGCAGGTACTTTTGGAACACTTATCACCAATGCTGCGGCAGGCGCATTCGAGGGGGTAACGATAACGATTGGTTGCACCGCGTCTACCCCAATTACGATAGCCACAGCCGGTACATTCACCAGCGTGGCTTACAACGTGTTTGCTTCAATCATTCAAATAGCATAGGAGGGGGGGTATATGAATTACCTGTTATTACTATTGTTTCCCATTGTGGGTGGCTTGGCATGGCGGATTCGCGGCCAGTCCGAAATCTGGGGAGATACAGTTTCCCGATATTGCATATGGGGTGTCCCCGTCGGAGGGCTGGTACTTCTTCAAACACACAATATTATGTATGCCATAGTTTCTGTTGCGCTTGCAGGCATAGGAGCAACGCTCGGATATTGGGGGCAGTTTGATTTTTCTGTTCCGGGAAACTGGAATGTCAAAAATTATCTCATGCTCACAGCAACGGCAATGTCCCGCTTTTTACCGTTGTTCATTGCCTCCTGCCTTACCAGCCTACAATGGAATATATTGCCCGCAGTTCTCGCTGGGATCAGCTTTGTGCCAATTTATATGTTCTGTTTCACATATCTAAAAAGTTGGAACTGGAATAGTTATTTCAATCAGCCCTCATGCTGCGCCGAGTTTCTCTTCGGGGCAGTAATTTATACTAGTTTAGGTATTTTTTTACAGACCTAACCGTGAGAAGAATTAATACTTTATGCTTGGCTTTGACTCAATATCGCAAACATCACTTGATGATATAGGAAGTCTGCGTGCAACCAAAACAACGTGGTCGCCAAGCTCATCTTTATCCGCAGTAAGCGCAACAAAAACAAAAAGCCCTGCAACATGGGTTGCCTCCGCATCATTCTCTGCTATCGGCAAAAGCAAGGGTCAGAGTAAGGCAACATGGAATGCAAGCACTGTTTTTTCTGCAATAGGAAAATCAGCCTCTCTAAGCAAAGCAACGTGGAACGCATCGGCGTCGCTATCTGCAGTAAGTGCAGCTAAAAAGAAAAGTCCGGTGAGATGGACACCCTCGGCGGTATTTTCTGCTACAGGAAGGAGTGCTGCAAAAAGTAAGGCGACATGGAACGGCTCTGCCTCTTTCTCTGCAATCGGGAGAAGTAGCGATAAAAGGGCAATAAATTTTATTGCCCAAGCAGTTTTCTCTCCTATCGGAATATCTACAGCTCGCAGCATCTCGCTATGGAATGCAACAGGAATTTTCAGCCCTCTTGGCATAGCCTATAAACGTTCCATAGCCACGTGGACTGCCTCGGCCATACTAAGCCCAGAAAGTACGTCATCTGCACAATCGAAGGCAATCTGGTCGTCGAAAATAACATTTTCAGCGGTCGGAATGACAAAATTAGGCGCGGTTGGCTACCCGTTCCCCACTCAACACCTGCTCGGCGGAGTGCTACCGAAGAGAATCAAGCCTCTCCACCAAAGAATGCGGCTTCAGTAGGGCAAAAGCATCCTGCGAAGGAAGTTTCTCTGATCGCGGCTCGCATGACATCGATCTTCCCCATGCTTTAGCAGACTTTCAAGCTCTTCAAGCCGTTTTTTGCAAGCAATCACCTGCTGAAGATCGTTTTTCAGCTTATGCGCAAGCATTTTTTCACCAGTTTGCGTCATCTGGTAAAATTGTTGATAGGGTTGCCACACCTTCTCGGTCCCAAGAGGCTCTAAATTGAGTTTGCTATACGTCATACAATGCTCCAGGTTTTGCAGAAAACTCTTTCGGCTCTATTTCTTCCTCGTATTCATTAGTACGGAGCGCCCAGCCGGTGTCACGCAGAAACTTCACACCTTGAAAACACGCATCCGGCAGATCATCATGCTTCCCACGGGGGAAAATAGAAACCTCATCAATACACACTTGCGCCCACCACCTGTTTGGAGCCGCTATTATACCATTTTCAAACAAATTTGAAATAGCATGCGCACGCGCAATCTTGTCCCCCTTCGGCGTCACCCCTTGAACACCGAATTTTTCATTGCTGTATAGGCGTATCAGCTCTTGAATAAGCGGTATGCCGGAAGCCGTCTTCTCTACAATCACCTTATCAGCATGCATTTCATGGGCGGTATAGGCCACAAGCTCGACAAGACCCCATTCCTCGCGGTCAAGATATTGCTTGCGAGTCTCTCCCTTGCGCCGTTCCGGAACAGTGCCATGAAAACTCATGCGCTTCTGCCATGCGTCCATCAAAATGATACGCGGCTGCCCCTCATCGCGGTATAGGCCGAGCACCACAGCGGCAGAATAATCGTTGGCTCGCTTCTCTGTGAAGGCGGGGTCCACAGAGACAAGAATAAAGTCCATTGGAGGGTATTCCAAGACGCGAAGAGGATTACCGAACTCGTCAAAGACTTCACCCTGCTTGGGCCAGAGTTTCCACCACGATGATTTTATGATTCCGCCGCCGCGAGGGGCTGGACTTTGCATATACTGGCCAGCATAGGCATAGCTTGACATCTCTTTGTCAGATTTCAACTTGTCAACCGCCTCCTGACCATAAACTTCCGGCCAAAGCAATTCACCCTCTTCTTCACGCCAGTCCTGCCAGCCAATTGAAGTCATGCACCTGCGCTCAGAATCAAACTCCATCGGCAGGCAAAGATGCTCATACCCCATGTCGCGTGAAAGAATAAGACCGGAAACATCATCTTCATTGGAACGCTGCTGAATATTCACAAAGACAGATTCGTTGGGATCAATAACACGACTCGGGAGAACTTCCGTGTACCATCTGTTCGTTTCATCTCGCGTCACCTTCGACTCAACATCTTTGATGTTGTTGGCATCGTCAATTATTAGGCGATTGCCTCTTTCACCCGTACCAGTGCCACCCACTGACGAGGCTATCTTCCACCCGGTTCTGTTGTTTTCCACCTTTATCTGGTTATCTTTTGTCAGATCGAACCCATCACCCCACAGTGCCCGATATAGATCGCACATTATTACAGAACGAAACCTTCCATTATCGCGCTCTGTAAGGCTTGACGCATAGGAGAACGTCAGGTACCTGAGATGGGGATTTTTAATCCACTCCCATGCGGGCCAGAATACATTTACCACAATGCTCTTGGCGAAACCCGGAGGAATGTTGATTAAAAGTTTCCTTATCTGACCGGCAGAAACAGCCTCCAAATGCTCGCACATGGCCCGGATATGCCTAGCTTCACGGAACTCGCGCCCCGGCTCCAGATATTCCCACATCAGTTTTATGAATTCGTAAAGACTCGCCTCTGCCGCAGTCTGATAAATAATCCCCTTGGCCAGCATGGGATTTTGCTTAAAGAGAGCCTCAAGCGCTTTTGACATTTTTTTTCCTCTGCTCATGTCTATAAGCAGCAAGATTATAAATATGAATGGCGTAGCGTAATTTTCTTATTGAAATTTCAGGCTCATCTGGAATACCGCAATTAGTCTGCGTCAAAGCAATATCAAGTGCAATTTCATCCATCTTCTCATAATCAGGCTCGTTAGGATCTACCATTCATGAACTCCTCTGCCGATTTCTTGGCAGCGATATAAGTCTCGTCTGGCTCAGACTTATCCCCCATCAACTCTTCCCACTTCTGCCAATTGAGTGCCCACATTTCATCATTAGACCTAAACCATTTTTCAACTGGCTCTATATCCGGCATTGGCAGGCCAAGGGATTCTCGTATCTTCTTCGCATGTTCTGTGCGCTCAGGACGCTTTGCAATGAAGAAGTCCATCCAGAATCGCAGGTCACGCAGACGTTTCGTTGTCGGGGTTTTTTTATGAATAAAGCAGGCGGCCTCAACCATGTAAATCGGTAATCCGTGAACCATGGCTGATACTTCTTGAAGCCATGTGTCGTCAAACCAGAAGGGGAAGTAATCAGTATATATCTGACCAGCAGCCTGCCGCCATTTCTCCGGCACAATAGGTATCACCGGTCCGGCATTAGTTGTCCACCATACGACACGCCTGTCATCCTTCTTATAGGCATCTGCAATGCACACATCCCAGTATGGCCTCACAACAAGGGAGCGGTCTGTCACAAGGGCATAGACATCCGCAGGAGATTTTGCAGCCGCATAATCCCACGCTCCACCCAATGAGCCTCTTGGCCGTATGAAAGAATCAGCGAGAGAAACAGATGCCGCCTTGGTTTCCCAGTCATCTTCATCGCAAACTATTGTGTATTTTATCTCATTCTGTCCGCTGGCCAGAGCGTCAAGAGCACCCATGCAGGTGCGAAGCCCTGATGGATTGCCGCGCGAGGCGCAAAGTACCGATATTTTCATCTCCCTGCCGTACTTTCACTGAAGGCAATGTAGCGTTTGCCAGCGTCACTCTTGTTGGCCGCATACCACGCTATAGTTTCTTTGATGCCAGTTTCTAAATCCACTTCCGGTTTATACCCGTAAGATTGAGCACGGCTGATATCCATCAAGCGAATGGCATCGCCGCTCGGCTTATCCTTGTCCCACACAATGTCTACGGGGCCACCCGGTGCGTTCCTTGCCACCATCTCAGCAACTTCTTTAATCGTCACCGCACGCCCGGAAGCCAGATTGAGGGGGGCAGTAATTCCCTGTTCCATCGCCATCATCATGCCGCGCGCCACATCATCAGCATGCACAAAATCACGGATAGCAGACCCGTCGCCCCAGACAGTCAGCGGATTCTCTCCGTTCACCACGCGCGCTATCAGCGACGGCAGAACCATAGCCGTCTTGGAATCAAACCAGTCATATGGCCCGTAAACATTGGCAGGGCGCACGATAGAGCACTTCCAGTTATATTCTATCGCATACGCCTCAGCCTGCAGCTCCCCCATGCGCTTCGCCCAGCCAGCGAAGCGATCGTTTGGCGATGGGAACCCGTTCCACACATCGTCCTCTTTAAAAATCTGGGCAGGCGAATAAACACCAACGGTGCTGGTGTAGAGATAGCGGCTGACATTTGACTTCCTTGCCGCTTCCATCATGTTGATTGAAGTCTGCAGCGTTGGTACGAAGAACGATGCCGGATATTTCAAAGTGGCCGACGGCGAGCCTTTGACGCCGACAAGGTTGAAAACAAAATCCTGGCCGCTACACGCATACTGACAGCTCCTGAATTCGCGCAAGTCCATGGTGTAATTATCCGCCCCAGCAGGCAGACTATCCGTATCCATGGAGACAACAGTGACCTTGGCTCCCTGCTCGGCAAGCATCCTGACCAGCGGCCTGCCGATAAGGCCGGTGCCTCCGGCTACTAAAACTTTCCGGTTTCTATAAAAATTCATGTTTGTGTGCCTCATACCAAAGGATTGTGCTCGTTATACCGTCTTCGAGAGATACTTTCGGCGTCCATTCCAACTGAGAATGGGCAAGTGCGCAGTTCAATGAAGTGCTTACTTTAATGGACGGCTTATCGACATCATATTTCACCGCCAGATCCTTGCCAGACACCTTGATTATCTTGGCAACCAAATCACCGATTGTCGCGGCGTGGCCAGCACCGCAATTGTACAGGCCAAAATTGTCCGGCTGCTTCTCAATCGCACATTCAACGAAGTTCACAAGGTCGTCAATGTACATGACATCGCGCGCTTCAGAGCCATCGCCCCAGACATCAACCATGTGCGTGGCAGACATCACCTTGTTGATAGTCGCACCAAATACATGGGCCTTATCCAGCGCAAATTTGTCATGTGGGCCGTAAAAATTGCTACCGCGAACAACCGTGAACTTCGTGTCTCCAAGCCCAGCATAGAACGCAGCCATCTTTTCAAGATAAAGCTTAGTGCCAACCATTCCGAAATATCGCGGGTTCGGTGCAATCGGAGCTTGTTCATTTACAAAGCCGCCACCGTACATGGTCGAGCAGCTAAACCAGATAACATGCTTCGCCTTTTTCTCGAATGCATGGCGAAAGATATAGGAATTCATCACGGCATTGTCCGTCACATGGAGGTATGGCCGCTCAAACGTATCCTTGCAGCCCGATGTAACGGCAGCGGCCTGCACCACAATGTCCATATGGTTCATCAGCATTCCGACCATAGCCCCATTGCAGAGATCTATCTGGTGCCAAGTTATGTTGGGGTGATGCCATGACGGTCGCTGGAAACAAGTGGCGTGGACCTCATAGCCCGGATGATTGGCAAATCGCTCTGCGATATTATGTCCGAGAAATCCGGTTCCGCCGCACACAAGCATGGTTTTTTTTGTCATAAATATGTCTCCACCAATAGGGTTGAATGATCTGCTTCCATCGCAGCGCGGTATGCCGGGACTATCTCGTTTGCATCAGCCAGCCTCACAACACGAACCGTGCTTAACATTTTCTCAACCGCATCGGTATAATCTCCGAGATGCTGAGGGCCGGGGTCAAGCGGGACGGGAGTTGCTATAGCCGTGCGAATAATTACCTTCGGGCGATAGTCGCTGAACAGCGGAATCTTGTCAAGGTGCTGCACCAGTTGCGAGATAGCCTCAAGCATGAAATTGATGCGAGGGAAGATGCATATCGGCAGCCAGCCAGCCATGGCAATGCCGGTGCAAAAGCCCATCTGCATATTCTCTGCGACCGGGAATTCAAGACGTTTGTGCACAGGAACATCGGTCAGCGTATTCGACATGGCCGTTCCGGCACAAGCTACGGCCTGCCCGACGAAAATGGATTTAGGGTGGTATGACAAAACATTCATTGCCCTGCGAAGTTCCTCAAAATATTCCTGTTTCATAATAAATCTTTTATGTTAGCACATTTTATTGCGCCTTTTATAGCTGACTCTGGACCGGGACACTCAGGGCCAATTATACATCTTTCATCGCCGCTCTTTTTTACACGAGCTATCCATATCGGATCTTCAAAAAACACCTCCACGATATATCTTAATTCTTCCGTCATATCAAAACTCAATTCTTTTACCAGCACCGCTATGGGGAAATGGGAGTGCATACTCATATTCGTATAATATTCTTTCAACACCAAATTTTCTATTATGTTTTATACCCCACACTTCCCGCGTATCGGTACAAACACTTTTGTTATTATTCTCCACTATCAATCTTATCGGCAGATCCCACCCCCGTATATAATTCCTGCACTCTTGAAAAAGACCTGACATGGCACACATATCGCCAACAAAGCAGAACACCCTTTCATTGCCACCACTCTGCTTAATCTGCCATGCCACTCCAAGAGCTATCGGACAGCAGCCAGAAAAGATGGCGGAGGAGAAGAAGCGATGTTCGGGCGAGCAAACCGTCATGGAGCGACCAGCCATAATTTGTCTCTTGATCTCTTCTGCAGGAACGCCAGCAAGTAGCGCGTGGTAGTGATTACGCCACGTGGAGAAACACCAGTCGCCTTTTTTGAAGTCCTTGAAGATGTCTATCAACTGAGATTCATTATTCCCAGACAAGTGTATGGGCGCACGAATAAGTCCAGAGTTGAAGTCTCTGGCCACCTGAGCCTCAAAATTTACGAGTTCTTCAGAACTTATATTTGCCATAAGTCACCATAAAATCATCCACACACCCCGCAACATAATCCACAGCACGCTCATCAATATCCTGATGACAGCCAATGGCGAATCCGTTTCGCATAATAAAATCGCAGTTACTAAGCGCTCCGGCAGCGCGATGCTCATGCATCTTGAGAGCCGGATGGCGTGCCATGTTACCGGCAATGATGGGGCGGGTTTCCACTCCCTTGCTTTGCAGGAATGAACTCAAATCCCTGCATTTAAACGGCGCATCACCCTTCACAACAATCCCAAAGCCAAAGCAACTTGACTGTCCGTTCATCTGCTCTTCCTGAAACTGCAGGTATTCGCCGTACTTGCCAAGCCTGTTGCGGTACATAGTCTGGGCGGTGCGCCTCTTCCTCACAAAATAGGCTAGCTTGGGTAGCTGCTTCATGCCAATCACTGCCTGCACTTCAGTCGGGCGCAGGTTGTACCCGGTATTGATAAAGATAAAGCGCGGGTCAATATCGGGGTTGGCGTCGATATGCTTCTGCTTATCATCAGCCTCCCTGCTCCAGCCATGCGCGCGCAGGATACGCATCAACTCAGCCAGTTCATGGCTATTGGTGAAGGCAATTCCGCCCTCGAAGGTGGTGATGTGGTGGGAGTAATAGAAGCTCATGGTGCTCACCGTGCCGGAACTGCCCACCGGATGGCCGACATAAGAAGCGCCCATAGCCTCGCAGCAATCTTCAATCACGTACAGGCCATGCTTATAAGCCAGCGCGCATATTTTGTTCATGTCACATGGATTACCATACACATGCACCAGCATTATCGCCTTTGTCTTCGGCGTAATGGCAGCCTCCAGTTTTTGCATATCCAGATTGTAGGTGGAGAGGTCGCAATCCACAAATACCGGGATAAGTCCGTGTTGGATAATCGGCCAGATAGTCGTGGCCCACGAGAGCGCCGGAACAATCACCTCATCGCCAGCTTTCAAACTCCCATGCCATGCCGGGTTCGCCAGTGCCGCGATGGCGAGGAGATTGGCAGAGGAACCGGAATTGCACATCACGGCATACTTCACGCCAAAATACCTGGCGCATTGCTCCTCAAACTCCCGCACCTTTGGCCCCATGGTTACGTGGGTCGTGCGCATCTGCTCGCAGGCAGCCTGTATTTCCTCCTCACCGAAGGTAGGTTCGTGCAGACGAATTTTCATATATTATTAAGTTCGCCTAAAATAATAACTGTATTTTTCACCGACAATGTTCCGTCAGAGCTTGATAAGGCATCAATTTTTCTATTCAATTTTTTAAATTTTTCACGCCTAATGATTGCAGCTCTGGCGAAGAGGCACCATATCGCTGCAATCATAGCTAACATTACACCACCCTGCGCATATCTTTCAGTTAAAGACATCATTACACCGGTTTGCCTGTTGATATAATTAACAGGCAAGAATACAAAAATAGCGACAAATATTACTTCAAGACAGCATATTATATTTAATCCGGTTATTGGACTATCATTAAAATCAAAATCAGCATTGTCAGAACAATTCATAAAACCTCCTCTTCTCTAAGTTGTTTAAGCATGCACACTATGCGCTATGGGTTATGGATTGTCAATCATCGTGTTAAAAAATTTTCTCCGTTGTCAATGCGGTCACACAGGTGGTCGAGCAATAAGTTTTACTTTCATAATATCATCCAATTTGAGCGGCAGAGAATCCAGAAGTATAGTGATATAAATTCTGACCGCAGCATGGACAGGTCTTTTTCATATTTTTTTCAATTTCCTCCCAATTAGTTTTTGCTATGGCTGTTTCCTCTTGTGCTCTTTTTTTATACTGCTCAGATTTTCCGTATATAAATTTTCTACCTTCAGAGAATAAAAAAGAAATTGGCCAAATCATAGAGAGAAATATAGATAGCAATATGAATAT
>Ga0075522_10000922_pt1 | contig 21951 bp, 21 predicted proteins | sample NGEPerA_FD_74796 | JGI IMG/M metagenome (GOLD analysis project Ga0075522, IMG submission 74796) | Arctic peat soil microbial communities from the Barrow Environmental Observatory site, Barrow, Alaska, USA - NGEE PermafrostL2-A | ecosystem: Environmental > Terrestrial > Soil > Wetlands > Peat ...
CCTCGAGGCTGTGGCCGAACATGCCGGCAGCGATGCCCGCGGTTCGCGCGGCTGCGCAAATGGCGGCGACAGCCTCGGCCACTTCAGGAGCCAGTGTATCCCTGCCCATGGCGACCGCCAGGTCGGCTCGACCGATGAAAACGCAGTCGATGCCATCTACAGCGGCGATCGCAGCGACGGAAGCCAGCGCCGCGAGATCTTCAATCTGGACAATGATCGCCACCTGGGCATGGCTGTCATCAATATGATCCCGCATGGGCTTGGTGCCGAACCCCGCAGCGCGCGTGGACCCGGAATATCCGCGACCACCTTCGCCGAAGCGCGCGGCCGTGACGATCGCCACGGCCTGTTCAGCAGAGGCGACATGAGGCACCAGTATGCCGGTAGCGCCGCAATCGAGAGCGGCGCAAATATCCGTCGTCGTACAGGCGGCAATGCGCACCAGCGACGGCTGATCCGCCGCGTGCAGGACAGCGACGCAGCTATCGATCTGTGTGCGTCCGAATGGCGCATGCTCCGCGTCCAGACAAACAACATCCAGCAACGCGTGCGTCAGCACTTCGCAAGTGATTGGCGACGGCGTCTTGACAAAGGTACCAACCAGCGGAGTCCCGCCGATCAGCGCTGCACGAAAGCTTTGGATGCGTTTGCCCATCAATCTCCGTCTCAGCCGTCCAGCCGTGCGGCGCGGCCGCAGACATCTTACTATGGCGGCTCGGCGATATCGAAGGCTGGTAGCCATTGAAGGCTTGGCACTTTACGACGCAATCGTGTCCGCCGCAGCGCCAGTATCGGACGTGGTGCGATGTGATGCGCAAATTGTGCCTGCCGATCGCGCCCTCATCGACAACCGAGGCCTTTCGTGGCGCGGTGTGGTGCCTCGATTCGCCGCTCGGCATGCAGTTTGCCCTGGTCGACGCCGAGCCGCATGAAATCGGCGGACGGTATCTTGACCAGCCGGCCGCGATCTGGCTCACCCTGCTTATAGAAGGCGAGGCCAGACTAGGATACGAGGATCAGAGCATCGATCTGCGACCGGGCGACATTGCCTACGGACCCACGTTCGCGGATGCCACCCTGAGTTTTTTGAGCGACTTCCGCCAGCTGTTCGTGAATGTGCAGCGCCTGACGCTCAATCCACGTGTATTCGCGCCCTTGTCTCTGAAGCTCGGTTATCTGTCCGGGCAGTCCGGCATCAATCAGGTCCTGTCCGGCATGCTTCGTTCCCTTTCCGAGGTCCTCGCCGATGTCTCTTCCGAGGAGCTGCGTCCGGTGGAACTATCCCTTACCGAATTCCTGATCACGGCCCTGGGCGGTGAAAAATGTGTGTTCGGTCTCGGCGGAGTGGCGGGCGCCAGAGCGTCGCGTCTGCACCGTATCTGCCAGGGTATCGAGGCGGTGCTCGGCAATCCAAGCCTGACGCTGGGTATGGTGGCGCAGAGAGAGCGGGTATCGACCCGATATCTGCAAAAACTGTTTACCGAGGCAGGCAATAATTTCAGCCATTACCTGCGCACGCGCCGCTTGGACCGCTGCCGCGCAGATCTAATCAGCCCGTTGCATGCGGAGCTTTCGATCTCCGAGATCTGCTTTCGCTGGGGCTTCAACAGCTCGGCGCATTTCAGCCGGGTTTTTCACCAGGAATTCGGGCTTTCGCCGCGGGACTATCGCCGCTTGGGCGGCGGTCCGGCGGTGCGCGCAGCGCTCCAGAATCACCAGACGGAGCTGGGGAAGTCACCATGACCGATAGACTGCACGGCACTCCCGAAAAGGTGACGACGCTCATATCCGGCGCCGTAATCGTCACCATGGATGCGCAGCACCGTATCTTTGCCGATGGCTCGATGGCGATTCGTGGCGATCGGATCGTGGGCGTCGGCGCAACACGCGAGATCGGAGGTCTATTCGAAGCGGATGAAGTCATCAACGGCCGGCGGTTCGTGATCACACCGGGATTCGTTGACTGCCATATTCACATTACGGGCGATCCGTTGACGCGTGGTTACATTCCGGACGATATAGATGCAAGCTTTGAGGACAAGCTCACACGCTGGGTGATCCCGCGCTTCGTCGCTCAATCCGCCGACGATGAGCGCCTGTCGGCACAACTTGCCGCCCTGCAGATGCTGCGCTCGGGCACCACTTGCTTTCTTGAGGCCGGCACCATTCGTCATCTTGATGCGGTCGTTGACGGTCTTCGGGGGTCGGGCATTCGAGGCCGCGTTGGTGCGTGGGTCGAGGGTCGTGCGCACAACCCTGCCCATGACAACGTGACGGCAACGGAACAGGCGATCAGAACGCTTGAAGATGAGGTGATACGTTTCCCGGTACACGCCGATGCGAGAATTGCCGCATGGCCGATCCTGGTTGGGCACACGACCAATACCGATGAGGTCTGGAAGGCCGCGAAGCGGCTGGCAGATACGAAAGGGCTTGGCGTGTCGGCACACATGAGCCCATTCAAGGCAGATCCAGAATGGTACCTGCGGAATCTCGGCAGACGTCCCGTCGAACATCTGGCGCACATCGGTGTGCTGGCAGACAACGTGGCACTGACGCACGTGGCTCACCTCAGCGCTAGTGAAGTGGAATTGCTGGCGCAGACTGGCACGAACGCGATTCTCTGTCCGCTCGCGGCACTCAGAGGTGCGTTTGGAATTTCCGCGGCGGGTCTTTTTCCGGAGATGAGTGCCGCAGGCGTGAATATCGCTTTAGGCACCGATGGTGATATCCCGGATCTGATGCAAAAAATGTCGCTCGCTGCGGCCATCTTCAAAGACGCACGCCAGGACGCGAGGGTGTTCCCGGCACAGGAGGTGCTGACCATGGCAATTTCCCGCGGTGCCAAGCTCATGAAGCTGCAGCATGAGATCGGCAGCTTGGAAGCCGGCAAGAAAGCGGACTTTGTACTGCACGATACCGACCGCCCGGAATGGAGGCCGCTAGTGAATACGCTGCATCAGCTCGTCTGGTCGGCGGACGGCAGAAGCGTGCATAGCGTCTGGGTCGACGGCGTGCGCGTGGTGGACAATTATCGCTGCACTTTGCTGGATGAGCAGGAGATCTACCGCCGGGCCCAGATCGCGGCTCGAGACATCCTCAAGCGCTGCGGTGTCCCCAGTCGTTGCGCGTGGCCCGTAGTCTAGGCAACTCAACGGATGGAACACTTTCATGGCGAAATGGCGCGACCAATCCAACGACGGCGTCGGCAAATCCGGTGGCACGGCGCGAGACCTCCAGCCGCGCCAGATGCCGCTCGGCGGCCTCTACAATCCGTCGGGCGATGCGAAGCATTGGTACGTGCCGGCCTCGGACCGGACGGTTCACTGGGGTTACTTCAGCAAGAATCTTAGGCCGATCGTCGAAGTCGCCTCGGGCGATTACCTCACCCTCGAATGCCTGACCCATCAGGCCGGGGACGATCCCGCCCGAATGATCAAGGGCGACCCTGGTGTTGAGAGTGTCTATCACTGGACTCGGGACCAGAAGAATGTGCGGCGCCGCGGCGCGGGTCCGATGCAGGCGCCAAATGGCGCAGGCGGCGGTCAGGGCGTACACATTCTCACCGGCCCCATTGGCGTCCGCGATGCGCAACCCGGCGATATTCTCGAGGTACGCATTCTCGACATGTATCCGCGTCCCTGCGCCAATCCCGAGTACCCAAACCGGGCTTTCGGCACCAATCTGGCGGCCAACTGGGGTTATCACTATCGCGACCTCATCGAAGAGCCGCGGCCGCGTGAGGTCGTCACGATCTACGAGTTCGATGCCACGGGCGGCCGCGACTGGGCGCGGCCTCTATATAATTATCGCTGGGGTCCTTTCACCGATCCCGATGGGATCGTGCACAGACTGTACGACTATCCAGGCTTGGTCGTGGATCCCGCAAACTACGAACCAAGACACGGCATCCTGAAGAACGTGCGCGTCCCGATCCGGCCGCACTTCGGCACTCTGGGGCTGGCACCGAAGGAAGCCGACATGGTCAGCTCCATTCCGCCGAACTACACCGGTGGCAACGTCGACGACTGGCGCATTGGCAAAGGCGCGACACTTTACTATCCGGTATCCGTCGAAGGAGCGCTGCTTTCGGCCGGCGACACCCACGCCGCGCAGGGAGATTCAGAGCTCTGCGGCACGGCCATCGAGTCCTCCTGGACTGGCTTGTTCCAGATTATCCTGCACCAACGCGGCGACATCGCCGATGCAAGCATGCTGTCACGCGTCAACTCGCCGCTGCTCGAGACCCAGGACGAGTGGGTAGTTCACGGATTCAGCTATCCTCAGTATCTGACCGAACTCGGCCCTGACGCCCAGCGCGACATTTTCGTCAAATCCTCGATCGATCTTGCAATGCGAGATGCCTTCCGGAAGATCAGGGATTTCCTGATGCACGCGCATCGCCTAAGCGAGGACGAGGCTATTTCGCTGATCTCGGTGGCCGTGGACTTCGGCGTGACCCAGATTGTGGACGGGAATTGGGGCGTTCACGCCAGTCTCAGGAAAAGGGTTTTCTCCGACGACAACGGGTGAACAGGTGCCGCGCGCATGCGCAACCTTTTTGGCGCGGACGCGCAAGATACCTCGCCAACCACGGAGCATACTCTTGGCTGCGGAGGTGACGCTGAACGTATCGAGACAAACCACCGAATATGCCTTATCCCAACACGCTAATTTTCGTCGACCTGGCTTCGGACGATCCTCAAGCCGCAGGTGAGTTCTACGCGCAGGTATTCGGCTGGCAGAATGATCCGCGGCCGGCCGGGGTGTTCCATCGCATGGTTCCCGGGGAACATTTTCTCAAGCCGGACGGCACGGCCAGTGAAATCGGCAACCTTCATCTCGGCATATTCGATGCTAAGAATGCCAGACCACATCCGGACGTCGCGGGAGTCGAACCACGGGCACTGGCCGGGGAGGGGCGCAAGGCGCGGATCTGGATACTCGTCAGCGCGGACGATTCAGTGGAGCGCATTCTGGCAACCGCCGAGCAACTCGGCGCCCGAATCCTGTGGCGTGACCATTACTGGAAGGAGTTCAATGGTTTTAATCACGCTTTCTGCGACCCATGGGGAAACGAAATCGTGCTGTGGGGAAAGGCCGGCAAGGACCCGGTAATCCCGGTAACCCATACGCGCGAATAGGAGTCACGACCGTGAAAGCCGCACGTTACAGTGGGCACGGAGGCGCCGAGGTCATCCGCTACGAGGATGTCCCCGACCCCGGGATCGGTGCGGCGGATGTCGTCGTCAGGGTGGTGGCCTGTGCCTTGAATCGCCTCGATCTGATTCAGAGAGCCGGCTACTTCACTTTGCCTGGATACCGGCTGCCACACATCGCCGGCATGGACGTGGCCGGTGAGATCATCGAGGTCGGCTCACAATCCGAAGGCGTTTCGATCGGAGACCGCGTCGTCATCAATCCGTCACTGACCAACGTACGGGGAAACTCGCGATTTCTCGGCAAGGACGATCGATATGGCGCATTGGGAGTCATCGGAGCGACGCTCGACGGTGGCTACGCCGAGCTATGCGCGGCGCCCGCCTCGCACGTACAGCTCATCCCTCAGGGCTTTTCGTATGAGGAAGCCGCGTGTATCCCCACCTCATACGTGACGGCGTGGCACGCGCTGTTCGAAACCGGCCACCTGTGTGCCGGCGAGACCGTGCTGGTTCACGCTGCGGGTGGCGGGGTCTCGTCCGCAGGAATTCAGCTGAGCAAGAAGCTTGGCGCGACCGTGCTGGCAACGGCGCGCACACAAGCCAAACTGGAACACGCGATTCGGCTGGGCGCAGATCACGTCCTCAATAATAGAAACGCCGACGTTGCGGGCTGGGCGCGCGAGATCACCGGTGGCCGTGGGGTAGATCTGGTATTCGATCACGTCGGGCCGGCACTCTGGCAGTGTTCGCTGGACTCGCTTCGGCCGCGCGGACGGCTGGTAACGTGCGGTGCAACGAGCGGCCACGAAGTCACGCTCGACCTGGGGCAATTGCACCAGAAAGGCATTCAGATCATCGGCTCCGATTCCTATACTTACGAAGAATTCGAGCGGGTGCTGGCCCTATACTGGCAGGGAGGATTTCAGCAAATCATGGACTCTGAATTCCCCCTGGCCGAGGCCGGCAATGCCCAGCGCAGAATGGAAAACGAGGACTTCACCGGCAAAATTCTGCTCAAGCCCTGATGGCTACTCCATTAAGCGGGCGCCCTTAGGTAGGAATCGGCCTTAAGGCTGTCCTAATATCGGAAAGAAGGCCATGTCCGAGGATGTAATGATCGCTTCCGCTGCCAGCAGTACCACGCTGCCCACGTATTTCATTCCCCATGGGGGCGGGCCGTGTTTCTTCATGGATTGGTCCATTACGGGCGATCCCGCCGACACATGGAATGCAACGGCGGCGTGGCTGCGTGGACTCGCCGGCACACTGCTGGTCCGGCCGAAGGCGATCGTTGTCGTCTCCGGCCACTGGGAGGAGCCGGTATTCACTGCCTCCAGCAGCGCTTCACCGTCATTGATCTATGACTACACGGGCTTTCCTGCACACACATATCAGCTCAAGTATCCGGCGCCCGGCGCGCCGTGGCTCGCGCAACGACTCGTCGAATTGCTCACTGACGCGGGCTTACCGGCTCGATCGGATCCCTCGCGAGGCTTCGATCACGGCATATTTATCCCATTCCTGCTGCTCTATCCCGACGCGGACATCCCAATCGTCCCGCTTTCCCTCAGGCGCGAACTCAATCCAGCCGAACATCTCGCCGCCGGGCGCGCGCTACGCACGCTGCGCGATGAAGGTGTGCTGATAGTCGGCAGCGGCATGAGTTATCACAACATGCACGCTTTCCGCACGCCGGCTGCGACGCAGCAATCCGAAATCTTCGACCGTTGGCTGACTCAGACCATCCGCGAAGAAGATTTGCAAGCTCGCTGGGACGCCCTCGTTCACTGGGCCGATGCGCCAGCCGCACGATCCGCCCATCCGCGGGAGGAGCACCTGCTTCCATTGATGGTCGCAGCGGGCGCTGCAGCAGAGGTGCCTGGTAAACTCATCTTCTCGGACAAGGTCATGAAGGCGCGGATCTCGGGTTACCGGTTCGGCTAGGCCAGCTGTCAATCCCCTACCTGCCGGAGGTAGTCGGCGCTATCCCAATAGTCCACGCGATGGGCGATTCGGCCCTCTTCGATCTCAAAGCGAAACATGCCCCGGATCGTAAACGCGCGATCGGCGGACGCGGCAGCACTGGGTCCGCGCCGGACTGCCGACATCCGATAGGCGACCGCGACCTGGCCGCCGTCGACGATCATGCACTCCACGTGGTAGTGCAATCCGGGAAAACTGGCAAGGAACTCGCCGACGCGCCTACGGTAATTTTCCCGCCCGACTATTGTCTCACCGAGCGTCGAGGTGTGTTCGTTAACGAAACCGTCGCTGACATACATGGCTGCCTCTTCAGCGCTGCCGCGATTTAGAGCATCGATATAGGCACGCACCGTGGCTGCCGGTCCCTCATCACGTTCGCTCATGCGCTCTGCCGAGGCCGCTCAAGCGCTGCCCCAACGCTCCTGCACCTTCTGGAACACCTGTTGATTGTGGGAAATCTCAATGCGGTTGCCGTCGGGGTCACTGATCATGCAGACGTAGCCGACTGGAGGTGGAATGCGCTGCGGTGGCATCGCCAGGCAATCGGCATCCCTTGCCTTCGCGGCGATCGTGTCCAGGTCCAGTTCGGTTGGCACCTCTATGCCAATGTGTGCGAACGGCGCAAGTTGCGGTTGCTTCTTGCCCTGATCCTTGTAGAACATGACGAGCACCAGGACGAATGGATGCTCGATTTGGCCGGCGTGGCCGAGCCACGCGCTCTTCCCCATGGCGTCCTCAAATCGCTCGACCACGACCAGCGGAGTGAATTTTTCGTACCAAGCGACTGATTTATCGATGTCGCAGGACGGCAGAGCGACGTGGGTCCACCGCGGGCTTGTGAGCTGGCTCAATGTCGTTCACTCCTGCGGAAATCCTCTATATTCGTCTATCGGATGCACGCTGTCTTGCCTCGTTGCGCCCGAACAGTTGGCGTCTTTTTTTGCCGCATCTGAGCCGCCCGACCGAGTCAGGAATAACGGGTTTACAATCCCAATATCAGCACTCCCGAAGTGAATCGTCGCTCATGATCCTCGTCGCCGGCTCGGCCAATCTCGATTTTGTCGTCCGCGCCCCGCACATCCCGGCGCCCGGCGAGACCGTCCTGGGCCGCGAGTTCAGGACGTTTGCTGGCGGGAAGGGTGCAAATCAGGCCATTGCGTGCGCACGAGCGGGCGCAGCCGCCACGCAAATGCTGCTCGCGCTCGGCAATGATCCGTTCGCAGATCCGATCGAAAATTCATTGCGCGCCGCCGCGGTGCGCACGCACGTCGTGCGGGTCGATCAGCCGACGGGCACGGCGTTCATCTGCGTTGCCGACAACGCCGAGAATGCCATCACCGTGGCACCCGGCGCTAACAATGCCCTGCGTGCTTCGCACCTGCCGTCATTGGACGGTATCTCTCACTTGCTGATGCAGCTCGAAACGCCTCTCGACACCGTCATCGCCTATGCCGATGCGGCCCGATCGAACGGCGTCAAGGTCGTGCTGAATGCCGCGCCGGCACAGGCGTTGCCGCGGGAACTGCTGGCGCTGCTCGATGTATTGGTGGTCAATGAGGGCGAGTTAGCGGCCGTTTCGGCCCACACGGGCAATGTCGTGCAGTGCCTGGAGCGCATCGACGTTCCGTGTGTAGTCGTGACTTTGGGGGATAGAGGCAGCTGCGCCCGCGTCAGCGGCGCAATGATCACGCAGCAGCCGTTCGCAGTCACGGCCATCGACACGACCGCCGCCGGGGATACTTTCTGCGGCGTACTGGTTGCGGCACTGAGCAGGAATTGCGGAATGATCGAAGCGCTGAGACAGGCCAACGCCGCCGGCGCACTCGCCTGTACCGTGCCGGGCGCGCAGTCCAGCATACCGACACACGCCAGGTTGCAATCATTTCTGCACAATCAGGGCCGCAGCATCGCGTCCCTCTGACGCCTGCGCCGGTGTCCGGCTGAACACGGTTTGCCTGGCCGCTGCCGCCAGATGCCCCCACAAACTGCCGGCTGGCGCGCTCCCGGGTGTCCAATTGCGCAAATGTGCGGCGCCGCGAATAGCCGTTGCCGCAGGCAGCCGGCTGCGTTGCTGCACATACTCGGGAAACTGCGTGTGATATGAGCTGGTGAACGGGTGCCCCAGCCGCCGCGCGGCTGCCAGCGTATTCTCGAGCGTGGTCACGCCCCCCGTTGATTTGCGGGTGCCAGGCGTCAGACACTATGGCGATTCTCATCGGTCCAGGATTAGACCATTGGCCGCAGTCGAATTTATGACACACCGCTACCTGATCGCCGGCCTCTGGCTCATGTGGATGGCCTACTGGCGCATTTCCGCCGCCGACGTCAAAGTTGCGCAGCGTCGTGAATCTCCCGGGTCGCGCGCGGCACACTTGGTACCGCTTCTGATCGCGGCAGTGCTGCTGGCTATCCGCACCTATCCCGGGGGCGGCTGGTTATTCCAGCGCTTTCTGCCGGCGAGCGACACGAATTTCTGGATCGGTGCGCTATTGACCGCAATCGGCGTGGCCTTCAGCGGCTGGGCGCGCGCGCGCCTGGGCCGTAACTGGAGCGCGACGGTGACGGTCAAGCAGGACCATGAACTGATCCGCGGCGGACCCTACGCCCTGGTGCGTCACCCGATCTACACCGGCATGTTGCTCGCCCTGCTGGGCACCGCGATCGTGATTGGACAGTGGCGCGGCCTGTTGGCGCTGTTGATCGCCTTTGCCGCGCTGTGGCGCAAGCTGCGTCTCGAGGAACGCTATATGAGCGAGACTTTCGGCGACAGTTATCAGCGCTATCGCGCGCACACCAGGGCGCTGATCCCGTACCTGCTTTAGGACGGCGGCGTCAGCGGTGAGACGCCGATGAGCATGGTATGCAGCCTCAGCAGGAACCATGCGTATAAGGCCATTCCGAAAACGATCGCGATCGCATCGTTGAGGCACCACGACCGCGCGCGCGCCGGCGTGGCCGTGACGCGGCGCTTGAGTGAAATGCGATCGATGATGGCCCAGAGCAGAAAGGCCCCGAACAGCAGCACGTCGGGCAGCGTGCCGATCGCCAACAGGTGGGCAGTCGCCCAGAGCTTCACCGCCGCGAGCATCGGGTGCTTGGCCTTGGTCTGGATTGCGCCGGGCAGATAGGTGGCCAGCAGCAGCGGGAAGACCGGCAACATCAGCACGAAAGTGACGTATCGCAGCCAGCCGGGCGGCACATACAGCACCACCGGCGCCTGGCGCGCATGCGCATAGCCCACGAGCATGAGGATTAAGCCGAACACGCTGATCAGCGCGTACACCCCCTTCCACGTGCCGGTGCCCACGAACAGCAGCATGCGCTCGCGCCAGTACGGCGCCACAATCGCTAGCGAATGCGGACTGAAGAACAGGATGAGTCCAGCGATCAACAGCAGCATCGTATAATCCCTGCCATCATGGCGCCCTATGATGCGCCAGTCAGGAGCGGACATGTCAGCAACACGAGTAAATGCAGTCCCGGTAGCCGCGGCCACGCTGCTGGGCTGCTGCCTGTCATCGCTTGCATTCGCGGCCGGGTTTGCCCTGGAGCTGCCGACGATCAAGCCCCACAGTACGCTCAGCGATGCGCAGGTCGCCGACACTTTTGGCTGCAAGGGCAAGAATATTTCCCCGGCCATGAGCTGGAGCGGCGCGCCCAGCGGCACCAGGAGCTTCGCGGTGACCGTCTATGACCCCGATGCGCCGACCGGCTCCGGCTGGTGGCATTGGGTGCTCTACAACATCCCCGCCACGACCACCACGCTGCCGGAGCACGCGGGCGATGCCGACGGTAAACAGTTGCCGCCGGGCGCGGTGCAGAGCCGAACGGATTTTGGTACGCCGGGATTCGGCGGCGCCTGCCCGCCGGCGGGCGACAAACCGCACCGTTACATCTTTACCGTGTTCGCACTCAAGACCGCAAAAATTGAAGTTCCGCCCGGCAGCACCGCGGCCATGGTGGGCTTCATGTTGAACGCCAATCAGCTGGCGAAGAGCAGCGTCACGGCGATGTATGGACGCTGACTTGCCGGCTCGCCCGGAAGTCGAGATTCGGCAACTGACGGTACATGCCGACGGCCGCGGCGCGGTATTTGAACCGCTCGAGCCGGCGCTGCTGCAGGGCTGGCGCAACGTGCATACCGTGGTTACCGAACCCGGCGCGATCCGCGGCAATCACCGGCACCTGCGCGGCACCGAAATCTCCGCCGTGCTCGGTCCGGCGCTGGTGCGTTATCGCACCGGCGAGCGCATCGAGGAATTCTCGGTGCCCGCGGGTGAGGCCTGGAGATTTGTATTCCCGCCCGGCACCGCACATGCCTTCAAGAACACCGGTGACAAGCCGTTCGTGCTGGTGTCCTTCAACAGCGAACAACACGATGCCGCGCGACCGGATGTCGAGCGCGTGGAACTGATCTCCTGAGGGCCGTGGCGCTGTTGCTGCTGCTGGCTGTGAACACCGCCGGCGCTGCATCGCAGGATGCGTTCAATGCCGCGCGCACGCTGCGCTATCAGGGATGCAATGCGCACCCGGGCGTTCGCAACGCCCTGCGCCTGAACGCGAAGCTGAATAGCGCCGCGGCACAATGGTCGCGGGGCACCAGTCTCAAAGCCGCCATCACGCGCTCCGGCTATCGCGAGGATCAGTCGGCCGGCATGCACCTGAGCGGCACTGCCCAGTCTTTCAAGACCGTGCTGGCCAACAATCTGTGCGCCGCACTCACCGATCCGGTGATGGTCGATGCCGGCATCTTTGAACGCGGCAGCGACATCTGGATCGTGCTCGCGGCGCCGTTTGGAGCGCCGACGCCGGCCGCCGCCGATAACGTCGCAGCCGACGTGCTGCAACGGGTGAACGACGCACGCGCCCGGCCGCGCCACTGTGGCAGCATGGCGATGTCCGCTGCGCCGCAACTGCGTCTCAATGATCTGTTGAGCCGCGCGGCGATGGCGCACGCGCAGGACATGCTGCGCTATGGCTACTTTGAGCACGCCGGTCACGACGGCAGCAGCCCGGCGCAACGCGTGGCTGAGGCCGGCTACAGCTACCGCCTGATCGGCGAGAACATTGCCTCGGGACCGGAAACCCCTCAGGAGGTGGTGCAGGGCTGGCTGGCCAGTCCCGCCCACTGCCAGAACCTCATGGATGCACGCTTCGCCGATATGGGGGTTGCCTACGCCGCCAGCCGCAGCGGCGAACCTCGCATTTACTGGGTGCAGGAGTTCGCCGCGGCGCGCTGAGGCGCCGTGCAGGCCGGTTCAGCTTCGCGGCTGCGGGGTCAGGCGCAGATAGGGTTTGACTTCCTTCCAGCCGGCCGGAAACAGTTTCTTGGCATCGTCGTTGCTGACCGACGGCACGATGATGACATCCTGTCCCTGCTTCCAGTTCACCGGAGTGGCGACCTTGAACTGATCGGTGAGCTGCAGCGAATCGATCACGCGCAGGATCTCGTCGAAGTTTCGCCCGGCGCTGGCCGGATAGTTGAGCGTGAGGCGCACCTTCTTCTTGGGATCGATCACAAATACGCTGCGCACCGTGAAGCGATCGCTGGCGTTGGGATGAATCATGCCGTAGAGGTTGGCCACCTTCAGATCGGGATCGGCGATCATCGGAAACTCCACCTTGGCGCCGGAAGTCTGCTCGATATCGCGCTTCCAGGCGATGTGATCGTCGACTGAATCGACCGACAGGCCGATCACCTTGACGCCGCGCTTTTCAAATTCGCCCTTGAGCTTGGCGGTGGCGCCCAGTTCGGTGGTGCACACTGGCGTGAAATCCTTTGGATGCGAAAATATAACGCCCCACGAGTTTCCGAGCCAGGAATGGAAGTTGATTTTGCCCGCGGTGCTGTCGGCTTCGAAATCCGGTGCTATGTCTCCGAGTTGCAGTGCCATGAATAGGCCCTCCGCTGATCAGGTTGAAATGGAATAAGCCACGCTCGCCAGGGCGAGCGCAGACGCTAGGGGCTACAATACAGCCATCAGGAATTACCGGGCGCTATAGGGCTATACCACTGCGGGCATGATGGGCGAATACTCGGCGCAAGTGACCTGGGAACGCGGCGACGCGCGCTTCACTGACAACCGCTACAGTCGTGCGCACCAGTGGCGCTTCGACGGCGGCCTCGAGGTCCCGGGCTCCTCCTCGCCGCTATCGGTGCCGTTGCCGTGGTCGGATCCGGCAGCCATCGATCCCGAGGAAGCGTTCGTGGCTTCGCTCTCCAGCTGCCACATGCTCTGGTTTCTTTCGATCGCGGCGCAACGCCAGTATTGCGTCGACCGCTACCGCGACCTGGCCAGCGGCACGCTGGGGCAGAACAGCCGGCGTCAATGGTGCATGATGCTGGTCACGTTGCGGCCCGAGGTGGAGTTTTCCGGTGCATCGCAGCCCACGCGCGCCGAAATCGAGTCAATGCATGAGGCCGCCCATGAGCAATGCTTCATCGCGCATTCCGTGACCGCGCAGGTACGCTGTGAGCCGGTAGTGCGCGCCTGATCGTCTCAGAACAATGACATCGCGGCCGGAAGCCGCATCGCCTCAGGCGTGCGCGCCTCGGGCGAATCCCCGCGCACCAGACCGGAGACTTTGACACCGAGCAGCCGCAGGCGCCGTTCGAGCGGTGCGCGCTTGAGGCATTGACCCGCGGCGCGCCGGATCAGGGTGGCATCGCTGGTGTAGATCTCCAGGGTCTGCTCGCGCGTCGCGCGCTGGAAATTATCGTAACGAAGCTTGATGCCAATGGTCTTGCCGACATAACCGTGGCGTTGCAGATCCTGAGCCAGTTTGTCGCACAGGTCCGTGAACAGTGCGCGCAATTGCTCGCGGTCGCGCACCGCGTGCAGGTCATGCTCGAACGTGGTCTCGCGGCTCATGGAGACCGGTTCGCTCTGCGTCACCACTGCGCGATCGTCCCGGCCCCAGGCCGACTCGTGCATCCAGCTGCCGTTGCCAGGCCCGAAATGCTGCAGTAGCCAGTCGCGCTCGCAGCCCGCGAGCTCGCCGATGGTGCGTATGCCGAGCTGTTCGAGGCGGGCACTGGCCTTGGGACCGATGCCGTTGATTTTACGGCACGGCAATGGCCAGATTTTCTGTATCAGCTCCGACTCGTATACGATCGAGATACCGCTGGGCTTGCGGAATTCGCTCGCCATCTTGGCGATCAGCTTGTTGGGCGCGACGCCGATTGAACAGCTCAGGCCCGTGTGCTGCTCGATGGCGCCCTGGATCTGCAATGCCAGCGCCCGTCCGCCCTCGAGCTGACCGCCCTCGGCGCCGGTGAAATCGATATACACCTCATCGACGCCGCGGTCCTCGACGAGCGGCGCAAACCTGGCGATCACCTGCTTGAACAGGCCCGAGAATCGGCGGTACTCATCAAAGTCCACCGGCAGCACAATGGCCTGCGGACACAGCAGCGCCGCTTTCATCAGCCCCATGGCCGAGTGCACTCCAAACTCACGCGCGGCATAACTGGCCGTCGTCACCACGCCACGGCCGGCGTAGTCGCGCAGCCGCTGGAACTCCTCATCTCCGGTGTGTGCGCCGCTGCCATGGCGCCTGCTGCCGCCGATGACCAGCGGCAACCCGCGCAGCTGCGGGTAGCGCAGCAACTCCACCGATGCGTAGAACGCGTCCATGTCGAGGTGCGCGACGCGGCGTATTGCAGTGTCGGGAATGGGGCCCATCGAGCCGCTCAAGGCTCAAGGATGGAAAAGCACACAGAAAAGGCACATATCAAAGCCTATTGTAACGCGGAAGGCACAATATCAACTATTCTGTCCATTATTGACTCTATCAGGAAACGATGCCTCGGCCGGCGCGCGCTGCCCCGGACCGGGCCGTGTGACGCAGCAGGGCATTGCGCGCCTGCCATTGCTCGGGCGGCGGCAACTCCGAGAGAAACTGCACTTCGCCGCCCACATAGGTGGCAATCGGCACGCCGTCGGACAATAGCAGCCGGTTTCCGGCCAGCGCCGCCACGCGCGCGCCCGGGGTCACGATGCCGGCAAGGTTCAGGGGATCGGCGGCACTCAGGGATACCAGGGCCCCGTCACGCTCACGCTTTCTGACGCTGCGCAGCGCAGCCACCGCATCCGGCAGAGCGTATTGCTCGCCGCTGACTCCGGCCACGAAGCGGCCGCCACGGATGTGGCCCCGCGCCTCCAGCCTGCGGTAGGCACGCAGCAGCTCGTGCCACGGCGGCAGCCATTGCGCCTCGCGCGTCAGCAGACGCCGGAACACCACGCCGTACCGGCGCAGCAGCAGCCAGGCCACCGATTCATTCAGTTCCGCCGGACTGGTGGCGGCGGCGGGCCGGTGGATCAGGCTCCAGCGCCCGGCCTCCTCCACTCCGAACAAGGCTCCGCCACGGCCGCGGGCGGCGAGCTTGCGCTTGCGCTCGAGCGGCATCAGCAAGGCACGCAGGCCCCCGAAGCTGTCGGCGCTGAGCCTGCCGGCAGCCACCAGTTCGCCCAGGCCGCCCTCGACCTGGGTACGCAACAGGCCGGTGCCCTGCACGAGCTCATCAAAAAAAGACGCGCCGTGCTGCTGCAGGAATTCGGCCATGGATTGCGCGTTGGACGACAGCGGCGCCTCCTGAGCATCCAGCGGCCGCAGGCTTTGCCACAACGGCCAGTTCTTGCGTGTCAGCAGCGCGATCGGCGTGGCGCGCACTGGACCAGTGGTAGCGCTCGCGGGGCGATCCAGGCGCGCCCACAACGTGCGCCCGGACAGGCAAAGACTGTCGAGCCACGCGCCGTCGTACTCCTGCATGCGCGCCGGCAGCACGTCGCCTTCCCAGGCGATCGCCGGTACTTCGTAGCCTTCGAGCTGTTCGATGACGGCGGCGAGACTGGCCACGCCTTCCGGCCGCGGCACACGCGTGAGCCCCTGCCAGTCGAGCAGGAAACGCATGAAATCACCGCTGGCCAGCGGTTCGATCTCGGCCCGCAGCGAGCGGATGGTGTAACGATGGATGCGCGCGAGCAGGCGCCGTTCGCACCATTCGAGCCCGGGCGCGCCAGGATTGAACTGTCCACGCAGTACCAATCCTTCAGTCTCCAGTGCGCTCAGTGCGCCATCAATGGCTGTGCGCGGCAATGCCAGTAACGTCGCCAGCGCCGCAGCAGTCGTCGGGCCCATGGCCTGCAGGCGCCCGCGCAATAGTTCGCGCTGCGCTTGTTCCGCATCCCAGATCCTCGCTGCATATTCCGCCGGCGCCTGGATTGCCGGCTCGAGGCGATGGCGGGGATAGATGCTCTGCAGCATGGGCAATTGCTCGGCCGCGACCCAGAAATCAGCGCCGGCCGCATCTCCCAGCGCCTGCATCACCGTTGCACGCCGCTGCTGCACCAGGGATTCGAATGCCGCCGCCTGACCCAGCTCGAGCGCTTCGGCGCAGCTCATGGCGCCGAGCAGCATCAGCGCATCGTGCAATTCATCGGCGCTCTCGGGATTGGGCCACGCCTCGGCGCGCACGGCCTCGATCGCGGCCGGGTCCAGCCGGCCGAACTCCCCGGCGGTCTGCGGATCCAGCCAGCGGCGCGCGGCCACGGCCTGGGTGCGCCGTTCTTCGAGCGGCGCATCATCCAGATAGGCGTAAGGCCGTGCGTTCAGGATTTCCTGCGCCAGTGCCGAGGGATGCGGCAGATCGCGCGCGATCATCTGAATCTCCCCGCGCTCCATGGCCGACAGCAGCGCCACCAGGCCATCGATGTCCATGGCCTCGTGCAGGCAATCGTGCAGCACCTGGCGCACCAATGGATGATCGGGCACCTCGCGCTCGCCGCTGAGATTCTCGCCACAGGCCAGCTGCTCGGGAAATATCACTGAAATGAGATCCTCAGCAGCCATGCGCAACAATGGCGCCGGAGTCTTCTTGCCGGCGCGGCTGCGCCGCACCGCCAGTGAAATGGTGGCCACCCAGCGCCAGCGGGTGGCAAATAAAGGCGCGTCGAGCAACGCCTGGATCAGCACCGGCTCGGCCGTGAGGCTGTTGAGAAAACGCGGCAGTTCATCGAGCGCGAAGCTGTGCGTCTCGCCGAGCGACAGCACGATGGCATCCTCGGTGGCGGCGGCCTGCAGCTCGAAGTTGAATGCCCGGCAGAAACGCTTGCGCAGCACCAGGCCGAAGGCGCGATTGATGCGCGCGCCAAAGGGCGAGTGAATCACCAGATGCATATCGCCGGCTTCATCGAAGAAGCGCTCGCACACCAGCCGCTGCTGCGTCGGCAGCAACCCGAGCACTGCCTTGGCGCTGGCCAGGTATTCCACCAGCTGGCGCGCCGGGCTGCCCGCAAGCTGGTGCCGGGCGGCCACTTGCGCGATGCAGGCCTCAATGTGCGCGGCATCGATCACCGGCAGCGCCTCATCGATCTGCGCCCGCAGTGCCGACACCGCGATCGACAGTTCTGCGCTGCGCGCCGGCGCCTCGCCCAGCCAGAACGGCATGGTCGGCGGCTGACCCCTGGCATCCTCGACGCGCACACGTCCTGCCTCGACGCGCAGAATGCGGTACGAGCAGTTCCCGAGCTGAAACACGTCACCCGCGAGGCTCTCGACTGCGAAGTCCTCGTTCAGCGTGCCGATAAAAATGCCGGCCGGTTCGAGCACCACCTGGTAATCGGCATTGTCGGGGATGGCGCCGCCGCAGGTGATGGCGGTCAACCGCGCGCCGCGGCGCGCGCGCACGCGCCGGTTCACCGCATCGCGGTGCAGATAGGCACTCTGGCGCCCGCGACGCGTGGCAATACCGTCGGCCAGCATTCGCAGCAGCTGATCGAAGTCGCGGCGCTCAAGCGCGTGGTAGGGCCACGCGCGCCGCACCAGCTGGAACAGTTCATCTTCACCACAGTCGCGCGCGCTGACCTCGGCCACGAGCTGCTGCGCCAGCACGTCGAGCGGCTGCAGCGCAACGTGCAGTGCATCGAGCTCGCCGGCGCGCACGGCAGCGAGCAGCGCCGTGCACTCGACCAGTTCGTCGCGGCTCAACGGCAGCAACCGGCCCTTGGGCACACCGCCCACCGCATGGTTGGCGCGCCCGACCCGCTGCAGGAAGGTCGAGATTGCGCGCGGCGTGCCGAGCTGACACACCAACTCGACATCGCCGATGTCGATGCCGAGTTCCAGCGATGCGGTAGCTACCAGTGCCTTGAGCTGGCCGCCCTTAAGGCGCGTTTCCGCATCAAATCGCTGCTCTTTGGCCAAGCTGCCGTGATGTGCGGCGACCCATTGCTCGCCGATGCGTTCGCTCAGGTGTCGCGTCACGCGCTCGACCATGCGACGGGTGTTGGCGAAAATCAAAGTCGTGTGATGGCTCTGGATCAGTGCCGCCAGCTGGTCGTAGAGATTCTCCCAGACCTCATTGGACATCACTGCCGCCAGCGGCGAGTCCGGCAGCAGCAACGCCAGATCGCGTCCGCGCACGTGTCCGCGATCGACAATCACGCAATCATCGCTATGCGCGGCGCCGACCAGGAACCGGGCCACCTCTGCAATCGGCTTTTGCGTTGCCGACAAGCCGATACGCTGTAGCCTGCGGCCACATAGCGCTTCCAGCCGCTCTAGCGACAGCGCCAGATGCGCGCCACGTTTACTGCCGGCGAGCGCGTGAATCTCATCCACGATCACGCTGCGCGTGCTCGAGAGCATCCGGCGACCCGAATCGCTGGTCAGCAGCAGATACAGCGACTCCGGGGTCGTGACCAGAATATGCGGCGGGTGCTTGCGCATGGCGACGCGCTCGGACTGCGGCGTGTCACCGGTGCGCACCTGGGTGCGAACCGGTGCCGCCTTGATGCCCATGGCCGCCAGTTCCACGGCAATGCCCGCCAGCGGCTGCTCGAGATTGCGCTGGATGTCGTTGGACAGCGCCTTGAGCGGCGAGATATAGACCACCTGCGTGCTGTCCGGCAGCTGACCGTTGGCGGCTTGTCGGACCAGCTGGTCGATGGCCGAGAGGAACGCGGCCAGCGTCTTGCCCGAACCCGTGGGCGCGGCGATCAAGGTGTCGCGGCCGCCGGCAATCGCCGGCCATGCGGCCGCCTGCGACTGCGTCGCCTGCGGGAATTGCGAGCCAAACCAGCGCGCGACGGCGGGATGAAAATATTCGGTCGACATGGATGGCCAATTCTACCCCTCGATCAGTGGATATGGGGACGGCGCGCGCGTATACATGGCTCATATGCCGCAAATTCAAATGGCTATCGATTACTGCCTGTTTCCGACCGCGATCGGCGCCTGTGCCATCGCCTGGGGTGAGCGCGGCATCGTCGCGGTGCAGCTGCCGGCAGGTCACGAGAGCCAGACCCGAGCGCGGCTGTTGCGCATGCTCGCGGGTGGTGCCCGGCCGGCACGCGCGCCGCCGCATCTGCGGCGTGTCATCGACGACATCGTGGCGTTGCTTGAGGGCCAGCGGCGCGACCTGCGGGAGGCAGTGCTCGATATGAGCGCACTGTCGGCGTTTCAGCGCCGGGTGTATGAGATCACGCGCGCGATCGCGCCCGGACATACGCTCTCGTATGGAGAAGTCGCCGCGCGCTGCGGCGACGGCGCTGCGGCGCGCGCCGTCGGCCAGGCACTGGGACGCAATCCGTTTCCGATCATCGTGCCGTGCCATCGCGTGCTCGCCGCCGGCGGCCGGAGCGGCGGCTTCTCGGCTCCCGGCGGAGTCACCACCAAATTGCGATTACTGGAACTTGAAGGCGCACTGGCTACGCTGGCACACCGGGATACTGCCGCCGGCCACGGCAATCTGGCACTGCCGTTCTGATTGAGCATAAGATCCGGGTTCCCTGAAACCAGGAGCCTGCCCATGAATCTGTTCAGAAGCGCGTCAGCGACCCTCGCATTGATCCTCGCCGCCAGCGCACCGGCACTGGCTGCACCGGTTACCTATGTCCCCAATGCGAATCACACCTTCGTGCGTTTCTCATACGATCACTTCGGTTTTACCACGCAGGAATCGCGTTTCAACAAGACCACGGGCACCGTGACTCTCGATAGCGCCGCCAAAACCGGCGCGGTAGACCTCGTGATCGACACCAAATCGGTGGACACGGGATCGGAGCTGTTCAACGGGCACATCCAGGGGCCCGACTTTCTCGACACGGCGCACTTTCCCACGGCGACCTTCAAATCCACGTCGGTCAGATTCGACGGCGATAAGCCGGTCAGCATTGACGGTCAACTCACGCTCAAGGGCGTCACCAGGCCGGTGACCCTGACGGTGACCTCCTTCAAGCATGCGCCGGACATGATGAAAAAGGATTCGATCGGCGCCAACGCCACGGCCACCATCAAACGCGGCGATTTCCAGATGTCAAAGTACGTGCCCATGGTCAGCGATGAGGTCAATCTGTCGATCGCGATCGAGGCCGCAACGCCCTGATCAGCCCGCCGTGGCGCGCGGTCTGGTCGGCGATCCGCGCGCGCCACAGCGCATTTCAGGCAACTGGCCGCACTGCGGTGCACGTCCACACGCAATAGTGTGACGAGTGTCCGATTCCCATAGCGGCTGCACCCAATATGTTGATCTCCGGCACTCACAGGCACGGTGTCAGCCTAATCCGGACTATGCGAATCCCAACCAAGCAGCGCGCTGGCCGCGTCATGAGTGTGCTGAGCGCGGCGCTGATCGGAGCCATGCAACCGCTGGCCGCGGCCGACCTCAATATTACGGTGGTGGATACCACGGGACGTGGCGTTGCCGGCGTGGTGCTGGTTGCCGAACCCGAGTTGGCCGTAGCCGGCAAGCACCCGCCTCGCACCACCGTCATGGATCAGCAGAACATGCAATTCGTGCCCAATATCGTGGTCGTCCAGACCGGCGGCGGGGTCGAATTCCCCAACAGCGATCAGATCGAACACCAGGTCTATTCGTTCTCGGCGGCGAAATCGTTCCAATTGTCCTTGTACGCGGGCCACAAATACCCGCCGGTGGTGTTCGATCACCCCGGACTGGTGGTCGTGGGCTGCAACATCCACGACCACATGATCGGTTACATCTATGTTACCGACTCGCCCTACTTCGGCCGCAGCAACGATTCCGGACAACTGTCATTGCACGATATACCAGCCGGGAACTACCGGCTCATTGCCTGGCATCCGCGCATGCAGGAGCCTGAGGGCTCGTCGTTGCAGATGCCGGCGGTGGTGATCGATGGCAGTGCCAACTCCGCCGCGTTCCATCTCACGCATCCGCTCAAACCCTCGACCGAGCACAGCGCAGACAAGCGATGGGCCGACTATTAACCGGCGCGGTGCCGCTGGCATTGTGCGTGCTGCCAATGTCGTGGCCGGCGCTGACTTGCGCCAACGGATTCGACGCCAGCGCCGATGTCCTGGGCGTCGCATCGGACGGCACGCGTTCGTTCCTCGACAACGGGCTCGGCGACCTGCGCTTTGATGAGCAGCACCAAGGAATCCAGCTCGACAATGTGCGCTTCGGCTATCGCGGGGAACTGGCCGAGATCGTGCACTTCACGGTCGAGGCCGTCAGTTACGCCGACCGTCAAGGCAATCCGCTGGATCTGACCGAAGCATTCGCCGAAATCCGGCCCTATCCTCATGGCCCCTGGCGTTCGCGGCTGAAGATCGGCGCCTTCTACGCGCCGATCTCGCTGGAGAACCGCCTGCAGGGCTGGCGCAGCGCCTATTCCCTGTCGCCATCGGCGATCAACACCTGGGTGGGCGAGGAATTGCGCACCTTCGGCGCCGAGTACGATCTGGATTGGCTCGGGCGGCAGCGCGGCCACGATTGGGAGCTTGGAGTGGGCGGCAGCGTCTATGGCTGGAATGAGTCCGCCGG
>Ga0075522_10000925_pt1 | contig 21934 bp, 13 predicted proteins | sample NGEPerA_FD_74796 | JGI IMG/M metagenome (GOLD analysis project Ga0075522, IMG submission 74796) | Arctic peat soil microbial communities from the Barrow Environmental Observatory site, Barrow, Alaska, USA - NGEE PermafrostL2-A | ecosystem: Environmental > Terrestrial > Soil > Wetlands > Peat ...
CCTGTTCCTGTCTTCCGGCGATCTGATGGCCGACCGCAGGTATGATTTCGCGCGCGACCTGCAGCTCAAGGGCGATCTCGTCGCCGCCGCCGATCTCCTCTTGCAGGCGACCGAGATCGCACCCGGCTTTGCATCCGCCTGGTTCACGCTCGGCGAAATCCGCGAGCGGCTCGGTGAAACCGATGCGGCAATCGCGGCCTTTCGAAAGGCGCAAGGCACGGATCCCGGGGATCGCCACGGCGCCAGCCTGCATTTGATGCGGCTTGGCGCGGAAAGATTGTCCGGCATGCCGCAGGCCTATGTGCAGGCGCTGTTCGATCAATATGCGCCGCGGTTCGAATCCGCGCTCGTCGACGATCTCGGCTATCGCGGCCCGGCGTTGCTGTTCAAGGCGGTGCTGGCGTCACGGGCGGCGATGCGCAAGCCCGCCTTCTTCAAGCGCGGCATCGATCTCGGCTGCGGCACGGGGCTAGCGGCCAGCGCCTTCGCCAAAGAGGTCGATCATTTCATCGGCATCGACCTGTCGCCGCGCATGATCGAGAAGGCGCGGGCAACCGGCCTCTATGCGCAACTCGAAGTGGCCGACATGCAGGAAGGCTTGCGCCGCAGGCCAGATACCAGCGCCGAGCTGATCCTCGCCGCCGATGCGATGGTCTACGTCGCCGATCTCCTGCCGGTGCTGGCAGAGACGAGACGCGTGCTGGCGCCGGGCGGCGTCCTCGCTTTCACGGTCGAAACCCATAGCGGGCATGGCGTCACGCTCGGCGAGGGGCTGCGCTATGCGCACAGCGGAGATTATGTGCGTGCATCGGTGGAGACGGCGGGACTGAAACTGTCGCAGCTCGAGAACCGCTCGGCCCGCAATGAAGACAATGCGCCGGTGCCGGGCCTGGTCGCCGTTGCGGTCAAGACGTGAATTTCGCTTCACGGAAATGAAACTTCGAAGCTCAGCGGCATTGCGCCGCAACTTCGCACTTGCCGAGGCTGCGGGAATGTAGATCAATGTCGGCTCAGGGAGAAAACAACGATGAACAAGAAACAGACACGGCGCGAATTTGGCGCCACCGCGCTCGCAACCATCGCCGCCTCCGTATTGCCCGCGCCTTTTGTCCGCGCCGCCACCGGCAAGTACGATCCCGGTTCGAGCGATACCGAAATCAAGCTCGGGCAAACCGTGCCGCATAGCGGCCCCGGTTCGCTCTATGGCGTGATCGGTCGCGTCGGCGAGGCCTATTTCCAGATGCTGAACGAAGGCGGCGGCATCAACGGGCGCAAGATCAAATTCTTCACCATGGACGACGCCTATAGCGCGCCGAAATGCGTCGAGGCGACCCGGCGGCTGGTCGAGCAGGAGGAAGTGCTGGCGTTGTTCGGCTCGCTCGGCACCGCGCCGCAGACCGCCGTGCACAAATACCTCAATGCCAAGGGCGTGCCGCAGCTTCTGCTCAACACCGGCGCGTCGAAATGGAACGATCCGAAGAACAACAAATGGACCATGGCGGGCCTGCCGCTGTACCCGACCGAAGCGCGCATTCTCGCCAAGCACGTGGTGGCGGTGAAGCCGAATGCAAAAATCGGCATCCTCTACCAGAACGACGATTTCGGCCGCGATTTCCTCGGCCCCTTCAAGAAGGTGCTGGCGGATGCCGGCGGCAAGGCCAGCGTGATCATGGAGCAGACCTATGATCTCACCGAGCCGACGGTCGATTCGCAGCTCATCAACCTGTCGAAATCCGGCGCCGACACCTTTTATAACATCAGCACCGGCAAGGCGACGTCGCAGTCGATCCGGAAAGTGGTCGAACTCGGCTGGAAACCGCTGCAACTGTTGTCGGCGGGGTCCACCGGCCGCTCGATCCTGAGCGCGGCGGGCTTCGAGAACGCCAAGGACATCGTCGCGATCCGCTATTCCAAGGAGGCCGGCCCCGGCCGCTGGGCACAGGACAAGGACCCGATGGCGTTCGAGGCGCTGCGCGCGAAATATTTGCCGACCGTCGATCCCGACAATACCATCGCCTATGCCGGCTACGGCCAGGCGGTCTCGATGGGCGAAATCCTGCGCCGCTGCGGCGACGATCTCACCCGCGCCAATGTGCTGAAGCAGGCGTCGAACCTCAACGGTTACCATTCGCCGTTCTTCCTCGACGGCATCAATTACAGCTATACGCCCGACGACTACACGCCGATGAAGACGCTCTATATCTCGATTTTCGACGGCAAGGACTGGCAGATCTCCGACCAGCCGGTCACGGAATAGCGGGCCGCCCCTCGACGAAATGGCTCGGGCGGCTTAGCTCTGAGGCTGTGCCGCCCCGCATCCAGACCGAATCTCCGGCTGAGCCGGCCGAATTGCTGCCGGACCGTTTCCGCCGCTGGTTCGCCGCGCGCGGTTGGTCGCCGCGCGAGCACCAACTCGAACTGCTGGCCAAGGCCCGCGACGACCGCTCGGCGCTGCTGATCGCGCCGACCGGCGCCGGCAAGACGCTGGCGGGATTTTTGCCGACACTGGTGGAGTTGAGTGCTAGCTCCGCGGATGGGCGCGCGTCCGCCTCACCGGCGGTGCGTCCTTCTCCCCTCCCCCCGCCATTCGCTTCGCTCGCGGGGGAAGGGGAGAAGAAGATGTCACATCCCTCGCCTCCCTCCGTCATCTCCACCGGCCGCGGCGTGACGCGCAGCCGGGGCTTGCATACGCTCTATATCTCGCCGTTGAAGGCGCTGGCGGTCGATATCGCGCGCAATCTGGAGACGCCGATCGCGCAGATGGGGCTGTCGATCCGGGTCGAGACCCGCACCGGCGATACGCCGGTGTCGCGGCGGCAGCGGCAGCGCCGCTATCCGCCGGACATCCTGCTCACCACGCCGGAGCAACTGGCGCTGCTATTGTCATCCGACGATGCGCCGTTTCTGTTCTCCTCGCTGAAGCGCATCGTGCTCGACGAATTGCATGCGCTGGTGACCTCCAAGCGCGGCGACCTGCTGTCGCTCGGCCTGGCGCGGCTGTGGCGGCTGGCGCCGCAGCTGCGCGCGATCGGGCTATCAGCCACGGTAGCGGAGCCGGAATCGCTGGCGCGATTTTTGGCGCCGCAGCCTGGCGGTCAAAGCGAGGCCGCCGACATCGTGGTCGCCGGCGGCGCGGCGGCGCCCGTGGTCGAGATGCTCGACACGCGCGAGCGGCTGCCCTGGGCCGGCCACTCCGCGCGCCACGCGCTGCCTGAAATCTACGACCTGATCAGGCGCAACAAGACCACGCTGGTGTTCGTCAACACCCGCAGCCAGGCCGAGATGCTGTTCCAGGAACTCTGGCGCATGAACGACGATGGGCTCGCCATTGCGCTGCATCACGGTTCGCTCGACGTCGCCCAGCGCCGCAAGGTCGAGGACGCGATGGCCGCCGGCAAATTGCGCGGCGTGGTCTGCACCTCCTCGCTCGACCTCGGCGTCGATTGGGGTGACGTCGATCTCGTCATCAATATCGGCGCGCCCAAGGGCGCCTCGCGCCTGGTGCAAAGAATCGGCCGCGCCAACCATCGCATCGACGAAGCCTCGCGCGCCGTGCTGGTGCCGGCCAATCGCTTCGAGGTCCTGGAATGCGCGGTGGCGATCGACGCCGTCCACGAGAACGCGCAGGACACGCCGCCTTTGCGCACCGGCACGCTCGATGTGCTGGCCCAGCATGTGCTCGGTCGCGCCTGCGGTGAGCCTTTTTTCTCCGACGAACTCTATAACGAAGTGCTGACGGCAGCGCCTTACTCGGCTCTGACGCGGACCGATTTCAACGACGTCGTCGATTTCGTCGCTACCGGCGGCTACGCGCTGAAGAGCTATGAGCGCTTTGCGCGCATCAAGCAGGATAAGCAGGGTCGCTGGCGGGTCGCCAATCCGAGGGTGCGGCAAAGCTACCGCCTCAATGTCGGCACCATCGTCGAGGAGGCGATGCTGAAGGTGCGGCTGGTGCGCTCGCGCGGCGGCGGATCGGGCGCGACCGGTGCGGTCGGGCGCGGCGGGCGGATGTTGGGCGAAATTGAGGAATATTTCATCGAGGGCCTCGTGCTCGGCGACACTTTTGTCTTCGGCGGCGAAATCGTGCGCTATGAGGCGCTCGCTGAAGACCATGTCTATGTCTCCCGCGCCAACGACAAGGACGCAAAAGTGCCGTCCTATATGGGCGGCAAGTTTCCGCTCTCGACCTATCTCGCCGAGCGGGTGCGGAACCTGCTGGCCGACAAGCGCGCCTGGGGCGCGCTGCCGGATCAGGTGCGGGACTGGCTGTCGCTGCAGGCGGATCTGTCGCGCGTTCCCGGCGCGCGAGAACTCGTGGTCGAGACCTTTCCGCGCGCCGACAAGCACTATCTCGTCTGCTATCCCTTCGAGGGCCGGCTGGCGCACCAGACGCTCGGCATGCTGTTGACGCGGCGGCTGGAGCGCGCCCGGGTCCGGCCGCTCGGCTTCGTCGCCAACGAATATGCGTTGGCGGTGTGGGGGCTCGGCGACATGTCGTTCATGATCCGGCACGGAAAACTCGATCTCGCCGCGCTGTTCGATTCCGACATGCTCGGCGACGATCTCGAAGCCTGGCTTGCGGAATCCGCGTTGATGAAGCGCACCTTCCGCACCTGCGCGATCATCTCGGGCCTGATCGCGCGCCGCTTCACGGGCGAGGAGAAGACCCGCCGCCAGGTGCTGTTCTCGACCGACCTGATCTACGATGTGCTGCGCAAGCACCAGGCCGACCACGTGCTGCTGCGCGCCGCCCGCGCCGACGCCGCCACCGGCCTGCTCGATATTCGCCGGCTCAGTGATATGCTCGGACGAATCAAGGGGCGAATCGTCCACAGGGAACTCGACCGGATTTCGCCGCTGGCGGTGCCTGTGATGCTGGAAATCGGCCGCGAAGCAGTTTATGGCGAAGCATCCGACGCGTTGCTGGCGGAAGCCGCCGAGGAACTGGTGAAAGAGGCGATGTCGTAGAAAAAATGTTGAGCGCGACTGCATTCAACTCGTCATGCCCGTGCTTGTCCCGGGCATCCACGTCTTTCCTCGCTGTGAGATTAAGACGTGGATGGCCGGGACGAGCCCGGCCATGACGATAGCCGCTATCAATATTGCTGACGACTCATCGCTGAATGTCGCCGGCATCGAATTCATCGCCGACCTCTCCGGCGCGCTGTTCTGGGAGGAGCAAAACCTGCTCGTCGTCTCCGACCTGCATCTGGAGAAGGGCTCGAGCTTTGCCGCGCGCGGCGTGCTGCTGCCGCCCTACGACACCGCGGCGACGCTGGCACGCCTCGCGGCCGTGATCGCCCGGCACGACCCGCGCATGGTGGTCGCGCTCGGCGACAGTTTTCACGACCGCGACGCCCACACGCGGTTGTCCGCGTCGGACCGCGATGCCATCGCGGCATTTCAGGCCGGACGCGACTGGATCTGGATATCAGGCAATCACGACCCAGCGCTGCCGCCCGATCTCGGCGGCGTGGTGGCGGAGGAAGTCGTGATCGGCGATATCGTGTTTCGCCACGAGCCGACCGGCGCGTCTGGCGAGATCGCCGGCCATTTACATCCCAAGGCGCGGGTGTCGACGCGCGGACGATCGATGGAGCGGCGTTGTTTTGCCTGCGACGGTGAGCGCGCCGTGATGCCTTCGTTCGGCGCCTATACCGGCGGCCTGAGCATCCGCGACGCGGCGTTCGCGCGGATATTCCAGACGCCGGGCCTGATGGCGCATGTGCTCGGCGATTTCAGGCTGCACACCATCGCCGCCGCGCGGTGTTATTGAAGGCGGCTTAAGTGATCTTCGTCCACGATTGCTACATCGCTCGGCGAGCCCGCAAGGTCGCGGCGATCACTGAACCGGCTTTCCCTGCACCAGCGAACCGACGCATGTCGGCGGGCTTTCCGTCATGCTTGCGGCGGGCAGCACGACATCGTTGACGAAGTGCACGCTGCCGCCGGCGATGTCTGAACCCGATGCCATCGCCACCACAAGATCGAGCTCCGGGACGACGTAAATGATTTGACTGTCCTTTCCGGAAGCGAAGAAGGCGTCGAGACCGGTGCCGGTTTGCTTCAACCACCAAAGATAGCCATAGGCCGCGCCTGCCTTGCTCGGTGGGCCGCCGTCATTGTGCTTTGCCGTGGAGTCGGCGACGTAATCGCTCGATACGATCTGCTGGTCTTTCCAGCGTCCGCGCTCGAGATACAACAGCCCGATCTTGACCATGTCGCGTGCCGTCAGCGAGAGACCGTCCGCGGCGATCGAATATCCATTGCCGTCGGCCATCCAGTTGAAGTTCGCAATCCCGAGAGGGTGGAACAACTCTTGCTCGGCGAAGGTCTTCAAGTTTTGCCGGACCGCGCGCGCCAGTGCGACGGAGAGCAGATTGACGCTGTCGTCATCGTAATTGAAATGAGTGCCCGGCGTGTACTGCACCCGCCGATTGAGTGTCCACTGCCACATTTCGGATGGCGGAGCGGCAGCCTTCGCTCCAAACTGTGACAAACCGAAGCCGGAGGTCATCGTCAACAGATCGCGAACGGTGATGTCGCGAACCTTGGGGTCGATGGCGGGGTTCGACACCTCCGGCAAAAGTTCGGAAAGTTGCTCGTCGAGGCGCAGATATCCTCTTTTGAGCGCAATGCCGACGAGAATCGAGAGCACGCTCTTGGTGACCGAACGCACCGGCGAAAGGGTCTGGGCGTCCACACCCGTCTTGTAATACTCGAATGCCACGCAACCGCGGCGCGCCAGTACCAGGCTCCGGATGGCCGGATATCGCGCCGCGAGCAGCGCGGGAAGTTTTGCCAGCGTATTTGAATTCGCGGCCGCCGGGGCGGGAGCGGAATCCGCGCGGTCGGGTCGCTCTTGGGCGGAAGAGCCGGAGATTGCCGCGGTGAACAGCGGGATAGCGGCCAGGCCGATGCATAGCCTTGTAAGCAAATCCCGGAAACCGCCGCGTTGGATCACGATCGTTCAACGCCTCCATTTCTTGCAACACTACCACCCATCGATTGCGGCGGAAGTGCGTATTTGGTCGGGTGGGGGTCGCCGACGAATCCTCAGCCAACGCGCCGCGCGTCGCGTGCTAATCCTTCCGGAACACGATCGAGGCCATCCAGCCGGTCATCAGCGCCATGAAGGCCGTGACGAGGCCATAGACCACGCCGTCCTGGCGGGCGGTGGTGGCGACGAATTGTTCGAAGCCGACCTTGACGATGTCGAACGAGGTGTCGGTGTGCGTCACCAGCGCGCCGTCGGAAAACAGCTTGATCTCGACGGCATAAGTGCCGATCGGCACTTCGGCGGGAAGCGGAATGCCGGTGCGGAACAGCGTCGGCGTCAGGAAGGTCACCGCGGACGTATCCTCGCGGTAGAGGCCGTGCTCGCCGCGCAGCCGCACGAAGGCGCTGCGGAACGCGTCGTTCGGCACCACGTCGGCGTAATCGGGTCCGACCCGCTGGGTCAGCGGCACATTGTTGAGGCCGAGCTGCTGGCGCCGCTCGACCTCGGGAGAGCCGATGGCATCGAACGGCCGGTTGGAAAACAGCGCCAGATAGGTCGGCACCTGCAGGAACTGGCGATAATCGGTGTTGATCCAGATGCCGAATTTGCGTTCCTTCCGGCGCGTCACCATGTCCGCGCGCGGGCCCGCGACGGTCACCACGAGATCGTAGCTGTTGCGCGTGGACGGCGTCGAGGAATCCTTCTCGACTGAGCCGAACAGCACCAGCTCCTCGCCGGAATAGTTTGGCGTTACCGTGACGCGATGGTTGGAGACCGACACGATGAGGCGTTCCGCGCGCGCCGGCAAAGCCGGAGTCAGTGTCAGCACGGCGCCGAGGGTGATCCACGAAGCGCGGTTCCTCATCCGGCGGCTCCGATTTCGCGGATGGTGAAGAGATCGTCGGGACGCAGCACGAGTTCGATCGCAAAGCGGATGCCGACGGCCAGAATCAACAGGCCGAGCAGCAGCCGCAGATGTTCGCCGCGGATCTTCTGTCCCGCCCGCGCGCCGAACTGCGCGCCGGTGACGCCGCCGACCATCAGGATCAGCGCCAGCACGGCGTCGACCAGATGGTTGGTGACCGCGTGCAGCATGGTGGCGAACAGCATGGTGACGAGGGTGAGCACCATCGAGGTGCCGATCACGGTCGAGGTCGGCACCCGCAGGATATAGATCATGATCGGAACCAGGATGAAGCCGCCGCCGATGCCCATCACCGCGCCGATGAAGCCGATGATGACGCCGACGGTGACCACCGGGATCACCGACAGATAGATCTTGGAGCGCTTGAAGCGCATCTTCAGCGGCAGGCCGTGGATCCAGCCGTGACTGCCGGAGCGGCGCATCGGTACGACGACGCCACGGCGGGCGCGCAGGATCGCGCGAAAACCTTCCCAGAACATCAGGCCGCCGACGGTAGTCAGCAGCGCGACGTAGGACAAGGCGATCAGCAGATCGAGTTGGCCGAGCGAGCGCAGCAGCGTGAAGGTCCCCACTCCGAGCGTAGTGCCGACGATGCCGCCGCATAACAGCACCAGCGCCAGCGCCGGATCGATGGCGCGGCGGCGCCAGTAGGATATCGCGCCGGAAAACGAGGAGGCCGCGATGTGGCTTGCGACGGAGGCGACCGCGACCGCCGGTGCAATCCCGATGAAGATCAACAGCGGCGTCATCAGGAAGCCGCCGCCGATGCCGAACATACCGGAGACGAAACCCACGGCCGCGCCCATCGCCAGGATGAGAAAAACATTGACCGGTAGGTCGGCGATCGGGAGGTAGAGCTGCACGCGCGTTTGCTTTTGAGAATTGGCCTTGAGGCCGGCCGAAGCCGCTCATGGCGTGGTTTCTTCGGAAGCGCGGATCAACCGCCGCATCTCCTGCATAACCGAATTCGAGGGGTTGAGGGACTAAAGAATCGGCGGACAGTGGGCTTTTTTGACGCGGAGCGCCGCGCACCTTGCGATGTGGTGAATGATTCAGATTAACGTCCGGCGACTCATGGCTTGACGACGGGATCGGTGACGAGGTTCATCGCGATGGCTTCCTTGGCGCCGAGCCAGCGGACATCCCGGGTTTCCGACATGGCTTCGACGACCGAGGAGGAAACGCCCATTCGCGTCATGTAGTTCAGGACCATTCCCGTGGTCCTTTGGGTTTCGGCAACGGGATCGCGCCCGGGCGTGGCCGTGACAAAGCGATGAACCCCCAGCATCGAGCCTTCGACGCCATAGCGGTTCTTGCCGGCGGTATAGACGAATACGCAGGCGCTGGCGCAATAAGAAGGCCCGACATGGCCGTTGGCGTCGACGACGCCAACGGCGGTCGCCAAGCCGCGCGACCGGATGATTTCGCCGATGATAATGGCCTGATCCACGTCGCCGCCGGGAGAGGACAGCAACACGGTATCGCCTGCCGCAAGATGGGCCTGGTCGAGCCGGTCGCGAAACCAGTTCGCGGCGGCGGGACCGATCTTGCCGTGGACAACCAATGCGGGCCGGCCGTGGGCGGCGCCATTGATGTCGGCGTTTGCCACCAGCGCCGAGGTCAGGCTTGGCGAAAAATACTGGTCCTTCCAGTAGGCCCAGGCCTCGGGCCGCGACAGGTCGCGCCAGGCGCGGATGCCGATGCTCGAAATCAGGACGATGAAGATGATGGCCGACCACAGCGGCCGCCTGCTGCGGCCGACAAGGGCCGGCCCCGCCGCAGGCTGCGTCACCGGCCTGATCGACGGAGGGGTCACCCGAGGCCCGCTTGGCGGCCTTTGGAACGGACCGGTCTTGTCCTCGCGATAGTCGAAAGACAAAATGATTCCCTCGGCGGATGCGGTGTCCGGGCCTCGTGGTTCGAGACGCCACGCTTTCGCCCTGCGGGGCTACGGCGGGCTCCTCATCATGAGGGTTTCGGACCTCATCCCGAGAGGCCGCAACGCGGCCGTCTCGAAAGATGAAGCCACCAGACTGGAAATGTACCAGTCCCGCGCCTGTCTACAAAGCTATGCGATGAGGGTATATGGCGGCGATGCCGCTAGACCGCTTCAATGCGCGGCGGCGGTTCGCTTCGTCGCCACCGGCTTGGCCGCGGGCTTCGGCGCGGCCGCCTGCGCCGGCGCGCTGTCCCATCCGCCGGCAGGTGTCGCCACATTGATGGCGTCGTCGGGCTGCGGCTCCGGCGTAAACGTCTGGATCGCGAGCTTGGCGGCCGCGAGCGACTGGGCGTCGAGCCGCTTGGCGATATCGTCGCGCTTGTGCGCCGAATCGGCGTCGCCCTGTGCGGCTGCGAGGCTGAACCATTTGAAGGATTCGGCGAGGTTCTGTTCGACGCCGATGCCACGGGCGTAGAGGATGCCGAGGTTGAACTGGCTGTCGGCGACGCCACGATCGGCGGCCTTGCGGAACCATTGCGACGCGCTCTTGTAGTTGGCGCCCTTGCCGCCGCCGTCGGCGTCGAGTACCGCGAGATTATGCATCGCCTTGGCGTTGCCGCGCTCGGCGGCCTGCAGATAATAGCGCCGCGCGATATCGATATCCTTCTTCACGCTAAGGCCCTTCTCATAGAAGGTCCCGAGCCGGAAGATCGCCGGCACCACGCCGGCCTGGGCTGCGCGGTCATACCATTTCGCGGCCTCGTTGAGATTGGAGGCGACGCCTTTGCCTTCGGCGAAGCGAATGCCGATCTCATAGGCCGCGGTGGGGTCGCCCTTCAATGCCGCCGCGCGTAGCACCGGTCCGCCGATGCCATCCGGCAGTCTTTCGGTCGGCGGCACCTGCACCATCGAGAGTTTGGCTTTGCCCACCGGGGATACGGTCGAGAGCGAGCCGGTGATGTCGCCAGAGGATGCCGGCGAGCCGACGGGCGCCGGCGCAGCCTGCGGGATCGCAACCGAAGCGCCGTCGCTCGGCACCGGTCCATTGAGCGATTGCCGTCCGATCGGGGTCGGCGAAGTCATCGACGGTGTCACGGGATTCGTCGTGGCCGGCTTGGCGCTATCGGGCGCAGGCGGCTGCGCCGAGGCCGGCGGCGGGCTCGAATTCTCCAGCGGCGGCATCTGCGGCGCGCTACCGCTGTCGAGCAGCGTCATTGCCATCTTGAAGGTGCCGAGCACGATCACGACCACGCTGGCGCCGACCAGTAGCGAGCGGATCTTGGATGTGATGGTGGAGGCTTCCCCACCCTTGCCGCCGGCGACACTCTTGAGAGGATTACGTGAGCCTTTGGCATCGGCGGGCGGCGCGGCAGCGGCGGCCTGGGCAGCACGGCGCGCGGCTGCAATGAAGCTCGATGTGCTGACCGGCGCGCCGGGCGTTGCCGGAATTTCGCTGATCGCGTTTTCAGACGCTGCAATGCGCTCCGATGGCGAGGCGGTCCGGCCGCTCGGCCGCGTTCCCGGCTCGAGCGGGTGATCGGGCGGCAGGTCCGGCTCGATCGCAGTCCGCGGCGGCGCGCTATGCGGCACCAGGATTTCACTGATGGCGCGCGGCGGCACGGGGGCGGCGGCCGGCACCGGCGGCGGCACCGATGCGGCGTGGAATTCGCGCGGCGCGGCGATGAAGGGTTCCTGCTCCGCGGCGGGGTTCGGCAATTCGGGCTTTTCCTGCGGCGGCAACGCCATGCGCGGCGCGGCCGCGGGCGGCGGGACGAACTCGGCAGTCGGTGCTGGCGGCTGTGGCGCGATCGGCGCGGCGCGGACCGTGCGCAGATCGCCTTCGATCATGGCGAGCCGGTCGACCACATGACCGAGCGTGCTGTGAACGGCTTCCAGCGAATCCTGGGTCTGGCGATCGGTTTCTGACTGGCTGAAGCGGATGCCGGACAATTCGCGCTTGAGGATTTCGATCAGGCCGGAATCGGCGGCCTCGGGCGCGCCGTGGCTGGTGTCGGCCAGCCGGTTGACGGCCGCGTGCTGGGCTTCGAGATGCCGCAGAATGTCCTGCAACCCTTCCTCGACCCGGCCGAGATCGAGCGAGGGGCGGTGATCGGTCGAAGCTTCCAGCCGCTCCAGCAGATAGGAGATGCGCTGCTCGAGATGGGCAAAGGAGGATGCGCTGTCATTGCCGACCGGTAAGCGGTCGAGGCGGTCGGACAGCGCCCTCAGCGCGCCTTCGAGATATTCGTTTTTTTCGCTTGCTACCGGCTGTTCGCGGCTTTCCAGCGTCGAGGTCAGAGCGGCGATGCGCTGTTCGAGGATCGCGAAGGAATCGCCGTTGCTCTCGGCGCGGGTGAGCTGGTCGACCTTCGAGGCCAGCATGTGGACGTCGTCGGAAAGCCGCGCCAGCGCGTCGTTGGAGGCGACATTGGAAACGATGGCGCGAAGTGCGGTGATGGCGCCTTCGAGCTGCTGGACCGTGGAGGGATCGTCATTGCTGCGCAGAATGAGGTCGAGCTTGGCGCCGAGATTGCGGATCGCCTCGTCGTAGCCGGCGAGCTGCTCGGCCGGCGTCAGCGAGCGCAGCACTTCGCGGATTTCGCTTAAGGCGCGCTCGATGCCGGCCAGCGCCTGGGAATCGATGCCGCTTTGACGATTTTCGTCGATGCGGCGGGCCAGCGAGCGGACTTCATTTTCGATCGATTCGATCGCCCGGCGCGGCATCGCCTCGGTGATGGCCTGGCGAATCTCGGCGAGTTCGCTGCGGAAGGCTGCGATCGACTGCTCGATCCCGTCGGGACGCTGCAGCGCCTCGATCTGGCTTGTGATCTTGAACAGATGGCGCTCGAGCGCGGAAAGGTCCGGGCCGGCGGGCACGGGCGGTATGATCGGCGCCGCCGCGGCAGGCGCCATCGGCGGGGGAGCTGGTTGTGCGTTGCGCGAGGGCATCTGGCGCGTCGCCGGCGCGTCGAGTTCGCTCTGGCGCGCAGCGATTTCCGCGATTGCCGAATCGAACGAGGCCGAGCTCAAAGGCGGCGAGGGGCGGTAGACTTGGGCGGCCGCACGCTCGACCATCTCGGTCTGGCGCTGCTTGTTCTGCGACTGGGGCTGTTTCGGGGCCGGGTTGGTGATCTGCGAAAGCCGCGCGTCGAGCCGCGAAATGGCGTCGTTGAGCTGGTGGGCGACGGTCTGTTCGCCGCGGGGAGCGTCGTTTCGAGGCCTGGGCTGCGAAATCTGTTCGATCTGGCGGGTGATCGAGTCGAGCCGCTGATGGATATCGGCGACGTCGCGGGTTTCCTGGCTCGGCGCCATCGGCCGCTGCTCCGGGGCGCTGCGGAAATCGGGCGGAGCGGAACCGCCGATGGTGGAGTTGAGCCAGTCGTTCAGCGACATGCCGGCGCGGCGCGCGGCGGCCTCGGCCCTCTCGCGGACGGATGGATCGATGCCTTCAATACTCCACGATACGCGCGAATTCATGCTTTCGTCCGGTTCAAGACTTCGGCGTCCATCTGCGCCTTCAGCCTCCCCGCGCGTCCCAGGTTAAGAGACAATCGAATTCCGCGCAGGTCGTCTGCATCAGACATCGACTTTTGTGTGTTACGGTAAATAACGGGTTAAGGAATCGGATCGCCGGTCCCGAAAGTTGCCTTAAGTGTTCGAAATTGATCTCGCCTGAGCGATCAAGGGAATCGCGGGGTCAAGTTGCCGAAAAGGCCGCTTTCCGGCTGCCTCGACTCAACGGAACCGCTAGGGTCCGAATCTGGATCCGGCAATTGCTGCGATGCAGCATTTGCCTTAAACGGGGCTGAAATCTTCCCTGCGAAATCTTCCCTGAATGAGCCCGCGAGCCCCGAGAGGAAATCATGCCGATCTACAAAGCCCCCGTCGAAGACGTCCAGTTCCTGTTCAACGATGTGTTCCAGATCGACCGCTACGACAATCTGCCGGGCTTTACGGATGCCTCCGCCGATGTCCGCGAGGCGATCCTCTCCGAGGCCGCCAAGCTTTCGGAGGAAGTGCTGCAACCGCTCAACCGTACCGGCGATCTCGAAGGCTGTGTTCGCCACGACGACGGCAGCGTAACCACCCCGAAAGGGTTCAAGGAAGCCTTCAAACAGGTGGCCGAAGGCGGCTGGCTTGGGTTGTCGGCGCCGGCGGAGTTTGGTGGCCAAGGCCTGCCGGTGACGCTGAGCCAGGCGGTCACCGAATTCCAGTGCTCGGCCAATATGGCGTTTTCGATGTATGGCGGCCTGACCATGGGGGCGACCGCGGCACTGATCGTGCACGGCAAGCCGGAACAGAAGAATCTGTTCGTGCCGAAAATGGTGGCTGGGCAATGGACCGGCACCATGAACCTGACCGAGCCGCAATGCGGCACGGATTTGGGCCTGCTGCGCACCAAGGCGGTGAAACAGGCCGACGGCAGCTACAAAATCACCGGCACGAAAATCTTCATCTCCGCCGGCGAGCATGATCTCGCGGAAAACATCATCCATCTGGTGCTGGCGCGGATCGAGGGCGCACCCAGCGGCATCAAGGGCGTGTCGCTGTTTGTGGCGCCGAAAATCCTGGTCAACGCCGATGGCTCGCTGGGGCAGAGGAACGGCGTCAGCTGCGGCTCGATCGAGCACAAGATGGGCATCCACGGCAATTCCACCTGCGTGATGAATTATGACGGCGCCACCGGCTGGCTGATCGGCGAGGAAAACAAGGGCATGCAGGGCATGTTCGTGATGATGAACGAGGCCCGGCTTGGCGTTGCGGTGCAGGGGCTCGCGCAATCGGAAGTCGCCTATCAGAACGCGGTCGCCTATGCGCGCGAGCGCCTGCAGGGCCGCTCATTGTCGGGGCCGAAGGCGCCGGACAAGCCGGCCGACCCGATCATCGTGCATCCCGACGTGCGCCGCACGCTGCTTACGATCCGCGCCTTCAACGAGGCGGCGCGAGCAATGGTGGTGTGGACCGCGCTGAAGAGCGACGTCGCGCATCGCTCCAGCGATCCCAAGGACCGCCAGGAGGCGGACGACCATATGGGGCTGATGACACCCGTCTTGAAGGGCGTGCTGACCGACGTTGGATTCTCCAACGCGGTGCTGGCGCAGCAGATGTATGGCGGCCACGGCTACATCGCCGAACAGGGCATGGAGCAGTTCGTGCGCGATGCCCGCATCGCCATGATCTACGAGGGCGCCAACGGCATCCAGGCGCTCGACCTCGTCGGGCGCAAGCTGCCGCGTGACGGCGGCCGCGCCGTCATGGCGTTCTTCAACGACGTCGCGAGTTTTGCCAAGGAGCACGGCGCCGACGAAGCCATGAAGCCCTATGTCACGCCGATGAGTACCGCACTCGGCCATCTGCAGCAGGCCACCACCTGGCTGATGCAGAACGCAATGATGAAGCCGGACAATGCCGGCGCCGCCGCCACCGATTACATGCAGTTGTTCGGCCTCGTCACCTTCGCTTTTATGTGGGCGCGGATGGCCAAAGTAGCCCAGGACAAGATTGCGTCCGCCGGTGCGACGCCCTATCTCACCACCAAGCTCGTGACCGGCCGCTTCTTCATGGAGCGGATGCTGCCGGAAACATCGCTGCATCTCGCGCGCATCCAGACCGGCTGCGCCACCACCATGGAATTGGCCGCGGAAGCGTTCTGACCGGAGGATGCTTCCCAGGCCCGACCGCCCGATCCGCTGCATCTTCCGATCCGCCAATATATTATGATCCTCATACCAGGAGGGCGTCATGCCTGAGGCATTTATCTACGATCACGTTCGCACCCCGCGCGGTCGCGGCAAGGCCGACGGCGCGCTGCATGAGGTGACCGCGGTGGCGCTGGCGACCGCTCCGCTGAAGGCGCTGAAGGAGCGCAATCATCTCAGGGAAGACGTGGTCGACGACGTCATCCTCGGCGTGGTTGATCCGGTCGGCGAGGCGGGAAGCGACATCGCGCGCTTTGCCGCGCTGAATGCCGGCCTCGGCGAAACCGTGCCCGGCGTGCAGATCAGCCGGTTCTGCGCCTCGGGCCTCGATGCCGTGAATTTCGCTGCCGCCCAGATCATGAGCGGCCAGCATGAACTCGTGATCGGCGGCGGCGCCGAATCGATGAGCCGCGTCGGCATCGGCGCATCCGGTGGCGCCTGGCCGATGGATCCCTCGATCGCAGTGCCTGACTATTTCATGCCGCAGGGCGTCTCGGCCGACCTGATCGCCACCAAATACGGCTTTTCGCGCGACGATGTCGACGCCTATGCGGTGCAGAGCCAGCAGCGCGCCGCGAAAGCCTGGGACGAGGGCCGTTTCAAGAATTCGGTAGTCCCCGTCAAGGATGTCAACGGGCTCACCATCCTTGCCAAGGACGAGCACATGCGGCCGACGACGACCATGCAGTCGCTGGCGGCGCTGCAGCCGTCCTTCGTGGCGGTCGGACAGATGGGCGGTTTCGACGCGGTGGCGATCCAGTCGCATCCGGAAATCGAGCGCATCAACTATGTGCATCACGCCGGCAATTCGTCCGGCATCGTCGATGGCGCTGGCGCCGTGCTGCTGGGCAGCAAGGAGGCGGGTACGAAACACGGCCTGAAGCCACGCGCAAAAATCCGCGCCTTCGCCAATATCGGCTCGGAGCCGGCGATGATGCTGACCGGCCCGGTCGACGTCACCGAAAAACTGTTCGAGCGCTCGGGCATGAAGAAATCCGACATCGATTTGTTCGAGTTGAACGAGGCCTTTGCTTCGGTGGTGCTGCGCTACATCCAGGCCTTCGACATCGATAACGCCAGGATCAACGTCAACGGCGGCGCGATCGCGCTCGGCCATCCGCTCGGCGCCACGGGCGCGATGATTCTCGGCACCGTGCTCGACGAACTCGAGCGCACCAACAAGCAGACCGCTTTGGTGACGCTGTGCATCGGCGGTGGCATGGGCACGGCGACCATTATCGAGCGGGTGTGAGGGTCAACTGACAAGAACTCGGACGTCATCCTGAGGTGCGAGGGCAAAAGCCCGAGCCTCGAAGGATGGAGAGATTTCACCGTGTCATCCTTCGAGGGCCTCGCAAAAGCGAGGCCACCTCCCGAGTGAGCGCAATTGCACTCATCCGGGGATGACGGAAACAAAATTGGGAGCGACAGACATGGCTTACAAGAATTTCAAGGTCGAGACCGACGGCGACGGCATTGCGCTGGTGACATGGGACATTCCCGGCCGTTCGATGAATGTGCTGGACGAGACCACGATTACCGAGCTCGAGGCGATCGTGAAGCAGACCTCCGCCGATGCCGCCGTCAAGGGCGTCGTCGTCACCTCAGGCAAGGAGGCTTTCTCGGCCGGCGCCGATTTGTCGATGCTGGAAGGCATGAACCGCCGCTACGGCGATCTGCTCAAGGACAAGGGCGAGGTCGCCGCCAACCAGATGCTGTTCGACGAGAGCCGCAAATCGTCACTGGTGTTTCGCGGAATCGAAACGAGCGGAAAGCCGTGGGTCGCCGCGGTCAACGGGCTTGCGCTCGGCGGCGCGTTCGAATTGACGCTGTCCTGCCATTACCGCGTCGCCGCGGACAATCCGAAGACCCGTCTCGGCCTGCCCGAGGTCAAGGTCGGGCTGTTCCCCGGTGCCGGCGGCACCCAGCGCGTGCCGCGTATCGTGCCGCCGCAGGATGCGATGCAACTGCTGCTGAAGGGCGAGGCGGTCAATGTCGCAAAGGCCAAGGCGCTGAAGCTGATCGACGCCGTCGTTCCCGCGGCCGATCTCATCAACTCGGCCAAGGACTGGATCAAGGGCGGCGGCAAGGCGATCGCGCCCTGGGACACCAAGGAATTCCGCCTGCCGGGAGGCCCGGTCTATTCGAAGGCCGGAATGCAGATGTTTCCGGCCGGCAACGCCATCTTTCGCCGCGAGACTTACGATAATTATCCCGCCGCGCGCGCCATTATGCAGTGCGTCTATGAGGGCTTGCTGCTGCCGATCGACGCCGCATTGCGTGTCGAGTCGCGCTACTTCACGCAGATCCTGCGCAGCAAGGAAGCGGCGGCGATGATCCGCAGCCTGTTCCTGTCGATGCAGGAATTGAACAAGGGCGCGCGGCGCCCACAGAGCGTGCCGCCGACGAAAGTGAAGAAGCTCGCCGTCATCGGCGCCGGCTTCATGGGCGCCAGCGTCGGCTACGTTTCGGCGCGCGCCGGCATCGACGTGGTGCTGATCGACCGCGACCAGGAAAGCGCCGACAAGGGCAAGGGCCACGCGCAGGCCGTGATCGACGACCTGATCAAGAAGGGCCGCGCCAAGGAGAGCGACCGCGACGCCATCCTCGGCCGGATTAGCGCAACCGCCGATTACAGCGTGCTGAAGGATTGCGATCTCGTCATCGAGGCCGTGTTCGAGGACCGAAAAGTAAAGGCGGAGACCTACGCCAAGGCGCAGCCGCTTTTGAAGAGCGACGCGATCTTCGCCTCCAACACCTCGACCCTGCCGATCAATTCACTTGCCGAGGAATTCAAGGATCAAAGCAAATTCATCGGCATCCATTTCTTCTCGCCGGTCGAGAAGATGATGCTGGTGGAGATCATCCTCGGCAAGAACACCGGCGATGTCGCGCTCGCAACCGCGCTCGATTACGTCCGCACGATCGGCAAGACACCGATCGTGGTCAATGACAGCAGAGGCTTCTTCGCCAACCGTTGCGTGCTGCGTTTCACCGCCGAGGGGCTGGAAATGTTGATGGAAGGCGTGCCGCCGGCGATGATCGAGAACACCGCGAAGATGGCGGGCATGCCGGTCGGGCCGCTGTCGCTGTCGGATGAAGTCGCGCTCGATCTCGTGCTCAAGATCATGAAGGCGACGGAGGCCGATCTCGGCGCCAACGCCATCGACCAGGCCCAGAAGAAACTCTTGGTCGAAATGGTGGAGAAACAAGGCCGCTTCGGCCGTAAGAACGGCAAGGGGTTCTATGACTATCCCGAGAAGGGCAAGGGCCAGAAGAGCCTGTGGACGGCGCTTTCCGGCTTGCAGCCGAAACATCTCGATCCGGACACGCTCGACATCGAGGAGTTGAAGCAGCGCTTCCTCGTCGTGCAGGCGGTCGAAGCCGCGCGCACGGTGGAGGATCATGTCATCACCGACATGCGCGAGGCCGATGTCGGCTCGATCCTCGGCTTCGGATTTGCCCCGTTCACCGGCGGCACGCTGTCCTATATCGATTTCATGGGCACGAAGAAGTTCGTCGAGCTCTGCCACAAGCTCGAGGGCAAATACGGCTCGCGCTTCACCCCGCCGAAACTGCTGGAAGAGATGGCCGCCAAGGGCGAGACCTTCTACGGCCGCTTCCCGCCGAAGAAGCAGGCGGCGGCGTGAAAACACCATCGTCGTCCCGGCCAAGCAAAGCGCGAGCCGGGACGACAGCTACAAAAAAAGGGCCGGATCGTCGATCCGGCCCCTTTTGTTACACCGCAATCAACCTCACGCCGCCTTCATCAGGCCTTCCTTGGTCAGCGCTTCCTGCACCTTGGGGCGCGCGCCGACGCGGGCCTTGTAGGCGAGCAGGTTCGACAGGCCGGAGAGGTCGAACTTCATGGCATCGGCCCAGCGCAGCATCGTGAACAGATAGCCGTCGGCAACCGTGAACTGCTTGCCCATCAGGTAGTCCTTGCCGGCGAGCTGGCCGTCGACATATCTAAACTTGCCCATGGCACGGTCCTTGAAGACGGCCTTGGCGTCGTCCGACAGCGCCGGGTTGAACAGCGCGCCGATGTTCTTGTGCAATTCGCCGTTGATGTAGGTGAGCCATTCCTGCAGTTTGTAGCGCTCGGCGCTGTTGGCGGCCGGCGCGAGGTTCTTGGCCGCCGCCTTATCGGCGATCATCTGCACGATGACGGGACCTTCGGTGACGAGTTCGCCGTTGTCGAGCGCGAGCGCCGGCACCTGGCCCTTGGGGTTCACTTTGAGGAAATCGTCGCCGTTCTCGAGCTTCTTGGCCCGCAGGTCGACCTTGACCAGATCATAGGGCAGGCCGGCTTCCAACAGCGCGATATGAGGCGAAAGCGAGCAAGCGCCGGGCGAATAATAAAGTTTCATCGGAGTTTTTCCTTCCCTCGGATTATTGGCTATAGCGGTGGCGGCCATTAAATGCACCTGCATGGAATAGTCAAGATTGATGCAGCTGCATTTAGTGCGGTACACTGTATCGTCATCTATGGACCGGGACATGAAACGCAAACCATCGACTGAGGCGACCGCCGCCTGGATTCGCCTGATGCGGGTCCAGAGCCGGGTGCTGGACGCCGTCGAGCAGGATTTGAAGAAAGCAGGCTTCCCTCCGCTTGCCTGGTATGACGCGCTGCTCGAACTGTCGCGCGCGCCGTCCGGCGAGATGCGGCCGGTGGAATTGGAAAAGCAGATGCTGATCCCGCAATATTCCACCTCGCGACTGATCGACCGCCTGGTGGATGAGGGGTTGGCGGCGCGCCGCGAATGCAAGATCGACAAGCGCGGCCAGTTCGTCGAAATCACCGAGGCGGGACGCGAACTTCAAAAGAAGATGTGGGCCGCCTATTCGGCTGCGATCGAAAAATATGTCGGCGCGAAATTGTCGGATACGGATGCCGCAAAGCTATGTGGCCTGCTCGACCGCCTGGGCTGCTCTTGCGGCGAGGCGCTGTCGCCCGTCGCAAGAGAGGGCGCGCCCGCCCGATGACATCAATTTCACCTCCCGCATTCTCGAGCCCTCTGGCTCGCGGATACCCCCTTTCCCGCGTGCGTTCGGTCGAAGCGCTCCAGATCCGGAAATCTTATGGCGCGTGACCAGATCGATATGACGCCACTGCAGTCGCGCGACGAATTGGTGGCGTGGATCGAGGCCGGCGTGAAACCGCCGTCCGAATTCCGCATCGGCACCGAGCACGAAAAGACGCCGTTCACGCTGTCCGGCCATCATCCCGTGCCTTACGAGGGCGCGCGGGGCATCGGCGCGCTGCTTGAGGGCATGAAGCTCCTGCTCGGCTGGGAGCCGATCATGGAGCGCGGCAACATCATCGGGCTCCACGACGTCACCGGCGGTGGTGCGATTTCGCTCGAGCCGGGCGGGCAATTCGAACTGTCGGGGGCGCCGGTCGAGACCGTGCACCAGACGCAAAGTGAGTTGATGGCGCATCTGGCGCAGGTGCGCGAGATCGCAAGCCCGCTCGAAATCGGCTTTCTCGGGCTGGGCATGACGCCGTCATGGTCGCGCGCCGAGATGCCGGCGATGCCCAAGGGCCGTTACAAGATCATGACCAATTACATGCCGAAGGTCGGCCGATACGGTCTCGACATGATGTACCGGACCTGCACGGTACAGACCAATCTCGACTTCTCCTCCGAAGCCGACATGGTCAAGAAGCTCAGGATTTCGGTGGCGCTGCAGCCGGTGGCGACGGCTCTGTTCGCCAATTCGCCGTTCACGGAGGGCAAGCCGAACGGCTTCCTTTCCTTCCGCTCCGAAATCTGGCGCGACACCGACAATGCGCGCGCCGGCATGATCCCGTGGGCCTTTGAGGACGGCATGGGATTCGAGCGCTGGGTCGATTATGCGCTCGATGTGCCGATGTATTTCGTCAAGCGCGGCGACGAATATATCGACGTCGCCGGCTCCTCGTTCCGCGCCTTCTTCGAAGGCAAGAGCAACGCCTTTCCCGGGCAGCGCCCGACGCTGTCGGACTGGGCCAACCATCTGTCGACGATCTTTCCCGAGGTGCGGTTGAAGCGCTATCTGGAAATGCGCGGCGCCGACGGCGTGCCGTGGGGCCGGCTGCCGGCGCTGCCGGCGTTCTGGGTCGGCCTGCTCTACGACGAGCAAAGCCTCGATGCCGCCTGGGATATCGTCAAGAACTGGAATGCGCAGGAGCGCCAGGCCCTGCGCGACGACGTGCCGCGCTTCGGCTTCAAGGCCCGGATCAGGGATCTCTATCTGTTCGAGATCGCCAGGGAGTGCCTGAAGCTGTCGCATGAGGGGCTGCGCCGGCGGGCCCGCCTCGATCACGCCGGCCGTGACGAGACCCGCCATCTGGAACCGCTGCAACAGATCATCGATTCCGGGCG